>JAEEGL010453222.1_pt1 | contig 19432 bp, 15 predicted proteins | sample 9134231 | NCBI WGS metagenome assembly JAEEGL01 (sample SAMN16246548, study PRJNA631951) | gut metagenome | biome: gut microbiome; feature: rumen; material: fiber-attached | host: Bos | place: Iran: Karaj | collected 2018-10
ACAATATATATCTTCAGTCAGTAGTGAAGGTTACGAGTTAACGAAGACTGCCGTTGCCATGTTTATCAACGAAGTGCTATACAAATTGCTGTTCAATGCCGGTGAAGATGCCGATTTGTTTGATTTCTTTTATCAAACTTTGCAGGATTTTTATAGCCATAGTTTTTCACCGGATTTTCATTTACGATTTTTGTTGCATAGTGCTATGCGTTTGGGTTCTATGCCTATGGACAATTATTTTCAAGGTAGCGTTTTTAATATTATTGATGCTCGCTTTGAGCAACAAACTGCCAACGAAATGGATAAAATGACAGCTTATTATTTGCACGAGTTGCTCAATAGTCCGATTTTTCCAACCTCACAAGCGGATATTGTCCCATATAGTATTCGTAATTCATTGTTAGATACCTTGTTGAAATATTATACAGTACATATAATAGATTTGTCTGCTTTGCATTCTTTAGATGTATTGCGGACAGTTTTGCATGAATAAAACATCAAATAGTAAAAAAGTGATATAAAATGCAAACAAATAATTAACCATTATGAAAGGAAAGACTCGTTGGAATATGAAAGTATCTTTGTCGGCATTGATATTGATAGTCTCCATAGCGGTGATGGTGATTATTGCCATCTACAAAAATGACGATATGTTTGAGAATACAGTTACCCGTTATGGAAAAGAAATTGTCGGCAAATTGGATAAATACCAAAAGAAGCATCAAACATTGCCGAAAGATTTGTTGGTATTGTATCCTGACGATGAGTCGATAGAAGAATTGTTTCATTATCAAATTATTAATGATACTACTTATGAGTTGTCGTTTGTCTTGAAAGACGGACAAACAAAGGTTTATCAATCCACCACCAAACAGTGGACAAAACATTAATATTTATGGCAAGAAAAAGACAGAAATCGGATAAATTTACAACGAATACCTTGTTTGAAGCACAGGTGTTGGCAGTTTTTTCTAAAAATCCATATCAGTATTTTAACTATAAGCAAGTTTCTGCACAATTAGGTATTAACGATAAAAGTGACAGGGAATTGGTCAAAAAAACGATTACCGATATGTTGCAGCATCAAGTGTTGGTAGTCGGTCAAAGAGGCAAATTCAAACTCAATCCTATTCATGTAGAAATGAATCCTGACAATATTTTGGAAGGTCGTTTGCTGATGAAACCTACAGGCAAAGCCTACCTATTGTCAGAAAATCCTGAAATTGAAGATGTGTTTATTGCTGCCAACAATACCCATCATGCTCTCAATGGTGACCGGGTGAAGGTGCAGTTGTTTCCCGCCCGTAACGGCAAACATCCGGAAGGCCGCGTAGTGGAGATATTGGAACGTAGCAAGAAACTGTTTGTAGGCACGATTAATTATTCTCGAACAATTCCTTATTTTATTCCTGATGATGTTAATATGCCTATTGACATATTAATTCCACGGGAAAACCTTCACGGTGCCAAAAACGGGCAAAAAGTAGTGGTGGAAATTACAGAATGGTCCGACCATGTGAAAAATCCTTTTGGAAACGTAAAGCAGGTATTGGGATATCCTGGCAACAACGATGTGGAGATGAAGTCTATTTTGATAGACCAAAATTTTGCTTTGGAATTTTCGAAAGCAGCAGAGAAGGAGGCGGAAAATATTTCCACTACGATTCCGGAAAAAGAATTGTATGCCCGTAGAGATTTCCGCAATGTGCTCACTTTCACCATCGATCCTGCAGATGCAAAAGATTTTGATGATGCCTTGTCTTTTAAAAAAATGGAAAACGGACACTATCAAGTGGGCGTACATATTGCCGATGTATCTTTTTATGTGAAAGAAGGCGGGGCAATAGATCAAGAAGCCTATCAACGGGGCACTTCCGTCTATTTGGTGGATAGAACCTATCCCATGTTGCCGGAAAAATTGTGCAACCTGCTTTGTTCATTGCGACCCCATGAAGATAAATTGTGCTATTCTGTTGTTTTTGAATTAGACGACCAAGCAAAAATCCATAAGCAATGGATAGGCAGGTCGATCATCAATTCCGATAGACGCTTTAACTATGAGGAAGTGCAGGAAATTATTGAGACTAAAAAAGGTGAATTCGCCGAAGAAATCCTCACATTGGACAAATTGGCAAAAATACTCCGAAAAGAGCGTTTTGACCATGGGGCTATTGATTTCGCCACAGAGGAAGTGAAATTTATCTTAGACGAAAATGCCAAACCGATAGGCGTTTATATATGTGAAAACACCGATTCACATCAATTGATAGAAGATTTTATGTTGTTAGCCAATCGCAAAGTGGCAGAGAAAATCGGCAAGGTAGCCCAAAATCAGGAGGCCAAAAGTTTTGTCTATCGTGTTCACGACAAACCTTCTGATGAAAAAATCAATACTTTTAATACCTTCTTGGAAAGAATCGGCTACCAAATGCGTCTGTCCGGCAGCAAGAATTTATCTGCATCAATGAATGGTTTGTTGAAAGATATACAGGGCAGGCAAGAGCAAAACATGATACAAACTCTGGCGATTAGAACCATGCAGCGAGCTGTGTATTCCACCGACAATATTGGACATTATGGTTTGGCATTTAAATATTATACACATTTTACATCTCCTATCCGCCGATATCCCGATTTGATGGTGCATCGTTTGTTAACCCGTTATTTAACCGGAAAACCTTCTGTCAACAAAGAGGAATTGGAAGAAAAATGCAAACATGCTTCCGATATGGAACAAAAGGCAACCGAGGCAGAAAGAAATTCTATTAAATACAAGCAGGCGGAGTTTTTGTCCGACAAGATCGGGCAAGTGTTCGACGGTGTCGTCTCCGGTGTCAGCAAATGGGGCATCTGGGTGCAGTTGGATGATTCCAAATGCGAGGGAATGGTGTCAGTGAAAACGCTGACAGACGATTTCTACTATTATGACGAAGAAAACTATCGCTATATCGGACAACACAGCGGCAAAACCATCCGCTTGGGAGATGCTGTCAGCGTGAAGGTAAAAGCTGTTGATCAAACTAAAAAACAAATGGATTTTGTGTTTGTAAACGAATAAAATCCGATGCTTTGAATCGAAAAGAGCTTACTTTGAATTCTTAATGCAAATAGTTTTGCATATATTCATTTTATAGACAAATCCGCAGTAAAAATACATTTTGCTATGTTCTTTTTAGCAAACGTAACATATATTACCGTAATGTATGTTACGATTTTGAATTTATAAGTACCACACAAACAGATAATAAGAAATAATTTATTTAAAAAATGCGAATAAATTACATATCTTTCATTGATAATGTAAGAATTTCTTTTGTATATTGCTGAAGTTGGGGGTGTAGAGACAAGAAATGATCTATTTTATTTTGTAAGGCGTAGAAATCAATGTTTTTTGCTTGGCGTTTGATTTCTCCTATACGAAGAAGTTGTTCTTGCTCATTAACAAGGATTATGTCAATTTCGTGTTGTCCTTTCTTGTCCCAGAATTGTCCGATATCTGTGTATTTGCCGGATTCTTTAGCTTGTTGACGGAAATATCGCTCCAACATAATACCGGAACAAGTCTGATAGTCTCTCTTGACCATCTTTCTCAGTAGTGTAAAGTTATCGGATTCTACATAATTCATGTATTTGTAGAAAAATCGGAACCAAATCGTCAAGAAGTTATCAGAGATAGTATATTTGACGGTTTTGGAAGCCGGTTTGCTAAATATCGGACGCAACTGAGCAATAATACCGAAGTCTTTCTCTAATTTGCTAAGGTAGCCGCCGATTTCCTTCACCCCTGTTGCATTTTCTATATCTCCCCGGGTGTTTATTCCTCGCGAAATGCACTCCAATATGGAGAAATAGATGCTGTATTCTTTTCCTATTTCCTCAATTAGCAGATTTTTTCCTTCATTGATAAATAGTGACTGTTCTTGAAAAATCACCTCTATCATCTTTTTCCACGTCCATGCTTTGGCCGTCATCAGCAGTTCTACATACCAAGCTACACCACCTGTGAACATGTAAAGAGCAAGCAAGTCTTCTTGTGTGTAGTGGGGATTGAAATCTGCAAGAATTGTTTTCAGTGTGTCGGTGCTGAAAGCCTTTAAATTTATAATATGGCTTGCGCGAGAGAATAGCGGTTCTTTTGCATCCTCAAAGATATGCTTCATCATGGAATAGACACTGCCGCTGAGTAATAAATTTATCCGACTTTCGTCTTTGTTTAGGTCCCAAACCCGTTGTATGTCGCCAATGATAGAGGAATCTATTTTCTCCAATTCTTGAAATTCATCTATAATCAACGTGAAAGGAGTATATTTTGAGATACGCATCAAATGTTCCAAGAGAGCGGCAATACGCGTGTACCGGCCAATAGGCATATTCAACGATCGCTCCACTTCTTCAACAAATTGTTGGCAAAGGATACTTTCACTTTTGCGTGAGGCAAATAAATATACAGACGGTTTGCCTTCAATGGCTTTCAGTAGTAGTTTGGTTTTCCCGATACGTCTCCGTCCTACCAATACTGTCATCTGCGAATGTTCACGCGATGTAACCTCAATTTCATGCAATAACTGCAACTCCTTTTCACGATTATAGAATTTCATTTTTTCTTTGAATTTTTATAAACGTAACACGTATTACCGTAATGTGTGTTACGATTTTCAACTTGCAAAAGTACAACAAAATTTTGAAATAAACAAAGATTTAGGGCAAGAAAATGCAAATAAATTACATTTGAAATGCTCTTGGAGGTATTGTCGCGAAAAATGTTAAGCCAGTAAAGGATATGTGGCGAATAGTTCCAATGCGGAGGCGGTTTCGGGGATAAGTTGCTTGCGGGCGAAATTCTTGGATTGATTGTCCATGAGAACATCTCCGATTCCTTGCATCAGTATTCGGGAACTATATTCTCGCACTTTTTTTGCACATTGTTGTGCATACTCGCTGACGGACATATTGGTACGCATGCGGACAATCTCTTCGTTAATCGCTGTGCGTTTTTGCAAGAAAAACCATACATCGTAGATGTCGCGTGGAGTAATTCGTTCGCCTAATGCACATAGTTTATGTGCAAACATGTCCGGTAGTGTCATAACACGAATATCCGTGCCGAGTAGTGAGCGAATTTCATAGTGGTTGGGATATTCGCGATTGCTGACTTCCACTTTCAACAGCCGTTCGTCCTTGCCGTAGTTGAGCACCAGAATCAGACCATAAAATTTCATAGCTTCATCGTCAATAGTGCCGAATTTCAGCAGCAAACGATGTAATTCTTTATATACATATTTTGATTTTGTAGCATCTAACAAGGTAAAATCCAAATCGGTAGAAAATCGCGTCAAGCCATGGAAGAGCATTAGCGAGGTGCCTCCTTTGAATGCCAGCAGTTTGCATAATTCAGGATGACGAAATATAGCTAATAGTACTTGTGTCAAGTAATAACGGTGTTTGTTGATATCCATAGTTTATAGATTTAAAAGCATTTCTACGCGTTTGGTTAATGTCGGAGAATTGTAAACCGGCAGAATCTGTCGGATAAGATTCTTTTTTAAGGGATGCAGATTGTCGAAATAGCATTGTCCGCTACTGAGGTAGAGCATATCCAGAAAAGCTCGCTCCGGTGTGGCAATGGCAATATTGTCGTGCTGTTCAATGCCCGCCATGTTCATCCATATTTTGGGATTGATTTGCCGGAATACATAGGAACGTTTATCCACTTCGATAATGCGGTTTTGGTAGCTGATGCAGGTAATATCCGAACTGTATTGAAACGTTACACCGGCACGTGCTAACACGTACTCAAGAGAGATATAAGACGGTTTTAGCAATGCACAAGCCATTTCTTGTTCATTGTATGCCGGTTTGGTATAAATGCCCTTTCGCGGATTTAGCAGGGCTCCTTTTTTGGCATAGTAAATAAGAGAACGTCGTAATGACTGCCGTTCTTTTTCTTCACATGTCATGGCTAACCATTGAGGGGTAAACACCGTCCGTGAACTGGATAATATGATATTCAAAATATTCATAAGCAAGCTGTATATACAAAAATTTTTTATTTTCAGCTTGCAAAAGTACAACAAAAATTTGAATTAGAAAATAATTTTTTAAGAAAAAATCAATTTGATTTTTAAAAAGTTCAGGTTAGAGTTTATAAAATGAAGAAAAAATGCTATCTTTGCACTTTTATAGTATTATATTTGGTATAGAATAACTTTAGATTTTTGAGAAGATATAATGCTGAAAATGAGAAAATAAAATAAATAGTAAAGTAACATGCAAAAAGAATTAAAAGCAATAGGTTTGGCAATAGTTTCATTGTTATTGACGGTTGTAACTGCTAATGCACAAACAGCCATCACCTCTTTGGGTGGGGATGTAACTTCTCAAGCAGGTAGTTTGAATTATACTATCGGACAGATAGATGCGAGCAGTGCGATAGGACAAGGACAGGCAAGTTTAAATGAAGGCGTGCAGCAAACCTATACTGTAGAGGAATTGCGAGTGAGAACACACGGGAAGGATATTCAAATATTAGTCTATCCCAATCCCACTATGGATGGAGTATTTGTGGAAATTCCTGATTCGGAAATAGGTTTACGCTATGAATTGCTGGCATCCACCGGAAGCATATTAAAAAGCGGCACTTTGAACGAGGCAAAGCAAAAAATAGAAATGAATGCATATCCGGTTGCCACCTATGTATTAAGAGTGATGGGCAAAGATAGTGAATATGATTTTAAAATAGCAAGAATTAAATAGTTGAATAATAGCAAAATATAGAAAATATGAAAATAAAGAATTTGATTTTATTAGTAAGTATGGTGTTGATGAACTTGGCAACACTTTTTGCACAAGCACCGCAAGGTTTTACCTATCAGGCAGTTGTTCGTAACAGCAAAGGACAATTGGTCAGCAATACTCCGGTAGGAGTTAGAATTTCCATATTGCAAGGCTCTTCCACGGGAGTGGTGGTATATAGCGAAGATTACAATCCACAAACCAATGCCAATGGTTTGTTTTCTATTGTTATTGGTAATTCTACAAATAGCATAGATGTAGTAGATTGGGCACAAGGTCCCTATTTTCTTAAGAGCGAGGTCGACCCTGACGGAGGTAATAATTATACTATCAGCACGGTACAACAATTGTTAAGTGTGCCTTACGCTTTACATGCCCAAACAGCAGGTAGTGTTGCAGGAGGTATCAATTATGATAGTATCAGCAATAGACCTATAAATATCAGTTATTTTACCAATGATGCCGGCTATTTGACATCCTATACAGAAACTCAAATATTGAGTATAAGTAATGATACAATTTTCTTAACAGGAGGTAGTTATGTAGTATTGCCGGCAAGCTTTAGCGGAAATTATAACGACTTGACCAATAAACCAACGATACCGAACAAAGTTAGTGACTTAACTAACGATGCCGGTTACATAACTTCCTATACGGAAAGCCAAGTGTTAAGCATAGGACATGATACATTGTTCTTGACAGGTGGTAGTTATGTAGTATTGCCGGCAGGTTTTAGTGGTAACTATAATGATTTAACCAATAAACCTAACTTGTTTAGTGGGAGTTATAACGACTTAACGAATAAGCCGACCATTCCGAATAAAGTTAGTGACTTAACTAACGATGCAGGTTATTTAACTTCTTACACAGAAAGCCAAGTGTTGAGCATAGGGCATGATACCTTATTTTTGACCGGTGGCAGTTATGTAGTATTACCGGCAGGCTTTAGCGGCAATTATAATGATTTAACGAATAAACCTAATTTGTTTAGTGGAAATTACAATGACCTAACTAACAAGCCGACCATTCCAACTGTTCCTACCAATGTAAGTGCTTTCACTAACGATGCCGGTTACTTAACTTCCTATACAGAAAGCCAAGTATTAAGCATAGGACATGATACATTGTTCTTGACAGGTGGTAGTTATGTAGTATTGCCGGCAGGCTTTAGTGGCAACTATAATGATTTAAGTAATAAGCCAAATCTCTTTAGCGGTAATTACAATGACCTTACTAACAAGCCGACTATTCCGAATAAAGTTAGTGATTTAACTAACGATGCCGGTTACTTGACCTCTTATACCGAGAGCCAAGTATTGAGTATCGGGCATGATACCTTGTTTTTAACCGGTGGCAGCTATGTAGTGTTACCTGCCGGCTTTAGTGGAAATTATAATGATTTAAGTAATAAACCAAATCTATTTAGTGGTAATTACAATGACCTAACCAACAAACCGACTATTCCGACTGTTCCTACCAATGTAAGTGTTTTTACTAACGATGCCGGTTACTTAACTTCTTATACAGAAAGCCAAGTTTTGGGCATAGGACATGATACATTATTCCTGACCGGCGGTAGTTATGTAGTATTGCCGGCAGGCTTTAGTGGCAACTATAATGATTTAACCAATAAACCCAACTTGTTTAGTGGAAATTATAACGACTTGACCAATAAACCTAATTTATTTAGTGGTAATTACAACGACTTGACTAACAAGCCGACCATACCGAATAAAGTTAGTGACTTAAGCAATGATGCAGGATATTTAACATCTTATACGGAAACACAAGTATTGACCCAAAACGGGGATACCTTATTTTTGACCGGAGGCAGTTTTGTGGTATTGCCGGCAGAAACACAAACATTATCAGATGTAGCACAAAATAATAATGCTATTAACTCACAAGTAAAGAATTTGTATAACCCTACCGATTCTATGGACGCTGTCAATTTGCGTACAGTAATAAGTCTTTTATCTACTAATAACAATATAACAACAATAATAAATAGATACGATTCCATTATCAACAACTTAAATACAACTATTGACTCTATAAGAGAACATATAGATAATGCCTTAATAGGAGGTTTTACTAATGCTGTATTTTCTGTAAGTGCTACTGATTCTGTTATATTTTCTCCAGGTAATTTACAGTGGAGTCTCAATAATGGTGGAAATATACCTACGACCCATGAAGTGGCAGGCAATAGTATAGCAACAGGTACATGGCGTTTTGCACCTAATCAATGGGATATCATTGGTGAGGCTAATAGTGTAAATATATATCCTGGATCAGGTTGGATAGATTTGTTTGGGGAACTAGTGGATATAATAATAATTATCCTTATCTGAATAGTACAAATAATTCGGATTATAAAAGTGCTGCAGCTAATATTGCAGGAACTAATTATGATTGGGGAGTGTATAATGCCATATATAATCCTCAAACAGATACAACCGATGCTCCTGGAACGTGGCGTACCTTGACAAAAGATGAATGGAATTATTTGTTGTTTACACGTAATACACAATCAGGTATTCGCTATGCTAAAGCTATTGTGAATGGAGTAAAGGGTTTTATTATTGTTCCTAATAATTGGAATAGTTCTATATATTATTTAGATAGTACCAATAATACATCATCAAGATATCAATCTAATATTATAACTGATTGGGCGAAGATGGAAACTGCGGGTTGTGTATTCCTGCCGGCTGCCGGCGACCGCAATGGAACTACTATTAATAATGTTGATCGGTATGGACATTATTGGTCATCTATTTATTCTGGTAATGGTGCATCATACTTATATATATATACTATTGGTCTAACAATCACTAATAGTTCAGTTCGCTACTATGGTTATTCAGTGCGTTTGGTGAAGGATGTAAGTCAATAGAAAGGGAATAAACAAAATACAATAGGGAGAGTTAAATTATGGATAAAAAAACAAAGGAAAATATGGAAAATATCTACGATGTGTTTGAGAAATTTCTTGACAAGACTGTAATTAAGAAGGAATCTTTCTTTCCAGACAATGCAAGTGATGAGGTTTTTACAGCAGATGTATTGTCCCAATTGGTGAAATGCTATGTGAAAGATTATATTGGTGGAAATGATAGAGAAGAGAAATTGAAAAGGGATTTGAAAAAGGATCGGTTGTCTTTTGAAGATAAAGCGAAGAGTCAATTGAAAAAAATAGCAAACCAATATCAAGAAAAAGCGAAAATAGTATTTGGCAATCTGATGTGGTTACAATATTTGCCTGCGACAAAACCCAAATCAGATAAAGATAAAGGTGATAGTTACGGTAAAAGTAAGTGTGAACAAATTAAAGAACTTACCGGATTAGAAGTTTCTTATAATTGTGATGGGCGCGCAAAATACGGCATGGCTGCAATGCGTTTGGATGATGATTTGACGGATCTGATTCTGCTTTTCAATGAATTGGTGGGAAAACAATGGGAAGGCAACGATGATAAACTAGAATCAATAAAGAATTACATCATAAAATGGTGCTTGGATTTAAAAGAAGATGATAGTGGTGAAAAAGGTATTAGAGAAACTGCTTATGACCAGTTAATAACGAAAGAACGAAAATGCCCTGCAGACTTGCTGCCCCTTCACAATATGCTGCTCCACTTATGCAATAAAGACCAGTATTTACCAATCGCTGTATCAGGTCATAAGAAAAAGATTGTTGACACCTTTGAAGGACTGATTGAAAAGAAAAATGGGGAGATTGATTTAAAAGAAGCTGATGCTGTTGTAGATGATGCTGAGGAGATTAACAAGAAGATCTTTTGCATAAATAAAAAGTTAAATCCTACCAAAGCAAGTGCTGGACAGAGAAATATCTTCTACCAACCTGAATACAAATTTTTATGGGATCTTGGGAATGATAATAATTACTCTGACATCAATGCCCTAAAATTCAAAAAGGCCATTATCCTTTACGGACCTCCTGGAACAAGCAAAACCTATACAGCCACCCAATTGGCCAAAAGTCTGATTTTTAGAAAAGAGTATAAAGGGGATGCCCCAAAATTTCTGAAAGAAAAAGCAAAGATAGAGAAACAGATTCACTGGCTGCAACTGCATCCCAACTATACGTACGAAGATTTTATTTGGGGCTACCAGATTAAAAATAAGGAATATAAAGATAATGGAAAGTTGATTTGTGTGGGCAACCAGACCGTAGCAAAAAAAGGTTACTTTTTGAATTTGTTAGATGATATCAACAAAAAAGAGGGCAAACCCCATGTGCTAATTTTAGATGAAATCAATCGTGTTGACCTCTCAAGATTGTTCGGCGAACTCTTCTCTGCCATCGAGAACAGAAACGAGGCCGTGGAACTCCCCGTCACAGTGGAAGGCACAAAGTCGGTCAAAATTCCAGAGAACCTCTATATAATCGGTACTATGAATGAAATAGATTTCTCATTGGAAAGAGTAGATTTTGCTTTGCGCCGTCGTTTCTCATGGTTCCCCTATGGCTATAATGCCACCGCACTGAAAGAAATTTTAGAGAATAAATTGAATAAAGAGAAGGTGAGTGGCAGACTCAAAACCTTTAAGGACAATGATGAAGAGAAATCAGCGTTCATTGACTGCTGTTCTGCATTGAATGATGCCATCGACGCGGATGAGAATTTGGGCAAACAATACCAAATCGGACACACTTTCTTCGCCGAGCTGGTGGATATTTGGAAGGATATGCAAAATTATGAGATACAGACCGTAAAATCTATCCTTTGGAATATTTCCATAGGGCCTATGATTGAGGCTTATCTCGGAAATAGTGATGCTGAAAAGATAAAACCTCTAAAAGAAGCTTTTGGAATTTCTTCTAAGAAAAGTAACTGATGGGACAACGGAAAATTCAACTTATTAGTGCAAAAGATTGTAGCCCTTTCGACAACCTTAATGATATAAAAAATGTTGATGAGGTACTCACATCTATTGCACATGACTTTCTATCAGACAGCAGCGTTTTTCATTTTCTATCCAACCATCGTAATAAGGAAGAAGACATACCTTTCGTCCAGTGGGCTATTGACAACAGTGACAAATATTTGAAATGGTTCGCAGGGCGATGGGTGGGGGCAGCAACTTATATTTTTCAAAATAAAGTTTACACTTTTAGTGTTTCACCTCGTTTTGGCAATCTATCATTATATGTTCTGTTGGAAGAAATTTTCTCCATCAATATTCTAAATAATTTGAGTGAAGTTGATGTGTCAAATATAGATAGCCTCTTGCAAAAGCTTATTCCGTTTATTTGGGCACAAAAACTTGGTGAAGCCAATAAATATGGTATTCCTCATACAACAATAGATGTGTTACATAAAGGACCAAATGTAAAAGGTCGTCTGCTGATACGCAAATCAATATTACCATTCTTTAAGCAGAAAGAAGTTGTTTCGGCAACTCGCGAAAAACAGGTTGACGCTACCATCTGCCGTATTATTCTACAGGCATACAATTTGTTGAATAAGAACAAGGCAATGAATATTCGTTCGAGAATGTCCGAAAATGCTGAGAATGCATTGATAAACTTTGAAAATGCTAGAATTCCTGATGCTAGAGTCACATTGAAGCAATATAATGACATTCGATATAAATCTATCTATGAATCTTGGAGAGGTATCGTTGATTTTTCGTGGCAAATTATTCAAAACCACAATTTTTTACAAAAAGAATCCGAAAATAGTAAGGGATTCGGGATGTTTGTTGATATGGCTGAAATATGGGAAATGTTTTTACGGTCAAAGTTACGAAAATCTTTTCCCGATTGGGATGTTTCAAGTCCCGAAATAGATACATACAATGGAACATTCTTTAAAAGGAAAATCATTCCAGATATTGTAATGAAAAAAGGAAATGATGTGATGTTGTTTGATGCCAAGTGGAAAAGAATGCAATTTAATAATTTTGATGTTGATAGAAGCGATTTTTTTCAAATACACACATATATCCAGTATTACAAACAAATGGGGTACAATGTCGTTGCGAGTGGATTGCTTTATCCTATATCCGTCGAGGAAGATGGTCTTATGAATAATCGATATTCCACCTTGTTTGGGAATTCCAGCGACTCAACGGTTTTTATAGTGGATGGGATTTGTTTTGGGGAGGAAAAGAATGCAGATGGCGATAAGTTAGATAAAGGTGAAATAGAAAGGTGGGAGAGTTCTTTTGACAGAAATGTAGAGTTTTTTATTAATAGAATAAGAAAAATTTTCTCATAAATAACTTCGTATAGGTTAAGTTTATCCCATCTTTGATTTTTGTTGCCATTTTACATAACGAAATATTATTTTTCAAGTTTTAGAGGTTGTTTTTTGTCTATTATTGATCAGATAATAAAAATTCTTCTATATTGTCAGGTGTGATAATATGAAAGTTTGCATGGGGGTAACTATCTGCAAAAGAGGTTGGAACCTTCGCTTTTTGTCTTGGGTTAGCCTTAAACTCATACGCGTGTATTTGTCCGTTGTATTCCTCTAAATAGTCCACTTCTTGCTGTGTACGAGTACGCCAGAAAAAGCTATTGCTATATTTTTCGTTGTAGGCATTGTGTTTGATTCTTTCGGATATAGCGAAATTTTCCCACAAGGCACCTATATCATTTCTTTCTTCTAATGGTAGAAAAGACGAGATGAGTGCATTGCGGATGCCGTTGTCGTAAAAGTAGATTTTTCGGCTATGTTTTAGCTCGTTCCGTTGGTTTCGGCTAAAAGGGGAGAGTCGGAAAATAATGTATGTCTGCTCCAACACTTCTATGTAGTTTTCCACTGTTTTTGCATCAATACCTACGGTTCCGGCTAATTCGGAATAACTTACTTGTGAACCCACTTGGAATGCCAAGGCTTTGAGCAAGGATACAATTTTGTCGGATTTTTTCACATTGTTCAAAGTGAGAATATCTTTATAAAGGTAGCTTTCAGTCAGTTGTTTCAATACCTTGATTTCTTGTCCGTCAGAAGTGACTACTTCGGGATAATAACCAAACACCAAACGGTGCGGCAGCAAATTCAACTCTGTATGAAGACCATGGTGGGCTGTCATTTCTTCAAATGCAATTGGAAACATTTTGTATTCCCATTTACGACCGGTAAGCGGTTCGTTGAGACGGTTGGCCAATTCAAAGGAGGAACTTCCTGTTGCAATTATCTGCACTTCTTTTATCTGGTCGGTAACCAATTTCAAACGCAGTCCTATATCTTTGATGCGTTGTGCTTCGTCAATAACCAATAGACGTTTTCCTTTCAAAAGTTGTCGGAAACGTGCGGCTGTCATATTTTCAAGAAGAGCATGTGTGCTGATATCGTCGCCGGAAAGCCATAAAATATCATCTTTTTCAGGGAATAATTGCTCCAATAGGGTTGTTTTTCCTGTTTGTCGGGCTCCTATTAATATAATAGCTTTTCCTTTAAATAATTGTTTTTCAATGCTTTGTTTTAATTTTCTTTCAATCATGGTAGCCGAATATTTTTTTGCAAAGATAACATTTTTTTTAATACAAATCCCGAAATTACATGATTTTTAAGGAATGCATTCCCGAAAAATCATGATTTTTCAGGAATAGGAGGTCTTTTGGGGATGTAAGGAGGAGTAATTTGCATGTAAAAAATAAAAAAAGAGGCAATCGCCTCTTTTTTTTATTTCAACCATTTATCCAACCATCCTAAGAATTCTCTTTGCCAGAGAATGGCATTTTGCGGTTTTAATACAAAGTGGGTTTCGTCAGGGAAATATAATAGTTTGCTGGGAATACCTTTTATTTGTGCTATGTTATAGGCTTGCAAACCTTCGGTGTAAGGGATGCGGAAATCATTGCCGCCATGTATCACCATAATAGGGGTGTCCCATTTGTCCACAAAGTTGTTAGGAGAAAAAGCGTAGCTGTGGGGTTCCGGTTTCTCCCAGAAAGGACCGCCTATATCGTGGTTGGCGAAAAACAATTCTTCGGTGGTGGCATACCAACTTTTGAAATTAAACATGCCGCAGTGGGCAATAAAAGCTTTGAAGCGTTTTTCGTGGTGTCCGGCCAACCAATACACAGAGAATCCTCCATAACTGGCACCTACACATCCCAAGCGGTTTTCGTCCACATAGTCTTCTTTGGCAATGGCGTCTATAGCACTAAGATAGTCTTTCATATTTTGTCCGCCGTAGTCCAAACTGATTTGGTCGTTCCAAGCTTTTCCGAATCCCGGCAAACCGCGTCTGTTGGGGGCTACAACCACATAACCTCTTGATGCCATCATTTGAAAATTCCAGCGATAGGAGAAAAACTGGCTCACCATTGATTGTGGTCCGCCTTCGCAGAACAATACGGCAGGATATTTTTTTGTCTTGTCAAAATCGGGTGGCAATATCACCCATACCAACATTTTTTGGCCGTCGGTAGTGTTCACCCAGCGTTCTTCCACTTTGATGGATGCCACACCTGCTAATTTTTCTTTGTTGACAAATGTCAATTGTTTTTCTTTTCCTGTTTTTAAATCAATGCTGTATATGTCAGACGGCACTTCCATGGATTCTCTTGTGCCATACAATTCTTTTGCTCCCAAACAGATAGAAGTATAGTCATGTTGTCCGAAAGTGAGTTGGTGTATTTGCTTTTTGGCAATATCCAGATAGAAAATTTGGTTGGTACCTTTTATCGGACTGATAAAATAAAGTATTTTTCCATCTTTGCTAAAAGTGAAATTAGATGCACCTTCTTCGAAAGTTCCGCTGTAATTTTCGGTGGTACCTTTGTCAAAATTGTGGATAAAAATACGTTTTAAATCCGATTCAAAACCGTCTGTAGCCATGCTTGCCCATACCAATAGTTTTCCGTTAGGACTGAATGTCGGGTCAATGTCGTAGCCGGGATTGGAAGCGGAAAGGTTGGTAGTGGATTTTTTTGCAATATCATATATATAAATGTCAGAATTGGTACTTAAGGCAAAATCTTTGCCGACTTTTTTCTTGCTGGTATAAACAATTTTTGTTCCGTCCGGACTGAAGCAAATTTCTTCCATGCCACCATAGTTGGGAATAGGACTGGCGAAGCGTTCTCCTTCCATAATGTCAATAGCATTTTGCATGGCAGGGAAGTCGGCAACAAAAATATGGCTGTAGGAATAGTTGGTCCATGCATTCCAATGACGATACATCAAGTCGTCGGCAATAAGTGCATTGGCTTTGGGGAGGTCTGGATAGATATCTTTGACTTCTGCATCCAATTTCACCAAATGCGTATAGAGAATTTTGCTCATGTCGGCAGAAATTTTAAATCCCTCAATACCGCCTTTTACGGCAGAAATTTTAGTTTTTTGGCTGCCATCGGGGTTGATGGTGAAAATTTGCATGTCTCCGCTTTCATCAGGAGCCAGAAAGGCAATTTTTTTGCCGTCAGGTGTCCAGACAGCTTCAAATTCGCTGATAGTCGGTGTGTTGGTAATCAATTGCATATTGCCGCCTTGTGTGCTGATGGTGTATAAATCACGATTGCCGGTATTGGCATTGACATCGTAATGGGTGAGACCAAATAGCAGTTGTTTGCCGTCAGGAGAACATTCCATGCCGCTCAACCGATTCAAGTCCCATAGCAATTCAGGGGTATAACGTTTTTCTTGTGCATTCATAGACCAAGTGATAATGATAAAACAAATACTAATAAAAAATCCTTTTTTCTGCATATTTTTTAAATTTAAAATGCAAAGATAGTATTTTTTTAGTACTTTTGCCAAGATAAAAATTGAAAATTAAGTAAAAAAAATAACATGACAACCATTTTATATATTCACGGATTTAATTCAGCAGGAACAACTTTTAAAAGTCAGGCTCTTCGCACGGAGTTGCCGAATTATAAAATTATTTCTCCCACTTTTGACTATAAACAATTCGATTTAGCCTTAAAATTGTTGCGATCTACTTTTATTACCAACAAAATAGATATAGTGGTAGGAACGTCTGCCGGAGGTTTTATGGCTTTGTATGCAAGTGCCAAATATCATTGCAAATGTATAGCCATCAATCCGGTAACCCATTTGACAGACACTTTGAAACGATTTTTGGGAGAAAATCAAAATTATATTACCAAACAAAAATATGTTATCACCGAGCAGGATATTGAAAAATGTAGAAGGTTTGAGGAAGGAGAATTTTCTAAGATTGTCTTAACCGATGAAAACACTCGTTTTTTGCTGTCAAATGACGATGAATTGTTGGGCGACCATCATTATTTGGAAGAAAAATATCCACAATGCCACCATTTTAAATATTTTGATGGCTATGGGCATCGTTTTACCAGCATCAAGCCTATAGTGGCAGAAATAAAAGATTACTTAAAAAAATAGGCGGAACAAAGTTCCGCCTATTTGATGCTGACAATAGGTCATTATGCATTTTCTAATAGAAAATGTTCTGCGTCAACAGCAGCCTTGCAACCGGCTGCAGCAGCGGTAATGGCCTGTTTATATTGTTTGTCTTGTACGTCTCCTGCGGCAAATACTCCCGGAATATTGGTCTTGGAAGTGCCGGGTTGGGTGAGAATGTAACCTTCGGCATCTAATTCCAATTGATTGTTGAAAACTTCGGTGTTAGGGTGATGTCCGATGGCAATAAAAACACCTTCTATATTCAAGATGGATTCTTGCTCGGTTTTGACATTTTTTATCTTCAATCCGGTAACATTTTTGCTGAATTTTTGTTCTTCACCCAATATTTCTATAGGAACGCTATCCCATACCATTTCGATATTTTCTGTATTAAAAACACGTTGTTGCATGGCTTTGCTGGCACGGAGTTCGTTTCTACGATGTACCAAATAGACTTTTCGGCACAAAGATGCCAAATAGGTGGCTTCTTCGGCAGCCGTGTCACCTCCGCCAATCACGGCAACATCTTTACCGCGATAGAAAAAACCATCACAAGTAGCACAGGCGGAAACGCCATAACCATTGAATTTTTTTTCAGAGTCTAATCCTAACCAACGGGCAGAAGCTCCTGTTGCCACAATAACCGTGTCGGCAATAATAATCGTGCCGTCGTCTGCGGTGCAGTGGAAGGGACGTTGTGAAAAATCTACTTTTGTGATCATTCCGGAGCGAATGTCAGTGCCAAATTTTAGAGCCTGTTGACGTAAATGTTCCATCAAGTCGGTTCCTTGCACGCCTTCTGGAAATCCGGGAAAATTTTCTACCTCTGTGGTGATCGTCAATTGTCCGCCGACTTGCAATCCTTCGTAGAGAATGGGATGCAGGTTGGCACGTGAAGTGTAGATACCGGCAGTATAGCCGGCAGGTCCCGAACCGATAATCAGGCATTTTGTTTTTTCTTCCATGTTATTTTGTATTAAATTGTTGATTTTTAGGATTGTTTTGTTGTTTATTGGATTTTTTCTTCTTCTTTTTCTTGGCTTTGTTAGATTTTGTATTGCTAATATTATTTTCGTTGGCGTCTTTTAGGATAGATTGTGTGCTTGGCAATTGAAAATCACCGCTTAAGTGTAATTTCCCGTTAGAAAGTGTGTCCAAATGTTCCAATATCAACTCATCGCTTACCGAATCTCTATTCCAAGTGAGGTATTGTTTTTTTAAATGTTTGGCAATATTGTTCACTACAATTTCTTTTGCGTCCCCTTCCTCTTCGGCTACTTTTTTGATAATGGATTCCATCAAATGTCCGTAAGGACGGAAAGTAATTTGATGTTTTGGATAAGGAATGATTTGCGGACGTTTTTGAACCGTCTCTTTGTCAGGACGTTCAAAAGGGCTGTCAACATCTAATTGAAAATTAGAAATGATAAACAGTTGGTCCCACAAATTGTGCCAAAAATCTTCGGTATCTTTTGGTCCGGGATTCAACATAGCCATTGTGTGGATAATGCTTTTGGCTTGTTCGTTGCGTAAATCTCGGTTTTTAATGCCGGCACAGTAGGCAATCATCTTTTGAATATGACGACCATATTCGCCATTGATCAACTTTTCTTTTTGTGTATTATATTCCATGTATGTCTTTTTTTAATTCAATTTGGTAGATAAAATGGCAATTTTGTAAGTATTTTTCGTATTTTTTTGTTAAAAATTTTTCTCTTTAACAGGTATATAATAAAAAATACAACTTATAAACCATTGAATACAAGTTTTTTATAGAAATTATCTTTGACTGAAATTTTTTCCATGAAAAAGTATAATTTTGCAGCAAATATACAAAAAAAATAAATATGGGAAGAGTTTTAATTATAGGTGCAGGTGGAGTAGGTGCAGTAGTGGCACATAAATGTGCATCTGTACCGGAAGTTTTTGAAGAAATTATGTTGGCAAGTCGTACAAAATCCAAATGCGACAAAATCGCCCAACGTATCGGTGGCAATCGTATAAAAACAGCACAAGTAGATGCCGATAATGTAGAACAAACTGTTGATCTTATCAATCAATTTAAACCTGATTTATTGATCAATGTGGCTTTGCCGTATCAGGATTTAACTTTGATGGAGGCCTGTTTGCGTACCAAAACCAACTATTTGGATACTGCCAATTACGAGCCAAGAGATGAAGCTCATTTTGAATATAGCTGGCAGTGGGCTTTCCAAAAAAGATTCCAAGATGCAGGCATTTTGGCAGTATTGGGTTGTGGATTC
>JAEEGL011762344.1_pt1 | contig 19432 bp, 26 predicted proteins | sample 9134231 | NCBI WGS metagenome assembly JAEEGL01 (sample SAMN16246548, study PRJNA631951) | gut metagenome | biome: gut microbiome; feature: rumen; material: fiber-attached | host: Bos | place: Iran: Karaj | collected 2018-10
ATTGCCTCCAATGGCACTGCCACCAAGGACAAGGTTGGCGAAGGTGACGCAGCCGTTCCTGTCCGCTACATCGGTATCGGTCACTTCGGCTATCTCAACGAGCAGGTCTATGCTGATGGCATCGAGTTCAACGTCGATGGCACCTCTCAGGAGAACTTCGACCGCAACGTGATTGCTCTGGGCATGGGTCTCGACTACTCACTCGTTGAGCTGTCAAGCAAGGTCAACGGCAACACTAACAACAAGCCCCAGGCCTTCAAGCTCATCAAGCTCGTCGAGCCCGCATCTTCTAACGAGATTGGCAACTAAACCTCTCGTCTCATAGATCCGAGATAGTCAGCGGCGGACGGCTCCGATGCAGAAGCAAAGGCTGACACCGCCCGCCGCTCTTCTTTTTCACTAACCAGTCAAATTGATAACATGAGTCTGCAGACTGACATCATATTCGTCAAGGCATTGCGAAGTAACGCCGAACTCATCGGGCGGCTGCCAGCGGGTGATGTGTACAACACCGCCATTGCGCTGCCGGATGAGGAAGCCGAGAATGCACCACTCCCCTATATCATCGTTTCTTTTGACGGCCTGAACAACCAGGATACCACGAAGGACGATGCTTTCGAGGCCGAGAGCGACAGCGTGCAGATAGGCATCACCATTTGCGCCGGAGAGCGCGAGGAGCTGGGCGAAATGGCTGTGGCCGTGCGCACCACCATCCGCGAATACTTCCGCGAGCATTATGGCGATGACTCCGACGAAGACTTTGCGCTGATTCCCGACGACATCACGCTGAATGCCCAGGGCGTGCAGTATGATAGTATGAAGCCGTGTTTCTGGCAGGTTCTGAATTATCAATGCGACACTGAAACTGATTAATTATGAGCAAGATTAAGGGTCAGCACTTTAGAATCCTTCAGGGTGGGGCTGCGATTCCAGAAGCCACAAATTGCAGCATTACGTTGCAAGGCAACGCAGAATCCACGTCAACGAAAGATACTGAGGGCCTTTATAGCCAGGACACCGTGGTATCGACGCAATGGAGTGCCCAGGTGGACACTTACCAGAGTGAAACCTCCGCGCTCAAGAACATCATCACTCTCTTTAATGCAGCACAGCCCGTTGGCGTAGGTTGGGATCAGACCGCCGGTTCAATGAACCGCGTGGCTCAGAATGCCAACTTCAAGCGTTCAGGGCAGGCGTTGTTGAATGACTTTACGATGACCTTCAACGACAGAGAGACTGTCGCTGTTAGTCTCCAATGGCAAGGAACCGGAAATCTCAGTTAAGCTATGCAAAAAGGACAATACATCAGACTATTGCTGTCAACGACAGCCAATCCTGAAGACGTGATTGCAGCCGCCAAGCAGATGGCCCTGCATGGAAGTGCCCAGATGGAGGACAGCTCGACGAAGGATACCACCGGCGACGCATTGGAATACGAGGTGACAGGACAGAGTTACGACATCACCGGCAGCGGCCTTGTGCTCACGCCCAACGACACACTGCTTGCCGATGCCGTAGGTCTTAACGACTTCGAGACTTGGGTAAAAGACCAGCTGCTCTATTGGCGCATCTGCGTGATGGAGGGAACCAACAACCGCGCCATCAAGGAGGAAATCTGCCACGGTCAGTGCAAGTGTACCAACCTGCAGATTCAGGCACAGAACCAGCAAGTCACCACCTACAACTATACCTTGAACGGCTACGGGGCCATCGCACTCCCAGCAGCCGCCAGCAACGGTTAACCTCTTACCACCGCCTGCCCGTCTGCTTTTTTTTCATCGTCAGCGGGTGGGCGGTAACTTATCACTCATCACTTATCACTTCACATCGGAACTATGAACGAAAGAACAGTAACAATCGACGGCAAGGAATACCCCGTCAAGTTTAATATGAGCACGCTCATCGCATTTGAGCAAACCAGCGACAAATCCTTCTTTGGCGAAAACTTCGACAAGCTATACTCCCGCGTAATCCTCGTCTTTGCAGCCATGTTCGCGGCAGACGATAAAATCACCACCGAAGTGCTGCTGAACTCTAACGACTGGCAAGGCATCACCAGTGCCTTCAACACCATTATGGAGATGGCCGCAGAGTTCTTCAAAGTCCCCAAAATAGTGGCCGATGCAGAAGCCAAGGAAACCACCACGGACAAGGGGGAGAAAGCCGCAAAAAACTGACCACCGCCCATGAGCTATACACCCAGCTTGTGGGCGAGATTGGCATCCCGCGCGAACAGTTCCCGCTGCTGCAATGGTGGGAAATCCGCTGCATCATCCGGGGCTACCACCGCCGCCACCGCCATGCCTGGAGCTCCACGCGCTGGCTGGCCTTCAATCTGATGAGCGCACAGGTAGGCAGCGACAACATGCGCAGTCATGGAATCAGCAGCCCCACCGACCTCATCAAGTTCCCTTGGGAATGCACAGACACCGACCTGCCCACCGAGGATGACATCGCGGAGATGCAGCAGATGATGGCCGCAATGAATGCAAGCAAGAAATAAACACCCTATATTTACCCACCCAAAAAGGTAGGTTTTTGCCACCCAAAAAGGTAGGTTTTTTGTGGGAAAAAGGTAGGTATAATTTTTAACCAAAAATAATATACTATGGCAAAAGTAAAGTACAGAGTTAGAGAGTATCAACCGAGCGAGAACATGCCAGGTTCGCATGGCTTCTACGCTCAGGCAGTAATCAACACCGACATCACCGCCACCGACCTGGCAAAGAAAATTGCCAACCGCACGGGCGTGAAGTCATACGAGGCACAGGCAGTAATCCATGCAATCGCTGACATCGTGGCCGAGGAAACGCTGGAAGGCTCCCGCATTTCGCTCGCAAATGAAGACGGCACGAAGCTGGTGACCATCTATCCCAAAGTGACCGGCTCAATCAGCGACAAGGACGTGACCGACAACCCCGACAAGTACAACGGTGCCACCGCCGCCACCGAGGAAATGCTCACGCCCGACATGCTGACATGGAGCCTTGCCGCCACCATCGGTCAGAAGTTCAGCCGTAACTTTGCGATGAACAAGCAAGCCAAGAAGGTGAAGTTCGTGGCCACCGACGTGACCGCCGACCCCAACGACGGGGACGATGGCGACAATACCAACCAGGGCGGCCAGCAGACTGGGGGAGAGATTGAAGGAGGATAAAAGGCAAAATCTCATTCTAAGTTTTCATCATTAAGGGTTAAATTCAGATTTTCTAAATTTCAAACAATTTTTGTTTTTCATGGTTGCGTAAACCCTCGCTGCGAAGCGGGGGTTTATTATGGGATTAATGAAGAATCTTGCAATCAGCGGTTACCGGAGCCCTCGAAGCACGGGCACACGCTCCGCAGGCCCCGGCGGCTATGTGGAGGTAGTCGGTTTCAATGTGGCCGACAAGATGTTGGGCGAACTGATGACCACCGACCCGTATATGGCCAGAAAAGTCAAGACCTTCATCCGCAAGGCTCTGAAGCAGGCCCGCAAAGACCTCAGTGACGATGCCAAGAAATACCTGGATAGCGACCCCCGCCGTGCCGCCCGTGCCGTGAAGTTTTCCGTTTATAAGGCCATGTTCGGCGGCAATCTGTCCATACTTCAGAAGGGCAGGGGCACGGCCGGAGCCCGCTACAAGCTCATCCGCAAGAAGAAACTCCAGCCAGGTCAGCGTGGCGGCAACCGCCGTCCGTATGTGGATGATGACCGCAACCGACTGGAGACATACTTCGGTGCCGATCGTGGCTTTGTGCTCAGATTTATAAATTCGGGAACAGTTGAACGACATACACGATACGGCAGTCGTAGTCATATACGTCAGACCGATTGGTTCGGCCACACCGCTCCCTGGCACCTTCAGGATGCAGCCGCTGCCATCGCAACAGAAATCAGTAATTATATCAAAACCCACAAATAAATGGCAAGAAGTGACGTTCTCGTTCGCCTGAAAGCGGACACCACAGGATATGATGCGAACCTGGCCAAGGCTCGCAGACAACTCGATGCATTCAAGAAAGACAACCTTACGATGGGCGGCATCGTGAAGCAGCTGTCGGGCAACATGCTCTCGGCTGTGGGTGGCTTTGCCAGCATCACCGCTGCCGTTGGTGCGCTCACCGCAGCGTTCAAAAGCAACATCGAGACCGCCCTGAAGTTCGAGAAGTCGATGTCGATGCTGTCATCACTCACGGGCAAGACTGGCGAAGAGTTGAACCGTCTGAAGGAATACGCCATCGAACTTGGCTCCACCACCACGCTCTCCGCATCTGAGGTGGCCGATGCCTTCAAGATGATAGGCTCACAGCAGCCGCAACTGTTGGAGAGCTCCGAGGCGTTGAAAGCCGTTACTAAAAATGCCATCACACTCTCCGAAGCAGCAGGCATTGAACTGGCAACCGCCGCGCAGACACTCTCGACATCCATCAACCAGATGGGCGGCGACAGCAGCAATGCCGAGCGGTTCATCAACGTGCTGGCAGCAGCATCGCAGAAGGGTGCCGGTGATATTGCATGGCTGGGCGAGGCCATCACCAAGTCGGGAACAACCGCCAAAATGGTGGGCACAAGCTACGAGCAGCTGGTGGCCAACCTTGAACAGTTGGCGCAGGCCGGATTCGATGCTTCAACGGCGGGAACGGCTCTCCGTTCAATCATCGTCAACCTTGAAAAGCAAAATGATGACAATCTGAAGCCTTCGGTGGTAGGTCTCACTGAGGCATTCGCCAACCTTGAAAAGAAGCATCTCAGCGTGGGAGAGATGGCAAACCTCGTCGGCAAGATGTTCGGCGCACAGGCCGCCGTGCTCGCTGAGAATGCAGCCAAGGCACGCGACATGGAACAGGGCATCACCGGCACCAACACCGCCGAGGAACAGGCCAAGACCAACACCGACAACCTGGCAGGCTCGCTGAAGTCACTCAACAGCGCATGGGAAGGATTCAACCTGCACCTGAACTCTTCGAACGGATTCTTGCGCGATTGCGTGGATTGGATGACGAAGCTGGTGCAGTCGATGGACGCATTCGTGCAGTCGGGAGAATTGGCGAAGCCATCATCACAGTATTGGATAGACTCGCTCATAAACATTAAGGATGCCGCGCACAACGCCTTCATCGAATTGCAGAAGATGCTCGGAGTGTTCCCAGACGATTCCGAGTCGTTTGCAAAGTTGCCAGCCAACACGGGCGTATCATGGAGAGACAATTCGTTCAACTTCCAGTCGATAATGGGCGAAGAGGGCGTGGTGGTTACTGCTCCGAAGGGTGGCGGCAAGAAGACAGGAGGCGGTGGCGGCGGCAGGAAGACGGGCGGAAGAACCACCAAGGTGACACCACCCGCACCCGCAGGCTCCGTGGCTGCATTGAACAAGGAACTTGCCGACCTCCGCAAGAAGCAGGAACTGGCCACCGATACAACCACATGGACAAACTATCAGAAGAAAATCGACGAAACCACCGCCAAGATTGCATTGCTGAAAGGTGAGATTAAGTTCGACGACAAAGGGCAGACAGGCATCGGCAAGGACGAAATCGAAATCCCCGGCAAGGTATATCTGAAGGAAACCACCGAGCAGGACATCAAGGACCAGCTCGACCAATTCGCGCCCAAAGACCCCTACGAGATTGAGGTGGACGTGAACTTCAAGGCACTGAGAGAGCAGAAGGAAAAGGAACTGAAGCAAATGCAGATGGCCGCTCAGATGGCAGCCCAAGCCGTTTCAAACATTGGCGACGCATTCGCCTCCATCGAGGACCCGTCGGCCAAGGCAGCAGGCACCGTGATGCAAGCCATTGCCAGCATCGCCCTCGGTTTTGGTCAGGCTGTCGCTCAGGCAAGTTCAATGGGACCGTGGGGCTGGCTCGCATACGTGGCCGCAGGAACGGCAGCACTTGCCACCACCATCAGCACCGTCCACTCGCTGACCGGCTTTGAGAACGGCGGTATGGTGAAGGGCAATTCGTATAGTGGTGACAACACCCCCATCATGGCCAATGCAGGCGAGGTAGTGCTTACGCGAGCACAGCAGGGCAACCTTGCAAGTCAGCTCGAAGGAGCAGCAACAAACGTTCATGTTACGGGAGAAGTGCACGGAACAAAACTCTTCCTGGTTATGAGCCGAGCACTGAAGGTTGCTAACAAGGGTGAATTAGTTACATGGAAATAATTAAAACCGAAAGATATGACAGGCAAAGACATCATCGTGATACTTTCACAAAACGGCACCCCGATGGCCAGCACCGCCATCAAGAGCGACGACATCCAGACGCAAGTCAATGCCATTGAGAAGGCATCCGCCACCCAGCAAGCATGGGAGGAAGTCATCCCAGGCCGCAAGCGGTGGACGTTCAACTGCAACTACCTCGTGCTGGCAGCCGCCAAACTCACCGACGTGCTGAAGGTGGGCCAATACTTCGACATAACTTTGCGCCACATCTCCGAAAACGTAACCCTAACCGGCCAAGCCCTGCTCACCGACTGCAAGCAGACGCACACCGTGAACAGCCTCTGCCAAGGCTCCTTCACGTTCCGGGGCAACGGTCCCCTGCAATAAGAAACCGCCGCCCATTCAGGCAGCGGCTTCTTTTTTTTATCCTTCACGGTAGGCAGCGTCTCTGTCGCTGCATCACCAAGACCCACTCCAAGGCTCCGCCCATTCATCATTCAGCGTGATGGTGAACGCTCCCGAGGTAGAGAACAGCGAACCGCTAAACTCCGTAGCCCTGTTCGCCATGAACGGAGCCGCAGCCACATTCACCATTCCGATAATATCATTGTCAGCATCCCGCGCCGACACGGTAAGCGGCGTAGTCCATTCCGCAGCAGAAGAAAATCCGAAGAAGCTCACCGCCAGCCCCGTGGTGCCAATATAAGAATCCGGCACCGCCACGCTCATCTCCTCATTGTCCCTCATGTCCGCAGGCTGTCCAGTCAGATAATCAATACCCGCATACCATGTGCCAGGCAAAACCACCACCGTGGCCGTCCCGTCAGGTACGGCATCATTCGCAGTAATCTTCAGCTTTGTCACCACGCGGTCAAGCGCAACCGAATAAGCCGAAGCCGAAGCCCCGCCCACGGAAACCGCCATCGCTTTCCAGAACGTGTCCCGAATAGACCCCCACGAGATGACCGTTCCATTAATCACCGGGCTCACACCTCTGCTCACCACAAAATAAATCCGATGCTCACCATAGGCCAGCGTAGGCGCAGGCGTACCAAAATCCGCATCCGTAGAACTCTGATGCACCGTCTGCACCAGCACCCCGTCCACATAGTCAAACAGCCACAAGTCCGTCATCTCCTTTCCATCCGCCGACAGTGATCCGCGCGTAAACACCGGCGAGTTCCAATTCCCTTGCACATCGAAGCTCACCTTCTTCGCCCCCGCTTCAATTTCCGTAACATCCTTTGAGCAGCCCGTGAGCATAGCCACTGCAACCGCCATTAATAAAAATTTCTTCATAGTCCTCATTTTTTATTGGTTAGTGAATTTTCTATTGCTTCAAAGTCATCGTGTACAGACTTGGCCAGCACCTTCGCATACCTCTGCGTTTGCACGATGTTCGTGTGTCCAAGCATCCGCGACACGTTCTCAATCTTCGCACCGTTCCTGAGCATGAACGTGGCAAACGTATGCCGCGCCAAATGCGTGTGCAGCCTGGTCTTAATACCAGCCATCTGCCCCAGGGCCTTCAGGTGGTGGTTATAGTCCGCGTTGTCCATCTTCGGAATCTCCCAGCCGTACTTTTCAAGGATGGCCACCGCCGGCGACAGCAAGCGCGAGACATACGGCACCCCTGTCTTGATACGTTCTCCGATGTGGTTCCACGACTGGCCGTCCCATTTATAATCGCCAATATTGAACGCCTGGGCATCCGAATACGGCAACCCCGTGTACATCTGGAACACAAACAAATCGTGCGCCACCTCGAGTGCAGAGCCAGCCGGAAGCGACAGCTGCTCAAACGCCCGCATCTCATCCTCGGTCAAATACTCCACGTTTTCACGTTCGCCCCTTTTAAACTGGCCTTTCAACCGCTCGTAAGGGTTGCGCTCAATCTTCCCAAACGAGTCCGCGCGATTCAGCAGGGCCTTCAGACACTTGTGGTAGTTATAGATACCCGCATCCGACAGTTTCTCCGGCCTAACGCCACGCTTCCTTGCGGCATCACTCAGCGGCTTCGTCACCTTGTGCAGATACGCATCGAAGGCCACGATGTTCTCCACCGTCACGTCCTGCCACCGCCGAATCTTTCCGAAAGCCTCCAGCCGCGTCTGCAATGGCTCGTAGTGCCGCCGCGTCCCTTCGCTCACCGACAGCAGCGGAATCTGCTCCGCCACCCAATTCAGAAAAGTTGGCTCGTCGCTGTGCGCCTCGACAGTTTTCCACACGTCCCGCCTAATGCTCTCCACGTCTATACATACATTATTATCCACGCACGCATTCACGCACGCAAGTACCTTAGTATATATAATCGCCAACCGCCTGTTCATCTCATCGGCACCAGGACAGTTCACCACCTGGCCGGCAGCAAACTCCGATTGCAGGCACCTGATTCCCGTCCCAAAATAATATGATTTTCTGTCAACGGTAACGCGCACCTCCAGCTGACCCTTCCCGTCAGCCCCCGTGCGGCCCCGATGATTCCATGTAATTGCATTTGTTATCATAGTTTGATGTTTTCATTTGTTAACTTTGTTTCCCCACCCTATTTTTGGGGTGGGGAAACATTGGCGCGACTTTTGCCCCATTTTGCCCCATTTTGCCCCAATAGTGGTAAAACCAATAAATTCAAAGATTCTCGTGTTTTCCCTTTATTTATGGGGGTTCCCGAGCTTTTCGGGCAACCCCCGCCTCCATCATCCGTGATCCGCTTGGGGTTATAGGCAATCCATGCGGAATGCCGATAAATACGGGGGGAGTGGAGGGGGAGAGGGTTAGCATTGGGGAAACATTGGTATTATTTGGCATGTTTTTTGAGAGGCTCGGCGGCGATGTCGAGGGGGTCAAGGCCAGGGATGCGGTGGTCTTGACGTGCGAGGGTGGCGGTGAGCTTGTCGAGCTGGGCAATGCGGTCGGTGAGTGTGGCGGTCATGTGCTCGAGTTGTGCTTCACGTTCTTCTAACTTTTTCTGAAACTCGCGGACGCTTGCGATGGAGTTGGAGAGGTCTGCCATCATCTTTCCGACTTGAATGGCGGCATAGGTGAGTGCGTCTTGCTGTTTGTCGATGGGAGCCGTTTCGGGCTCCTTTTTTGTTATCAGTTCGCCATTGCCTGTCAGCAGGTAGTCAAGGTTGAAAGTTCCCTGATATGCAGCGCATACCCTTTTGAAAAGATTGTCCGTGAGATATGCTTCGTTTCCATTTATTGCAGAAGATAGTGCTGGTCGTGTTATCTTTAATACTTTTGCAAAATCCGCCTGTGTATGGATGCCTGAGTGCTCACGAAGATACTCATAAACTTCTTTTAATCTATCCTGTCGTGTTCTTATCATAATACACAAAATACTTAATGTTTGTTAAGATATTACCCAAAAGTATTATCTTATGAATTATTTGTTTTATATTTGCACCCGAAATTAGTTAATTAAAATAGGGCACAAGAATAGCCGTCAGGTGAAGTTCACCTTTTCAGCAAAAGCGGAACGCGCCACTTTGCAAACACTTTGGCGAGTGTATGGGTTGCAAATATACGGCTTTCTTCCCTATTATATTACAAAAGTGTTGGATAATTAATAAACTTTAAGTAAATGGCAACAGAAAAAGTAACACGTGAAGAACTACTGAAGATGCGAATCGGAGTGACACGCAACTTCTTTTTAGGAGAGCCAGGAAAGCTCAGGTCAGCAGCCGTCACATGCACGGCTCTGAAGAACGACGGGCTGGGTGTATGGGAGTGCTACAAGGACTTCAATTCTTTGTCGGTGAGTATAAAGAGAATAAAGTAACCTTAAAACGAAATCTATGAGCAACGATTTAATTCAATTTGGCGAAAGCCAGCAGACAATGAGCAGTTTGGAGATTGCCAAACTGACAGGAAAAGACCATGCACATATTATGCGTGACATTCGCAACATGGAACCAGCATGGGAAAAGATTAGCCAAACCAAATTTGGATTGGCCTCTTACAATGACGCACAAGGAAAGCAAAGACCTTGTTACTATCTCACCAAAACCGAATGCTTGTATGTTGCGACGAAGTTCAACGACGAGGCACGCGCCAAGTTGGTGATCCGCTGGGAGGAGTTGGAAAAGAAGGAACGCGCCGGCATGATTGCGCTGCCAAACTTTGAAGACCCTGCGGAGGCTGCAATGGCATGGGCGAAGGAGTACAAGGAAAAGAAGGTGCTCCAGATAGAGAACAAGCAGCTGGAGGAGGAGAACATTCAGCTGGCATTGGAGAACCAGGAACTGAAGAACGACAAGAACTACCTCGACCTGATTATGCGCTCGAAGGCTCTGCTGACCGTGAGTCAGATTGCACAGGACTACGGCATGAGCGGAAAGGCTCTGAACAAGCAGCTGGCACAGATGGGCATTCAATACTCGATTAACGGCCAGTGGATATTGTACGCGAGATATAAGGACTGCGGCTATGTGTCGAGCCGTTCGATAGACATCACACGCGCCGATGGCAGGCCGGACGTGGTGCTGCACACGGAATGGACACAGGCCGGGCGAAAGTTCCTCTACGAAGAGCTGAAGAAACAAGGTATCATCCCAATGTTGGAAAGGGCATAGGTATGACACAGCAGGAGAAGGAAGAGATCATTGCCATCATCCGGGAAGAGTTGAGAACAAGGCAAGACAATGAAGAATTGAGAAAACTTGCTGCCAGTGCTTGCAGAAGGTATGAATGTGTGAAACCGTTCCTCTGTGACAATGTGAAATGCAATCAAAGAAAATTCAAGGAATAATGAACTGGAAATTGTTTGAGCAGAAGGTGCTCGGGGCTGTGAGCCAGGCGGCACGGCGTTACTCGGAGAAATGGGTGACGGCGGAAACGCTGGGGGAGCACATCGAAACGCTGAACCCGAACTGGCTGAAGCGCAATGGTTCGTGCTTCAACAGGACGCGGGTGGAGTGGGACGATGAGAGCGGGCACCATACTGGCAGCTGGCTGTATCCGCTGCATGAGATTCAGGAGATGGTGATGGACGGGAGAATCAAGCAGCTGCATGTGAAATAGGGGAGGGTAAAGACCCGTAAGCGGATGACGCAGGTGCAACGGGCTGTAACATTCCACTGAGCGGCGGTTCGAGTCCGCCACCCTCCACGATGATGAAAGGGGATTGGTCTTTGACTTGTTGTATAACAAAAATATCCAGCCCGAGGCGGGATAGGGGAGGCGAGACTAACAATCGATGACCCGAACTGAACGACGCTTGGCTGGTTTTGCTGCAAGGGATGACGCTTTAAGACGCTCAGCATCAGCAAAAGATGCTGCTGACACGGCGGCGCGAGCTTCTTGCGGCAAGGATTGAATGAACTATTTAGATATGACACCGACAAAATGCGCGAAGGACTGTCCGGGTGGCGTGGACAGGTCGGTGTATAAATAACGGGATGCCGTGTCTATGGCAAGCGCGGGTTCGATTCCCGCAGTCACCGGCCGAAAGGAAACTGGCGACTACCCATGAGGGAGGTGTAGCAGGTTCGATTCCTGCCACGGCTACAAGTAGCCTGTGAAGGTGAATGAACTAATGATATATAGGATTAAACATGGGCGGGCATGGCCCTTAATGGCCAGGTAACGCTGGCCGCCCGCTTTTGAAAGGCTTTTTTTTCTTTTGTTTAACATAAACGCCGGCGCAAAGGACGCTGTGAGGTGTGAGCCCTCTGTTTTGAGTTATCTTTAGAAATTGCTGATTGTTTTCGGCAGCCGACGGATAGTAACAAGGCATTAAACCGGTGGCTTGGCGGTGGAAGAGCAACCGCCATCTTTTTGAACATTATTCACTTAAAATATTACGACTATGAAGGAACTGATTGAGATTATGTTGAAGGACATCAAGGATGAGAACTTCAGCAAGAAAGAGTACATCGTTTATGGCATTCTTACGCCGATAGTGCTGGTTGCTCTGATGGCATTGGCCGGATGGCTGGAAACTCTTTAATTTAACATTATAAACATTAAACACTTGGAACTATGAAATCAATTAAATTTAGAATGACGGGCACATGTCCACTGATGTTGAACAACCCGCAAACTGTGAACCCAATGAATGAGTTTACAAAGGCTATCAGCGCACTGACATCGAAGCGCAAGAAGACTGACGAAGACCAGAACGAAATCTTCCATCTGAAGTTCCTGGCATCGTGCTACTGGAACAACAAGGGGCAATATTTCTTGCCTGCAAACATGATTGCCAAGAGTTTCGAGGCGGGTGCCAAGGAAAACAAGCTGGGCGCGAAGTTCCAGCGCAGCGTGTTCGTGTTCAACGATGGCATTCTGAAGTTCGACCACAACGGATGCACGCCCGAGGAACTGTGGACTGACCACTCGGAGAAATATGTGGACATCCGACCTGTGGGCATTATGAAGTCGAAGATTGTGACAGCCCGCATGATTATCCCCGAATGGAGCCTTGAAGGTGAGTTGCACTTCGATGAGAGTCAGCTCAACAAGAGCGAGGTGTGGCTGGCCATGACGAATGCCGGACTGAGGTACGGAATTGGAACATACAGAGCCTGCTATGGACGATATTCTATAACAGAGATAAAATAGCGGAGAACAGTTAGGCCGAGCCAACTTGAGTTAAGCGAAGCGTAGCATAGAGCAGCCCATCAAGGTGTAGTAGAGCAAAGTTACATCCAAATCAGGCAGAGAATAGTGTAGTTGAGCGAACTGAAGTTTTGCGGAGTGGAGTTTAGCCCAGCACAGCAAAGTTACATCCAAACATAGCATACATGAGCGGAGTTAAGTGCAGCGAAGCAGATCAAAGCGGAGTTACATCCAAACCTGGCAGAGTATAGTGTAGTTTAGCAGAGCTCTGAACAGCCCAGTAGTGTTCAGCGTACCCTAGTGGAGCAAAGCATGGTTACATCCAATTTCAGTGTAGTAAAGCGGAGTAAAGTTTGGCAAAGCCGAGATGAGCGCAGCAATGCGGAGTTAAGCAAAGTTACATCCAAACAGAGTTTAGTCGGGTTTAGTGGAGCGTAGTTGAGTCTAGTAGTGCAAAGCAAAGTTATATCCAATCACAGCATACTCTTGTGGAGTAAAGTCTGGCGCAGACGAGTTGCGAAGAGTTTAGATAAGCGAAGCGGAGTGAAGTTTGGCGTAGCATAGTAACATCCAAACGTAGCATAGCCGAGTGAAGCGGAGTAAAGTGTGGTTAAGTATAGCACAGTAACATCCAAACATAGCATAGTTAAGTCAAGCCAATCAGAGCGGAGTCAACCTAAGAATAGCCTGGTTAAGCAAAGAATTTAAATCAAAATAATTATGATACATCAAGAAGCAATCAAGGCATCGAGGAACCGCAAGCTGGTTCCTGATGATAAGTTCGACCGCCACATGAAGCGGGCGAGAGTGAAGGACATCGACAGCCGCAAGGCCATCTTTGACCGTCAGACCGAAAGGGGAGAGGAGTTTAAACAGGAAATTCACAACATTAAGCATTCTACATATTGATATGGAAATACAAGGAAAAGTTAAAGCATTACTGCCCGAGCAGTCGGGAACGTCGTCTCGGACGGGCAATACATGGAAATCGCAGGAGTTCGTGCTCGATTACTTTTGGTGGCCGAATCAGGTATTCGCATCGCAGATGGTGCTGAAGATGTTTGGCGCAGATCGTATTGCTCAGTGGAACTTGCAAGTGAACGATGAGGTTAAGATTCGCTACCACATAGAGGCCCATGAGTACCAGGGCCGCTGGTTTAATGAGATACGTTGCGATGGGATTGAGAAGATTGGGGCATCGGCTGTTGCGGCACAGCCACAACCTACCATACAGGAAACAACACCAACGGCAGCACCGGCACCAGAACCACAACCACAAGCAGAAGCGAAAGCGGATGACCTGCCGTTCTAACCCTTTAACCCATGAGGGACTATGAGCGAAACATTACCACTGCCGCTAACGGCTGAAGAATTACGAGCGGAAGAGCTGCGGCCTTATTGGTTGGACCCGCGAGAGGACTATCCAGAGCCGTTCTATATGCTTGAATACAACGGGGTGCCCTTCAGTACCATCGGCGGCATTCAGGCCATCAGCGGGCAGAAAAAGAACGGTAAATCGTTCGTATTGACCCAGCTGATGGCCGCAATATTGGGCGACGGAACGGAGCGCACCGAGCAATACCTGCCAGGGCTGCGTGTGCCGGAAAGAACCATCGAATATCTTGACCATGAGAGGCGGCCAGGCATGACCGACGAGGAAAGGGAAAAGAGCCCCTACGAGCCTTGCGTGCTTTATGTCGATACCGAGATGGAGAAGCTGAACTCGGCCAAGGTATTGAGGCGCGTGCACTGGCTCTGCGGCTGGGACATGAAGCAGCCGAACCCACGGTTCAATGTGCTATGGCTAAAGAACATGCCGCGCGACGAAGAGGAGAAACCACACATCAGACGTTGGCGACTGATTAAGGCCGCCATCGAGATGGTCAATCCCGACGTGGTGTTCATCGACGGCATCCGCGACCTGCTCTCGAGTATCAACGACGAGCAGACAGCCGTGGAAATCATCAGCGAGATGACCATGCTGGCCGAGGAAAAGCACATGTGCATCTGGAATGCCCTTCACCAAAACCCCAGGTTTAACTCCGACGGTGATGACACGAAAATGCGCGGATGGACGGGCACAGAGCTGGGCAACAAGGTGAGCGATACGCTGGTGAGCATCAAGTCGAAGACCGCAAGCGGCGTGACGTTTACCGTGAAGCAACAGGATGCCCGAGGCAAAGACCTCGATGATTGGAAGTTTGAAGTTACCGACGATTCCGGCAACCTGGGAATCCCGAAGATTATCGGCAGCGGTTTCAACCTGCCGAGTAAGAGCAAGGAGGTCGAGGGCGACAATCCAGAAGACATTAAGGCATGGATTAAGGAAGCCGAAAAGCAGTACGAGTTTCCGATGAGCCGAAAGGACATCAAAAAAAAGATTTTCGGTGCCATCGGAGGCCAGAAGAACGACGGGAAGCAGCAGATTGACCTCACGATTGCCATCAATATGAACTACCTAAAGGAATCGACCATCAAGAGCGGCGGTGCCTACATGCTTGAACCAGCCGATGACCTTCCATTCTGAGTTAAACCACGCCACCTCTACCCCTAAAGGGGTAGGTGGGGTTAAACCTTGGTTGAACCCATGTGCATCCGCATGCACCATGCACCATGCCCCCGAATGCCCGGAGGGCGGGGGCAAGGGGCAAGGGGCAAGCGTTCACACATGCGCGACGCGCGTGCGCGTTAGCTTCACACATTGAGCTTTATATTATGCCAAAAATTCCCGAAGACATCATCCGAAGCATCTTGGACAGGGCCGACATTGTGACCGTTACGAGCGACTTCCTGACGCTGCACAAGACTGGCGTGAGATATACCGCGCTGTGTCCGTTTCATCCCGACAAGCACACCGGCAACTTCATCGTGTACCCGAAGAAGAACTGCTACAAGTGTTTTGCCTGTGGTGCCAAGGGCGGCGTGGTTGACTTCCTGATGAACTACGCACATCTGTCATACCCCGATGCCATCCGCTGGCTCGGTAAGAAATATTTTATTGAAACCGATAACATTCCGATGAACTACACACCACCACCACCGCCACCGCCGCCTCCAGCGTTGCCGGTTCTTGAAATACCGCGCTCATGGGTGAGCCGCACGATGGAGCTGAAGAACACCCTCACCGACTGGCTGTGGACGGTGAAGTGGGACAACGCACAGCTGAACCGCATCAGCGAAGCCTTATGGCTGTATTGCATTGGCGGCTGGAGAGACGGGCGCACGGTGTTCTGGATGATTGACCACAACGGTATACCGCGAGCCGCCAAGCTGATGCGATACAAGGCCGACGGGCATCGTGACAAATCGCGCAATCCAGGATGGATATACAACCAGGACGGTTGCCGCGAGATATGCCGACCCGACGAGCACGAGGTGCTGAAGCCGCTCTTCGGCATGCACTTACTGAACCGCTACAAGAAGGCCACCGTGAAGATAGTGGAAAGTGAAAAGACCGCGCTGCTCATGGCGATTGCTTACGGCAACCATGCCGGGCAAGTGTGGATGGCTTGCGGAGGGCTGGAGAACCTGAACCGCGACAAGCTGAAGCCGATTATTGAGCAGAAGCGTGACATCATCATCTATCCCGACCGCGACGGCATAGACAAGTGGAAAGCCAAGGCCGAAAACCTACACTATGACCGCGTGATAGTTGACTGTAAGCCGGTGACGGAATGGTGGCGACCGGAGGATGGCGAGAAGGCAGACATTGCTGACGTGGTGATTCGCATGATTAACAATTCGAAGACCTACAAGACCGCCGAAGAAGTGGTGGCCGATATGCCGAAACTGAAGGCACTGCACGACAAATTTAACTTGGAAATTGCCAACAATGAGAAATGAACAAAAGCAAGTACAAGAAGGCGGTCATGCCACCTTCAGCGTGAAGATAACGCAAGCAATGTACGACTTGGTGAACATACTATGCGAAGGGTTGCAACACGGAACCAACGGCAACGACCTCTTTAAGATGTTCATTCAGACGTTTATTGAGTCAGCCAAACATGAAGGCCCCATCTCGCCAGACATGCAACACTTTCTTAATCTGCTGAAGATGGAACCAGGTTGGAACAAGGCATTCAACTTCACGGATGTAACGGCATGCACTGAAATTGCGCAAGTGATACTGATACTTCAGCAGAATGGCAGGCACGGCTTTGGGCTGACCATGATAGACAAACCTTTCATGGGCGAATCCACTGAGACTCGATGCGTGGACACTATAATCGAGCGAATCATCAAGCTAAGTTCGCCGGAGTTGTACAAGAAACTTGAAAAGGTAGGCAAGCGGCTTTGTTGTAATTCCATTCGTGAAACCTTGACAGTCCTCAGTGAGCACATGAATGACACACTCGACAAAGAGGAAGACCGAGATGAACTGCCAGGCTATGGCAACTTCCATGACTACGGCAAGCCCATCGAGTATGGTCAGAAAACGAAGCGCAAAAAGCACCGCACACCCGACAGCCTGGCCAACAGTCAGCAGACCATCCGCTTCACGGAAGAAGATAAGCTCACGGCACAGGATGAGCTCGACACGGGAAAGGACATGGACAAAGAAATGGGGTTCCGGCCCTTTGGGAGTGAGTGGTAACAACGAATTCAACTAATTAAACAAATATTTTGGAACTATGGCAAAAATCAAATTGACACGCAGGACTTTTTCTGCAACAGTAGCAAAAACGATGGACAATGCCGATGGACTTGAAGGCATGTTCACAAAAGCACTCATGGGTAAGACCGTAAAGGAATACTTGTCCGAACAACCAGACAATCAAACGCTGTGGGTAGATACCGACAAGGTGGTATGTGTGACCGACATCACTGAAGAGTCAACGACGCATGACAAAGTGTTTGGTATCATGTTTCAGTTTCAGCCGAAAATCAGCGATATTGTATGGATAGACGGCAAGGATTTCGAGGCATTCATGGAAGCCTGGAAAGGAAAGTGATATTTTGGATAATTTATGCTACAACCAGGATTTGCGATACGCACGGCATCGGTTGAGGAAATGTTTTTGAAAGACCTGCCGGAAGGAGTGACGCTGTTACCCCATAATTTTGAAGGCGATACAACGAGAGTGATGTTAAAGTTTGCCGTATCTCAGCAAGCAGTCAACAATAAAAAATTCGACTTAAACGGATTTATCAAAGCAAAACTTGACAACACGCTCACAGCCATTCGTCACAGACGGAACATCAAGGAATTGCGTCTGACACGTCGGTTGTTAGTGGTGATAGACCCGAAGAGCGGACGCGAAAAGACGCAAATATACTTTCATATAGAATACGCGAAGGAATAAGGAACTATGATGCTGAAGATATGAGCCGAGACAAACGATACCAACGACTGCTAAACGATAAGCGGTGGTGGGGAGAGGGAGGCGTGAAGGTACAGGTGTGGCGACGGGCTGGCGGACTATGCGAGGAGTGCCTGAAGGATGGCATCATAACACCGGGCGTTGACTGCCACCACATTGTGCCCGTGGAGACTGGCCGCACCATTCAGGAGATGGAACGGCTGGCCTATGATGTGAACAACTGCCGACTGTTGTGCATACCACACCATATTGATGCTCATGTTGAGCTGCGAAGCCATACCCGCGAGAACGTACAGGAGCGTAAGCAGATGAAGCGCACCGACTTCATGCGGCGTAACGACCCGAACTTCACCGAAGATAAACCATCCGACCATTCAGCAGTGAATAATAAATAACATAGCGTATGTGGTACAATAATATTTGGTGGCAGGAAAACCACGTAGAGGCCAACATCTCCCAGAACTTCATGGTAGAGGGATTGACCGAGCAGATAAAACAACTCGACCATCTGCTCGCCACCAATCCCGAGATGGAGGCGAAGATGCGGCGCGTCATCTCTAAGGTGCTCATCAAGGCACAGAGCAAGATGCGAAAGGATGTCGGCACCGACCTGCCAAACGACCCACGCAATGCGGCCAAGGCCGTGCGAAAGGCTGTCTATCGTCAGATACTCGGTGGTAATATCAACATCCTACGCAAGCGGCGGGCCACCGAAGGATCCAGCAGCTACACGCCAACACGGACGCTGAAGAGCGGACAGCGAGGCGGCAACCGACGGCTACGCAGCGAGCGCACCATGCGGATGGAAGCCTACAATGCCAGCGACCGCGGCTTCATCCTCTACTGGCTGAACAGTGGAACCAAAGGCCGAACGATGGGCAAGTACCAGAGCGATCCACACCGAGGCAACGTGAAGCGAGGCTCGCAGGGTGGCGACGTAAGCAAGTACGGAAAGACCGTGAACACCGGCTTGCGTGGCTCCATCAGTGCCCGCAACATCTTCTCAAAGCACCTCATCGAGCTGTCCGACTTCATAGACATGAATCTGACCAAGGAGTTCGGCGACCTGATACAGAAATCCCTTTGATTACCTTCATACTGTCGTGATAGCCCCTCGTCCACATGAACCTGGGGCTATCTCTTTTATTCAAAAGCCCGAAATTCCGAAATCCCCTACCAAAACCTTGAGTTAATTTTGTAATTTTTGAAAATGTTAGGGTAAAACCTTACGAGGCACAATCTGTTCGGGCAACCGACTCACCTTTGAAGGGCGCGAACCACTGATAACTGATTTTCCCACTTAAAACGATTTTTATTTTCATTCTTACTATGTCGAATATCCAGAAGGTGCTGCTGCCACCTACCAAGCCCGACTGCTGTGCCGACTGCCCGCTGCTG
>JAEEGL013542227.1_pt1 | contig 19432 bp, 17 predicted proteins | sample 9134231 | NCBI WGS metagenome assembly JAEEGL01 (sample SAMN16246548, study PRJNA631951) | gut metagenome | biome: gut microbiome; feature: rumen; material: fiber-attached | host: Bos | place: Iran: Karaj | collected 2018-10
TCTTGGCAGATGCCAGTTCCATGACTGTGCGCATTTAAAGGAACCCGGCTGCGCTGTGCGATCCGCGTTGGAGCAGGGAGAGATTGAGCCCTCCCGTTATGCCAGCTACAGGAGCCTGTATGAAAAAGCAGCGAGGATTCCGGACTGGGAGAGAAAAAAGCAGCCATAAGGGAAACAACCTCTGCTTCTGCTGGCGGCACAGGTGCTGCAGCGATAAACAATGAAGCAAACGGAAAAAGTGCCCTGAAGTCCATTGACATCGATGGACTTCAGGGCACTTTTTTGCGGTGATTGCGATATATCCGGCGAGATATGGAGATGCGCCGAGGGGCAGCACTTACAAAGAAGCACGAAGCGGAGAACGCACTATCCCGTTTTTGCGGTACTCATATGCTTCCGCGAAATGCGCCCATGGATAAGGCGCCATATAGACGCCGCGATAACTGTTCACTGCAGCAACGTCACCTTCCACAAATCGGGAATAACCTGTCATAAAAATGACGTGTGTCAGGATCGTGTTCTTTCAGCTTCGATGCGAGCAGAAGCCCGTCCATATTCGGCAGATTGAGATCCAACAGAGCAAGGTCCGTCTTATGGTTTTTCAGCCAGACAAGCGCTTCCTCAGCGGATAAAAAGCCGACGGGGGTCCAGCTTCTGCGGCAGTTCTCGGCAGAGCGAGAGTGTATGATCAAGAACAAGCTGCTCGTCATCCACACATAAAATGGTCATTACGCTTCACTCCTTCCAGGAGCATTGCCGCCAGCCGTTTGACGGGTCAGATCTTTTGCAAGCGGAATTCGAATGGTAATGTCAGTGCCCTCGTTCGGGCGACTGCTGATTGCAAGCGATCCGCCACAGAGAGTTTTAATCCGCTCACGAACGTTACTCAGACCAATATGGGCATCTTTTGTGGCGGGAATTGGAAGACTGGTATCAAAACCGACGCCGTTGTCTGAAATGAGAATCTCATGCCAAAGATCCGTTTTACGTGTTGAGACGCGTACAATGCCTTCTTCTTTGCTGCGCACGCCGTGGCGGATGGCGTTTTCAACCATGGGCTGAATCGTCAGAGCGGGGAGTGAAAAGTCACTGTCCTGAATGTCATATTCCACCTGAATATTTGGGAAGCGGATCATTTCAATTTCTGCGTAGGCTTTGGTATGCTGAAGTTCTTTCTCCAGAGGAATCAGGTTTGGCTGATTCAGGGAACTGATGTTCTGCCGCAGATAAGTGCCGAACTTCTCTGTGACCTGCGCTGCCCGTTCGGGATCGGTCCGGCAGAGCGCCTGAATGGTTGAAAGTGTATTAAAGAGAAAATGAGGCTGAATCTGGGAAATCATAATCTGGATGCGCTGTTCTTCAATCAATGCTTGCTCATGGTTCAGAACAAAAAGAAGATGAAGCCAGATGTAGTAAAACACGCAGCAGGTAACCATGGACATGGTCAATGCATTGACGCTTCTGTCATAGAAGACAGGCATGAAGGTATCGGCTGTGATGCCAGCGACAATCAGTACAATGCAGAACAGAGGCATCCACGCGATGGATCGACGGATTCTGTGGTGTTCCTGAATGCTGCGGTACGCCAGTTGGATGAGCAGAATTCCGCTGACAATGTGCGATGTGAAACCGAGCGGGCCTCGAACAAAGGTACCATCGGAATAAAATGAAAAACAGATGTCAGAAAAGAAGGCAGTAAGATGAACGGCTGTGTTGATTGCCAAAAGAACCCAGGCCGAAGGATGTACCCGTTTGCCGGTAGTGCATCGGAAAAACAGCACAATAACCAGCGGACGGAAGCTGTATCCGTAAACGGCCACTATCGTTCTGGCAAGGCGGAGAAACTCATAATCCGTAAAATAATAGTCCAGTGCATTTTGCGCAATCAGAGTCAGCATTACGAAAACAATCAGGAGCAGATTCCTTCTGTGCGCTTTTTGAATGTATGGATCGATCAGAACGGCAAAGGTCAGTCCGGCAAGCTGCAGTAGCAGCGGCGTGAGCTGCACCAGATCGCGGCTGAATACCTGAAACATGCGATTCTCCCTCCAGTTCTTTTGAAATCTGGCATTATGAGGAATGCGGGACACTTTTTGTCATCTTATCCCAATTCAAATCTGTTTTCAAGCGATTCGAAAAAAATGTGGAAATTCACATGAAATCCTGAGAAAGCAGATAAAGCGAATGCTGTTCGTTGACTTTTTCTGGATCCGGCGCTATGATATGGAGCAGATTATTCCGCCTGCTTTTGGGGTGATGAACGTGACGAAAGACAGATCTTTCTATAAATCTTTTTTTATTCTGTGCGGTACTCTGGTCCTTCAGAATATCATTGTGCTCTCCGTCAATCTGGCGGACAATGTGATGATTGGCGGCTACTCCGAGATTTCACTTTCCGGTGTTGCGGCGGTGAATCAGATACAGTTTATCCTTCAGCAGGTTGTCAACGGAGTCGGCGATGTGATTGTTGTCGTGGCAAGCCAGTACTGGGGACAAAAGCGACTCGAACCTATCCGCCAGATTTCCGCCATCGGCACGAAGATCGCACTTGGGATCGCGGTGGTCCTGTTTACACTGGTCAGTTTCTTTCCGGAAGGAACACTGCGGATTTTTACCAACGACGAGACTATTGTTGCGGAAGGTGTCCGCTATCTGAAGATTGTCCGCTTTACATATCCGGTATTTGCTCTGACGACCGCGCTCCTTGCAACACTCCGCAGTGTGGAGACGGTCCGGATTGCGCTTTTGATTTCTCTGAGCACACTGATTCTAAACTGTTCCATCAATTATACGCTGATCTCCGGACACTTCGGAGCGCCGGAATTGGGAGTCGTCGGCGCAGCAATTGGTACACTGACCGCGCGCTGCGTGGAATTGGTGATTGTTGTTTTCTATCTTGTGTTCCGGGATCAGAGGCTGAAACTCCGGCTTCGTGATCTGCTGGGATGGAACCGGGAACTGGCAAAAACCTATATCAAGGTGGGACTTCCTGCAATTGCCACTGCTGGGCTCTGGGGTGCATCCAATGCACTTCAGACAGTCATCCTGGGGCATATGACAGCAAATGCAATCGCAGCCAATTCCATGGCTTCTACGCTTTACCTGACCCTGAAGGTTGGCTCAGTGGGCGCTGCTTCCGCCGCGAGTATCCTCATCGGGAAGACCATTGGCTCCGGTGCGGGATTGCCGAAAATCAAAGAGTATTCCAGGACGCTTCAGGTGCTGTTTCTGTGCATCGGTGCGGTGATCTCCGCCGGCTTGTTCCTCCTGCGCGGTCCTGTCCTGAGCCTGTACCGCCTGTCGGATGAGACTCGTGCGCTGGCAAATTCCTTCCTTCTGGTCTTCTGCGTGACCGGCTTTGGCATGTCCTATCAGATGCCGACACAGACCGGCATTATCCGCGGCGGCGGAGACACCAGATTTGTGCTGATCAATGATCTGATCAGCATCTGGGGCATTGTTCTGCCGGTATCCGCGCTTGCGGCATTTGTGTTTCACTGGCCGCCGGTTGCGGTGGTAATCTGTCTGAACGCGGATCAGGTATTCAAATGCGGCGCAGCGAGTATCCACTGTAATCGATACCGCTGGATCAAAAAACTGACGCAGTGAAACTTTGCGGGTAAACAAGAAGAATGCAGCCGGATACCAGGCGCATTCTTCTTGTTTCTTATTATCAGTCAGAATAAAATGACAAAGACAGAGAAAGAAAAGTTGACATAAAATTGAGAGTTTCCTGAATTAGAGAAAATCAACCGGCTTGTTTTGATCCGATGCAATGAAAGCTAGTGAAGAGATGCGAGATATTCCTTGGGGGAGACACCGACCATCTGTTTGAACAGCCGGGAAAAGTAATAGGGATCCAGGAAACCGGCATTCGCGCTGATGATTTTGATAGGGACTGCGTCCTGATAGATCTGCATCTGGCTTTTGGCGTATTCGACTCGGATGTGATTCAGCTGCGCCTGTGGAGGACGGCCGATCTGATCACGGAAAATGGAACGGAAATAGCCGACCGAGTATCCGGTTCTGGCGATCTCCGCAGTCAGATCAAAGTCGGGTTCCGCAAAGCGAAGGCGGATCTGCCGATCAATCGTTTCAACTGCACTGTTGGCTTCCGGCTGAAGCGTATCACACCAGTTCTGCAGAAGAAGAAACAGGGTATCTCCCAGCGAGTAGGCAAAAGCCAGGTGGTTTCTGCCTTCGGGAGAAGTGCTGCCTGACTGGAGAGAATGACTGCTTGAACCAGCCTGAAGCATCGCATCGGCAGCCAGATCGAATACCTGTTCAAAACGATGATCCTCATCATGGAGGAGCCGGAAGGAAGATGGGAGACTGGAAACAGGAGCAAATGTCAGGTGCCCGTTACGGGAGGGTTCAAGCGCCTGATCAGAATGGCGGACGCCAGCGGGAATGTACGCGATACTTCCGGCACTGACAACAGTTTCCTGCCCCTCGATGGTCAGGATGCCGCTGCCCTCCTTGCGAAGAAGAATTTCGCAATGATCGTGAATCTCTTCCGGCTGAAAGTACATACCCTTCGGCCCGTTCAGAGTTGTGATTTTCATTCCAATACCTCCCATTGCGGTGTACGTTCCGTTTACCTTTCATTTACAATATCCTACAGCAGAAAACGGCACAATGGACAAAACGATGATTGTGATGGATGAAATGAAGATAACATGGAGAATTCGCAGAATTGAATAAAGCAAAATGAAATAGTACGAAACGTGTCTGCAAATTGTTTTTTCCTGTATCTGTCTGAAAAAAGATCTGTAAATCGGAAATTATTACAATTATTATACAGCTTGTATAGAATTATAATTGGAGATCCGGAAAGCCTGGAAAAAAGACAGCAGATAAACAAAACGCAGGTGGATCTGAAAAAGGTACCCCGGCGGACTGCCGGGGTGCCAGGAGAAAGGGTAGAATTACAGGCTGGCGTCGTAATCGAAGACACCCCACGGAGTCTCCTGCTTCCAGATAGCGAGAGACTTGGAGTTTGCTTTGATTTCGTCCGCAGTGACAGCACGGCCCATCTCAGCAGAGAGGACCAGGCCGTCGGTGAGAAGGCTGACGTTCAGACCGATGAGAGGCGTATTGTATCGTGTCTCGTCGGTCAGCTTGCCGGTCAGGTAATTGTACCAGTGAAGCTGGTTGTCGAACCACTGCATCATCTCGGGCTTGTAGGTTTTCAGATCCTGCTGATTCTCATAAGCGTGGTAGTCAATCGTAACATCGTAGCCGAACTCGTCCTGGCCGCGATAGTACAGCTGAGGCTGCAGAGGACCGGGCAGTCCGCCGCCGCCCATCGGGCCGCCACCGCCGCCCATGGACCAGTCGCCGCCGAAGTCGTCGGTCATGCCCCAGTACAGGCCGCCCTTGGAGCCCAGAATGTGATGATCCATGTGATCGTCTTTGTTTACGGCAGATGCCTCCTGAAGTTCCAGAGACAGGCCGTTCTTAAAGGTTGCAAAACCGACGCCCATATCCTCAACAGTCATGGGATGGCTCTTTGCCCATTCCTCATTGGGCATTTCAACACCCTGGTGCAGCTTGCCCAGAACACTGTCCAGTTCAGGCAGGCCCAGAAGATAAAGCATCTGGCCGAAGTGATAAATACCCAGATCGACAATCTGTCCATGACCCGCCATGTAAGCATCACGGAAGTCGGGAGAGGAGAACAGAGCGGCGCGGTCCACTGCATTTCTGCGGCGATGGGAAGCAGTCGCCATACGAGCATGGTAGACATTGCCCAGTTTGCCGGCATTCAGTACCTGCTTTGCAATGTAGGTCTGTGCAGAGTATAGGGAGCTGATCTGGATAGCTAGCTTTTGACCGGTGGCTTTCGCACAGTCATACAGGAGCTTGGAGTCGAAGTAGCTGGCGCTCATGGGCTTCTCGGAGTAGCAGGGATATCCTGCTTTCATGACATACATAGACACGGGAGTGTGCAGATTGTTATGTACGCAAACATCCACAGCGTCAATGTCATCGCGCTTCAGCATCTCACGGAAATCAGTGTAGAGATCCTTCTCGTTGAAATGATAGCGCTCGCCCCATGCCTTCAGCTTGGGCTCATTGATTTCGGCAGCGGCGACGACCTTCACCTGAGGGATATTTCCCCACACCTTCATGTGGCGGTTGGAAATCGTGCCAGTACCAATGATTGCGACACGTAATTCTTGCATGGTGTTCATCCTTTCTACAATTATAGATAGTATCAGTATAGATGATGCGGTAAATCCATGCAACAGAGAATATGAAGATTCGGATGGACAATTTGTGGATTCTGATCTCGTTGCCTCAATCAAGGTTTCCGCATTTTTTCAGGAAAAATGGAAGCAGAAAGTATGGATTCGATTAATACGATACTGCGGTTTGCCCATTCAGATGTCCGCAAACATTTTGCACGCCCGCATTCTGCGGCCCCCTCTGCGTTGATTCGCCGGACAGGCCAGTTTGACCATACGTGCGGGAGTTTCAGCACCTGATGCTGCGATGAATTCGGGTGTTTTGCGGATCACTATGTGGGCAGAAACTCTGCGTGTTTTCAATGCAGCAATTGTTTGCCATAATTCTTCCGAACGAAGGACAGGATATGGATTTATGTGTTTTTATTGATTGCGTTTTTTTCAGTTTGAATGTATAATAATCAATACTAAAAATGGACAATGCGTTTATTCGCTGGAGATAGTGGAGGAATTGCGATGAATCAGGTTTCCGGATATCAGACAATGACCCAGGCGGAAAAAGTCGGACTTCTCACAAAAAGCATCAATCTTGCAATTGAGAAGGAGCGCAACCGTTACCTGGCAGAATATGGGCTGACAGCCGTTCAGACAGATGTGCTTCAGTATGTCAATTTTGCCCAATCCCGCGGCGTTGAGATCAATCAGGTGGATATTGAACGGGAAATGCATCTTTCCAACCCGACTGTGACAGGCATTCTGAAGCGTCTGGAACAGAAAGGGTTTGTGATCAAGCAGGAAAGCGAGAAAGATCACCGGTACAAATCTGTTTGTGTCACGGATCAGGCCAAGATGGTGCATTATCGTTCCAGACACAACAAGGAGCGGATTGAAGAATATCTTCTTCGCGGAATTCCCCAGGAGCAGCGTGAGATCGCAATTGCGTCACTTGAAATCATGCTGGACAATATGCAGGAACTGAATAATAAAGTGTTCGACGACTGAGAATCAGCAACAGGAAGAACAAACGGCCTGTCGATGCCATGCGAACAACGAAAAACTCTGGATCGGGAGCTTGAAAAAAGCTTCGAATCCAGAGTTTTTCGTTTCAGACAGGCGCGTCTGAGAACGTCAGGAAAGCCTGTCGATCGCAGCGCGGATCCGGGAAAGAGACTCCTCTTTGCCGAGCAGAGCACAAAGTTCCGTTGCACCGCCGGGTGTGGACATTCTGCCGGATACAGCAACACGCAGAGGCCAGAGCAGAGTGCCGTTCTTCATGCCCAGTTCTTCTGCAAGGGAGACAAGTCGAGTATAGAGACTGTCATTGTCCCAGACATCCAAAGCTTCCAGAACCGGAAGAACTGACTGAAGAACAGAGAGCGCTTTTTCGGGATCGGTCTTCATCTTCTTGTTTGTGTACAGATCCAGCTCATAATCAGGAACAGCATCGAAAAAGTCTACCTTGCCGGGGATATCCGTGAGAATTTCACAGCGCTGCTGCAGAAGTCTTGAAAGGGCGAACAGATCAATCTGAGGAGCGTGAACCGCAGACCGGAGGTAGGGCTCCGCCTTCTCGAAGAAAGCCTCCGGCGTCAGTGCTTTGATATACTCCGCGTTCATCCAGGTGAGCTTGACCTTGTCAAAAATCGCGGGAGACTTGGAAATGCCGCGAAGATCAAATGCCTGGATCAGCTCCGGAAGCGTGAAGATCTCCTGTTCTCCAGAAGGACTCCAGCCCAGAAGCGCGACATAATTGACAACAGCTTCCGTAAGGTAACCCTCTGCAATCAGATCCTCGTAGGAGGGATCTCCGTGACGCTTGGACATTTTGTGCTGTGCATCGCGCATGACCGGTGAGCAGTGAATATATTCCGGCACATCCCAGCCGAAACTCCGGTAGAGAAGATTGTATTTCGGAGCGGAGGAGAGGTATTCGCTTCCGCGTACCACATGGGTGATTCCCATCAGATGGTCATCAATAACGTTTGCAAAATTATAGGTGGGAAGTCCGTCTGATTTGAGAAGCACCTGGTCGTCCAGATCTTCATTTGGAACGGTGATGTCTCCAAACGTGACATCAGAGAAGGTTGTCGTTCCTTCCTGAGGGATTTTCTGGCGGATCACATAGGGTTCGCCGGCAGAGATACGTGCAAGCGCATCTTCCAGAGAGGCGTCGCGGCATGCACATACATGCTTCCGGATCTCCGTTTCCTCGCCGTCGTCGCTCTCTTCTTTCCCGCAGAAGCAGTAGTATGCGCCTCCACGCTGAACAAGAAGTTCCGCGTACTTTCCGTAAAAACCGCGGCGCTCCGTCTGCACATAGGGACCAACCGGGCCGCCGACATCCGGCCCCTCATCATGATCCAGGCCGCATTCCGTCATGGTTTTGTAGATGACATCCACAGCGCCTTCCACAAGGCGGTTCTGATCCGTGTCCTCAATTCTCAGAATGAACTTGCCGCCGGCGTGGCGGGCAATCAGATAGGTATACAAAGCAGTGCGAAGATTTCCAACATGCATATATCCAGTTGGGCTGGGCGCAAAGCGGGTGCGGACCTCTCCGTGGGGAATCCGCTGTTCCATTTCCGCAAAAAAATCCATGTCTAGACCTCCAGTAAAAAACTATGCCTAAAATACCATTCTTCCAGGGAAATAGCAAGGAGTTTTCAGTATAAAACTGGGAATGCGGCAGGCTTTGAATTCCGATCCCCGTCCGGATCAGTAGTGCACCACAATCGCAAGCAGAAGAAAGAGCAGAACCAGGACAAAGTTGAAGAAAAAGAGTGGTAGGCTTTTCTTCACCCAGGAGAAGTAATCCACCTGAATCATGGACAGGGAGATCAGCAGTACGGGGGAAGTTGGGAAAATCACATTGGTGTAGCCGTCGGCAAAGGTGTAGATCAATACCATCAGGGGCTTGCTCAGGCCGATGTGCACCACGCTGAGCAGTCCCATCACCAGAATTGCCTTGGCGGTGGAAGAGGAAATGAAAAATTCCAGAAGGAGCACAATCAGATACAGCGTGGCAGCCAGGATGAAGGGATTGGTGCCGTCGGCAAAATGATTGATTCTGCTGACAATGGTAGGCATAATCGCTCCTTCGTCAAAAACAAATTTGATGGAAGCAGCGAACGCAATGAAAACCAGTGTGGGAAGCGCGCCGCCGAAGCCCTTGACAAAGCTGCGGAGCACGGCGCCGGGATGGCCGGAGGCTAGAATGCCGGCAAGAATACCAAATACGAGGAAATATACAATCAGCAGGACGACGGTGTAGCTGCGCAGGACAGCGCTCAGAGAGGAGATCACAATCAGAAGCAGGGCGACAAGCAGGAAAACCGAGTAGATGAGAAGCTGTCTGCTGCCGGATTCAGATCCGTCAGAGACGGTCCCAGATTCCTCCGTGCGCAGCTGGGCGTCTTTTTCTTTTGTCAGACTGGAATCAGGGTTTCGCTTCAGATTCCGGACATACCGGAACAGGAACAGCATCAGAAGGAGGAACATGACCGCAAAAACCAGAAGCCTCATCCAGATGTGCTCCATGGGGTTGACACCGATGATCTCCGAAGCGAGCAGGACGGTGAAAGGGTTCGTAATTGCACCGGCGAATCCAAAACCACAGGACACAATGCAGCAGAGGAAGCCGGTGAAGGAATCATAACCCAGCATGACACACAGCGCACATACAATGGGCAGCATGGTAAGCATTTCTTCAAACAGCCCGAGAAAAGCGCCGAAGCTGTAAAACAGGAAGGAAATCAGAACCAGCAGAAGCTGGCGCCTGTTCCGGAATCGGTCGGAAACAGCACGGATCAGGACGCGGATGCCGCCCACATCATTCATCACCTGAAAAGATGCACTGATTATGAACAGAAACAGAGAGAGCATGATCAGCGTCAGCCCGTCGGAAGAGAAAAACACCAAGATCGGGGCAAGCAGTCCGCGAAGGATGGGAATGCCGCCGAGATCAGGCCTGGAAATATAGGTCATGTAGTCTGCGCTTCCGTCAGGGAGCGTTCCGAAACTCCCGCGGGGAATCAGATAGGTCAGAACGACAGCGGCAACAAGCAGGGCAAACAGGAGCGCCGTCACCTGAAGAAAGGTGCGGGTATTGATGCTGATCAGCGTCTGCTGACCGGATCGGGATTTGTTCTTGTTCACTTCATTTCCTCCTTCTGCCTCTTTTCAGCAAGAAGATCAACGGCAAGCGCCCAGCGGGTTACCTGCTGCGGATCCCTGTCCGGATAGAAATAGTACAGTTCTCCTTTGTGGTATAGCTCAAACTCCTTTCCGCAGGAGAAAGCCAGCGCAGGGAGAGATGCGGTGGGAATGGAGAACGTGATCTGATCGGATTGATAGGTAAATTCCTCGGGATTCAGTGTACACATGCCCCGTTCGCGGCGCTTTTTCCCTCCGTTCGCACCGAAAACTGTCGTGTGGACGGAACAGGAAAGCTTAAGGAAGGCCAGTTCGCTTCGTTCCATCTCAGCCATCCGGTCGTACCAGGCGGAGATTGTCTGCGGGGCGGTTGTGAAGTGGTAGCTGCTGTTGAGTACATGCTCCGCACCGCAGTTCCGGCAGATAATGCGGTTTCCGCGGCTGTGCATCGTATACAGAGCCCCGCAGTCAGCACAGCGGTAGAGAAGATTCTCAAGTCCCTCTGCCTTGTCCTTCTGACGATAGACTGGCTGTGTGACGGAAGAGGCGTCTGTGAACAGAGTTTCGGCAATCAGGCTATCGAGCGCTTCTGCACTCATTGCCTGCATCTCAGCCGGCGTGATAACCCGCTGCACGCTGACGTGAACAGGGGAATGATAGCTGCGAGTGCGCCATTTCGGAGAAGCAAAGTAAGCTCCTTCGATCTTGACGAGAACCAGGTTGAAGCCCAGCCGGCGGTAAAGCGCACCGCCCGGCTCCACAATGGGATTGCTTCGGCCATCCGGGGAGAGCCTGCCCTCCGGGAAGATGACAACGGGAAAACCGGAACGGAGAGTCCGGAGAATTCCGGCAGCTGCCCCGATCCCGGGCGTGAAAAGTTTTTTGGAGAGAATGCCTGCCTTTTTCGCAAGGGTGCGCAGAACAGGACGGGTGGTGTAATACTCGTTGACCAGGTAAGCGGGATTCCGGGGATGCCCCATCTCGCTGACATAGTAGAAATCGTAAAAGGAGCCATGGTTGCAAAGAAGCAGATAGGGTTCCGACTGTGCCCGCAGCAGTTCATCATCGATTGTCAGGTGACGGCCTCTTCCGCGGCACCAGATCCGCACCACAAAAAACAGAAGAGCATACACAAGAGAATCAGGTGTGCGGTCGCTGTCACGGAAGCCAACCCGGTCGAGAAACAGGAAAATCAGGCAGAAGAGGGCCGCGGCAAGCAGAACAATAATCATAATCAGAAGCCAGAAGGGGAGGTCCCGTTCAATAAAGGCTCTGCTGGCGGCTCCCATCAGGTTGCTGACAACAATGGAAGGAATCACACCGGTTGCGACTGTGAAGAGATAGCGCCCGTAGGAGATCCGTTTGCTGCTTCCGTAGTAGCAGATTGCACCGAATGGAATAATGGGCATGAAAAAAAGCAGATACAGGATCAGGACTACACTCCGCGCATGCATGCCGGAACTCAGGCGGTCCAGAGTGCTGTTCCGTTTCTCAAGGATCGAAAAACGGTATCGGAGTGTACGGACGAGCAGAAAAATAATAGATGCGCCGAGACAGACGCCAAGATCACAGAGAAGAAGCGCAATCGGGAAGGGGTAGCTCAGGCCGCTGGAGATCTGTATGAATTCTGCTGGAATGAAGATGACGACCATCTGCAATGCCTCCACCAGCGTGACGGTCAGACATCCAAGCAGCCCGCGATCCTTCAGAAGGTCCCGTGCGCCGTCCACATCGTTACGGAATTCCAGTTTTAAAAAGGGGATCAGAATATCCTTCAGGAAAAAGCAGAACAATGCAATGATAATGCACAGGATAACCGCAATCAGAATGATTTCCGGTGCCTTGCTTCTGGCACCACTTGATTCTTTTCCCATTGTTTACACCACCCAGGACAGTCTTGTAGAAAAGGAACGCTGCCGGGATATGTCACCATTATACCATTTTTTCTTGGATGCACAAGGGAAGGTTCATGCAGAAAAACAGGCGGCGCATCACGAACAGAAAGGGATTTCCTGTTCGATGTCATGTTTTTTACTTGTTTTCTTGCGCTCAGATGCCGAATGTGGTACAATCACTAAAAATTGATTTCTGACACCAGAAAGGTTGATTTAATATGGATGAAGCAAAGAAAACAATGCTTTCGGGCATTCAGCCGTCAGGAGATCTTCACCTGGGCAACTACCTTGGCGCAATTAAAAACTGGGCAGACCGGGCGGAGAATTATGACTGTTATTATTTCATGGCGGATCTGCACACCATCACTGTCCGCCAGAATCCTGCGGACCTGAGGCGGCGTACCCTGGAGCAGCTTGCCCAGTATATCGCATGCGGCCTGGATCCGGAGCGCAACACCCTGTTTATTCAGTCTCATGTTCATGAGCATGCCGAACTGGGCTGGGTGCTCAACTGCTATACCATGTTCGGCGAACTGAGCCGGATGACGCAGTTTAAGGATAAGTCAGCCGCGCACAAGGATAACATCAACGGCGGTCTGTTTACCTATCCTTCACTTATGGCTGCGGATATTCTGCTTTATCAGCCGGATTACGTTCCCGTAGGCGAGGACCAGAAGCAGCATGTGGAACTTTGCCGCAATATTGTACAGCGCTTCAACGGCATCTACGGCGATGTGTTCAAAATGCCGGAACCCTTTATTCCCAAGACCGGTGCACGTATCATGTGCCTGACCGAACCGGAAACCAAGATGTCCAAATCTATTCCGGAGGGCTGTGTCTTCCTGATGGAGAAGCCGGAGGACATCCAGAGAAAGTTCAAGCGTGCAATCACGGATTCCGATACGGAAAACTGCGTCCATTTTGATCCGGTGAACAAGCCCGGCGTAAGCAATCTGATGAATATCTATTCTGCCGTCACTGGCAAGTCCATTGAGTCCATTGAGGCTGAGTTTGCCGGACTGGGCTACGGCGCGTTCAAGCCGAAGGTAGGCGAAGCGGTCGTGGAGTGCCTTCGTCCCATTCGGGAGGAAGCAGGCAGAATTCTTGCGGACAAGGTATATCTGGAAGCTGTCTATAAGTCCGGCGCGGAGCGCGCAAGCTATGTTGCGCAGAAAACCCTGCGGAAAGTCTATAAGAAAGTGGGCTTTGTTGCCCGCTGAGGAAGCTTTCAGGCAGATGCCTGCACAGGAGGGGACTTTTGTGGATTACCACTTTATGCTGAAGCTGGTTCTGGCACTTGTTACAGCGGGAATAGTGTCCTTTGCCGCAACCCCGCTGGTTAAAATGTTTGCGATCCGGGTCGGCGCCATGGACGTACCGAAAGACAACCGAAGAATGCATAAGGTGCCGATTCCGAGACTGGGAGGGCTCGCAATTTTCATTGCCTTTCTTCTTGGTGTGCTGGTGTTTGCGAAAATTGACCGGCAGCTGCAGGGCATCCTGCTCGGTGCCATCATGATTGTCATTCTGGGTGTGCTTGATGATATTCTGACTCTCGGCGCTCTGCCGAAACTGCTGGTGCAGATCGCAGCGGCAGCAGTGGCAGTCTATCATGGCTGTGTGATCGATACCCTGTCCAATCCGAATCCTTTCTCTGCTGACCCCTGGATCAGCCTGGGCGGCTGGTCCGTTCCGGTTACAATTCTCTGGATTGTCGCCATTACCAATGCGGTGAATTTCATCGATGGCCTTGACGGACTTGCCTGCGGCGTTTCTGCAATTTCCGCAGCCAGCCTGTTTGTGATCTCCCTTCTGGTCAGCGAAGGGAATGTGGCGGTCATTCTTGCAGTTCTGCTCGGCGCATGCCTGGGCTTTATTCCCTATAATTTCAATCCGGCTAAGATCTTTATGGGGGATACCGGTGCGACATTTCTGGGGTATATTCTTGCAACCATATCCATTATGGGCTTGTTTAAAATGTACGCCGTTATCTCTTTTGCAGTGCCGTTCCTGATCCTCAGTGTACCGATCTTTGATATCTGCTTTGCGATTCTGCGCCGTCTGGCAAAGGGTCAGAACCCCATGACGGCGGACCGGGGCCATGTGCATCACCGCCTGATTGATATGGGCTTTTCCCAGAAGCAGGCGGTGGCAATTGCCTACATGATTACAGCGATTCTTGGCCTGGCTGCGGTTGTGCTCACATCATCCGGAGAGATGAAAGCAATGCTTTTTATCGGAGCGGTTGTCGTCGTGGTAGCCATCGGCGTCGGTGTCATCTACCGGCAGGAACCTTCCAGACCTCAGAATTCGGAAGAGGAGAAACCGGACACGCCGTCTCCGGAGGGAGAGCAGGCAGAGAAAGAGGCGCAGGAGGAGCAGGATGGATAAGAAAGTAATCATGTCCGTTTTCGGAACCAGACCGGAGGCAATTAAGATGGCTCCGCTGGTCCGCGCACTGGAAGAGGACGGACGTTTTAACAGCCTGTGCTGTCTGACCGGACAGCATCGGGAAATGCTGGATTCCGTGATGGATATTTTCCGCCTTCACGCAGATTACGATCTGAATATCATGGAGAAGAATCAGACGCTCTCCACCATAACCACAAAGACACTGCTCGGTATGGAGAAGGTGATTGCCGAAGCAAAACCGGATCTGATTCTGGTTCACGGAGACACCACGACCACCTTCGCAGGCGCTCTGTCTGCGTTTTATCAGAAGGTGCCGGTTGGGCATGTGGAGGCGGGCCTGCGTACGTTTGATAAATACTCTCCCTATCCGGAAGAGATGAACCGGAATCTGGTAGGAAAAATTGCACAGCTGCATTTTGCGCCGACCAGAGCGAACGCAGAGAATCTGCGCAGAGAACAGCTGATGGGTGAAATCTTTATTACGGGAAATACGGTCATTGACGCCATGAAGACGACTGTCGCTTCGGATTTCCGCTTTTCAGATGAACGAATCAATCAGCTGGATCCAACCCGCAGACTGATTGTAATGACCTGCCACCGGAGGGAAAACTACGGGGAACCCATGGCTGCCATTATGCGTGCTGTTCGTAAAATTGCGATGGACAACCCTGACCTGATTGTGATCTACCCGGTCCACTTGAGCCCGGTTGTTCAGCGTGCTGCACATGAAGGGCTTGACGGGCTGGACAATGTCCTGCTCATTGATCCTATTGATGTGGAACAGATGCACAATCTCATGGCAAAATCCTATCTGGTACTGACGGATTCCGGCGGACTTCAGGAGGAGGCGCCTGCACTCGGAAAACCCGTACTGGTAATGCGCCGTGAAACGGAGCGTCCGGAGGCGATTCGTGCCGGTACGGCAAGGCTTGTGGGTGTGGAAGAACAGGCAATTGTGGATGCCGTAGAAGAACTTCTATACAATCCGGACGCATATTCACAGATGGCGCATGCGGTGAATCCATATGGAGACGGCAATGCATGCGGAAGAATTGTCCGGGCAATTGCATGGTCTTTCGGAATGGAAAAGGAGCGGCCGCAGGACTTTATCGTCTGACAGGAGGGGCGGAAATATGAGAAGAGGATCCGGAGCCAAGTCGGTACTCATTGTATTTGCATCCGCCCTTTTGATGGTCAGCCTGCTGATGCTGGCATACAGTGTTCTGCTTCGGTCCAATCAGCACCCGAAAATCACACTTCCGGATCCGCTGCATTCCGGAGAAAAAACACAGGAGACAGAACAGCCGGTCAGAGAGCAGATCGTTTCCCTGAGGCCGGACAATGTGCTGTCTGCGCTCAAGACAGTTCAGGCACCGGAGTCATACTTTGAGTCATTATATGTTTCTGTATTCTGGAGCGGCGGCGGAAGCACAAAGCATGTGGAGCGCTACTGCGCGATGGGCCTGCAGCGCATCAATGTCCGGTCATCGGGCATTACCCGCTGTTACCTCTCGGACGGAAAGACACTCTACCTCTGGTATGAAGGAGACAGATATGCCGTCAGCCGCAGCCTGAGTGAGAACATCAGCCTGCTGGATCTGGCAGGAATCCCGGATTACCTGGGTGAGCTTTCCGCATCCCGCATTCTGTCGGCATCTTTCCAGGGAGCGGATGATTCAGACCCGGACCGCATTCTGGTGGAGGCTGTTACAGAGGACGGCTCCGAACGGGAATACTTGGTTCGCCTGGACAATGCCCAGCTTCTCCATGTTGATGTAACGGAGAATCAGGAGCTCATATACCAGCTTCAGCAGCTGGAACTGGAGCAGGTTGCACCAACAGATGAACTGTTTCGGGGCGTTTTTGAACTGCCGGATGGAACGGATCCATTCGGCGTAAATCAAGAAAATGACGGAGCGTATACGGAATGAGAGTCCTGGTGTTATCGGATTCACATGGAGATGTAGAGGCAATGAAACGAGCCTGCGGGCAGTATCATCCTGACTGGGTGCTGCACCTGGGCGACTGCATCCGGGATGCGATGAAGCTGCAGGAACAGCTGAAGCTAAAAAACTTCTGCATGGTTCCAGGAAACTGCGACCTGTGCAGCGGTGGAATGGATCAGCGAATACTGGAACTTCAGGGCGTCCGGTTTTTTCTGACCCACGGGCATACCTATCGGGTCAAGTTTTCGCCTCTGCGTGCAATACTGGCTGCGGAAGAAGCACAGGCCAAGGTTCTCTGTTTCGGACATACACATTCTCCCCTGTGTGAGCAGCGGGATGGAATGTGGATTCTCAATCCCGGTGCCTGCGGAGGAGAAAGAGGAACCTGCGGCCTGATAGAAATAGAAGAAAATGGCAGCGTGTACTGCCGCATAGAGAGAATTGGAGGAGAACCCAATGATATTAGCAATTGACGTCGGCAACTCAAACATCACCATCGGCGGCGTCGACGGTGACCTGATTGTTTTTGAGGCGCGTATGGCGACGGATCATATCAAAACATCGGATCAGTACAGCGTGGAACTGAAGAACCTGCTGGAACTGTTCAGCATTAATGTTTCCAGCGTAGAGGGATGCATTGTTGCATCTGTCGTTCCTCCCGTCACCAATTCCATCGTGACTGCTGTGCGGAAAGTGGTTGGAATTCGTCCGCTGCTTGTGGAATCCGGCATCAAAACAGGACTCAATATTCTCTGTGACAGCCCTTCACAGGTCGGCGCAGACCTGATTGTTGCTGCAGTTGCGGCGCTCCGTATGGCGAAGCCGCCCATGGCGATTGTGGACATGGGAACGGCAACAACAGTTACTGTTCTGGATGCCAACGGCGCGTTCCTCGGCGGCTGCATTATGCCCGGCGTCAAAATTGCGATGGATGCTCTGACGAGCCGCACGGCTCAGCTTCCGGGGATCAGCCTGGAGCAGCCGAAACGGATTATTGGGCGGAATACCGTAGAGTGCATGCAGTCCGGCCTTATGGTAGGTCACGCTGCGATGCTGGATGGAATGATTGACCGAATGGAAGAGGAAATGGGACAGGAACTGACGGTAATCGCGACGGGAGGAATTGCCCGTTTTGTGATCCCCATGTGCCGCAGAGAGGTCATTTATGACCGTTATCTCGTTCTGAAGGGTCTTGCAATTCTCTATCAACTCAATACGAAGCGGTAACTTCGCACAGGAGGGAAATAAAATGGAGCCGAGAGGCTTTATCCGGGACATTTTGGATGTTAAGATTCTGATTCTCTATGTTCTGGCACATACGGACTATCCGGCATCCCAGCAGAAGATTTACGAGCTGTGCTACCAGGATGACCGCCTGAGCTATTTCGATGTCTGTCAGGCGCTTCCGGAACTGGTTGCGTCCGGTCATGTTCTGCATGATGAGAACGATGAGTATTCCATCACGGAAAAGGGCAGAGTGGATGGAAAGGAAACAGAAGACACCATTGCCGCTCCTGTTCTTCAGCGGGCACTGATTGCCGTAGAGAAATACAACCGGACATTTCGCAGGGATCAGCTGGTGAGAACGCAGGTGCTGTCGAGAGCCAACGATGAGTATTCCGTTGTGCTCAGCCTGGATGACGATCAGGGCAATCTGATGACGCTTGAACTGCTTGGGCCAACGGAACAGCAGGCGATGAAGTTCTCCAAAGCGATGCATGCGGAGGCAGAGAGACTGTATCAGGTCGTGATGGAGTTTCTGCTGGAAAAGACGGAAGGAAAAAAGATCGGCAAAAGTGATAATTAATTGTGGCAAACTTTGACAAAATCGATTCTTGGCGGCATGACTTCTTTGTGATATAATACGAATGAGCAGAAATACATATGCTCAAGTACGGACATCAGAAAGGAGCATCCCGTATGAAATTCCAGTACACAGAAAAGAAAGTCAAATTGCCTGCCGGTGTTATTGCCTACGCGGAGAAAAAGGTTTCCAAACTTGACCGTTACTTCAATTCCGAAGTTGAGGCAGTCATTGCCCTCAGCGTTCAGAACAAATTGAACCAGGCGGAACTTACACTTCATGTCGGATCCACCTACATGCGGGCAAGCGAAGCAACCAGCGATATGTACGCTTCCATCGATGCAGTTATTACTTCCATGGAACGTCAGATCCGCAAATACAAGACAAAGCTGGCAAGGCGGCTTCGCTCTGATGCATTCATCGGAAACCCGGAGCGCACGTCCTTTGTGGAGGAGACGGAAGACAGCGATGAGGGCTTCAAGGTTGTGAAGACCAAACGCTATGCCATCAAACCCATGACTGTTGACGAAGCAATTCTCCAGATGAATCTGCTGAATCACACATTCTTCGTGTTCCGCAACGAGTCTGCCGGTGAAGCATTCTCTGTTGTTTATCGCCGCAATGATGGTGACTACGGCATCATTACAGATGCGGAGACCAGCGACGAAGAAGAATAAAATGCTGTAAGTGCATTCTGCATATAATAGAATACATTGGGCGGAGGAAACAAATCCTCCGCCCATTTTTCGCAAAAAAAACGATCCCGAACGCCAATTCAGATGGTGATCTGCTCCCCGTCAAGTAGACAGTGAAATAATATAAGAAAATGCTTCTGCCCCGCAGTACGGTGGTCGCCGGAGGTTCTGGTTGGAGGCCTGGCGTCCAACAAGAACCTACGGTTTTTTATGCAGCCTGGAACATGCTGTGCTTCTCCATCGGCGTCAGCACACCGAGATTACGCTGCACGCGTCGGTTGTTGTAATAGCGAATATAATTCACGATCATATCGACCAGTTCCTTCTTGGAGGTGAA
>JAEEGL016363169.1_pt1 | contig 19432 bp, 22 predicted proteins | sample 9134231 | NCBI WGS metagenome assembly JAEEGL01 (sample SAMN16246548, study PRJNA631951) | gut metagenome | biome: gut microbiome; feature: rumen; material: fiber-attached | host: Bos | place: Iran: Karaj | collected 2018-10
CGCTGCTCGCGGGGCAGCAGGATGCGGCAGAACGAACTTTTGCCGCAGCCCTGACGCCCGATGAGCAGCGGCACGAGGGCATTGCCCGTGAGCTGTCCCTTGCCCTGCCACATGGCTACCATCGACAGCATCCACACATGGAACAGGTGAGGCCACTCGGCATAATCGGTATGCACGCGGGCTGCCATCTCGCTCACCCTGTCGTGACCGTCCCACCGGGGCAGCCGCTCCAGGAAGTCGCCGATGGGGTCGTAGCGCTCGATGTCGTCCGACAGGCAGAAGCGCCGGATGTCCTTGTCCCAGCACTTGATGCCCAGCTCCAAGGCCCGCATCGTCATCGTGTTGCGCACCTCCTCGGTAAGGTCCTGATAGTCAAGGCCCATTCCCAGACGCTCGCGATACTCGGCCACTCCGCGCATCACGTTCAGCCGCAGCTCGTAGTTCTGGCGCAGGAAGATGTCTATCTTCATCGTCAGCAGCGTCTCTGGCGGAATGACCTTCTGCGGCTGGACGATGTTCTTGCGCTTTTTATACTTTCTCTCGGCCTCGTCGCGGTATTCGTTCTCGAAGATCTGGCGCACCAGTTCCTTCCGCTCCCAGAAATGATGGTGGAAGAGGGCGAGGTGCAGACAGGCAGACATACCCAGACCCGCCTCACAGCAGCGGGCCGCCAGACGTGTGGCCAGCAGGAAGGGATGCTGAGGGTCTTCATGAGAGATGCCCGATATGTCATCGTAGGCCTTCGACAGGCAGAAATTATAGACACGATGCAGGTCGAGTGCCGAATCCAGCTCCGGCTCGACACCTTCAGGCCGGCCGGACATACCCATCGCATTGCCCAAACGCTGGGAGCAGTCAGTATAGAAAGGTACGCACAAGGGGTTATAATGCGCCGTCTCGTCGCTACTCACAAAACAGGTGCGCTCCAGATGCGGCTCCATTTTCTCAATAGTCACACCCAACTGGGCATTATACACCATACGAGCCATCTCAAAGAGGTTGCGATGGAAGCGGTTGATGTCATCATCCGTCATCAGGCCGCCTTCCACCTTCTTTCCTCCGCTCTCAATCAACTCTCCCCGACACACAATCTTCACGCTGTGACCTGTGGCACCCACGAAGGAGAGCAGCGTCTGGGGCATCAGCGAGGCACCCCGGCTCACGGCCTCGGCCTCCTCAGTGCCCGTCAGGTTGTCCACCTCCAACAGCACCAAACCTGTGTAGGCACGGCGCAGGCGCTGATGGTTGCGGTTCTCATACTGAGCAGCGAAGCACAGACGGGGCAAGTCGAAATGCACGTTCCGCTCGTCAAGGGGCATCCAGTCGTCGATACGTTTCAGAACCTTCAACGGGATTATGTCGCGCAGTTTCTCCACCTCCAAGGCATAGCGCCCATTGCGGATGTCATTCACCACCTCTTCGAGGTTCGCCAGACGCAGGGTCTCACCGTCCCTGCCCTTCTTCGCTATTGTAATTTTGTCCATATTGTAATCATTGAAAGGTTAGTATTTACACACAGAACGGCAGAGTTACGGGGTAAGTCCACCGTCGCAGATTGCAAAGTTACGAATAAATTTTTTAAAATGCAAATGTCAATTAGATTTTTTTCATTTAAAAAACAATAAATAACCACAATCCATCACTTTTATATTTAACCTCTTGTACACCAATAGTATAATGAGTGGTGGTTTGTGGTGATGGTTTGTTTAAACCATCACTTTTTCGCGTTCTTCAACACATTTTGTGACATCCTAAGTAGCGCTACTCAGCAAATTTTGCACGCTCCGCAGCAAATTCCGGAGGCTCCGCAGCAAATTCCGGAGGCTCTTTACGAAATTTTGGAGCGTCCAAAATTTCATAAAGAGCCTCTTTTTCAGATAAACGCAACTACTTTTTATCAGAAAAATAGCCAAAAAACAGGAGTGGTGGTTTAAACATACCATCACTATAAACCACCACTAATTAATCTTCTGTATCACAAGATGTTGAAAGCAAAAGTGATGGATTATGGTTGTATTTCAATTTTCGAATGAATTGAAATTATTTATATGTATCTTTGTCATCAAAACAATAATATTCCTTTACAAAGTTGTTTTCCGTTCCGTTACCGTATAAGACAATTCCGGGAGTAACGTTCCAGAAGTCGGGGATATTTATTTGCATTTTTCAAGGCTTGTGAGTTAAATTGGTTTGGTGGTAAAGGTGCAAATTCGTATCTTTGCACCCAAATTTTATTGGCAACACAACAAACCAGTTTTTGTAGATGAAGACAATGAGTGACTTAGCCATAGGCATAGCATTGGCGATAATGGCAGGGATGATAATCGTTTCCTGCAGTTCGAAGGGGACAGAGCCCGCTAAGGAAGAAGAGGTAATGGCATCTGAAAGCGTGATGCCTGACGAGGATGGCAAGGATGCCACGAGGGTAGACCCGATGGGCAGCCCCTATAGCTATGACCCTGAGCAGACGGAGGTAACGTTCTCTGAGAGTGGCGAGACGCTGTTGCGGTTCCCACGTGAGAAGAAGGGTGGTGACTATGTCATTCCCTCGACTGTGACAAGCATTTCCGAGCGGGCCTTTGAAAACTGCCACGAGCTGACGTCTGTCGTGGTCCCTGCCTCTGTGGAGGAAATAGGGATGGCCGCCTTCGACATCAGCCGTAAGCTGGAGCGCGTGGTTTTCCGGAACCATCTGCGTAAGCTTCCCTTCCGCTGTTTCTCAGGTTGCGAGAATCTGAAGGAGCTTCATCTGTCTGACACCATCCCACCCGTTATTGAGAAACTGGAGGAGACAGAGGAAGAGACGCTGCTCTTCTATTTCGATACAAAGAGCCTTGCCCAATGCACCATCTTTGTCCCCGTCGGCTCGCTGCGCAAATACAAAAACGCCTATGGCTGGCGGAAGTTCCAGAAGATTGTGGAGGAGTAGCGGTGGCAACACAAGAAAAACCAACTGAGCGGTTGTCCGGTTTTCCCGAACAACTGCTCAATATGATGGTACACAAAGGTGTATATGTGTAATAGTAAAATACTACCAGGTCCAGATGCTTGTATTCGAGTTGTTGCTGCGCTGTTGGGTATTACGGTTTCCAAAATAATCGGTGGATGAGGTCGATGTTCCCTGCGTTTGCCCATATTGATTACGATAGGTAGTCGTGGTATTTCCAAAGTAATCGGTTGAGGTGGTTGATGTACCCGTTGAGCGTCCGTAAGAATCAGTGTAATTCGTATTGGTATTGCCAAAGTAGTCGGTGTTCGACTTTGCTGTCCCTGTCGTGTTTCCATAACGGTCACGATGGGGCGTAGTCGTGTTGCCGAAGTAATCGGTAGAGGTTGTCGAGGTGCCGATGGTGTTTCCATATCGGTCTCTGTGAGGCGTCGTCGTGTTGCCTAAATAGTCGGTCGACGAGGTGGAAGTGCCAGTCGTGTTCCCATAACGGTCTCGATGGGTCGTCGTTGAATTGCCGAAGTAATCGGTGGAAGTATTCGACGTGCCGACGTCGTACTGTGCATTTGCTGTGATGGCGAATACGACAGCCATCAGTGTCATCATGAGCTTTTTCATAAGCTTGCTGTTATTAGAAGTTGTTGTCATTGTTTATCTGCGTCTTTTCCTTGCTTTCAGGGATTCCAGTGCCCTTGCTGCTTCTGGGCTGTTGTACTTTTTCCCTTTCTTGTAGTCTTTCTTGGCAGCTCTCAGATTTCCCATTTGTTCGTAGGCATAGCCCCTAAGGAAATAGATGCTTCCGGTATAGTATTTTGTTTCCAAAGCGCTGTTGACCAAATACACCACCTCGTTCCATTCCTTTCTTCCACAGGCTTCTATTGCCAAATCGTAATACCGCTCGAAAGTCGCCTGTCGCCTTGCCGCTGTCTCAGCCAAGGCCCTTGCATACAGGTTCATCATTCCTGTGTCATACAGATCCATTGTGGGCATTTGCATCCAGGCGTCACCTGCATAAACCTGTGCCTTACCGCTCATTGCCATCAAGCACATCAGTGCCAATGTCATTACTTTCTTTTTCATGTTCGTCGTTTTTTTGTTGCAAAACTACATTTTATTGTCCATTCACCCAAGCAAAACCATAATCACAACCTTGTTTTTGACTCTTTTTCGGGTTTTCTTCATCCATTTATACAAAAAAGATGGAAAAAGTAACCGACTTAAAAAAATAAAAAGTATCTTTGCAAAAAAATTTTTACTATGAAACCCTTTTCGTTTTTCTATTTCTTTTTCTTGATTGTTCTCACTGTTAGTTGTATGTCTGATTCAAGAAGTACAATTATTAACCCTGTTTTTGGAAGGGCAGACACTCAGGCTTTTCGTATCAGCAAAGTGGAAATGACAGAGGATACAACTATTATTTATTGTTCGTACACAGCAGAGGCTGCCTCATGGGCTAATATATCAGAAAAAACATATATTGAAGACATAATTACTCATCAGAAATATGAGATAATGAAGTGTGAAGGGTTACCATATCCACCTGAAAAGAAGCATTTTAAAAAAGAAGAAGTTATACCTGTTACACTATACTTTCAACCAATTGAGGATTTGTCAATATTTAATTTGATAGAAAAACCTAATGAAATAGCATTCAATATTTATGGAATAGACCTTAGTGCGCATCCGTTTACTCAAGAGTATAATGAGTACGAAGTGCTTTCATATATCAGGCAGCGAGATTATTATGAGCAAATAAATAATTACGAGAAAGCGATTTATTATTGTGAAAAGTCATTACAAGGAAAAAAATTTCTATTTGGAGAAAAATCTGAAGGCGTCGGTAGGTCATTATTCATTCTGGCATCTCTATATTTTAAAGCAGGAAAAATCAAGGAAGCGATTGAATATGGTTTGAAAGGACTAAGTATAGATGAAGCATGTAGAAGTTATTTATATAATAGAATATTAGATGAAGACTTAATTTGGGATTACAATAACTTGTCTCATTATTACGATGAGATTGGGGATTACCAAAATGCTATATCAATGGCGAATAAATCGTTGCATTTGTTAGAAAAAAATAGGGTAGATAATGAAGAATATGCCGCAGTATTAACAAACTTGGCAAAATTCAATAACAATATAGGTAATTATAACGATGCTCTTCGTTATGCGAAAGAATCTGTAATTATAAAAGGAAATACAGTCGGTAAAGATAGTGAATCGTATGCAATAAGCTTGTCAAATCTAGCAATTGCCGAGTCTAATTTGGGGAACTATGATGAAGCTATTAAACTAAATAAAGAGTGTTTGGGCATTTTTGTAAAAGAAAAAGGTGTGGATTATATTAATAATGCAACAATTTTAGGAAACATCTCATATAATCTTGCCATGATAAATAACTATGAAGAGGCTATTGATTATGGATTAGAAGCTTGTAAAGTCTTCAATGTTCAAAAAGTGGAAAACAATGATCTGGTTTCATTTTTGAGTAACATTTCTTTATGTTATTTCAATTTAGCTTGCACATTGAATGATAGTACTGACAATCCTAAGGTTAAACATCTTTTGTCAGAGAGTTTAAGTTATTCTGATTCTGCAAAGGTTGTTGCCGAGAGGGTTGGGGGGAATCTTGGGTTACCACAAATTCTTAACAACCAAGCTTTTATTTTGGGATTGCAAAAAAAATTAGAAGATGCAATAGAACTCCAATCACAAGCATGTGACATGGCAGTTAAGACGACGTTAGAATATCCACTCTATTTGCAAAATTTATCTTTGTATTATTTGTTTTCAGGAAAAAACGAAGAAGCATTAAACATAGAAAAAAAAGCTATAGACATTTACGATTACAGAATAAAAAAGAACTTGACATCACTTTCGAAATATGACATTTCTAATTATTGGAATTCCATAAATGATATCTATAATAATTTTATTCCGAAATGCGCATTTTATTCGAAAGATGCCAATGCTGTTTCTCTATTATATGACAAAACAGCACTATTCGCTAAAGGTTTTCTGCTCAATTCAAATATGAGTATTAAACATTTATTACTAAAAGAAGGGAATAAAAAAAATATAGATGATTATAATAAACTACAGATTCTTTATGCTCAATTAGACAGCATGAATTATTTAACCGATGATTCTATCATAATAAACTCAAAAATAAAGTTAATACAAGAAATAGAAGAAAGTATAATTCATAATTCTTTGTCATATAAAAAATACGTTAATAATATGAATTGTAGTTGGCGAGACATACGAGCAAAACTACACGGTTCAGATATTGCAATTGAATTTGTAAGGTGTCCTCTTGGCCTCTTTAATGATAGTGTTATGTATGTCGCACTTGCATTAAAGCATGATTTTCGATTTCCCAAAATGATACCCTTATTTAACGAACATGATTTTACAGAGAATAATTCTAGTATGTCACAGAATCAATTATATCATCTAATTTGGAAGCCGTTAGAACAAGAATTATTAGGCGTGTCAAATATCTATTTTTCTCCAACTGGTATTTTGTATAATTTGGGCTTAGAATACTTGACTATGGATAATGGTAGGTGTGTCTCGGATTGTTTCAGAATGTTTCGTTTGTCATCGACGAGACAACTGACTGAAAAAGTGTCCAACAGGAATTATCATCAAGCATCGCTATTTGGTGGAATATCTTATGACATAGCCAGCGCTGATGATGGTCCTGTGAGTGATGATAGTGGAGAGTCTCTTGATAGGGGTATGGTGGATGCCTTTGTAAAGCGTGGTGGCTTTGAGGAATTGAATGGCACATTATCGGAAATCAAGCAAATAGGAAGCGTTTTAAAAAACAATAGTATTATTCCGACTTTGTACTATTCAGAGAGAGGCTCGGAAAAAAATTTCAAAAGACAATCAGGTGCTGACATAAATATATTGCATGTTGCTACTCATGGGATGTTTATTCCTTTAGAAAGAGCTGCATTCAACCATAATGAAAATAATTTCAATTTTATACAGCTTACTAACTTCACAGATATATCGGGAGAGAACACAGCTCTTACAAGATCTTTTATTGTTATGGCAGGAGGGAACCGCCTACCTCAAAGGATTAGTATTCCACATAATGAGGAAGATGGAATTCTCACTGCATTAGAAATATCAAGATTAGATTTTAATTCTATAGATCTCGTTGTCCTCTCTGCATGCCAAACAGCAGTAGGTGATGTTTCCGAGGAAGGGATTTTGGGTTTGCAAAGAGGTTTTAAAAAGGCTGGCGTAAATACTATTTTGATGAGTTTAGACAAGGTTGATGATGAGGCAACAAAAATTTTAATGGTTGAATTCTACCGAAACTTAATGAGCGGTAAAACAAAACGTCAGTCGCTTTATGATGCTCAACAATACCTGCGAAAAGTTGAAAATGGAAAATATGATGACCCCAAGTATTGGGCATCGTTTATTATGTTGGATGGATTAAACTAAATAAAAGGCAATTATATAAAATTAGACCCATGAAAAGAGTTATAACAGTAGAGATAGAGATTGACGATAAATATGTGGAAGAATGGAATAAAAGATTCCAAGATTATCACACCAACTTATATAAAATTGAAGAAAAGGGTAAAAAAGCATTAGAAGAAAACCCTTTAGAAAAGGTAATAGTGCATCAAGTTGAAGATTGGCTTGAAAACTATCAAGATGGTCTTTTATATTGTAATACTTATGTGGAAGGGCCAAAAAGTATATGATTACCAAATAAAAAGCCCAGAGGCATGGTTGAGCCTCTGGGATGAATAGCCTAAAACAGGCTTTTGATAGAGGTGGCTATGCTCAAAATCGAATCTACGATTGATAACCAAAAAGAACGCTTTGCCCTCTTCTCCCTTTTCGGAGTGGTTGTCCACGATATTTCCATTTGAGCCTTCCATGAAACCTTAAAACTTTTTTTCATATTTTTAAAGTTTAAAAGGTCACGGTACTCAGACACTAAACATAGGTTAGGAATGGCATAAAAGCACCTCCGCTCATTTGAGCCGTTGCAAAGATACAAACAAAAATCGGAAGCACCAAATCTTTATGATTATTTTTCAAAATATTTACCACGATAATTGCTAAAGAGCGTAGTTGCGGATTTGTTGTCAACGACGCTTTGAATTTGTTTATCTCTTGCTGATTCATCCGTCCTCTGAGATACTTCTCGATTTGGTCAATATACTCTTCCATGTCGTATCTGTTTTACCCTTGATACATCATGCAGGGAAAAGGTAATCGAAAAATCAGAGGACAACCTTGTTATTGTCCTCTGATTTTCTCGTTATAGTTCTTGCAGTTTCTTTATCAGTTCGTCTGCCTTATTATATAGAGATGTATCAGGATTGTCCTGCTTTATCTTCTCAAGAATTAAGATGGCTTTGTTTATCTGGTCATCTATGATATATGCCAATGCGAGATTCCACGCGATATCGTTTGCCCAGGGATGATAGGTATAGTCCTCGTCAAGAGATTGGTAGATGGGTTCTAATTCCTTGATAATGCCAGACATGTTCCTGCTCTCCTGTATTTGAGAGAACAAAGTGTATAAATGGGCAACTGTAGCGGAATCCACATCACCACGGGTGATATTAGTCATATCATATTGGTTGTAATATGGGGACACGATTTCTTCGAGTTGTGCATATTGATGCCCTGTAGGAGCGGATGTGGCCACAATATCTTCTTGTAGGAAAGCCTTGATGCCAAAGAAGATAGCGAATACAGCAGCAATGGAGCAAGCCCACCAAAGAATTGGACGCACTTTTGACTTCGCCGTATTCTTATGGGTGATAATTTTTTCCCTCATGGCATTCTTGTCTTGAAGTTCCTTGATGAGTGAGGTCATTGCGAATGCACGGTTACGCAATTCAGGATTCTGACGAATCTCCTGTTTAAAGGCCAGTTCTTCCTCTTTACTCATCGTACCACGAAGAAAAGCCTCAATGCGCTCATCAATGCCATCCATCAATATTTCGTTGTCCTTATCCATAGATTCTGTTCATTAGTTCGTTATACTTGCTGCGGAATTTCTGTAGGCACTTATATTTCTGCGTCTTGACAGAGTTGGCGTTGGCAAAGCCAAACATGTTTGCTATAGTTGTGGTCGTAAGGTTGTCCCAATAATAACCTTGAAAAACATTTTTGCAGGTTTCTGGCATAGACTCAATGATGCTCTGTACGATTTTCTCAGAACGGGAGAGCCTTTCTGTTTCTTCATCCTCTGTGCAAAGTTGATACAACTCGTCTATCTTGTCTGGGCGAAAGACATCCTTGTTGGTAAGTCTGCTATCATCAAACAAGGGAACGGCTTTCTGCTTTTTGCCTAAGAGCTTCAGCGTCTGATTAATGCAGATACGAAGAAAGTAAGTGGAAAGCGAACTTGTGAGATTGGATAGTTTCCCGTCTTGTATATTCAGAAATAAGGCGACAGATGACTCTTGATAAACATCGTCCAGGTCATCGTCTGAGACAGAGAATGTCTTTCTCAGATATGCCATCACCTTATTCCTTTCTTCGGCAAGAAAGAGGTTCAGTTCAATGTTTTGCAGCTTGACTTCTTTTGCCATATCAGTAGCTCGTTTCTGTAACAAGGTTCTGGTTGTTTGGCCATCGCCCCGTTTCCATAAGTGAACGTTTTACATTCTCTATGAAATCGTCTGCATTAGTGGTAAGCGTAAAGCCAGACAATGCTTGAGCAATGTTATACGAAAGTGGACCAAAGCGTTTTCCGTCAACATTGATTTCTGTATTTACCTGATCGGGCCGGCAGGCTTCTAAGAACAAAACGTTGGAAAGATTGGCAGAAGCCTCAATTCTGTAGTGAGACTTTTTATTCGTTGAAGGCTTGAACACTTTATTATTATATGTAAAGCCAACACGAGTACCTCTAACGGTTTCATCATTGGCCCTCGAAGACGTGCCTGCATGACAAGCATCAATAACAACATAAAGAAAGCCCGTGGGTCCAATCTTCTCACGCAGCTTCTTGATATACTTGTTAAGAAGGTCATCTGTCAGATGCTTCTTCCCTTCATACACGCCTCGTTTGTATATTTTGTAGGCATCAATAGGAACGATGGATTCATCCCATCCATCTTCTTCATCCCCATCGACATCTTCAATAGGCTGGCCATGTGCTGAAAAGTGAAGATAGATGATGTCGCCCTTCTTTGTTTTGTCTGAAAAGAGTGTAATCTTGCTTACAATATTGTCAAAGGTTGCTTGCTCGTCCAGCAATGTTGTTGTTGCGAAACCTTGTTTTTTTAATGCGGGATTGAGTAGATTGATATCCTCAACACCGTTGATATTGTTCCACTGATAGCCTGTCAATGCGGTATCGTAGTGTGAAATTCCTACTAAAAATGCCCGTTTCCGTTGTGCATATACAACGGAAGATAATGACAGTACCGCCATAAATAGGACTAATCGAAATCTCATTGATAAACAAAATTTCTGCAAAAATACAATTTTTTTTTGATATAGCGGTTACCTTTACTTTTTTTCGAGTATAAAAGGGCAAAATAACAAGATTGTGAAACAATTAAAAACAAAAGAAAATGAAAAAACTGGTATTACACATTAAGAGGCTTTTCAGAAAATTCTGGCTATACATCATATTCATGTTTGGCTTATCTGGTGTTATTGGTCTGTTAAACCTCATCATTATGATAATTATCTCCCTGTTGTTTTTTAGGGATCCGCTTGAACCCATTGATATGGAAGAGGTTCTTCAAGAATTTACAGAAGAGGAGTTGTCAATAATCAATGATGTAAATATGGATGAAAATGTGACAGACGAGGAGTATCTTACGCTTTTGGCTCGATTTCAATGTTTCATTTGCCCAAGAAGGGTCGATTCAGCAACCATTTGGAACGGAACGGAAATGACGAAAGAAGACTATATATATCAATATGAACTCAATGATCATTACAGATGGCTCAACAAAAGTTTTGAAGATGGATTGAAAAAACGGATACTCTCTGAAATTGACACGAAAGGAGTCCATGCACAAAGACTAATCCGGACTAACCGAAACCTCATTTATAGGTATTGGCTTCGCTACGCAGGTGGATACACGGACATTGTTATTTCACCACAAGAATTACAAGAATACAAACGATAAACAATTAACAATTATGACATTATTCAATTTATTCGGCTCAAAGCCCCAAAAAGAAGATGCTCCAGTGAAGCTTGAAGAAGATCCGGTGGAAAGCAACGACGAAAGATGCGATTCTTCAGAAGAGGAAAAGTCGCCAGAGAACAAGCAGAAAATAATCACCATCACGTGGGGGACGGGGATGCCTATTGACGTCATCTTCAACTTCATCCACAAGAACTTTGAGGAAGAAGGGTTTCAAGATGCTCTGGTAAACAACGATATCACCTATCGTGATACAAAGGAGAAAATCATCCGTAATGATCTGGAGATGTTGTTTAAACGTATTATCCTCCGCTATAAGAATGATATCCGTGAGATTGATGTAAAGATTGATAATGCCCAAAAGGCATACTCTTTAACCGCTGCCAGCAGACTCCAAGCTCGACGTGATACTTATGTAGAACATCTAACTGAAATCCATGAGATGCAGCAGCAACTGGATGCAGATGATCCTAAAATGACCACGATGATAGAATCATATCGGCGTGGATTCCAAAAAGGTATTGCTGCAGTGTCTATCAACTTTATCGAAAACAAATAATATTTGAATAGTATGAAAGCTTTTAATACTATAGGATGCTTCCTTATCGGTTGGGATAAATATATCCTGAAAGAATGTGGAGAAGCGAGCCGTCGCCAGTTCAGAAAGTTGTTGTCTGCTATTTGCATTATGATGGTGCTCTGGGGTACTATAGGATTCTGTTTTGCTGACAGATATATTAACATCGAGTCTTGTGTGCTAAAGGTTTGCGTTGCTCTTGCATTTATGTTTATAGTTCTATGTGTGGAACGAGTAATCATATTGACAGTAGGTAAAGCCTGGTTAATGGGTTTTATGAGAGTTTTGCTCGCATTGTGTATGGCAGTTCTTGGTTCGTGTATCTTTGACCAAATCATCTTCCGCAATGATATTCAACAAGCTATTCAGGAACAACGCGAAGATGTGATAGGTGCAACCATCACAAAGCGGTTGGCCATTTATGACAGTGACATTCAACGCATCACTCAAGAAATGGACTCACTGAGCAAGGCAACCATTACACTCAATGAGGAACTTCAGCAGCGACCTGTAATAAAAGGTACTAACGTCTCAACGCAAGAACAGGTGGTCGGCGTTGATGAGGATGGTAATCCTAAGAAGGTAAGAACACAAACTGTTAATACCGTGACTTTAGCTAATCCGTTAGCGGAACAGCTGAAAGCCAATAATGATCAGATTCAGATTTATTCTACTCAATTGGAACAACTCAGACAGGACAAAAAGGAGGTTGCCGAAAAAGTGAGAATTGAGGTAAGTCAGCGTTCACCTGGATTCATTGAAGAACTCGAAGCAACATTAAAGGTTGTGTCTCAGAGTAAAGTTTCATTGGTGTTCTATATTATCTTGTTCTGTTTCTTGACTTTCCTTGAGTTGTTCGTGCTGACTATTAAGATGGGCGAGAACAAATGTGATTATGAATTGATTGTCGAGAACCAGCTTTACTTGAAAAAAAACTTGATGGAACAGATGACACAAAGTGTTTTAGTAAATAAGTAGTATTAACTCAATTAAAATGTAAAAATTATGACTAAAGATTTTTATGATGACTCTTACGAAGAGTATGATGATTACGAGTGTGAAGACTACGAAGATCGTGGTTATGAGTGGACTGAAGAAGACTCCTGGGATGCCCTTACGGATGGGATGTATGGCGACATGCCAAGTAACCCTTTGGAGTATGATGCTATGATGGATGCTATGGGCTTCTAAAGCGACAGTGCTATGGAGAAACGACAAAAACAATCCTTTTCAAAAGAATTGGAGCAGTTTCATTGCTCCATTCTTTTGGACGAGGTGAAGGAGAAGGTACGCAAGTTGAAGGCGTATGGAGTAGGGGATGATGAGATTGTGGCAGTAATGAACGAGGAGGAACTGTTCCCACAACTGATAGTGACGGAAGATTACAAGGTTGTGCTGGCTGGAGAGAAACCTGTGGAGGTAGAGATGGAGCCGTTGGTGAAGGCTATCTACCTGTTGTTTCTGTCACATCAGGAAGGGATTGTACTGAAGTGCCTTCCTGACTATAGGAAAGAGCTGACAGACATCTATCTGCGGTTAAGACCAGCAGGGATGACGGAACGAGTGGAGAAGAGTATCACGGACGTGACTAATCCCACGCTCAACTCCATCAACGAGAAATGTGCCAGAATCAGGAAGATCTTTGCAGGCATATTGCCCAGAAGTGTCGCAAGGTACTATGCCATTTCTGGCAAGCGGGGTGAAGCTAAGAAGATTGACTTGGTGAGAGCCAACGTGATATGGAAGTGCAAATTGCCAAGTTCGCAAGGCTTGTGAAGCGAAATCGTTTGGTGGCAAAGATGTAAGTTCGTATCTTTGCCTCGACTTAAAATGATGGATTATGACAGACTACGAGTACATTATTGAGCAATGCCGGAAGTATCATTTCACGAGGTGGGATGAGAATGTGTTGAGGGAGTGTCAGTCGTTACTGCCGAACCTGACGAGGGAGAAGCTGGTGAGTATTTACAGGAGTAAGCTACTGGACGAGCGGCATCCACTGAAGCAGACGGCTTTCAAGGTGCTGTTTGCTGACAAGGTGGGGAAGCGGGAGGAACGTATCAAGGGCCTTGATACGGATGCGCTGATAGCGGAGTTTCAAGACAAGAAAAGCGGTAACGTGGCGCTGATCAGGAAGGAGATGCGCGACAGGTACAAAGAGAACAAGGGATGTGACCGTAGCAAGATTGCGGCAGCCTTCAATGCCTCCATCAAGGGTGACCAGCAGTGGGTGACATCACAGATCCGCAAGGAGCTATATGCCAATACGAACAATAATTACCAATGGCAGAAACCTGCGTGGAAAAAGTATTAGAAGATGCTATGATATGGAAGGAATTATGTATCTTTGCAGGCGAAACAATAGATAATTAAAGATGGAGAAGAGAGCATTGAACTGGTATGTCATTTGGTTTGTCCTATACACCCTGATACTGTATCTGCCGATATGTGTTCCTACTAACCTCGATAAAAATACAATTGGGGGGGGGATCGCATTATTTGGGATGTTTGTTGTGGCTGAGTTTCTTCTTTCAAATGTGATAGGATTGGGCCTGGCTTTCAATGTGTTGTATGACGCCCTTTCGGATATCTGGTTGTATTCTTGTGATAACGTGGAATGGTTGGCGAAACATAGTCATGGCATCGGAACCACGGGCTTCAGCTTTGAGCGTATTGTTGAGCACGATGTCATGAGTATGGTTCTGGCGCTCGTCTTTATCTCGCATCTGGTGCTGTCAGCAAAGCGGTGCAAAGAAAAGGGTGTGAGTGCATGGCTGGCTTTAGTTCCGTTATATAATCCTTTGGGGCTGTTTTACAAAAAGAAGGATGTTTCTTCACAAAACGAAGTTTGCTGTGGTGGAACAGAATGAGGAACGAAGGAAGAGAAAATACAGAGTGAGCCGACGGTCGCGCTTGACCGTCGGCTCGTGCTCTTTGGAAAAATGTGAAGCTTCGCAGCTTTGGTTTGTGTTTTAATCCTAAATGATGTTATAGAGAAAGCATAGAAAATAATGTCTTGTTCAGTCCATGTTACCCTTGATGAGCGAATCGGGGGTGATGGCGATGGGAATGTCGTCCTTGGCTCGCGTCAGTGAGTCGCTCACCTGGTCGAAGGCTACTGCGGGCTCCCTGCTGTTGTCCCTCATGCTGGCATACTCGTCGACGTCCATCCATGTGGTGTCACGGCGCAGCGACTGGCTGATGGCAGAGCCCACGGTGAGGATGATGGCCACCATGGCGGCGGCGGCGAAGAGGGGACGCAGGCGGTCGTGGAGCTTGATGGTGCGTGCCTTCACCTGCTTGGGCTGGGCGGGAGAACTCTCGGTGGGCAGCATGGCGATGATGCGCTCATCGAAGTCGTCGCCCAGGACCGGCTGCTCGCTGAGAGCGGCAAACAACGGTACATACTGCTTCAACTCCTGCGGCATGTCCTTCTCACCTTGAGCGAAGAAGGACTTCAGGATCTGCTCTTCCTGCAGTGTTGTCTCTGCTCGGAAGTAGCGGTCAAGCAGTTGCTCTATGTACTTATAGTCCATGTTGTTCTATTTGCATGAATTTCTTTTTGATGGCTTGCCTGCCTCGGAAGATGTTCACCTTTACTTGTTGCTCGGTGATGCCCAGGATCTCGGCGATGTCCTTATAGGCTTTCCCTTCCATGTCGCGCAACTGCATGCAGGTGCGTTGTTTCTCAGGCAGCTGGCTGATGAGTTGCCTCACCAGTTCCACGCGGTCGCGTTGCACGGTCTGCTCCTCTGGGTTGGCATCGTAGGAGTGGTCGGCCTGCTCGTAGCTGTTGCCTTCCTCTAACGAGCTGTTCTGCCTGTCGGTCCTCTTCGTCTTGTCGAGTGCGACGTTGCGGCAAATGGTGAGGCAGAACGCCTCGACGGATTCCAGCTCGCTCCATTGCTCGCGTCGGTTCCATACTTTCAGCATCGTTTCCTGCACGACATCCTCGGCATCTGCTCTGTTGAGAGTGATGCGCATTGCCAAGCGGAAGAGTTCGTTCTTCAGCGGCAGGATTTCGTTGCGGAAGAAGCTGATTTCTTTCATCCTCTCTATTAGGTAAGACGATTGGGCGAGGGAAAAGTTACACTTCCTTGGCAAAATTTTTCAATTTCCTCAAGCATGATTTCTATGAGGCGCGGGATGGCGTAGTTGTCGATGTCGGCCTCGTCAATCCAGATGTAGTCGGCGGGAAGGGTGGGGCGCTTGTCAGTCTGCAACAGGTAGAAGTCGGCCAGCAGGACGCGGTGGGTCAGCACGTGGCGCACGTTCTTCTTGATGAGGGATAGGCGGGAGCCGGGGGTGACGGGGGGCATGGCGGGAGCGGGGGAAGGGGAAGGCGAGGACGCTCGGGAAGGCGAGGACGCGGACCCGGCGGCAAAACCGCCGGACACGGTGGAAGCGCCGGCGGCGGTGGCGTTGAACGGCTCCCAGAGGCCCTGCCAGATGTCGCCCTCGCCACGGCGATGGATGGCCGTGTGGCCCTTACACTTTATATATATATACGCGAGGCGACGCGTGGTGACCTTCAGCTTGCGCTCCTTGACGGGCAGCGTGGACACGGTGCCGCTGGCCAGAGCCAGGCAGGAATGCTGTACGGGACAGTCGGCACAGCGCGGCGACTGCGGTGTGCACCAGATGGCACCGAAGTCCATCAAGGCCTGGTTGTAGTCAGCGGCGTGTGCCGGTGGCAGCAGCTGTGCAGCCAGGTTGTCGAAGAGATGGCGTCCCTCGGTGCTGTTGATGGGCGTGCTGATGTTGAAATGACGGCTGAGCACGCGGAAGACGTTGCCGTCGACCACGGCGGCAGGTAGTCCGAAGGCCATCGAGCCGATGGCCGCAGCGGTGTAGGGACCCACGCCTTTCAGCCGTCGCAGGCCTTCTATGGTCTGAGGGAAGCCCCCCAGCTCTACCACCTGGCGAGCCGCCGCCAGCAGGTTGCGGGCACGCGAGTAGTAGCCCAGTCCCTGCCACTGGCGCAGTACCTCCTCCTCGGTTGCTGCCGCCAGCTGTTCCACTGTGGGCCACCGCTCGACGAAGCGCTGCCAGTAGGCGCGCCCTTGCTCTATGCGTGTCTGCTGCAGGATGACCTCGCTGAGCCAGATGCGGTAGGCGTCGTGTGAGTCGCGCCAAGGCAGCCGTCGCCCGTGGCGGGCATACCAGTCGAGCAGTGCCGTGGCGAAAGGGTGGGGTGATGGGGTGTCGTCGCTGTTCATGTGTGCAAAGGTAGAGAAAAACACCCTTGTTGCCAAAGAAAAATGCAATTTTCTTTTGCTTTTCGCTTTCTTCTTCGTATCTTTGCAGCACAGTTAAGAACAAAAACAGGAATACATGTCGTGCATTCTGCATATTGAAACCAGCGCGCAGATGTGCTCGGTGGCTGTCAGCGAGGATTCGCAGGTCATCTATCACGACGAGAGTGAGAGCACGGAGAAGGGAGCCAGCGCCGAGCGCCTGGGCACGATGGTCGACGAGGCGCTGTCGTTTACTGACAGTCATGCCATCCCCTTCGATGCTGTAGCCATCAGCGCTGGTCCGGGGTCTTATACCGGTCTGCGCATTGGCGTGTCGATGGCCAAGGGCATCTGCTTTGGCCGCGACCTGAAGCTCATTGCCGTGCCCACGCTGGAGCTGCTCTGTGTGCCGGTGCTGCTTCATCAGGAGCTGCCTGATGAAGCCCTGCTGTGTCCGATGCTCGATGCCCGTCGCATGGAGGTGTATGCCGGTGTCTATGACCGTGCCCTGCACAGCGTGCGCGGCGTTCAGGCTGACGTGGTGGATGCTGACACCTACAGGCAGTGGCTCGACCGCCAGCCCGTCTACTTCTTCGGTCCCGGCGCACAGAAGTGTATGGCCACCATCTCCCATCCCAATGCTCACTACATTGACGGCATCATGCCCATAGCCCGCTGGATGCAGCCCCTGGCTGAGCGTCGTCTTCTGAACGGGATGACTGAAGACGTGGCCTACTACGAGCCGTTCTACCTGAAGGACTTCGTGGCGAAGATGCCCAAAAACTTGCTTATTTAGAAACACATGGATATCAAAGGATTAGACTACAACACCCAGCGGCATACGCTGGCGATGCCCGAATATGGGCGGGAGATACAGAAGATGGTGGACTATGCCGTCAGCCTGCCCGACCGCGATGAGCGGCTGCGTTGCGCCAAGACCATCGTAAAGCTGATGGAGACGAAGGTGCCGCAGATACGCGAGAACGTGGGCTACCAGCAGACGCTGTGGGACCACCTGTACCTGATGAGTGGCAAGCAGCTCGACATTGACTGGCCCTATGACGTAAGCCAGGCCGAGCACATCCTCTCCCGTCCGGAGCCCATGCCGCGTCCCACCACCACCATTGGGCTGCGTCACTACGGCCGTCTGGTGGAGGAGTTGTGGGAGCGCCTGAAGGAGATGCCCGAAAGCGAGGAGCGCTTCCAGCTGGCCTGCTATACAGCCAACCAGATGAAGCGCGACCTGGTGCTATGGGGTCATGGCTCCATCGACGACGAGAAGGTGATTGACGACCTGGCGCGCTATACCGACGGAAAGATTCAGCTGAGTCTCAATAGCTTTTCCTTCGAGCGCTTCGTGCCTGCCGACGAGCTGCCTGTAAAGAACGGGAAGAAAAAGAAGAAAGGGTAGCTGATGGCATCATTCATCATTGAAGGAGGACATACGCTGAGCGGGACCATCACGCCGCAGGGTGCTAAGAACGAGGCCCTGCAGGTCATCTGTGCCACGCTGCTAACCAGCGAGCCCGTCACCATCAGTAACATCCCCGACATACGCGACGTCAATAACCTCATCCGCCTGCTGAAGGAGATTGGGGTGAAGGTGAGCCCCCCACGGCCCCCCCAGCCCCCCCTGGGGGGGGATACTGACGGCGGAGAGTGTCTTTCACCCCAGTGTGAGAGTACTTCCGCCAACAGAGAGGATGATGCCGCCGGAGGGAATCACCCCCCCCAGGGGGGGCTTCGGGGGGGCTCTTTGACCTTTCAGGCTGACCAGTTGAACCTCGACTTCCTGCAGAGCGATGCCTTCGTGCAGAAGTGTGCCCAGCTGCGTGGCTCGGTGCTGATGATAGGTCCGCTGTTGGCGCGCATGGGCAAGGCCATCATTGCCAAGCCCGGTGGCGACAAGATAGGGCGTCGGCGCCTGGACACACACTTCCTGGGCTTTGAGCGTCTGGGAGCACACTTCAATGCCATTCCTGAGCGTGGTGTCTATGAGATTAGCGCCCCCTCCGCACACCTCTCACCCGTCAACTCGCATCCCTCCACCCTTAAGGGCAGCTACATGCTGCTCGACGAGGCCAGCGTCACCGGCACGGCCAACATCATCATGGCTGCCGTGATGGCCAGGGGCACCACCACCATCTACAACGCTGCCTGTGAACCCTATGTGCAGCAGTTGTGCCGCATGCTCAACAGCATGGGTGCCAACATCAGCGGCATTGCCTCAAACCTGCTCACCATCAAGGGTGTGCCGTCGCTGCACGGCACCACTCACCGCATCCTGCCCGACATGATTGAGGTGGGGTCGTTCATCGGCATGGCCGCTATGGTGGGCGACGGCATCCGCATCAAGGATGTGTCGCCCCGTAACCTCGGCATCATTCCCAGCACCTTCCGCCGCATGGGCATACGCATCCGTGAGGAGGGCGACGACCTATTTATTCCGCGCATGCGCCACTACGAGATACAGTCGTTCATCGACGGCACCATCATGACCTTGGCC
>JAEEGL010077646.1_pt1 | contig 19429 bp, 14 predicted proteins | sample 9134231 | NCBI WGS metagenome assembly JAEEGL01 (sample SAMN16246548, study PRJNA631951) | gut metagenome | biome: gut microbiome; feature: rumen; material: fiber-attached | host: Bos | place: Iran: Karaj | collected 2018-10
CTATGAATGCCCTCTACACCTTCGACGTGCCTTGCAGCGGCGGTGAAGAGGTTTTCGCCGATGTATATTACGGGATTGAGCGGCGCCGGGTTGAAGATCTTATTTACTGTTACGGCGAAAACTACATGAAGGGACAGATATACGGTCGCAACTTCGTCTCTTTCGGTTGCTGCGGCCTGCCGCTTTCGCTTGTTTCATACGACTGTTCGGTTTACTATGTTCAGGATACGGACAGGGATACCATGTCCGTTATTCTAACGAGAAACTGCATTCTTGACAATTCTAAAGAATACTGGGTGCGTGATCTTCCGGACGAGTTTGCGCTGAGCGGTAAAAGCCACTACCGTTTCTCGCTGCTTCTTAATGACGCGCCGCATGATTTCGGGCCGACACAGGCTTACGTGAAAAACTACCATCACCCTCTTCTGGTTGGAGCTAAATACAACAGTTTCGGCGACAATCCTGACAGGGCATCATTTCTGGATATCCGTTCCTGCGACGCGGTGCAGTCAGCCGTGTTCAAAAAAGACGGCATGACATACCTGCGTATGTTTGAAACCTGCGGTGAAGAGCGAACATGGACCATAAATACGGCGAGCCCTGTTTTGGAAGCGGAGGCCGTCGACCTGAAGTACAGACCTGATCCGGACGGTGTTTCCGTTTTACTTGAAGGGCAAAGAATCACCGTGACAGTCAAGCCCTTCAAAATCGTAACTTTGCGCCTTAAGTTTAGAGAGGAGTTCAAATGAAAAATATAGAGGTCATCGAGCCGTCAATCGGTTCAAGAAAAATAATTGCAAGCGAGCACCTTCTGCTTGACAGCGATGTTATAAACGGCGGGGGGACTGACGAGACCGTGAAAATACAGGCACTGCTCGACAAGGCTGTTGAATGGGGCGGATTACACTTCTACATGGACGGAGCCGCGCTCGTTTCGGACTGTCTGAAAGTTCATTCCAATACGGTTATCGAGTGCCCGACCGCTGATTGCGGATTTTTCCTCAAGAGCGGCTCCGATACATCGCTTATCTGCAATGCCGACGCGGACAGAAAGATCATCCGTGACAGAAATATAACGCTTCAGGGCGGAACATACAACTTCAACAGTCCCGGTCAGAACCGATATAAAGGTTATGATCCGAATGGAATTATGGAACTGGACCCGCGCTTTTTCGCCTACGAATGGACTCACGGAATGAGGTTTTTCGGGATCGAAAATCTGAACATCCGTGATGTGGTTATGTTGAATCAGAGGACATATGCAGCTCTTTTCTGCAACTGGAAGCACATCAACATTGAAAACGTCGACATTCCGCTTCCCGACAACCAGTATGCACAAAATCAAGATGGACTCCACTTTTACGGCCCCGGCGAGTGGCTGAACATTCGCAACCTGTCCGGGGTGTCCGGGGATGATATTATCGCGATTACCCCGGATGAGAACGATCTTGTTTCAAGCATCACGGACGTTGTAATCGACGGACTGTATTTGCGCAATGCCGATCAGGCTGTGCGGCTGCTTTCTCGCCGTCAGGGAAGACTGGACCGCATTGTGATACGTAACGTGCACGGGACGTACAAAAGCTGCGGTTTCTTCATCAACCCCTGGTTTGGAGAAGACACAGGCAATATTGGAAGCATTGTATTTGAAAATATCCATCTGCAGCCCACGTATCATAAATACTCAGCCTACTCTACGCCTTTTCTGTTCCGAATCGGCGGCTATATAGAAAGCATAACGCTGAAAAACATAAAAAGTATAAATCAGGCTGACAACCGGCCTCTCATTGAGGTCACAAACGTTTATTCGCGCTGGGATTTCAACAACAAATTCGTCCATGTCAAAAATTTAACCATAGACGGTCTTGAAGTTATAAACATTAAGGGAAGCAAAGAAAAAACCGCATACATTACAGTTGACTCAGAGGTGGAGAACCTCAGTATCCGTAATGTTACGGTTTCCCGAGCCGAAAAAAACTGCGACGTTTTGCTGCAGCTGAAGGAAGGAACCAGAATCGGCGTGCTTGACCTCAGCCATATAATCACGGAGAATATTGGCGGGGTCGTAGAGCAGGAATCCGGTTTTTCAGTCGAAGTTTGTCTTGAAGATGCAGTGGTCGTCGACCGCAGGAAGGCCACCGCATTTGCAGCTCAGACAAACTGATAATTGTGCAGTTTTAAACCGGATCCGTTTTTGTGTGTACCTGTGAATCTTGAATCGTTCCGGTGTGCCCGGATATCTGAAAAAGAAAACCATATAAAAAAAGGAGACTGGAATATGCGTAAAATCATCGGAAAACCGCTGATATCCGCGGTCCTCGCGGCTTTGCTGATCCTGTCCGTCCTCGCCGGATGTACGGGCAGTCCGGCGTCCTCAGACGATACTTCCGCGACGAACTCAACCAATACTGCTAAGGAGGAAACGAATATGTCTCAAAATACTACCGTCACTACTATTACGACTTCCGCCGACGATCCCGGCGATCAGGACGCCGGCCGGTTCCTCTATAAGACTACCAGGGGTACCGATCTTTATCTTTATCTGAAACAGCCGAAAACCCGCGTGTATGACCGCGCGCCCGTGCTGGTCCACATTGTCGGCGGCGGCTGGACGCACTACGAAGTGAAAAACTACTTCAGCTATTTCGGGACGTATGAGTCCGAGCTGTCCAAAGAAGGCTTCGCCGGTTTGACCGTTGGTCATGTCGGATCGGATAACGGCGGCTCCATGGAGGAAATCGTTGCGGACGTGCTCGACACGTTTGGCTATATTGCCAAGTATAACGACGTCTTCAAGATTGATCTCAACCGCATTGTCTTCGTCGGTCAGTCCGCCGGCGCTCATCTCGGCCTGCTCCTTTCGCTGGCCGACCATTCGCTACTGATGAAGGACTGCGCATATACCGGTTTCGATTATCACGTGATCGGCGCGGTCAGTATGGCCACGCCCACCATGCTGTATCAGGATGTCGAGACCGGAAAACAGCTCTTCCCCGACTGGGGCGGCGGCCCGGTGCTGGGCAATCTCTTCCACAACGCCAACTGCTTCGTCGACGACACGGAATTTCGCCGGTATAGCCCCATCGAGTACGTGAGCGCCTCCATGCCGCCGGTACTTCTCCTCGTCGGCGATAAGGACACCGTGGTTGCTCCCAAGCAGAGCTATCTTTTCAACGACAAGGCCGAGGGGGTCGGCGCCGCCTGCACGATGGTCGTGATCCAGAACGGCGATCACTCGTTACAGCCCGTCGACGCCGCCGTGACCACGCCTTCCACGGCTGAATTCTACCGGCAAATGATTCAATTTGTTCAGAATCTAGTCAAATAACCCTTCAAGCGCAGAAAAATCGCCTTCCCCGTCGGGAAGGCGATTCTTTTATCGGTGGTGAATTATACTATCAAAAGCAACACTTTAAGAAAATAAAAAAGGAAGTTCATACGAATCTCTGGTAGAATAGAATTATGACAAACCAAACTACGAGGAGAGAAACATATGAACTATACACATCTTACCATACCAGAATCGTTCCAGTGTGCCCGAATATTTGAAAAAATAAAACCATATTCAAAAAACCAGTTTGCTTCATGCGGCGGGTTAATAAAACAACGGTCAATAATAGCCGTCTGACCGGGTTATTTCGCGTACAGCAGTGCAATAAGCCCGTTTACTGCGGAAGTCGGCAACAGTTTAATGAGGAAAGCTATCGCTTTATATGAAAAGCCGAGAGTCCTGAGCGGCTTGCGGCTTTTTGAAGCGGCGATCCTTGCTATCTTTTTCCCAGCGACGGAGGATTTCATTCCGTTTCTCTCGTCGTTCTCCATTTTCTTCACCGATCTTGAAATGCGCTCGCCGTAAACCGCGTCCCCCTCCGCGGATTTTTCCCTAGCATCGGTAAATCCGGTGCTGATGTCGCCGGGCATGACGGCGCAGACGGTTATTCCGAAATCGCGGACCTCGTTTGCGAGAGCGAGTGAATAGGTCTTTACAGCGGATTTTGACGCGGAATAGAAGGTCTGAAACGGGATCGGAGCTATCGCGGCGACCGAGCTGATGTTTATTATGCGCCCTCCGCCTGCTTTTCTCATGGAAGGTATGACAGCCCGGCAAACGCGGACCATTCCGAAAAAGTTTACGTCAAAAAGGCGCTCGGCATCCCCGACATCGGTAAACTCCACGGCTCCCGAAATGCCGAAGCCGGCGTTGTTTATCAGCAGATCGATTTTTCCCTCCTTTTCGAGAATCTGCGATACGGCGGCGTTCACTGATCCATCATCGGTGACGTCGGTTCTGATATACGTTATTTCCCCCGGTTCGCAGCCGCGTCGGTTGAGTCCGTACACTGTATAGCCCATTTTTGAGAGTGCCTGCGCGGTGCTTTTCCCTATTCCGGAGCTTGCCCCGGTCACTACGGCTGTTTTCTTCATTGTACTATATTGCGCGCGATTATTTCCGCAGCCTCGTCAAGGAGCGGCTCTGTGAGCGATGCCATACAGCTTGTGCGGAGCAGGCACTCGCCTTCGCTGACTGCGGGCGGCAGAACGGGGTTGGTATATACTCCGTCGCGGTAGATGTCGCGAGCCTTTACAAGAGTGTTTTCCATTTCATAGGTATAGATCGGCACGATGGGGGTCGATGATTCTATTATCCTTACGCCCCTCTTTTTCAGCTCGCCGCGGAAATGGTCTGAAAGCGAGGCGAGTTTTGTCACAAGCTCCGGGTGAGCTTCGAGCTGCTCGAGCGCCGCGGTCGCGACGGCGCAGCTTGACGGGGGAATGGAGGCGGAGAAAATGAAAGGTCTGGAAACGTGCTTGACGTATTCGACGACCTCTGCCTTTGCCGCCATATATCCTCCGAGGCTTGCGAGAGATTTGCTGAACGTGCCCATATAGATGTCGACCTGCTCGTCCAGACCGAAATGCGAAGCCGTCCCGCGTCCGCCTTCGCCGAGTACGCCTAGCCCGTGCGCGTCGTCGACCATCACACGCGCCTCGTAGCGCCTCGCGAGCCGGACGATCCCGGGCAGATTTGCTATCTCGCCGCTCATGCTGAAAACGCCGTCCGTAACGATGAGGATTCCGTATTTTTCCGAATACAGCTTGAGAAGCCGCTCCAGATCCTCCATATCGCTGTGGCGGTAGGTGGCTGTCCTTGCGAAGCTCAGACGGCAGGCGTCGTGGATGCTCGCGTGGTTTTCCTTGTCGCTCAGGATGTAATCGCCGTGTCCGGCGATCGCGCTTATTATGCCGAGGTTGGACTGGAAGCCGGTCGAAAAAGTCATGACGGCTTCTTTGCGCAGGAAGGCGGCAAGCTTTTCCTCAAGCTGCAGGTGCATCTGAAGCGTGCCGTTGAGAAAGCGCGAACCTGAGCAGCCTGTGCCGTATTTTTCAAGCGCCTTTATGCCGGCCTCTATCACTTCAGGGCAGGTCGTCAGACCGAGGTAGTTGTTGGAGCCGAGCATTATGCGCCTTTTTCCCTCCATAATGACCTCGGCGTCCTGCCTGGATTGCAGGGCATGAAAATAGGGATAGATCCCCTTCTCTTTTATCTGTGAGGCGCGCGACGGTTTATAACACTTATCGAACAGATCCATAATGCCCTCCGGCTGCATTTATGCGTAGTTATTTAAAATATTGTATCACTTTTTTGCCGTAATGTCAATGGGCAGAGTTAAGGTAAAATGTGTAATAATTTATAAAATGAAGAGCGCGAACGGCAAATAATTCAAAAACACGGGAAAACAGGCCCTGAGGCGCTCCTTTCCGCATAAATCTATTATCTGTCCGTCTTTGCTGGATCGGGGCGCCGGTCCGCCCGTCGCTTTTGGTCTGATCACAAACGTCCGGAAGAATGTTTTAAACGGCCTGCTTATTGCCGTTGCCGCGGGGAACGCACTTATCGCTCTGTCGAACTTTTCCGATCTGCATGCGTTCATACGTGCGCCCGCGGAGCAGATACGCGACGTGAAACAATAACAATATCATTAAAAAGAGCCGCGCACCTCCTGAATAGCGCCGCTCCCTTTTTTGTTTCTTACATATACTTTATGTACGGAAGAATCAATTGATGAAAAACTGCTTCTTTATTAACAATTATATCCATGCTCTTTGCATGCCTTATGAGCGTCGGAGCAATAATTATTATGCCGTTTGATGTTATGATCGGATCATCGGAGATTTTTAATATTTCTTTATTCATAATAATTGACATCAATGACATATAATCACAATGTGATAGTAATATTTGCCAACGATAATAAATCAGAATCATGAGATACAAATATTATAGTTTCACAAGATTGCTTGATAAATTCTATTAACCATTTTTTTGAATCCTTGTCCAAATTATTTGTTGGTTCATCCATAATAATAATTGGTGCTTTCTTAAGTAAAGCTCGTGCAATTGATATTTTTTGTTTTTCTCCCCCAGATAATTGATCACTGGCACAGTTAACGCGATTGACAAGGTATCCAATTTGAAGTTTTTTTACTACTTCGTTAAATTCGTTTTCTGATGCATTCAGATTTCCAATTTGAATATTATCTCTGAAAGGAATCGGAAAAAGGTATGGATCTTGCTCGATATACGCTATTATATTATACAAACTATTTTTTTTCACTTCGGACAGTTCACATCCATCAATCAATATTTTACCCGAGTATTTATTTAACAATCCGCTGAGTACTTTTATAAGAGTTGTTTTACCACTTCCGTTTTTTCCACAAATAGCTATTTTGTCTCCTTGGTGAATTGTAAAATTTAATCCTTGAAATACAATTTCATTATTATATGAAAATGACAAATTACAGACATTAATATTATTAATATTTGAAATCACAACCCCATCTGTTTGTTCTTCGTTAGAATAAAACATTGTTAAACGATCAACTAAAGTAAAAAGCACTGGACAATCACGAATAATAGAAGAAATATTCTGGAATAATGTTTTGAAGACCGGAAGGAAACCCAACGCAATCGCAATACTTCCAGCACTTATTTTTTCTTTAGCTATTAGAATAGTTCCAGAAAGAATAATAATAATCGTACAAAAAGAATCCAAGATATTTGATGTATTTAAACTCAATGATAACAGTCGAATTTTCTTTTTTAAAGTGCTCTTAAAAAAATTTAAGTATATTTTGTGAAATCTTTGAATAAAGGGGTCGGTTAAACCAAGCATCATTATTTTATGAGGTTGGTTCATCAGTTCAAATTCATATGATTGTACATTGGTTTTATATTCTCTCATTTCTTTATCATATTTACTGTTTATTTTTTTAGTAGAAAGTGGAACAACCAGTTTTATAAACGAAACAATTATTATAATAAAAGTATATATTAAACTGATACGAATAGAGCTATATAGAAGGAAACCCAAGATTATAGGAGTTGTAACAAATTTGGTAATCAAATCCAACCATAGGCAGCGCATATCGATTGCATCCTGTTCCAAGCGAGTTTGAATTTCCCCTTCTTGGAATTGACTAGCTTCTAAAAAACTTTTTTTTAAATATCTTCTATATAGTAAGCGGTCATGTTTTAATGAATTGTTAAAAAGGAGGATTTCTTTCAGAGTGCCAAATAAAGGCATTATAAAAATCGAAAAAAACAAACATATAATGAGCGTTTTAAAATTTTGAATTCCATAAACTTTATTTTGCTCAAAAATAGAATCAGCAAAATTTGCAATTACTTTTGAACTGAAAATTATCAAGAACGATCCTGCCGCTGCATCTATAATATTGAAAACAGCGGAAGTAAAAACCGTCATGATACAATCATTGAAAACCATCTTTCTATATTTTCTCATTAAGTGACCTCAAAAAATCAAAGAAAAGGTTATTAAAAATCTGCACGAAAGTGATAAAAACAAAAATGATATAGGCTCACTCATTAATTATTTATTCTTCTAATGAAAGAATGTTGTTTGCTATATCATCAGCAAATGCATCGTGCGTAACGATAATGGTCCGTCCATTTCTACTACACAGTAACTCATGTAATAATGCTTTCCCTTTAATATCTAATGAATTAGTTGGCTCGTCTAAAACCATTAATAATGGGTCTAAGACAAATCCAATAGATAAAAAAATTTTCTTTCTTTCCCCTCCAGACACATTGCTAATCTTTGAGGAACGCAATAATGTTTCATTAAGTCCAAATTTTACCGCAATTTCAACAGCAACATTCATCTTATACGAAAGAATCATTTCAAACAATTCGATTGCTGTTAAATCCCAAACAGGATCTTCCTGCGTAAGGTAAAATATTTTATTAGGATAGTTTGATGGAGCTAACTCAAACGGAGAAAATCCATCTATTGATATTTCTCCAGTTAGTTCTTTTTCCAAGCCCATTATTAGGTTAAGAAGTGTTGTTTTGCCACAGCCATTTTTTCCTTTAATAATTGTTATTTTTGAATTGTTGATTTTAAAACTCAAATTTGAAAAAATAATATTATTATTGTAAGAAAAAGAAATGTTCCTTATAATTACATTTCCTTCGAATATTTGGGAATTAAGGAAACTTTTCTTCTCAAGTGAAGTTGCAAGCCTGTTTAATACGGATTTGTTAATCGCGTTGTCTTTTATTAACTCGAAAACACTTTTAACCAAACTGAAAACACTCGCAGAAATCGCTATTGCTTGAACGCCAACATCTAACGAAACTAAACCGTCTAAAACAAACAACCCAACAATTCCATACGACACATATGTCATTGTTATATCGACTATATTGTTAAGAAAACTTTCCGCAGTTCCTGTGTATATACTCTTTCTTCCTATTTTAATGTATTTTTTATGATATTCTGCAAGTTTTTTTTCCCACCAATTATTAAGGTTATAAAGCTTAATCAGCAACATGCCTTTATTTGCACTTACAACATAATTAGTTATTTTCGATTCTATATCTCTACAATTATCATAATTTGCCTGTAAATATTTTTGAATGATAATCGGAGGCACAATCTGTAAAAAAGCAATTATGAAAAAAACTAAAGCAATCCATTTACTTAAGGAAATTAAGTATACGAAATAAATAAAAGCTGATATTAACGCAACAATAAAAGATGGGATACTGTTACTATATCTTTTTATTAATATTTCAAAATCTTCAGTTAGTTTCTCTTTTGTTTCTCCTATATTGATCTCTTTCAACTCGTGCAGGGGTTTTTCAAAAAAACACCTATATAATTCAAGCTTACAAAGATGCTCGTTTTTTGACGCATTTATTTGAAGAAAATAATCACATGAGCAAAAAAAAGCAAATTCGAATACTTCAACAGCAAGAATAACAAAAGATAAATATAGTACGCTGTGTAAATCTTTAAGAAGGGCTTTTTTAGTTATTTCAGAAAGCAATATTGAAAAAAATATAGAAAGAGAAGTACGTATCAATTCTTTTGTGCAAAGAAAAAAAATATACAATTTGAACTTTTGCTTTATATATCGAATAAAACTCTCTAGTGCCATTTAAAATTTCCTTTTATGCATTCAAAAATGTATTTTAAGAAAAAAGCAACGTTTGTAAATAACGGTTCAATAGAGCCACCCGGATTATTGACAAATTAAATAAAAAAGTGACATAATATGTATGCTTTTGATGTTTTTATATAATTCTGGTCACCACGGGCGTTTCGTCTTTACAGTCTATTTCGAAAAGCGCGTGTGAAAGCGGACCGAGACTGAGGCTGACGGTCGCCGGACGACCCGGCCCCAGCCCGGTGTCCTCCGGGCAGACGGTCACCGTTTTTTCGGTGTCATACAACGTCAGGTTGAATATATTTACAAGCGTTTTCCTTTCTTCGGCAAGCGTGTGACAGTGGCAGTCCTCCCCAAGGCCGAAAAAATCTCCGCGGCTGAAAAATCTGCGGTATCTGTCGTAGACGGCGCACGCGTCAAGAATTTTGCGCTCTGTTTCGGGATTCCCGTGCGTCCCTCCGAACCCAAGGTGTCTGCATGTGGATGCAAACCACCAGAACATGAGGCAGTTCCCGTTTTCCCTTCGCAGATCTATGTGCAGATAAACGGGAACGGAATACGCCAGGTTATAGTAGTAAAGTGATGCCGCCCTGCCGGTAAGCAGGTCTTCAAGAGGCTCGTTCATAAACTCAAAGCCCCAGATTTCATCCGGATCGCCCGCGTTGCCGTTAAGGAAGTAGACGGGGGTGAATCTCGGTGTGCCCGGTCCTGTCACGGGGTCGTGCTGTTCGATTACCGCGTCGGGGCATGTCTGATGTATCCTTGCGGATATTTGCCGTATCGCGTCAACGTGCTCTTTTACGGTTGACGGCACGGAATGCCCGTGATCAGAGCAGCAACACGGGCCCTCGAACCAGCTGCCGTCAAACAAAAAGAACCGCGCGCCGTTCGTGTAAAGATTTTTTACGCGCCTGACCTTTTCTTCTATGTACTCGCGGTTCGCGACGCACAGATTGTTTTTCCTGTTTCCCTGCCAATCGGCCATGCGAAATTTTTCGGGAAACGAGGAATTTCCGGTCCAGGGCGCAAGCGGAGCGTGAAGACCGAGGCTCAGACCGTATCGCTCCTTTATCTCGCCGGCAAATGAACGCATGTCTCCCATTCGTTTTTCATCCCATATATTCGAACCGAAGGCGGTGTCCCAGCCGGGATCTAGATACAGACAGGAGCAGCGGTGCGCGGCGGCCTTTTGCGCTTCCGCCTCCATGTCGCCGCGACGGTAATATCTGTCGAGATATTCGCTGAGGTCGTTGTGCCAGAATTCGCCGTTTTGCGGGAACGAGAACCAGTACGGGTTGTCGTACAATTCGTTCCAGACCGTGTCGGGCGAATAATTTTCCGGCAGTCCGTGCCCCATACGCTCCGTAAAGCGTCTGTAGTCGCTGTAAGCGGCGAGGTAATCGCCGTCAACGGCGGTATACCGGGTTTTGCCGAAAAAGAATTTTGAGGCGCGTTTAAAACACGCTCCGCCGTCCGGCAGACCCATCTTCCCGACAGTCGCTCCTCCGAAAAGGAGAGCGGTTTTTTCTCTGTTCTCCCCGACCGCCGACCATTCGAGTTCGACCGGATTGTATTTTGAGACAAGCAAAGTCCGCGGGGCGTCTTGACACTTATAGTAAAACGCCCAGCCCTCCGCGTATTCGCTGTCCGCGGCGCGCCTTGAGTAAAAAGGATTTCGAGCCGTACTGTACCAGTGCAGCCGTTCCTTGAATATTTCCGCCGGCCAGTCGCGGAGTTCTCCGTTTTCGGTGCATCTGCGGAACGGAACGTCGCAGATTCTGAGATCCGTCAATTCTGCCGGGTCCATTTCAAATCTGACGTCTACGGATTTTTCGGCGGTATACCGCGACCGGTTTTCGACTGTGACCGTTTCGTAAACAGCGTCGTCTCCGCCGATCTCGTAAAAAACCGTCACGGTCAGTTCTTCCGATAAATCGGTCGTTGCCGTAATGCCGCTGTTCTCTTCTTTGATGCTAAACGGCATCTCAGCTCCGTTAACAAGCAGGCGTTTACCGTAAACCGTGCCGTTGCACGCGTCGACGAGCTTAACGGACCCGTTTTCCGCGTGTACGGCAACGCCTTTTCCGACGATACTCATTTTAGGAAATCGGTTTATATGTCCGGTCCTCTGTCTGTCTTTCCGCCCTGATCCTGACAAGCGCGATAATCAGCGCAAGTCCCTCAACGATAAGAGATATACCCTCGAGCTGGGTCATGAAGGAGGCAAAGGCGGGAGGATTGACAAGGATAATTACGGCGAGGGCTGCCATAATAACTGCGAAAATCACAGAAATCACAAGCATAAATCCGCCTATCCTGAAAAGCTGGATGGCCCTTACGATCATCGTCACGGCGCCGTATGCAAGCAGAACACCGATTATTATCTGGAAAAAGTTGATGAAGAAGCCGGGTCTGATTATAAGAGCGCCGCCCGCTACTATCTGTATGATCCCCACCGGAATGTCAAGGATGTTTCTGTCGCCGTTTTTGTTGGTGATGAAGGCGATGATTTTTATCACTCCGAGAAGAGCGAGGACCGCGCCGATAATAATGCACAGCGCTTTCAGGGACTGCTGGGGCCAGATGAGGAGCATGATTCCGAGCGCTATCATAAGAAGACCGTCGAAGACGTAGCTCCTGAACAGGCGTTTTGTTTTTGATGCCATGAGACACCTCCCGGATTTTTTTAATATTATACCACATTTCGGGGAGGATGTCAATAAAGAAACGGCCATTTCCGGCTTTTCAGACGCAGTGATATCCCGTAAATAATTACAGGTGCAGATTGTTATGCATATCGCACAAGGCGCCTGGCGCGCGTACATATTATCAGCGGGCAGTCAAGGCGACTTCGCGGAGCGGACACGAAACGCAAAACAGCAACGATACCGTCAGAAAAAGGAGCCGCGAGGCTCTTTTTTGCTGTTGCTTTTGGAGAATATATCCAGCTTTTTGTGAAAAAGTAAAAAAATTCCAAAATCCGGATGTTTATTCAACAAATGTATTGACAAAGCTAAAAAATAGTGCTATAATTGTCTCGGACGAGGGGTCGTCCAACCTCATGGATGAAATTGCCGCATTTTCGGAAGATTATCTGATGTTATAATGCGAATGCAATTTCTCATGGGTAATTTATGGATTTTTGCAGGAAAGAGGTTAATACCATGAACATTATGTGGATTTTCCGTCAATCAGACGGCTTGTCGCTCGTGTTTCTTTGTCAGGTTTTTCACGAAATAAACGGGTATTTAATCTTCCATGATCTGAGCGCATGAGCCGACATAGTTCTCGTCGGTTTGTGCGCTTTTTCGGTACTGTCGGACGTTTATATTATTATACGGTAGAGCGAAATTATGAAAAAAAATATAATCATTCTTTTTGTGCTGTTTCTTTTCCTTTCTTCATGTCGTGATAACTATATATCGGAAAAAGCTCCACCCGAGATTGATTTTGATATTTACACGGCTAACGGGTTGAATATTAACGCGGAAAAAGAATACAACAATTTTTCAGTTACGTGTGAGGGAACAGTGTTTTCAAAGACAACTGAAAAAATAAAATTTTATTTGACAAACAACAACCCCGGAAACGGTTTCTATTTTTATAACACACCATTTGTTGAAAAAAAAGTAAAAGATAAATGGATCAGTGTAGATTACGATTCATCTTCAAAACATTTTGCCAGATATGGTTTTTGCGGAAATGAAAATGACAGCGAAACGTGTTTTGGAACTGTGATTTACTTATTTCCGGAGTTCATTTCTGACCCGGATTTCGGAGGCTTGTATCGGGCGTTGCTGTATACTGCAAAAAATGTTTATTATTGCGAATTTTATATTGAATAACAGGAGGACTATTATGAAAAAAATACGTTTTACAGTGTTGATTTGTATTGCTTTTCTGCTAATAATGAATACGCCGTTTGATATGATGGCGTATAATCAAACCGGAAGTGATTCTGCCAGCTACAATTGCGAGGAAACAAACAGCGATGACGTTATCGGCCTTGTTGAATTTGATTATGAAACAAGGGAAGAGCGTTATTTTGAATTGTCATTAGAGCAATTGAAAAACGAAAACCTTGGTCTGATGGAATCAAACAAAATGTCAGCTGAGACAATTGACTCTGCCTATATTCCCGAAGGATTACAGACAATTGACGAAAATCAGCCCAAAGCGTTATTGCCGGGAAAAGAATGGAATCCCGTATCAAGCGTGAACGTTTTTCCTTATACTGCGGTTTTGGCAATGAAAATGGGTTGGGAAAATGAAAACAAAAGTATTGATTGGTACTACGGGACCGGTTTTCTGGAAGGATACGACGTTGTTGCGACAGCCGGGCATAACATGTGGGATTCAGAACTCGGATGGGTGGATGATTGTCGATTCTTCGTCAGACAAAACGGCACGCCATACAGCTCAACAGATTATTACCATCCAAAAAATTGGACGTGTGCAACAAACTATACTTCGAATTCAGATTCCAATTACGACTGGTGCGCCATAACCCTGTGGAGTAATCTTGGCTCGGCAAACGGATGGTTCGGAAGGGGCTGGAGTCAAAACGGCATTGATGATAAAAGCGTAACGGTTAGTGGGTATCCCGGGACAGCCGGCATTCAGTATACAGGCTCCGGAACCACCAGTAATTCAACAACATACAAAGTTTACTATGACATTAATACTCAGCCCGGAAACAGCGGAAGCCCCGTTTATACTTCAAGTTACGTTGCCTGGGCAATTCATACGGCTTCGTATTCGTCAACTTTAAACAGGGGAAACAGAATTACCGAATGGCTTTTCACAATACTGAAAAACAAGTATTTAGAAGGAGCCGCAATATACGGCTCGTAATGTTTAAAGCCGGTTTGGACGAATTGATGTTTTGCTGACAGCTTACTGACGTTTGTGCTTTGCGAAACTGTCTGTTTGAATTTTTAAAGCAAAAAGGAGCCGCGAGGCTCCTTTTTGACTGAACGTTTACTTTATCCCCACGGTGATTTCGCCGTTCTGAACGTCTACGAGCAAGGTTGTTCCGGGCTGCGGGTCGGAGCGTATGATCTCCCTTGCAAGAGCCGTTTCAACCTGCGACTGGATGAAGCGCCTCAGCGGACGGGCGCCGAGAGTGGGGCTGTAGCCGTTTTCGGCTATGAACGCTTTTGCTTCGTCGCTTACTTCGAGCTTAAGCTCCCTGTCGGCGAGCCTGCCTCTCAGGTCTTCGATCATAAGGTCGAGTATCCTTGAGATATTGTCCGCCGTGAGCGGCCTGAAGCATATCTGCTCGTCGAGACGGTTGAGAAATTCGGGTCTGAAGGTCCTGCGGAGCAGCTCCTTTACGGCTTCTTTCGCCTCTGCCGAAATCTCTCCGTTCTGATTTATGCCGTCAAGCAGAATGTCTGAGCCGAGGTTTGAGGTGAGAATGATTATAGTGTTCTTGAAATCTACCGTTCTGCCCTTGGAATCGGTGATGCGTCCGTCGTCAAGCACCTGAAGGAGAATGTTGAACACGTCGGGGTGAGCTTTTTCGATCTCGTCGAACAGGAGCACCGAATAGGGCTTTCTCCTGACCGCTTCGGTAAGCTGTCCGCCCTCGTCGTAGCCGACGTATCCCGGAGGCGAGCCGATGAGTTTTGCGACCGAATGCTTTTCCATGTACTCCGACATGTCGATACGTATCATGGCCTTTTCACTGTCAAACAGGAGATAGGCGAGAGTTTTCGCAAGTTCGGTCTTGCCAACGCCCGTCGGGCCGAGGAACAGGAACGAACCGAGCGGCCGGTCGGGGTTCTGTATGCCGGCTCTTGAGCGTATGAGCGCGTCGCATACGGCGCGCACCGCCTCGTCCTGCCCTATTACGCGCTTGTGGACCTCGTCCTCCATGCGCAGATATTTTTCGCGTTCCCCTTCCATAAGTTTGGAGACGGGTATTCCGGTCCACTTGGAGACGATCTTCGCTATCTCCTCATCCGTAACGGCGGTGCGCAGATATGTGGCTGACGAGGATGTTCCGCCGCTTTTTTCGGCCTCCTCGAGCTCTTTCTGAAGTCTGGGCAGCGTTGAGTAGCGCAGCTCGGCGGCCTTCTGCAGGTCGTAACCCCTGGAGGACTGCGCCTCTTCTATCTGTGCGCTGACGTCCTCGATCTGTTCGCGGAGCTTCTGCACTTTGCCGATGTTGACCTTCTCGCTCTCCCATTTTGCCTTCATTGCGTTAAATCTCTCGCGCATTTCCGCAAGGTCTCTCGAAAGATCTTCAAGGCGCTTTTTCGACAGGTTGTCGGTCTCCTTTTTAAGAGCCGCTTCCTCTATCTCGGTCTGCATTATCTTGCGGCGCAGTTCGTCGAGCTCGGCGGGCATGGAATTCATTTCCGATTTTATCATTGCGCATGCCTCGTCGACCAGGTCTATGGCTTTATCCGGAAGGAATCTGTCGGAAATGTAGCGGTTTGACAGCACGGCGGCGGAGATAAGCGCGTTGTCGTGGATCTTTACGCCGTGGAATACCTCGTATCTCTCGCGCAGTCCTCTGAGTATGGAAATAGTGTCCTCCACAGACGGTTCCGGCACGTTTACGGGCTGGAAGCGGCGCTCGAGCGCGGCGTCCTTTTCGATGTATTTTCTGTATTCGTTGATGGTCGTGGCGCCTATGCAGTGGAGCTCTCCGCGCGCGAGCATCGGCTTGAGCAGGTTGCCGGCGTCCATGGAGCCCTCGGCGGCGCCCGCGCCGACGATGGTATGTATCTCGTCGATGAAGAGGATTATCTTGCCGTCGGAGGCCTTTATCTCGTTCAGAACGGCTTTAAGTCTTTCCTCGAATTCGCCTCTGAACTTCGCTCCGGCGACGAGCGAGCCCATGTCGAGCGAGAACAGCGTCGTGCTCTTCAGGCCCTGCGGCACGTCGCCCTTGACTATCCTCTGCGCAAGTCCCTCGACGATTGCGGTTTTGCCCACGCCGGGTTCTCCGATGAGACAGGGGTTGTTTTTTGTTTTTCTCGAAAGTATGCGGATAACGTTGGCGATCTCCTCGTCGCGGCCTATTACGGGATCGAGCTTCTGGGATTTTGCCCGTTCGCATAGATCGGTGCCGTATTTTTTCAGCGCGTTGTATGTGGCCTCGGGATTTTCGGAATCGGCGGAGCGGTTGCCCCTCACATCCTTCAGCGCCACGAGGAACGACTGTCTGCCGATGCTGTGCCTGTCGAATATCTGCTTTACCTGTTCAGACGGCTTGTCGAGCAGTCCGAGCATAAGGTGTTCGGTAGACATGAAGCTGTCTTTCATGTTTTCAGCTTCCTTTTCGGCCGCCTCTATTACGTCCGATCCGCCCTTTGAAAGGTAGACGTTTCCGCCCGAGACCTTCGGAAGTTTTTCGATCTCCGAAACTGCTTCGGAGAGCATTTCGTCCGGCTCCGCGCCCATCTTGGTCATCAGCTCGTGAATAAGGCCCTGCGGGTCGGAAAGCAGGCCTGCGAGCAGGTGGAGGGCGGTTATCTGCTGGTTGCCGTATTCGGATGCCAGCGAGGATGCTTTTCTTATCGCTTCAAGCGTTTTCTGAGTATAATTATCAGTGTTCATGTTGTTTCCTCCTTGTGTTGATTTTCGGGCGCGTCAGAACAGGACGCTTCCCGAGGAATAGAATTTCGCGCATTCGTTTTCGATCATTTCTCTTTTGATCTCCGGCGCGCGGCTGCCGAAGAAAATGCCGACCGCGGTGTTTAGGCGGCTGACGTATTCGGACAGCGATCTGCCGAGCATTCCGTAGGACAGATCGGGATCGACGGGAAGCGAAAGCGCAAGCTCCCTTACGATTTTTCTGTCTCTGTCTACCGAATAGGCAACGCCGGGCCGGTATCTGCTCTCGATCCCGCTCCAGAGTTTGAAGAAATCGATCAGCGTGGCTATGAGCGTGTCGCTGCGGCTTCTGAGCCAGACCGTCAGGGTGCCGATGCGGCCGTCCTGTCCGTATTCGCGTTCGAGTTCGACAGAGTAGCGCAGCGACGGGTTGTATTTATAATCGAGAGCGGAGCGCACTGCAAATGCCGAGCCGGCAGAGGGCATTGGCAGAAAGATCTCGTCGTTCAGCCCCGATCCGAGATGCTCGAATATCTCCCTTATTCTCATTTCGGGAGTCGTGTACGACACCTCTCTCGCAAGCAGCGTATCGATGAGCGCCGAGCGCGAAACGCCTTTGCGGTAGGCGATGCGGTCTATCTGCGAGATCACCTCGTCAGACAGAACCAAAGAATATATGCTTTTTGACATCAGATTAACTTCTTTCTTTTTTATGTACAATATTATACCACAAAAAACATAACGTGTCAATAGTTTTATTAAAATTTCTTCCACAAAATATATTTTTCAAATCAAAAAACGGGCCGGAGGACATCCGGCCCGTTCTGTATATTGTTTTTAAGGTCTCAGCTCTTCCGGGACGTAGTTCTCCCAGTCGAAGCCGATGCCGTATTCAAGGCGGTGTTTGCTCTGAAATTCCTTCAGAGGAAGGGTTTCGAAATCGGATATCATGTTAAGGATCACCCTTTCCTCGTCCCCGACTTCATAGGCTCCTTCCAGATAATTTGCGACGTCTCCGTTCAGAAGCTTTTTCATATTCTGAATGTATTCTTCAAGATTGCCTTTCGAGTACATTTCGGCTATCAGCTTTTCGTTTTCGATCTGGAAGATATTGAAAATGGTATAGAGTCTTCCCCTGTAATAGTACGCCCACGGGGCCTTTAAGTGCTCGATGGTCTCATCGATGCCGTAATCGCCGAAAAGATATTCGATCTGGTCGTCGGTGTATATATAATAATCCGTTTCATTTTCCAGAGCCATTTTTTTGCAGTAATCGTTCCACTTAATGAACTCTGTTTTTTCGGCATTCAGTTTTTTCAGGGACAGGTATACATACGACAGATTCCTTATTCCGGGATTTTCCTTCATTTGCTCCCAAAGTTGCTGTTGCGTTTCCCAGGGCACGTTCCGGCCGTACATTTCTCCTATTATGTATGACGACTCGTAATAAACGTTTTCGTATATGCCAAAAGGAATATGGTACCCTTCATCGTACATCCCGTAGCCTTCGCGCCACATCCAGTCGCCGGCAGTTATCGGCTGTTCTTCGATTTCTTCGGTAGTGACAGACGGTTCCGTTTCGTCCGTGGTGACAGGCTCGGTTGCAACGTTTTCGGAGGTTTCAGTTATCGGGTCAGTAGTTTCCGGAACATCGGTCAATACCGGTGCAACAGAAACAGTTTCCGATGAAATGTCCCCCGGCGCGATCGGCCTAAGGCAGCCGGAAAAAGAAACTGCCGTTGCAATTATCAGTGTTAAACAGAACAATAATTTTAATGATTTCATTTTAAGTGATCCTTTATAATCTATCAGGTTTTACCATGATGGTTTTGGTGATCTTTTACGTTTTTGCTTTTAATGACAGCGATGATTACATTCACGCAAAAAGATACGGAAAAGTTTTATCCCGTACTGTTTATTTCAGGATTTTAGGCGCGCAGTTGTCCGATGCCGTCAGGCCATCGCGGAAGCATCTGTGCGCCGCGGATCAAGCGAGGCTTCCACCGACCTTTTACACAGGGGGAAGGCGGCTTTTCTTTTATCCACAAGCCTGATACCGGACCGGAAACGTTTATTTGCCGTTTTCATCCTTTTTTCCTTCCTTTCCTGTTATTCCTTGTACATTATACCACATTTCTTTTTCAATGTCAAGAGCGGATGACATATTTCACACAAAAAAAGAAATATTTCCCGTCGCGGGGGGGTGTTTGATGAGAATATTTTGCGTACATGCCGTTACGCAAACCCCAGCCGGACACGGTCATAAAAATCCCGCAGACCGGAGTCTGCGGGAGCGTTTTATTCGTATTCGATCGTCGCGGGTTCCTTGCAGCTCAGGTCGTAGAGGACGCGGTTGACGCCCTTGACCTCTCTGAAGATC
>JAEEGL012814634.1_pt1 | contig 19429 bp, 18 predicted proteins | sample 9134231 | NCBI WGS metagenome assembly JAEEGL01 (sample SAMN16246548, study PRJNA631951) | gut metagenome | biome: gut microbiome; feature: rumen; material: fiber-attached | host: Bos | place: Iran: Karaj | collected 2018-10
GGAGTAGGAACTCTCATAGCGAAACCGTCCAATTTACCTTTTAATTGAGGTAATACAAGAGCTACAGCCTTTGCTGCACCTGTCTTTGTAGGACAAATGTTAAGAGCGCCGGCTCTTGCACGACGTGGGTCTTTGTGTCCTGCATCAAGAATTCTTTGGTCACCTGTATATGAGTGAACAGTTGTCATCAAACCTTTAACAATACCGAATTTTTCATCGATAACTTTAGCAACCGGTGCCAAGCAGTTTGTAGTACAAGATGCCATAGAAATGATGTTGTGTTTAGCAGGGTCATACATTTTATCGTTTACGCCCAAAACGATTGTAATATCTTCGTTTGTTGCAGGAGCAGAAATAATAACTTTCTTTGCACCTGCAGCGATGTGAGCTTTTGCTTTTTCGCCGTCAGTGAAGAAACCTGTTGATTCAACAACAACTTCTACGCCCAAATCTTTCCAAGGAAGAGCTGCCGGATCTTTTTCAGCAAAGAATTTGATTTTCTTACCATTTACGATAATGCCTTCTTCATAAGCTTCAACTTGACCGTCAAATTTGCCCATTACAGAATCATATCTGAACAAGTGAGCTGCATCTGCAGGCTTTAAACCGGGGTCGTTGATTGCAACATAATCAATTTCATTGAAAATACCTTCTCTGATTGCTGCTCTCAGAGTGTTTCTTCCGATTCTTCCGAATCCGTTAATTGCTACTTTTACCATAATTTTAACTCCTTCTTATTAAGTAAAATTTCTCTTAACGTTTTAAGTGTAATTCAAACACCGATGTAAATCAATGGGGTGAAAATAGATAATAAAATGGATTTAGCACATAACAATCCACAAAAGCCGTCTTGCCCATCTGCCTAAATATATTGCCAGAACCGTAAAGAATATGTCATAGAATACTTGTATACCGCTTTGAGATGTAATCCATCCCCAAACAATTTCCATTTGCGCATGCCTTAGAGTTGCAATGAAAAGCATATACAGAATTCCCAAAATATGGATTGCAAAAACTCCAAGAGCCGCCATTAAAACTATTCTTAAAAAGTCTGTTTTTATTTTTAAAAGAGTTCCCGTAAAAAATATTGCCGGAATGTATGCAAGTATATAGCCGAATCCGTATTCAAACATATATGTAATCCCGCCTCCGAGTGCAAATATAGGAAAGAACATTCCGAGAGTAATGTATAAAAGGATTGTTAAAATCCCAAATTTTCTGCCCAAAAGAGCTACGATAAAAAATACCATCGGAATTTGGGGAATATATCTGTATGTCTTTGTAAAATGATGTACAATTTGAGTACCTTGCGGATTTTGGTTCAAAAAATGAAACATATCCGGCGGAAGATAAGGATGATGGAGCGTAACCTGAGTAAATGTCGCAATAATCAAGAGCAATATGCACAAACATATCAAAATCAAAGTCCCAAGTGTAATCCTTACAGGTTCTCCGTTATATATAAAACTGTTTAGTTGTCTTTCAATTCTCTTTCTCATTTTATCTCTATATATTTTTTTAAATTTTCACGATTAATTTCATATAATGATTTAAATTTATCGTAAAAAATATTTTCCGTCCACATAATAAGTGCATTTTCATTATTATCCTGATAATACCCTTTTCTTGTGCCTAAAGACTTAAACCCGTATTTTTCATATAGTTTTATTGCGGGAATGTTAGATTCTCTGACTTCAAGGGTTAAATATTTAATCTTTGAAGCATAACAATTTTCCAAAATCTTTACAATAAGGGCTTCGCCTATATGCTTCCGTTTGTACTCTGGCTTTACTGCAATAGTAGTTATATGACCTTCATCTATAATATTCCATGTACCTGCGTAAGCTATTGTTTTATTATCGGAATTTTTTGCACAATAGTATTTTGCAAGATTGTTGTTCATTTCATCATAAAAAGATGATTTCGCCCAATGATGTTCCCCGTATGCTTCTGATTCAATTTGGACAACATCATCAATGTCTTCCACTTTCATATCTGTTATGTATATTTGATAACGGGTATCTACGGACATATACTTTCCCAATCTATATCGTCTTCGGTTTCTTCTCCGGGCTCTACAATGTGATCGCCATCTTCAAGCATAAGCATTAAAGAAAGTTTGAGTTGTTTTTTATAATTTTCAAGTGCTTTTTCTCTTGTTTTTGCACAAAATGCAAAACTCGGAATCTCCTTTATTTCAATATAATGATACGGATTTCCGTTAAAATCCAAATCTGTTCCTTCAATTAAGGTCCAATTCAGGTTCAAATAATAATCCAAATCTTTTTTTACATCTTCATTACTCATCTAAAGACCTCTCGTTTAAAGGTTGTTTAAGCATAACGCCTTCACCGCCGATAACATTTGCTTGTTTTCCGTTTATATATAAATATGTTGGTGTTGAAGAATATGAATTTGCGGTTTTTATAATTTGTTTTATTCTCATATAAGTGCTTTCAGCACCGCCTCCGGACTCAAATTCGGATGATAAATCAATCATAATACTGTTTGATGATTCACGAACAGAAAGCAATTTCGTCCCTTGCGGGATTTCGGAAGTAAAACCTTTTGATTTTTCCCATTTTGACGGCGCAGAAAGCAATTCATTAATAGTGTATTCAAAACAGGAAGTCTTAATTGTTTTTTCGCAAACCCTGTTTACGGAACGTAAATTTCCGGATTTATCCAAAATAAATATTTTAACAGCTTTATCAAATTTCTTATTTTCATCGGGCTCAGGAATAACTGTTGGATTATCAAGCGGATTGTAGACATTATTATTTGATGAATTGTTTTTGAAATTCGGAAATTGAAAATCTTTGCCGAAGAATGAAAAATAAATATACAAAACTGATATTAAAATTAAGATAAATAAACCGATTTTTTGCGACCAATTCATCTGTTTTCTCCTTTAATATATATTTTACCATTAATTACTACGATATTATCCTCAATTTTTATTTCGTTAATTTTTACTTCGCCGTTGTTAATTTTAAACTGTTTTGACAGATATTCCAGCGGGTCAACCAGATTAACGAGATTCACAACTTTATTTTGCGGTAAATTACCATACAAACTGTCAAATAAAACATTACATGCCTTAATCTCATTTCCGATAATACGAAGTCCTGTTGAAACAATAAATGTTTTGTCTTTTTCTCTTGGTGCAATCGGGAAATTATAGCTCATTATTATATACATCTTATTATTTTTAAACTTTACATTTACTTTATTCAATGTAAATATCGGATAGGCTTTTTGATTTACATTATTCAAAACTTTTTTATAGCCGTCTTTTTCTAAAGCATCATTAATACTTTTATCCGAAAGATGAGCAACAAAATCGAATTCCATATTTGATTTGTATGCAATCGGGTTTTGGTTATAATCGACCCAATTATAATCGGTTACGGATTTTATATTAAAATACGGAAATTCAATATTTTCTACGGTTACGTTTTCTCCGATTATCTCAAGATATTTAAAAATACCTTCCTTTAAACTGGACAGTGTATATCCTTTAAATTTAATTTTATAATCACCCGGAGCTTCTTTATTTAATGAATGCTTGAGAGCTTTTGTTACAATCCTTTCTCCCAAAAAACTCATTTTAAAAGGCGATTTCCTGTTTTTTAAATAATCCTCAGACAAAATATCTTTTGAAAAAACAGGTAATATAAAACAAAAAGTTATGATAATAATTAAAAATTTTTTCATACAATAAATTCCATAGTTATTAATTTTCCTTAATATTTTTGAAAAATTCATCAGCAATAAGCTGAGAATATTTTTTCTTTTCACTTACAGAAATAAGCAGTTTTTCGGAATTATCGGAGGTTTTAAGAACTGCTGCAATTCCCGTTAAATCCGAAATCGGAAATCTGTTTGATTTTGCTTCAAATTTTGCATAAGGAATTGTTTGTCCGTATGCGGACATTGTGCCTTTTGATATTACTTTTATGTCTTGGAAAGATACCGAAGGGTACTTCAATTTTGAGATGGATTCTTTCATTTTTTCTTCGGTATTATTTCCCGTAATATCTTCTTGTGTAAGAATGGATTTATTTCCCGAATCAATTATGCACATTCTCTGTCCCGAAACTTTATGTTCCGCCAAAACTGCCTTATAACCGAGAATATTCACGGTATTGTCTATCTGAAATTCTTCATGTAAAGAAGAAAAATCTCCGATAGATTTTGCCTTGTTTGCGGCATGCTGTGAAATAAAATTCGAAACTCCGCCTATTAATGCTTCAACGTATTTTTGTCCGCCTATAGCATTAAATCCGATAAGTGCCAGCACAATCAAAAAACTGTTAAAAACAATTTTTATAAATCTAAACATATATTGCACCTCAACTTTATATTATGTACAATTATAACTATGACAAAGACTGAAATCAATCATATTATGAGTTGTGATGTATCTCTTGAAGATACTACAGATGTTATGCGTCAATATTTAAAAATTAAACGTGAAAATCCTGATTCAATACTTTTGTACAGACTCGGAGATTTTTATGAAACCTTTTTTGAAGATGCAGAGCTTCTTTCAAGAGAACTTCAATTAACTCTGACAGGAAGGGATGCCGGAAAAATTCTTGGCAGAATTCCTCTTGCCGGAATCCCCGTAAAAGCGATAGACGGATATTTGGAAAAACTCGTACAAAGAAATTATAAAGTTACGATATGTGAGCAACTGGAGGATCCAAAAACAGCGAAAGGTCTTGTAGACAGAGGTGTTGTAAGAACAATAACCCCAGGTACTATAGTTGAAAGCAAATTTTTAAATCAGGCAAGCAATAATTATGTATGTGCGTTGTTTGAAGAAAAAGGACAATGGGGTTTTGCCTACACAGATATTTCCACGGGAGAGTTTTGGGCAGCAGAGCTGAATTATGATTCTGTTATTACGGAACTTGCCAGAATTCAACCTAAAGAATTAATAGCACCCGCAAAAAAATTAAAACTTGAACCGTTTCAAATTGTTCCCGAGGAGAAAGTCGATTTACCTGATGAAATAATTGAGAATTATAATTGCGTAAAAGTTCCGTCGAGAGTATTTGAGGATAGTTTTGCACAGAATAATCTTATGGCTGTATTCAAACTCGTAAATTTAGATTCGTTAAATTATAAAAACAATAAACTCGCTTACAGAGCATCAGCAGGAGCTCTTTCGTACATTTGGGAAAATATGAAAGATGGTTTTCCGAAATTTGAAAAAATTAATCTTTACGAACTTTCGAATTATGTTTCAATAGATGTTCATACAAGAAAGAGCTTGGAATTAACCGAAACAGCCAGAGAAAAAAGCAGATATGGTTCGCTTTTATGGGCAATTGACAAAACTACCACAAGTATGGGTGCAAGACTTCTAAAAAATTGGATTTGCCAGCCTTTAAAAGATAAAGAACAAATAATCCAAAGACAAAGAATTGTTAAAAGTTTTCTTGATAATACTTCGGGCCGATACGAAATTCAAAATATTTTGCGTGATATTTATGATATTCAAAGACTTTCATCCAGAATGAGTAACGGAACAGCCAACCCGAGAGATTATTTAAGCTTAAAAACAACTTTGCAAGCATTCCCGAATCTTGTAAAAGCATCAAAGAATATAAATGTTGATATTTTTAAAACTATAGAAAATGAACTTGATAAAATAAATGATTATTCCGAATTAATTGAAAAAACGATAGATGACAATCCTTCCGTTACGATTAAGGAAGGGGGAATAATTAAAGCAGGTGTTAATAATCATTTGGATTATCTAAAAGACTTGCTAATAAACGGCGAAAGCTGGTTGAAAGATTTTGAAGAAAGAGAAAAACAAAAAACCGGAATAACCACTCTGAAAGTCGGATATAATCGAGTATTCGGATACTATATAGAAGTTACAAATTCTCATCTGAGCAAAGTCCCCCCTGCATATATCAGAAAGCAAACCTTGACAGGCGGTGAAAGATTTATAACAGATGAACTTAAAAAACACGAAGACGAAGTTTTGACCGCACAGATTAAAGCAAATGAACTTGAATATAAATTATTCTGTGATTTCAGAGAATATTCAAAAGAATTTGTAGATATTATAAGAGAAATTTCAAAACTGGTTGCAAAGCTGGATGCTCTTTGTTCATTTGCAACTGTGGCATCCGAGCAAAATTTTGTTTGTCCTGAAATCGATGAAAGCACAGATTTGATAGTCAAAAACGGCAGGCATCCCGTATTGGAAAAAATACTTCCTCTCGGAGCTTATGTTCCGAATGATTTGGAAATATCATCAGATGATGCTTCAAAGCCCGAATTAATGATTCTTACAGGTCCAAATATGGCAGGCAAATCAACATACATGAGACAAAACGCTCTTATTGTAATCCTTGCACAAATAGGTTCATTCGTTCCTGCCGATTATGCAAAAATAGGAATGGTTGACAAAATATTTACACGTGTCGGCGCAAGTGATGATTTGACACTCGGAAAATCAACATTTATGGTCGAGATGTCCGAGACCGCTTATATTTTAAATTCTGCAACAAGGAACAGTCTTATTTTGATTGATGAAATCGGAAGAGGTACAAGCACTTATGACGGTGTTGCAATAGCTTGGGCAGTAGCAGAGTATATTGCCTCAAAAATTCAGGCAAGGTGCATCTTTGCAACTCACTACCACGAATTAAATATTTTGCCGAATACCGTTCCGCAAATTAAGAATTATCGAATAACAGCCGAAGAACAGGATGGCCATATAGAATTTTTAAGAAAAATCGTCCCCGGAAGTGCAAGCAAGAGTTACGGAATCCAAGTTGCTAAAATGGCAGGGATTCCTGCGTCCGTCATTGAACATTCACAGGAATTAATGAATAAAATGCAGAAGAATTCTTCAAAAAACCAGTCATACAGAAAAAAATCTTTTGATGATGAGATTGAACTTGAAACCCCGCAGCTTAACCTGTTTTAATTTAGTTTCTTAATTTTGATTGTATAATCCTTGCTGCCGAATGCAGAATATCCACACTTGCAGAAAAGGGCGGAGCGTATGTTAAATCGACATCCAAAAGGTCTTTTACCTCCATATTATTTGCAAGTCCTACTGAAATACTGTCAATTTTCTTATCTGCATCACCGCATCCGATTGCCTGAGCACCCAAAATTCTGTGCGAACGCATATCCGCTATAAGTTTAAGCGTTACATTTTCAACCTCCGGCATATAACCTGCCTTATCTTTTTTTGTGACAACCGTTGAAACCGTATCGTAACCTAATTTTCTTGCTTCTTTTTCGGTTAATCCGCATTTTGAAATATTTAATCCCAAATATCTTGTAACAGATGAACCTAAAACCCCCTCAAAATCTTTATGTTCCCCGCACAAATTCATTGCGGCTGTTCTTCCCTCTTTATTGGCTGTAGAACCCAGAGGAATCCAAACGGGAGTATTCGATATTATATGTACTTTTTCGGCACAATCACCGCAAGCATAAATGTCTTTTATATTTGTTTCCATTCTGCTGTTAACTTTTATCGCACCCGTAACTCCGATTTCTATTCCCGCATCTCGTGCTATGTCTACAACAGGACGAACCCCTATTGAAAGAACAACCATTTCGGTATCATAACCAATTCCTTTTTGAGTAATAATACCGGTAACATCTTCTTCTCCAAGAATTTCACTTATTGCATCTTCAGTAAGGATTTTAACCTGACCATTTGAATTTTCCATAATATATGTTTGAACCAAAAGTGAAATATCTTCATCCAAAATCGGCATAATAAATGGGGATTTTTCTATTAAAACCACATTTTTACCGTTCTTCACAAATGCTTCCATAAGTTCAATGTTAATATACCCTCCGCCAATCAGCGTAATATTTTGAACAGTTTTCATTTTATTCCGTATTGCAACACCGTCCTCAAGGGTTCTTAATGTATAAACATTCTTCTTTTTTAATAACTCCTCAAACCCTCTTGTAACAGGCGCAGCACCAGTTGCAATAACGAGTTTGTCATATTCGACTTCGATTGTTTCATTGGTTTTAAGATTTTCGACAGCTATATTTTTCTTTTCGGGATTTATTTTTGTGACTTTATGTTCTAAATGTACATTTATCCCTGATTTTTCAAATTCGATTTTAGGACGTACGATTAATTTTTGCCAATCTTCAAAAACTCCCTCAATATAATACGGAAGCCCGCATGTTGAGTATGAAACATGCGTATCTTGAGTATAGATATCAACAGATGAATCAGGTAACATCCTTTTTGATTTTGCAGCCGCTTTTGCTCCTGCAGCGACTCCGCCGATTATAATTATTTTCATACAAAAATTTTTTACTAATTGATAATCAGCCGCAATTAGACAATGAGGGAGTAAACAAAGAGAATGTGTCTAAGTTTAATCATCGTACACTGTATGGGAAGTACCGTCCGTTATAATAGTAAAATCTTTTGCCGTACAAGAGTCTGTCATAAACGGTTGGTCATTATTATCATGAACGCTCATTCTGTTTGCTATATATCTTTTTCCTCTGGCATCCATTGCTTGTACTTCGCCATTTGGTTGAATACAGAAGTTAAAAGTTCTGTCATTATCAATTGTTAAATCAACCTGGAATGTAGCGTTTGCTTTTTCTGCTTGCGGAGTCAGCTGAGTTATATTCGGAGTAACCCGCCATTGCATATTACCGGGGCCGGTTCTAAATCTAACAAAATTTGTCGATGGGGCCCATTCTTCACCTTTCAACATCAAAAATAATATTCTGGCAAATTTTCTATTTCCGGGATTATTCCTAAGAACAATATCATTATAGTAATACGGATTGCTAGGTTGAGACGTGTCAAAAAGCGGAGTATATTCAATGTTATATTCATGCACAACCGAGCCGACAGTTTCCTCATAACTTTCAGCAAACAGTGTTGCATCATTTACCATAGCACCAACCGATGTTATCAAAGCGTCATAAGCTTTCAAATACAACATTTTTGCTTTATCCGGTTTTGCATGATTGAATGCTGATGCCATAAGTGCTGCCATAACACCTATTATGCTTACCGCTATTAAAACCTCTGAAAGAGTAAATCCTTTTTTCTTCATAACACCTCTCTAAAATTATATCAAAATTATACTCTATATTTGACCGCTCTGCAAGAATTCTTTACTCCTCATTTTACCTTATATCTAACCGGCAGTCAGTGAGAAAATTTCGTAAATTTCTTCATCAGAAAGTTCCGTTATAATCTTTTCGCCCTCATAGACGGCCAAATCTGCCAGTTCTTTTTTCGATTTAAGCATTTCGTCAATCTTTTCCTCGAAAGTTCCTAATGTAATCATTCTGTGAACCATTACATTTTTGTCTTGGCCTATACGATAGGTTCTGTCTGTTGCCTGTTCTTCAACCGCAGGATTCCACCAAAGGTCATAGTGAATAACATTTGTTGCACTTGTTAAGTTCAAACCCGTTCCGCCGGCTTTAAGAGAAAGTATCATAACTTTTCTCTCGGGATTGTTTTGAAAATCCTCAATTAAGGTTTCTCTTTGCGGAACTGTCAAAGAACCGTGGAAGAATGACGGATTTGTATTACATTCTTCTTCAATTATTTTAACGAGTAAATCACCCATTTCTTTGTATTGGGTAAATATAAGTGTTTTCTCTCCGTTATCGAGAATGGAATTTACCAAATCAACACATTTTTCTGCTTTGCCTGAGAGTTCCTTCGACATATCACCGCTTTTTAAAAATTGATACGGATGGTTGCAAATTTGTTTCAGAGCGGTAATCAGCTTAAATATATTACCTCTTCTGTTTACCCCGGTAAATCCGCTGATTTTAGTCATCATTTCATTAAGAGTTTTTTCATACAAAATTGCTTGCGGTTTTGCAAGATAACAATAATCATTCAACATCATTTTTTCCGGTAAATCAGAAATTACATTTTTATCGGTTTTTAATCTTCTTAGTACAAAAGGCGAAACAGACAGTTTTAATTTTGAAGCTCTTTGTTTTTCTTTAAATTTTTCAATCGGTATTGCATAGCTTCTCTGAAACTCTTTAAGAGTTCCCAAATAACCTTTATTTATAAAATCAAAGATGCTCCAGAGTTCAGTTAGTCTGTTTTCAACCGGAGTACCGGTCATTGCGATTTTTATATCTGATTTAAGCAATTTTATTGCTATTGTTTGAGCGGTATCAGGATTTTTAATATTTTGAGCTTCATCTACAACTATCATTCCCCAATTCTGTTTTTTCATTTCTTCAACATCAATACGCATAATTGCATATGTGGTTAAAATAATATCCTTTTCCGTATCAAGTTTTCTGTCCAACCCGTGATACGTAGCAACAGATAAAGAGGGCGCAAACATCTGAAGTTCCTTCATCCAATTTCCCATAAGTGTAGTCGGACAAATTACAAGAACCGGATTTTTAAGTTTCTTATCTTCTTTGAGTTTAAGAATCAAACTTATAACCTGAATAGTTTTTCCCAACCCCATATCGTCCGCCATACAGCAGCCGAATCCTTTTGAAACATTTGTCCATAACCATTTTAAACCTGTTTTTTGATACGGTCTGAGTTCGCCTGTTAAATCTTTCGGAATTGTAACTTCCACGGGTTTTGCAAAGTCCTTTATAACATTGGCGTATGCATCATCATAATTAAAGTCATAGTCCTGCAACTGACCTGACATTGAAGCATGAATTAATTCCAGTCTTGTCATTTTCTTATGATTTGCACTTGATATTTGCTCATAAAGTTTTTTACCCTCGGTTTTGTCGACTATAATATATTTCCCGTTATATTGAATTAATCCGTCATTGCTTTCTTCAAGAAGTTTATTAAAATCTTCCAACGAAATTTTTTCATCACCCAAAGCAACTTCATAAGAAAATTCCAAAATATCATCAAGCGAAATTGCACTGGTAGAAACCGTATTAAATATATCCATCAAATCATCGGAACGGGATGCTTTTACTTTTGCATTAATAGACGCTCTCGGGATAATTATATTTGTTAATTCATCAGGTAAAATAACTTCAATTTGAGCTTTTTGCAGATAATAAGATGTTTGAGCAATAAGTTTGTATACTTCGTTAAGACTCATAACCAAAGAGAGCTTTTCTTCATCTTCAAAAAGATTTTCCAATTCCGGCATATAACGAAGAGCATAATTCAACTGTTTCTCAACAATTTTACCTATATCTTCCGTATCCAAATCCCATATTTTATCCTTATGATACAAATCATCTATTAAAATAGTTTCACCGGTGTTTCGATTTTTAATATGAATTTTCAATTCAAATTTGTCATCACTTAATTTATTAACCTGAAAATACGGTATCAAATCATATTTACCAAGGTATAGTTCATCAAACCACTGTGCAAAGTTTTCAGCCAAGTCCTTACCTTTTAAAAGACATTTCATCTCAAAGTCTTTTAACATATAATGACCTGATTTTATATCTTTGAACCTGTACGCTTTAATTCCCAAGAACTTATAAACCAAATAATTTAAATATTCCTTTACAAAGTTTTCAACAAAGTTCTTCGGCTTTTCACCTTTAATAAAAAGGTTTGGGGGAATATTATTTTCAAGTTCATTAATAATTTTTGCAGACTCTTTGTTTGAAACAATAGGTTCATAAACTATCCTAAAAAAACCGTTACTTCCTCCTCCGTTTAATCCGTCCCGTTTGCTGACAGAAGGAATAAAATAGAGTTTTTCAATAAGTTTCATTACAAAATGAGTCAACTTATTGAAATACGCAAAAGTTTGTGTGAGTGATGAAAAATCAACAATCTCACCAAACCCTCCGAAATAATCCAAAACCAAGTCTAAAGGCATAACATAACCGATTTGTCCGTTAACTTCTTTGGGGGTAAATCTAAACATTGAACCTTTTGATTTTAAATAAAACTGAAAATTGTTAGTCGGAGTGACAAAAAATGACAGTTTTCCGTTTTCGTTAATCAAAAAGAAATCCGTGTTTCTGACAGGAGAATTTGGGCTTAGAAATATACCCTCAAACTCGTCCTCAACAAGCTGATAAATAAGACTTAATGTATAACGAAAATCCTTGTTTTTAAACCCGCTAGGATTTTCACTCAAGTTATTAAAAAACTCGTCTACATTGTTTTTCTTTAATGATAAATCTATTTCTAAAGCTTTCGTTTCTTCTGCCATCTTCTCTCCGCAATGTGAACTTTAGTCCACAACCCATTTTTTGCAATATTAGATTTAAGTCTGTGTTGCTACACCAAAATTACACAATCACAGGTGTTTTAATCATACTTGAACCCGTCATTTCTTCGGGTTGCTTAAGTCCCATCAACTGAAGAATTGTCGGAGCAACGTCACACAATGCACCACCGTCTTTTAGTCCTATTTCGTAAGGCGGATTAATTATTGCAAACGGAACTTCGTTCGTTGTATGTGCAGTATGCGGTGCGCCTGTTGTTTCGTCAAACATGACTTCAGCATTTCCGTGGTCTGCAGTAAGCACCATCGTTACATCATTTTCCTTACAGCTTTCGGCAATTTTTCCGACACAATCATCTACAACTTTACAAGCCTTTGTTGCTGCTTCAAGATTCCCGGTATGTCCTACCATATCAGGATTTGCAAAGTTTACAAGAATAAATCCGTATTCTTTATTTTTAAGAGCCTGCAAAACATTTTCGCAAACTTGAGGTGCGCTCATCTCCGGCTGCATATCATAAGTCGGAACCTTCGGAGACGGAACGAGTTTGCGTGTTTCGTGAGGTTGAGGTTCATCAATTCCGCCGTTAAAGAAAAACGTAACGTGTGCATATTTTTCTGTTTCAGCTGTTCTGTATTGGTTAATACCATTTTGTTCAAGAACGTCGCCCAAAATATTTACAGGCTTGAATTTCGGGAATGCAACAGGAAAATCAAATGAAGCATCATAACTTGTCATTGTGCAATAGTAAATATTATCCAAAACTTTCTTTCTTTCAAAACCGTCAAAATCTTTAAAATTAATAGCTTTGGTAATTTCTCTTGCTCTGTCAGGTCTGTAATTAAAGAAAATTATCGAATCATTATTGCGGATTCTTGTTTCTTCTCCACCTGCAACAATCGGAAGAACAAATTCGTCAGTAACACCGTTTTCGTAAGATTTTTTAACACCCTCTACAACGGAGTTTGCCTTTTCTCCTTCACCTAAAAGCAAGCAGTTATAACCTTTCTCAACCCTTTCCCAACGGTTATCTCTGTCCATTATATAATATCTGCCGACTGCAGATGCTATCGGAGGCAGATTTTGTTTTGACAGTTCGTTTTCAACTGTTTGTAAATATTCACAAGCACTTGCAGGAGGTGTATCACGTCCGTCAAGAAATGCGTGGACATAAACTTTATTCAAACCTTCTTTTTTAGCCATTTGAATAAGTGCAAGCAAGTGGTCTAAAGATGAATGAACACCGCCCGTTGAAACAAGTCCGTATATATGTAAAGCAGAGTTATTTTTCTTTGTATGGTTAATTGCTTCCAAAAACTTTTCGTTTTTGAAGAAAGAGCCATCTTTTATGGCGTTATTTATTTTTAACAAATCCTGATAAACAATTCTTCCTGCACCCAAATTCAAGTGTCCGACTTCACTGTTACCCATCTGTCCTGCCGGCAGTCCGACGTATTCGCCATCAGCGTGGATTTTTGTTGAAACATTTTCTTTTAAAAGTCTTGGAACATTAACTGCTGGAGCAAGTTTTGTTGCATCATATTTCGCTGCACCCTTTGAAATTCCCCATCCGTCCATTATACATAACGCAACCCTGTTTATACTAACCATAATTTCTCCCCTTGTATTACTATTTTATCCAGAACAGTGTATGACAAACAGGGGTAAATGTCAATTGCACACTGTCTATGACAAGGAATTTTTAACACATAATTTTAAAGGTTTTTTTATTATATAATATACAGTATGAAAACAATTATTTTTATACTCGGAACACGTCCGGAAATTATCAAACTCGCACCTGTGATTTTGGAAATGAAGAGAAAAAAATCCGACTACAAAGTTCTCATCTGTAATACTGAACAGCAAAAAGAACTCTCAAATCAGACTCTTTCTTATTTCGATTTGAAAGCTGATTTTAATTTGGATTGTATGAGAGAAAATCAATCACTTTCCTCAGTTCAATCAAGGATTTTAACCTCACTGGATAAAGTTTTTGAAGAAAATAAAATTGATGCAGTAGTTGTTCAAGGAGATACAATGACGGTTCTCTGCGGAGCTTTAACTGGGTTTTATCACAAAATTCCCGTGTTCCACGTAGAAGCCGGCTTACGTTCTTATGATATTTATGAACCTTTTCCTGAAGAAGTTATGCGCCAGATGACATCACGAGTTGCCGATTTACACTTTGCTCCGACAATTGATAATATGGTGGCGCTTTTAAACGAAGGGATATCGGAGGACAAAATTCATGTTGTCGGAAATACCGTTATTGATGCACTTTTCTGTTTATCGGATTATGTTGTCGAAAGTTCCGAAAAGTTTTTTGAAGATAAAAATATTACCATTGATGACAAATTGGTCTTAATAACTGCACACAGACGGGAAAACCACGGCGAAAGACTGGACAATATCATAAAAGCAATTTCAACACTTGCTGAAAAATATGATAATCATACATTTGTAATTCCTGTACATCCGAATCCGAATGTACACGACAAAATGTATGACAGGCTCGGAAAATACGAAAATATTAAACTTTTACCGCCTTTAGATTATCCGAATCTTGTGTATTTAATGAAAAATGCAAAACTGATTCTCACAGATTCCGGAGGAATTCAGGAAGAAGCTCCGACTTTCAAATGCCCTGTCCTTGTTATGCGTTATGAAACTGAGAGAAAAGAAGGTGTAGAAGCAGGCGTTTCTAAACTTGTCGGTGCGGATTTCAAAAAAATAGTTGAAGAAAGTGAAAAAATACTTTCAAGGGGTAAATCGGAAACACGCTTGAATGCTAAAAATCCGTACGGTGACGGGAAAGCTGCACAGAAAATTGAACAAACTATAAGAGAGTATTTCAAGTGTAAATAGGAGTAAATGCCATATATGTTCAGAGACGTATAATTTTGTCATTCTGAGGCTTTAGCCGAAGAATCCAGCCTTTAAATTTGTGTATATATAAAATTTGTATTATATTCGTTCTCTGGATACTTCGCTTCGCTCAGTATGACGGATTAGTTTAGGAGATTAGAAAATGAAAAGGTGTAAGTGGGTTGATTTAAATAGTCCTATTTATGTTAAATACCATGATGAAGAATGGGGAGTCCCAAAATATGATGACAGGGAACTTTTTGAACTGCTTATTTTAGAGGGCTTTCAAGCAGGACTTTCTTGGATTACGGTTTTGAAGAAAAGAGAGGCTTTCAGAAAAGCATTTGACAATTTTGTGGTAAATAAAGTTTCAAAATATAGTGAGGAAAAAGTCACAGAACTTTTGAACAATGCTGATATTATACGAAGTCGAAATAAAATAGAATCCGCAATTAATAATGCAAAAGTTTTTATGAAAATTCAAAAAGAATTCGGAAGTTTTTCGAATTATATATGGAAATTTACAAATGGTAAGATTATAAAAAATACAGATGATAATTTTAAAGTCTCATCCCCTCTGTCTGATGAAGTTTCCAAAGACCTCAAAAAACGGGGAATGAAATATGTCGGAACGGTTATAATATATTCATATTTACAGGCAATCGGGGTAATCAACGACCACGAAACAGATTGTTTTTGCTATAACTAAAAAAGTAAAATAAATAATATCCTTAAAACCCTGCATCTTTGATTTCATTCAATATATGTGCGTGTTCTTGCATTTGAATTTCTTTTTTTTGCTGTTCATTATTTTGTTCGTAGATATAGTATTGCAACGTAGATTCAATACTATCAAGTGTTTCTGATTTTATTTGCCGGATGAACTTATTTATAGCGTCACTATTATATTTTTCTATAACATTTGTTATCAAAATTTCTACAGGCAAATTTTTGATTTTTTCTTCTTTTGGTGTTTCTTCAACAGGAGCTTTTGCTTCTGCATTATTTTTCTTTTTGCCAAATATTCTTTCCCACAAAGTTAATTTCGATGCTTGTGGTCGTTCAACCGGGGCAGGAATCAATTCTAAGGAATAATAATAACCGTCGTAGAATCTTGTCATTGTAATAGGCTCATATCCGTTACTACGTTTCAACCGTGCTAAAAAATTATATTTTTCGCCGAATTGCTTTATTGCTTTGGAGTTAATCACCGCATCAACGATTTTGGCGTGTTCATAGTTTGTTGAGGGATTAAATTCCCCTGCATACCTCAAACCCTTCAATGTTCCGAATTTTGGATTGTTATTAATGTTGTTAATCGGATATATTTGCATTTATGCTCCTTAAAATACTGTCTCTATTATACATAAAAAACGTAAAAATATTTTTTGCCAATATTTTTGAAAATTTGTTACATTTGAGAGATAATTGTTACAACAAGGAGTATTAAAATGAATAACGTATTAGAAAATATTATTTCGGAAGAAAAAGCTCATATAAGATATTCGGATATAGACTTTGACAAGAGCCTTAAACCGTTTTCACTTTTGAACTTTTTTCAGGATATAGCAAGCGATAATGCAGAAAGGCTGGGTTTTGGGTATTCAGCTATTTATCCGAAAGGTTTGATGTGGGTTTTATTAAAATACAGAATTGAATTTACCCACTATCCCGAAGATATTCAGGATTTAACCATAAAAACAGAGCCGAGAGGTTATAATAAACTTTTTGCTTATCGTAATTTTGAAGTCAAAAGCGGAGATAATATTATTGCAAGAGCTTCAAGTATGTGGTCTTTGGTTGATATAAATACGCTTTCAATCTCAAAAATTGAGGGGAATATTACAAGTCCGTATCTTGCAAAACACGAAAAACAGGAAAATGACTTAGATTTTGAAAAAATTCCCGCACTTACCGGTGTTGATTACTCAAAAGAGTTTGAGGTCAGATATAATGATATTGATGTAAATATGCACGCAAATAACGGAAATTATATAGTTTGGGCATTAGAACCGCTGCCTGTCGATTTCAGACTCAATCATAAACTTAAAACTGTTGATATGATGTTCAAAAAAGAAATTAAACTCGGGGAAAAACTTATTTCTGAAGTTCAAATCGCTGATGATTCTACTACAATTCATTCTATGAAACATAACGGAGAAGAATTGTGCATTTTAAAATGTGTTTGGTCATAGTTTATGGAAATATTCAAAACAGAAAACTTTAATAATAAAAAATACAATCCGTATAAGCTGAAAGAATACGGCTTTAAACTTTCAAATGGCAACTATACCTATATAACTGAGCTTTTAGACGGGCAGTTTGTTTTAAAAATTACCATAAATAAAGACGGTAAATTGGCAACCGAAACAACCGAAAAAGAAACAGGAGATTTATATACACTCCATCTTACGTATTCCGAGGGCAAATTTGTCGGAAAAGTGCGGGAAGAATACAACGGCATTCTAAAAGATATTGCACAGAATTGTTATGAAATAGGGGTTTTTAAATACGAAACCACCTATAAAATTATGGACTATATTAAAACAAAATATAATGATGATGTTGAATATTTATGGGAAAAATTTCCCGATAATGCGGTTGCAAGAAGAAAAGATAACAAAAAATGGTATCTTGCTATTCTTACAGTTGCAAAGGATAAATTAGGATTTGAGGACAAAGGAAAAATTGAGATAATAGATTTGAGGGTAAAACCGGATGAGTTACAGGAATTAATAAAGAATGATAATATTTTTCCCGCTTATCACATGAATAAAAAACACTGGATAACAATGCTTCTTGACGGTTCTACCTCATTGGATGAAATTCATAAGCGTATTGATGAGAGTTATATTTTAGCAAAGAAATAAAAGGAGAATAAAGATGAAAGTATTATTGTTTAACGGTTCGCCGCACAAAGAGGGATGTACATATACGGCATTAAAAGAAATTGCAAAAACTCTTGCCGAAGAGGGAATTGAATCCGAGATTTATCAAATCGGAACAGAGCCTATTTCAGCTTGCAGAGCTTGCTATGCTTGCGGAAAACTCGGCAAATGTGTAATTAATGATAAAGTTAACGATTTTGTAGAATATGCATCAAATTTTGACGGATTTATTTTCGGTTCGCCGGTTCATTATGCATCAGCTTGCGGCGGAATTACGGCATTTTTAGACAGAGCTTTTTTTACCGCATTCCGTTCGGGAAGAGGATATATATTTGCCCATAAACCAGGGGCGGCTGTAGCAAGTGCAAGGAGATCGGGAACAACAGCAACACTTGACCAATTAAATAAATATTTTACTATTTCTCAAATGCCAGTAATTTCGGGAAGATACTGGAATATGGTGCATGGAGCATCGGCTGATGAGGTTTTACAGGATAAAGAAGGAATGCAAAATATGAGAATTCTTGCCCGCAACATGGCTTGGCATCTCAAGTGCAAAGAGGCCGGAGAAAAAGCAGGAATCCCGATGCCAAAACAGGAAGAAATTGAATTTACAAACTTTATTCGGTAAGAATACTGTCACCGGATAGTTTTTCACCTTTTATAATATATTGAGCGGTTTCGGTTTTCATTAAATGACCGTCAACAAGAGAAAATGTTTCAAGTTTAAGTGTATTTATGCCTGAGAACTTGTCTTTTTCCAGTCTTAAATGCACAGTATCAGTAAGGGTTTTATTGGTTGCATATGCGGCTTTTTTTTGAAACACAACCAAGTTTCCTTCAACTGTCTTAACGGAAATTTCAGCATTAGCACCGCTATACGGATTATTAAGCTTTATTGTATGACCAATTCTTGATAAATTCCAAAAATCTATACTTTGCGGTTTAAAAGTCTGATAGGAATTTGTATCATCCAATTTTGCATTCACTCTCCAATGCCCAAATAAAGCCTGCGGAACATCTTCTACAGAAATACCGGCTTCCAAAACCTCGGCATTTACGGATAAACAAAATATTAAAGAAAATACTATTAAAGCTAACTTTTTCATACTAAAAATTATAACGTAATTTAGCAAAAAGTCATCACTGCATAATATAAAAAGATATAAATTGTAAGCCAATATGCATACAAATTTTTAATATTTTTGTATTATTGTAATAAATAAACTTGCAATTTTATGTTGATATGGTATTCTTGACGGGTGAAGGCAGTTACTGTTGTATTATCGAAGATAAGCGTCTGTAGCTCAGCTGGATAGAGCATCTGCCTTCTAAGCAGAGGGTCATACGGGCACAAAAATCGAAAATTTGACAATTAAATAAACATAAACTATGCGTCTGTAGCTCAGCTGGATAGAGCATCTGCCTTCTAAGCAGAGGGTCGCGCGTTCGAATCGCGCCAGGCGTATTTTTTGTGCCAA
>JAEEGL014547688.1_pt1 | contig 19429 bp, 14 predicted proteins | sample 9134231 | NCBI WGS metagenome assembly JAEEGL01 (sample SAMN16246548, study PRJNA631951) | gut metagenome | biome: gut microbiome; feature: rumen; material: fiber-attached | host: Bos | place: Iran: Karaj | collected 2018-10
GCTCAGTACGCTTCTTGAATTCAGAGAATCTGATCTCCATCTTCTCGATAAGCTTGGCGATCAGGCTGTCATCTATGGTTATCAATGCGTAGAGCAGATGCTCCTGCTCGATCTCCTGGTTCCCGTACTCTACTGCGATCTTATCCATGTTCTGCACGGCTTCTATGGATTTCTGCGTGAATTTATTAATATTCATAATGTTACCTCCTATCCGGAATCGTCACCTATCAGGCAGCTGCGACTCCATTTCTTCCCCGGAACCATCACATAAGTAAACTGCATCGGTTCCGTTCTTCCCCTGCAACTATCATTATAATACGAAATTAGCACTCGTCAAGTGCGAGTGCTAACAAAAATAATAAAATATTTGTAAACCCGGGAAGATCAAAGAGACCGGACCTTAAAAGAGCATTCAAAGAGCAGCCTCCTGAAATGCATTCACTTTTTCCTATATAAAAAAATATGTTGACATCCGGTCTGTGTACTGATATATTATTCATGTGGTTAGCGTATGCTAACCGTCTATAATCCCAATACATACCTTTTATACATTCCTTTCGAAGCCCCGAATAACCCCGGGGCTTCACTTTTTGCACCCTGTATTTGACAAAAGGATATAACTGTATTAGTATGTCCTCTATGCTGTGAAGCATAAATTTGTTTATTACAATAAAGGCTTTCAAACAGAAATGGAGAATATCATGAGAAAAAAGCTTATTTGTTCAATACTTACAGCCGCTCTTTCAGTTTCACTGATCACGGGATGCGGTGTTGCCAATCCAAATGCGGGCGGTACAACTGCCGAAGAGACTGAAGAAGCAGTTGCCGATACTCAGGAAACCGAAGAAGAAACCGCAGAAGCAACCACGGGAATGGCCAATCCCTGGAGAGACTGTACGGAAGATGAGGCCAATCTGGCCTGCTTCAGGCTCTTCAAGGCTCCTGACAATGCCACCAACGTAAAGTGGAGCATCATGGAGGAAGGCGCAGATGAAAGCGGGTTCCCCGGACCTCTGGTACAGCTCACGTTCGATATAGTCGACACATACAGCACATTGTCATTCACTGCAAGAGCCAAGCAGGGAGCAGATGAAAATGAAGACATTTCAGGCATGAATTATGACTGGGATGTGACGGATGATGCTACTCTCGCAGGCTGGGGAATGGGCAATATGAAGGGAAAATGCTACAGAGCCCTGACCGATACCGAGACTGTCGACCTCATCACATGGTATGACGTCGAGATAGGTATCGCATATTCACTCTCAGTCGTTGCAGACGATCTTGACGGCTTTGACATACAGGGTATAGCCGAGGCCATGTATAAGGAAGAGGATCAGACCTCCGGCCAGTATCAGGATTTCCTTCAGTTCCAGGCAGACAAGACAGAATTTGCGGATTATGACGAGATAATCTCTTATCTGACAGCCGGACAGGGCTATGCATATGTTGACATCATCGGCAGTGATGAAAAAGCGCTTGCAATTGCGGAACTCGTATTTGAAGCGGATCACACCTCCAACGAGGCATCCATCTATACCATGGTGGACGGCAAGCCCGTTGAAGCAGGTTACGTTATGGGTAACGGTTCAGCCTATCCCCTCAGATATGCCGACGGGATCATTTACGGCGGAGACAACCATAATTACGAGAGCTATTTCTTAAACCCCGAAGGTGACGGGATCATGATCAAGGATTATATAAGCGACGGGATCGACGATCCTGACGGAGAATACCCCACCTTCACAGGCTTCTTAAGAAAGACCAACGAGTTCGGCGAAGAAGAAGAGTTCACCGGCGGAGAAGATGAATTCAACAAACTCATGGCTGAGCGTGAGAAAAAGCCTGCTATTGTGTTCACGGTCATCGAATAACATAGGTCTCCCAGAATTTCTCTGCAACCATGGACAGCTTCCTGTCCTTATCACGGACACAGACATAGGTGGCGTGAACCGAGGGATGTGTGATCTTTTTGACCACGATATCATCAGATATATAATCAGCTACCGCGCCGGGGAAGATGGCAATGCCAACTCCCTGGCGTGTCAATTCTATGGCATTCTGCATATGCGCCAGTCTGCAGACTATATTCGGTACTATATCAAGCGGTGCAAACCAGTCCTCTATCTCCTTAAGTCTCGATACTCTCGACGGGATCAGCAGATCGTAATCAGCCAGCCTCTTAAGTTCAATACTGTCCCCCTTAAGCTGAGCCAGCGGATGGTCCTTAGGCATCATCACTACCCACGGCTCTCTGTACACTTCTATACCCTCAAGCGACTCCTCATCATACGGTGCGGTGATCACGGCTATCTCACACAGACCGTTCCTGACCCTGTGGATTACATCATCGGTATTGCCGTTCCAGAGGTTGAACTCCACTCGCGGATAATCACGCGCAAACCCCGCGATCCATTCTGAGAGGATCTGCGGAGCCTTAGCCTCGACCGTAGCAAGATACAGTATCCCCTGCAATCCCTCGCTCATATCCCTTATATCCTCGACCGAACGGTCCGAGAGCGCCACTATCTGGCTCGCATACTGTCTGAACCTGACTCCCGCCTCAGTCAGTGCCACCCCGTGATTCTTACGGGTAAAAAGAGGGGCATCCAGTTCTTCCTCCAGATCTCGGATCTGGCGGCTCAGGGGCGGCTGTGCTATAAGAAGCTTCTCAGCTGCCTTCGTAAAGCTGCCCTCATCCGCTACTGTAAGAAAGTATCTTAAATGTCTTAATTCCATAATATCCGCCTTTCCCGGAACCCCGTATTATAAGCATCCGTATCCCGTTGTCATGAATGTCCGGATGATCTGATCAGAGCCAAAACAGCAGGGTGTTTTGTCATACCCTACAGGTATATCCACTATTACATTATATGTATTTTACACTATCAAGTCAATCTGCTATCATTAAGTCAGAAGGAAGGGAAAGACCTTCCGAAGGGTGAATAACAAAGAGGTACGGTATATAGGAGCCAGGCTCCGGATAGGAGGTACATATGAAGAAATGGTTTGAGATCATCGAGAAGGCTTTTGAGGAATACTACGACACATTCGCAAGATAAAAAGTCTATCCCAATTAACAGTGTTGTCATACTAAAAGGTCCCGGAACTCTCCTTCCGGGACCTTTGCTCATTAAAACGCTTCTGTTGCGGCTACCGCTCTCTTCCAGCCTGAATATCTCTCCATACGCTCAGATTCATCAATGACAGGATTGAATGTCCTGTCGACCATATAGTTATCAACAAGTGCCGCGGGACTGTCAAAGAACCCGACAGCCAGGCCCGCAAGGTACGCGGCGCCAAGAGCCGTAGTCTCATTTATGACCGGACGCTCTACCGGTACTCCGAGTATATCAGCCTGGAACTGCATCAACAGATCATTTCGTACCGCTCCACCGTCGACCTTAAGCTTCTTAAGCGATATCCCGCTGTCAAGCTCCATAGCCTCTATCAGATCCCTGCTCTGGTATGCCAGAGACTCAAGGGTTGCCCTTACAAAATGCGCCTTGGTCGTTCCACGGGTCAGTCCGAAAACTGCACCTCTGGCCTTATCATTCCAGTACGGAGCTCCAAGTCCCACAAAAGCAGGCACAACATATACGCCTTCACTGTCATCACATCCAAGAGCCACTTCCTCACTCTCCGGAGCCGTAGCTATAAGCTGCAGTCCGTCACGAAGCCACTGAATGGCAGATCCTGCCACAAACACGCTTCCTTCAAGCGCATACTCAACTTTATCATTAAGTCCCCAGGCTATGGTAGTCACCAGGCCGTGTGAGGAGCGGATGGGCTTCTCTCCTGTGTTCATGAGCAGGAAGCACCCTGTTCCGTAGGTATTCTTGGCCATTCCCGCATTGAAGCAGGTCTGTCCGAAGAGAGCTGCCTGCTGGTCCCCTGCTATTCCCGCGATGGGCACTTCCAGATTGTAGAAGTGATAGGGTGCCGTCCTGGCATATACACAGGATGAGGGGCGTACCTCGGGAAGCATGGATGCGGGAATATCCAGTTCCCTTAATATATCCTCATCCCACTTAAGATCAAATATGTTGTAGAGCATGGTACGGCTGGCATTGCTGTAATCGGTCACATGTGCCGCTCCGCCCGAGAGTCTGTAGACAAGCCACGAGTCGATCGTACCGAACAGCAGCTGCCCCTTTTCAGCCTTTTCTCTGGCTCCTTCCACATTATCAAGTATCCACCTTATCTTAGTCGCACTGAAGTACGGGTCGATCAGGAGTCCTGTCTTATCCTTTATCGTCTGTTCCAGCCCGCGCCTTCTCAGATCCTCGCATATGTCCGCCGTCTGCCTTGACTGCCAGCATATGGCATTGCATATGGGCTTACCTGTGATCTTATCCCATACAACGGCCGTCTCACGCTGGTTGGTGATCCCGATGGCCTCCACCTCGGAAGGGCTAATCCCCGATTTTACGATGGCTTCCATATATACGGATACTACGGACAGCCAGATCTCATTGGCATCATGTTCTACCCAGCCCGGCTTGGGGAAATACTGGGTGAATTCCTTCTGTGCAGTCTGCACCACCTTGCCGTTTTTGTCGAATATGATCGCCCTGCTGCTTGTAGTCCCCTGGTCTATCGCCAATATATATCCTGCCATATCTGCTCTCCTTTAATCCTCATTATACTCAAGCGGGCAGGGTAAATACCCTGCCCGGATCATCGGTAATGTCAATTGTCTATTCCCTGCCTTCAGGCTTACCGCCGGGGCCTCCCTGTATTCCGTTCATCTTAAGGGCCAGCCTTATGAACAGCGGTGAGATCAGGAAAATTATGATATAAGCCACTATGAGGCTTACTAAAAGCGAACTTAAGAACATGGGCAGAAACGGCATCTGCGCACCGTGAGCCGTCGCATTCCTGTAGGCTATGAATACCATGATCAGTGTCAGGAGCGGTGTGTAGATAAGATCCGACACACATGCATCAACAAGCCTTCCCTTAACGGAACCGATCCCGCCGTTCTTAGCCTGGACCGAATCCGATATCTTCTTCATGGGTATGATAAATCCTAATATAATGCTGATCACAGTGCTTATAACAAAACTTATCAGCCATCCCGGTACACTGAATGAACCCGACTGAAGACTTCCCATAAGATTGCCCGTAAGCGAGAGTACAAAGCTCAATGTTACTCCCATAAGGATACTCATGGTCAGTCCGACCTTTTTCATCTTCTTCTCCATATAACCTCCCTATTCCAGCATTCCCGTATAGAAGCTGTCACTGTTTATAAGCTTGAGCATGCAGTCCACGACTTCGGGATCGAACTGTGTACCCGAATTACTCTTAAGCTCTTCGATTATCTCTGCTTTCTTAAGTCTCGGTCTGTAGCATCTGTCGGAGCTCATGGCATCATACGAATCCGCCACACATATGATCCTGGCAAGATAAGGTATGTTCTCTCCGGCCAGTCCCTTGGGATATCCCGTTCCGTCATAATGCTCGTGATGGTATCTGGCTCCGTCAGCGATACCGTCGATCGCTGTGAAGTCCTTAAGGATCTCTGCACCCTTGGCTGCATGAGTCTCTATGATGGCTCTCTCATCAGGAGTGAGCTTGCCCGGCTTATTAAGTATCTCATCAGGGATATATATCTTGCCGATATCATGCAGAAGACCGATGTAGTATATCAATTCCACGTCACGGCTCGGAAGCTTGAGCTTCTTGGCCAGTTCCTTGGAATAATATGCAACTCTTGTGGAATGACCCTTGGTACTGGGGTCCTTGGTATCTATGAAGTTAGAGAAGGTCTGCATTGTCTGAAGGATGATGCTCTTGTCTTCCTCACTCTCCATCTGCATGGGCTTAAGACGCATATCCACGATAACAGTCGTGATTATACCTATCACTATACCTATGCTGAAGATGAGATTGAGCCAGAATGTCGGATAATCCTTCATGTGGAAGATCGGATCGACTGTGAGAGTGATCTGATCTATCTCCTCAACAGCGTCGCAGATTATGATGAAGCCGAAAGGCTGGATATCCCTGGCTTCCACGATCGCGTTGTGCTCCACGCATCTGGCATGCATGATATTATCTTCAGTCTCAAAGTTGATATTCCACGAATCCGATACTCTCGCTCCTTCAGGCAGCGTGATCGTCACATCCCAGTTATTGAGATCGTGTGAAGTATTGTTATGGATTATCGCATCATACTGCACTCCGTACTCTTCCGGACCTTCCGCCCAGTCCTTGGAATGCTCGAGGGATACAAATATATCCTCTTCCGAATTCTCATCCATATGCTGCTTCTGATCATATGTAAGTGTAACGGGGATAGAAAGCCTGTATTCCAGGACACTGTAGAAGAACATGTTGATCAGAGCCAATGCTCCGAATATGAATATTTTTAAGCCTTTTTCCTTAAACATCCGTCGATTCCGTTCGTGGTGCTTTCTTCTTAATATACAGTTAATTTACTATTTCCTATTATAAAAGTCAATTAAATTAGGAATTGTTACATCCCCATTGCATCATATTTTACACGGTCACCAAATACAAAAATCAGATTTTTTCAAATAAGGTATTGACATCCGGGAATTATATGATAATATGAACATATGAGCAGTCGTTCATATGTTCAAAGAAGCATATCACAAAGGAAAGGAAAAGCCTATGAATAAGATGCCCGATGATCTTACACTCAATAACCTGTCGGATTTCTACAAAGTATTCGGCGACTATACAAGAGTCAAGATACTGTGCACGTTAAGACAGGGAGAGATGTGTGTTCAGGACATAGCAGACAGTCTTAATATGACTCAGTCAGCGATATCCCATCAGCTCAGAGTTCTCAAGAATATGAGCCTTGTAACCGGCAGGCGTGATGGTAAGGCGATCCTTTACAGCCTGGCAGATGACCACATAGCCGGGATCCTGGATCTGGGACTTGAACATATATTGGAATAAAGCTCGTTAACTCACTACATCATACAAACACTTAGGAGGATACATCGATGAACAAAATATTTATCTTAGAAGATCTTGATTGTGCACACTGCGCCGAGAAGATCCAGAACGAGACCGCCAATATTGCAGGAGTGATAAGCAGCAAGTGCACTCTCCTCACTCAGAAGCTCAAGCTGGAACTGGCTGAAGATGCCGATGTTTCCGCTGTTTCCAAGGAAGTTAAATCTATAGTTAACAAATTTGAGCCCGACGTAACGGTAATAGAAAAATGACAAAGAAACTCAAAAAGAGACTGATCCGAATAATCATATGTCTTGCGGCATTTATCATTCTGAAGGTCTTGGAGGAAGCCACTCCGCTGTTTACCGGAACCCCCGGACAGTACATCGGACTTATCTCCTTCCTGGCAGTATACATAGCCATCAGCTATGACATCATCAGGAATGCCGTACTCAACACGGTCCACGGCAGTATGCTGGATGAGAACTTCCTTATGGTCATCGCTTCAGTTGGTGCTTTCTTCATCGGAAGCTACTCGGAGGGCGTGGCAGTAATGCTCTTCTACCAGACAGGCGAATGGTTCCAGTCTTACGCCGTCGGCAAGAGCCGTGCTTCCATCAAGGATCTCATGAGCATCCGTCCCGACTATGCCGTAGTCTTAAGAGACGGAGCCGAGGAAGAGGTCGATCCGGATGAGGTCAGTGTGGGCGAGACCATCATAGTCCGTCCCGGTGAGCGCATCCCCTTAGACGGTATCATCACTGAGGGTATATCATCCCTTGATACTATGGCACTTACGGGTGAAAGCCTTCCAAGAGATGTGGTGACCGGCAATGACGTGATCTCCGGATGCGTCAACTTAAGCGGCCTTCTCCACATTGAAGTCACCAAGGAGTTCGGAGATTCAACCGTATCCAAGATCTTAGAGCTTGTGGAATCGGCTACAGACAAGAAGTCCGAGTCCGAGAACTTCATCTCAAGATTTGCCAGATACTATACTCCCGCAGTTGTAGGAGCTGCAGTGATCCTGGCCATCATCCCCTCTCTTATCACGGGAGACTGGCCGACATGGGTATACAGAGCCCTCTCATTCCTTGTTATCTCCTGCCCCTGTGCACTGGTTATAAGCATCCCCTTAAGCTTCTTTGGCGGGATCGGCGGAGCCAGCAGGGAAGGCATCCTTGTAAAGGGAAGCAGCTACTTAGAGCAGCTTGACAAGGCTGAGATCATAGCCATGGATAAAACAGGGACCCTTACAAAAGGAGTGTTCGGCGTGGATCGTATACTCAGTGCGACCGCCTCTGTCCCGGAAGATGATGTTTTACGGATAGCAGCCATTGCAGAAAGCTATTCATCCCATCCCATAGCAGTATCTCTTGTCAATGAATACCTTAAGAGAACGGGACTTGATAAGGAAGAGCTGAAAAACGGGATCGCCGATATAACCGAGCTTGCGGGACACGGAATTGAAGCCGTGATCGACTCAGAGACTTACTATATCGGTAATGCGGGACTGATGAGAGACAAGGGCATAGATACGCGGATAGCCGTTGATCCCAAGGCATATTCCGAGCAGAACGATGCCGGAATGGCCGGTGAGACACCGATGGATGCCGGAACCATAGTCTATGTTGCCGACAGCAGACGTCTCTTAGGCTGCATACTCTTATCAGACATCATAAAGGAAGATGCCGCTTATGCGATAAAGACCATCACGGATGCCGGAGTCAAGCGTATCGTGATGTTAACAGGAGACCGTAAGGCAACTGCCGATGCGGTGGCTTCAAAGCTCGGGATACGTGAATATCATTCGAATCTTCTGCCCGGCGATAAGGTCGATATAGTCGAGAAGCTCATAGCCGACAGGTCGGCAGACGGCAAGCTCATCTTTGTGGGAGACGGTATCAATGATGCTCCCGTGCTTGCAAGAGCCGATATAGGAATAGCGATGGGCGGTCTGGGATCCGATGCGGCCATAGAAGCCGCGGATATCGTCATCATGACCGACGAACCCAGCAAGATCGCCAAGGCGGTGCAGATCTCCCGCAAGACCTTAAGGATCGTCAAGGAGAACATAGTCTTTGCGATCGGCGTCAAGCTGCTGGTGCTTGCTCTTGCGGCCCTCGGATTTGCAACCATGTGGGCAGCGGTATTTGCGGATGTGGGTGTTGCCTTCATCGCCATCCTCAATGCAATGCGGGCACTTAAGACCAGATAAGATAAAGATAAAGACAAACATAATCATACAAAAACCGGGATACATCCTTCGATGCATCCCGGTCTTATTATTCTTCAGATCACTTATATCCGTCCAGATACTTGGTCACTCTCTCCTGAATGGCTCTCGCGGTCGTTGCCGCATCATAGGCTCCCATGAAGTATCCTTCCGATTCCTCCGACAGTATGTTGTAGAGTTCACTGTCTTCCATCGACAGCCTGTTGATCTTATACAGATTCTTTATAAGGCCGTCCCCTTCCTTCTTGCTCAGAGGCTTAAGGGATATATATTCGGAACCGACAAGGAATGTCGGATCCTCCCATGTATAGTTATTGTCATCGGTATAATTCTTGTATTTTCCTCCGGCTTCCTTAACGGCCTTCTCCAGGCCCTTTTTAGATGTCGGGATGTTCAGATACATCGAATCCGCGATATTTTCGTTATAGAACCTGCGGACAAATGCCCAGGCGCCGTCCTTATCGCTGCAGGACTCTGTTATTGCGAGCGCATTGTAGAACGAGATGCTGCTTCCCATATCCTGATATGTAGGATAGCCGACCATCGTTACATCCTCACCGAAAACACCCTGGCTTGATTCTATATAGCCGTTGATATCATACAGTGTCCTCATCTCACAGAGCGTCTCTCCGCTCCTGAACGGCAGCGCATAGTTGCTGTAAGGTCCTTCATGGCTGTCATCATAGCTGTAGTCGTAATCCATGGGATAGGTGTTCGCAAAAGAGAGAATCTTCTGGAAGTCCGTCGTGTCAAAGTTGCAGCTCAGGTTTTTCCAGTCCACGTAATCATTACATGTGGCACGCATGATATTGTAGAAGACAGTTCCCTTGGTTTCGCTTCCGTAGATGCTGGCATTGGTCCAATCGGATGTATACAGGAAGTCGCTTAACTTATTGGCCATCTTATCGCCCATATATGAACTCTTGGCAAAAGCTGTGCTTACGGTGAAATCAGGCGTGAACATAAGGAGCTTGTCATCCATCGTCAGGGCATCTATCACATTCGGCGCGTAATCGTCTATATCTATCTGCTCATCATTCTCTATAAGAGGCTTCTGATCAGCCAGCAGGCCCATGCTCATATAGGCTTCATAGGGCTGTCCCGAGTTAAGGATCAGTATATCGGGACCCTTGCCGGACCTGATATCCTCCATCAGGGCCTTGTTGCCGGTCTCATAATCATAGAGGATGTTCATCTTGGCATAGTCATGGATCACGATCCTGTAGTCCTTGTCGGAATCGTTGAATGAATAAACCTGCTTGATGTAGTCATCCGAAGCACCTACACATCCCAGAATAAGCTTCTTTCTCGTATCACTCTTAGTATCCTCAGGCGTAAACAGAGCAACCCTGTAATCATCCTCGTCATAATCGTAGAAGCTGCCGATCACGTTGCCGTTATCAAGGACCTTAACGTTGTTCAGGTTGTACAGGAGCTTGTTGGTAACGGGATAAGCCATCACCTTCTCACATTCCTTATCCCCGATATTGTACTTATATATACCGCTGTCACCCGAGAGCACAAGATCGCTGTCGGTACCGACGTCAATGGCAAAGATACCGCTTATCGAAAACGGTGTCTCCCCCGGCTCCTTACGCATGCGGGAATCCAGATTGACTACGGATAAGCCCATATCTTCCGTGCCGTATGTGGTTATGGCGATATCGCCGTTCTTCATCGGGAAGCATGATGCAAAATCCTCCGCATCATCATAGTTTATCCTGTCCGCTATTTCCCTGTTCTTAAAGGTCATGATACCCTTATTGGTCAGCGCTATCAGTCTGTCCTCGGAATCGATCATGATATCCCTTACGCAGAAGTCATTATCCTCATCCTCAAAAATGGCGGAATCTATAAGTTCGCCCCTCTTATCATAGCCCACGAGCTCATATGCCGTGAAATAGCCGTCAACTTCATTATAATTGCCTATAGCATGGATAAAATATACATTGCCCTTGGAGTCCATCCTGAAGTCATAATAGCTGTCATCACTGTCATTATGCTCCACAAAGCCTCCGATCTCCCTGCCGTCATAATCATAGAATCCCACCGAGAGCAGCGTCATCCCGTCAGGATAGGAATCGGAATTGGCATATTCATAATCCGAATCGTATTTTGAGACGCATACCGCGAAGCAGTCATCATTATATGCGACTTCACAGTATGTCAGTCCGTCGACCAGTACCTTATCAAGCTTATATACATTCTCATCATCCGCAAAACGGGCCGCACTTCCGGTCTCGCTATTCCCGCTGCTTTCAGCCTCCGTCTGCGAAGTGTCCGAAGACTCACCGTTATCCTCCGAAGTCTCTTCGGTCTCAGTCTCCTCTTCAGGCCCTGCAGGCTTTTTGCTGCCGCATCCGGATAAGAAGCCTAAGAGAAATACACCTGCAATGATGATCACAGTCATTGCCAGTATGTATCTAAAATTCCAGACACTGTATTTCTTCCTCTCCTCATTGTTCATCTTCTGTCTCTCCCTTCTGCACGAATTTATTTTATAAAATCGTGATTAAACATTACTATCGTTATCCTTGGTCTCTTCCTCCAGGATACCGTCGATTATGGCATATATCTCATCTCTTCCAGCCTTGGTCTGGGCTGAAAAAGGAATGAGTATGTCCTCGGATGTAAGCTTAAGAGTATCCTTTATGACCTTAATACACTTGGGCAGTTCGCTGCGCTTAAGCTTATCCGCCTTCGTGGCTATGATCACGGGCTTAAATCCGCTGTCGACGATCCAGTTATACATATCCAGATCATTTGCTCCCGGCTTATGCCTGATATCGATCAGCAGGAAAACCCTCTTAAGCTGTTTGGACTTATGAAGATATCTCTCGATCATCTTACCCCACTTGGCCTTTACTTCCACACTGACGGAAGCATAGCCGTATCCGGGAAGATCCACGAGATATATGCTGTCATTGATATTATAAAAGTTGATGGTCTGAGTCTTGCCCGGATTCTGACTGATCCTGGCATATGACTTTCTGTTCATCAGGGCATTGATAAGCGATGATTTGCCCACATTACTCTTGCCGGCAAAGGCTATCTCCGGCAGGCTGTTATCGGGCAGCTTGCTCGTGATCCCGCAGACCGTCTCAAGATTTACTGATTTTATGACCATGTTACTATCCTCACTACCGGCAGATACCCGCCGATCCGCATCACAGGGTTCTGTCCGTATTCTCTAGTCCAGACTGTTGAACACCACTTCATCCATATCGGATACAAATACTATATCCATCCCTCCAAGGATCTCCTCTGAGAGTTCTTCCACATCCTTCTCATTCTCTGCAGGCACCAGTACCTTCTTTATACCGGCAACCTTTGCAGCCAGAAGCTTCTCCTTAAGTCCTCCTATCGGCAGCACCTTACCCCTTAGGGTTATCTCTCCGGTCATGGCCACCTTGCAGAAGACTTTTCTGCCCGTGACGGTCGAGAGTATGGCTGTAGCCATGGTGATTCCCGCGCTCGGACCGTCCTTGGGGACCGCTCCTTCCGGAATATGTATATGGAAGTCATTCTCCGTGAAGACCTCCGGATCTATATGGTATTTACCGCCTACGGATCTGACATAACTCATGGCTATGGATGCAGACTCCTTCATCACATCACCCATCTGGCCCGTGAGCTTGATCTCACCCTTACCGGGCATCTTATTGACCTCTATCTGAAGAGTCTCACCGCCCACGGCAGTCCATGCAAGTCCGCGTACTATGCCCACTTCATCCTTCTTATTGGCTGCAGTATGGCTGTACTTGCGCTTTCCCAGGTACTCTTCCAGGTTCTTTGTCCCTACGGTTATCTTAACGTCTGCGGTGTCCGCCTTCTTCTTACGGCGTGTTCTGCCCGAAGCAGACTCAGTCTCATTCTTTTTTGCCTCGGTCTGGAGCATGTCAAGCTTGTTCTTCGCACACTTGCGGCAGACCTCTCCAAGCTTACGCTCAAGTTCCCTGACGCCCGCCTCACGGGTATAGTATCTGATGATATCCCTGATGGCACCGTCCGTGATCACAAGGTCCTTGCGTGTCATGCCGTTTGCCTCATACTGCTTGGCAAGCAGGTGCTCCCTTGCGATATGGAACTTCTCATTCTGCGTATATCCGGATACCTCTATAAGCTCCATCCTGTCAAGGAGCGGACGGGGTATCTTGCTCGTATCATTGGCCGTGGCTATAAAGAGGACATCCGACAGGTCGATCGGAAGCTCCACATAGTGGTCCCTGAACTGCCTGTTCTGGTCGGGATCCAGCACCTCAAGGAGTGCCGAGAACGTGTCACCCTTATAGTCATTGCTGACCTTATCTATCTCATCAAGGAGCATGAGCGGGTTCTTCACTCCCGCATTGCGAAGTCCGGATGCTATACGACCGGGCATGGCACCGACATAGGTACGCCTGTGACCTCTTATCTCCGCTTCATCCCTGACGCCTCCAAGGCTCACTCTTATATATTGCTTGTCAAGCGCCTTGGCAATGCTCTTGGCAACGGATGTCTTACCCGTTCCGGGAGGGCCCACGAGACACATGATGGGGCTCTTGCCCTTGCTCGTCAACGCCCTGACGGCCAGGAATTCAAGCACTCTCTCCTTGACCTTATCAAGTCCGTAGTGGTCCGCATCCAGGATATCTCCCGCATGCTGTAAGTCCGTATTGTCACTCGATGCATGATCCCAGGGCAGCTCTATGAGAGTCTCTATATAGGACCTCTGCACATAGCCCTCCTGGCTTGAGTCAGCGATCCCTTCAAACCTTCTGATCTCCTTACGGATCCTGTCCTTTATCTCATCGGGAGCCTCAAGCTCATCCACCTTCTTCATAAAGAGCTCACTGTCGGTGAACTCCTCACCCTTGGAGAGTTCCTTGCGGATATAGGCCATCTGCTCACGCATTATGTATTCGCGCTGGTTCTTGTTGACCCTCTCCTGGATATCCTGATTGAGCTTCTGATGTATCTTGGCGATATCCGTCTCCTGACAGAGGATCGTTGAGAGGATCTCATATCTGTCAGCCGTAGTCGGTGCCTCGAGGAGAAGCTGCTTCTTATCATAGGATAAGGGGATGTTCATGGCGATCCTGGCCACTATCTCACCCAGGTTCATTGAAGAATCGATCTGTGAGTTGAGAGTCTGACTGATCTTGGGATGATACTCAAGATATCCTCCGAGCATCTCCACCATGGTCCTGAATGCCGCTTCCTCATAATTTCTGTCATCGCTTATATGTCCGTCATCTTCCTCTATGACCGTTACGTCACCAAGGGCATAGACACCGCCGGACTTAACACTCTGCAGGGAATTGAGCCTGGCTCTGCCAACTCCCTCAGCCAGTACCCTTATGGTATTGTTGGGAAGCTTGGTGATCTGCCTTACCTGGATGATCGTTCCGACCTCATATAAGCCCTCGATCCCGGGAGTCTCCTCTGTCATGACACGCTGAGTCACTGTAAACAGACGTCCTCCGCTCTTCATCGCAACCCTTACGGCCACGATCGAAGGCTTACGGTTTAAGTCAAAATGTATGACCATTCCCGGAAAAATGGTTAATCCTTTAAGTGCTACAACAGGTATATCCACTGGTTTTCTCCTTAAAACAATACAGCCGCCATTTCGGCGGCTGCAGATCAATCTCTGTAAACGCGCGGCTGTTCGCCGTCCGTAACTGAAGCCTTGGTGATGACGCATCCCGTTATGCTGTCATCCGATGGTATCTCGTACATCACGTTCATCATTATCTTCTCCATGATGGTACGAAGTCCTCTGGCTCCGGTCTTCTGCTCAAACGCCTCGTCCGCAATGGCTTCTACGGCGTCATCATCAAACTCAAGCTTAACGCTGTCGAATCCGAACAGCTTCTTGTACTGCTTGATAAGCGCATTCTTGGGTTCCTTAAGGATCTTAACAAGCGAATCTCTGTCAAGACCTTCAAGGGATACTCTTATGGGCACACGTCCCACAAATTCGGGTATCAGTCCGAACTTGATAAGATCCGGGGTGGATACATGGCTGAGTACCTCTCCGATATCGCTTCCCGACTTCTTGCCAAGCTCTGCATTGAATCCGATGGACTTACGGTTAAGTCTCTCTTCTATGATCTTGTCCAGCCCGTCGAATGCTCCGCCGCAAATGAATAATATATTGGATGTATCTATCTGTATCAGTTCCTGATGAGGATGCTTACGACCACCCTGAGGCGGAACGGAAGCCAATGTTCCCTCAACGATCTTAAGGAGCGCCTGCTGAACGCCCTCTCCCGATACATCTCTTGTAATGGATACATTCTCACTCTTCTTGGTGATCTTGTCTATCTCATCTATATATATGATGCCGTACTGGGCTCTGTCCACATCATAATCCGCTGCCTGTATGAGCTTAAGCAGGATATTCTCCACATCTTCGCCCACATATCCGGCCTCTGTAAGTGTCGTGGCATCGGCGATCGCAAACGGAACGTTGATGATACGTGCCAGCGTCTGTGCCAGATAGGTCTTACCGCTTCCTGTAGGTCCCATCATGATGATATTGCTCTTCTGGAGCTCCACATCATCCTCATCATCAGCCTTGTTCTCACTTAAGACTCTCTTATAGTGATTATATACGGCCACGGCCAGTACCTTCTTGGCCTCTTCCTGACCTATAACGTATTCGTCAAGGAACTGCTTGATCTCGACAGGCTTAAGGAGGTTGATATCCTTGGAGATATCGGCAGCTTCCGGCTCATCTCTGTCGCCGAACTCTTCCTCAAGTATGTCTGAACAAATGCCTATGCACTCGTCACATATGAATATATTGTTGGGGCCCGCAATGAGCTTAAGAACCTCACTTTGAGATTTGCCGCAGAAAGAGCAGCATACCTCGCCGTTTCCCTGATTATTTCTCATCCGTGTTAACCTCAACCCTGCTTGTGACTACCGAATCGATAAGCCCGTATTCCTTGGCCTCTTCGGCATTCTTCCAGTTATCTCTCTCCGTGTCCGCTGCAACGGTCTCAAAATCCTGACCCGTATTGGCAGCTAAGATTCGGTTGAGTTTTTCCTTGGTCTTAAGGATATGCTCCGCAGTTATCTGGATCTCCGTAGCCTGACCCTGAGCTCCGCCGCTGGGCTGGTGGATCATTATCTCGGCATTGGGAAGTGCAAATCTCTTGCCCTTTGCTCCGCCGGCTAAGAGGAACGCACCCATGCTGGCAGCCATACCGATACAGATCGTTGAAACATCACACTTGATATACTGCATGGTATCATATATAGCCATGCCTGCCGTAACAGAGCCGCCGGGGCTGTTGATATAGAGGTTGATATCCTTCTCGGGATCCTCTGCCTCAAGGAAAAGGAGCTGTGCAACTATGGTAGCCGCATTATCCTCTCTTACTTCCTCACCGAGGAAGATTATCCTGTCCTTTAAGAGTCTCGAATAGATATCATACGAGCGCTCTCCGCGACTGGTCTGTTCTATGACGTAAGGTATAAGACTCATTTCATTCTCCTTTAGCTTAACTATATTACTCTTCTGCCTCGTCTTCCTTGGCAGCCTTCTTGCTCTTCTTAGCCTTGGCTTCTTCCTTTGCATTCTCTGTTACAAAATCAGCAGCCTTGGAAACGGCAAGATCTTCACGGATCTGCTTGGCACCCTCTTCGCCTAACATCTCCTTGACCTTATCCTTCTCCATATTATAGCTCTCAGCCATCTTCTCGAACTCCTTGTCGAGATCTTCATCTGTTGCCTCTAAGCCCTCAGCCTTGGCAACGGCCTCAAGTACAAGTCTTGACTGGATGCGTGACATAGCCTGGGGCTCTACCTGCTCCATGAACTTCTCTGCCGTCATCCCTGTAAACTGCATATACTGCTCGAAGCTTAAGCCCTGTGCCTGGATCCTCTGGGCGAACTCTTCGATCATCTGTCTCTTCTGGGTATCGAGCATAGCCTGAGGGATATCCATCTTGGAATCCTCGATTATGGCCCTGATAACCTCATCCTCCCTGGCATTCTTGGCATCGGATGCCTTCTTCTCCTCTAAGTTCTTGCGAACATCAGCCTTGTACTCGGCCAGAGTATCGAATTCGGATACCTCTGATGCGAACTCATCATCAAGCTCAGGAAGCTGCTTCTCCTTGATCTCCTTGACAGTGCACTTAAATACGGCAGCCTTGCCCTGTAAGTCGGATGCCTGGTAGTCCTCGGGGAAGGTCACATTGACCTCACACTCCGTGCCGACTTCCTTACCTACGAGCTGATCCTCAAAGCCGGGGATGAACTGTCCCGAACCGATAGTAAGGGGATAATTCTCACCCTTGCCGCCGTTGAATGCAACTCCGTCCACGAAGCCCTCGAAGTCTAATATGATGTCATCACCGTCCTTGACAGGTCTGTCAGTAACGGCGATGCTTCTTGCATTACGCTCTCTCTCATCTTCTATAGCCTTATCAACTTCCTCATCAGTAACAGCGGTATCGATCTTCTCAACCTTGACGCCCTTGTACTTACCGAGTGAAACCTCAGGCTTAAGTGCTACTTCAGCCGAGAATATGAAAGGCTTGCCTGCCTCTAACTGTACGACTTCAACCTTGGGTGTGGAAACTATATCCTCACCGCACTCATCATATGCCTGGCCGTAAGCATCGGGAATGATCTCGTTGGCCGCATCCTCGTAGAATACTTCCTTGCCGTACATCTTCTCTATCATGACTCTGGGAGCCTTGCCCTTACGGAATCCGGGTATCTGGATCTTGTTCTTCTGCTTCTGATACGCCTTCTCGCAAGCTGCTTCAAAATCGGCTTCAGCTACCTCTATTATGAGCTTCGCCATATTACCTTCTAACTTCTCAACCTTAACACTCATCAATCTACTCCTTATATGTATAATTAATCACTTACGATATTTTACCGCAGTCAACTTGATATTATAGCATATACCCCCTTGAAATACCATAGTTTTCGCCACTTTTTGCTTTCACGGGAACTTATGCCGTTAAAACCGTTCCATTCGGTAAAAATGCCCGCTATCTCCGATATACCCACATCCAGTCCTTAAGCCTTGCAGCCAGCTCCGGAGTCATGGCATCTGCGCGCATACGCCACTTCCAGTTGGTACCGAGGGTAGACGGCACATTCATCCTTGATTCACCGCCCAGACACAGGAGATCCTGCATCGGTATCACCGCAGTATCGGCAACCGAAGCATAGGCCGCACGGATTATTCCCTGGCACACTTCGCAGCTTCCGCCTCTCTTAAGCCCGAGATAATCCTTCACATACTTCTTCTCCTTGCGCTTAAGGGTCTGATACCAGTGGACCAGAGTGTCGTTATCATGAGTACCCGTATATACCACGCAGTTATGATCGTAGTTATGGGGCATATGCTCACTGTCACCCTCAAGGTCAAAGGCAAACATTATGATCTTCATATTGGGATACCTGGTCTTCTTAACAAGTCTTCTTACGGAATCCGTCATAAAGCCCAGATCCTCTGCGATAACCTGCTTATTGCCGAGCCTCTTCTTAAGCACTTCAAAGAGCTCATATCCTGGTCCCGGAAGCCACTCGCCTATTATGGCATTCTTTCTTCCGTACTCGATCGAATAATATTCATCAAAGCCTCTGAAATGATCTATGCGCACTATGTCATAGAGCTTATAGCATGCCGCAAGACGGCGTATCCACCACTCATATCCGGTCTTCTTATGATACTCCCATTTATAGAGAGGATTGCCCCAGAGCTGTCCCTCTGCCGTGAACACATCCGGAGGACATCCTGCCACATGTGTGGGATTGCAGTTCTTATCAAGTTTGAAGAGTTCGGGATTGCTCCATGTATCCGCACTGTCTAACGCCACATATATAGGGATATCTCCGATGATCTCGATCCCCTTCTCATTGGCATAGGCCTTAAGCTTATACCACTGCTTATAGAAGAAGTACTGCTGGAAGCAGTAGAATGTATAGTCATCCTTAAGCTTCTCCTTATACTTCTTGATGGCGGCGGGTTTACGGAGCTTGATATCATCTTCCCACTCAAGCCACGATACTCCCTTTTTGCTGTCCTTTATGGCCATATACAGAGCATAACCGTCAAGCCAGTATTCATTTTCCCTGACGAATGCTTTAAAATCAGGATCCTTTGCTATTCCGCTCTTTTCATATGCCTTGCGAAGCAGGGCGAACCGTGAATTGAAGATCCTCTCATAGTCCACATATTCGGGATGGGTAACCTTATACTTCTCACATTCCTTCTTAGTGAGCCAGCCCCTCTCTATAAA
>JAEEGL016431832.1_pt1 | contig 19429 bp, 21 predicted proteins | sample 9134231 | NCBI WGS metagenome assembly JAEEGL01 (sample SAMN16246548, study PRJNA631951) | gut metagenome | biome: gut microbiome; feature: rumen; material: fiber-attached | host: Bos | place: Iran: Karaj | collected 2018-10
TGATGTTTCCATCCCGCATGAACCGGATCATTGCCTCGCTTCCGGAAGTATCCGCATAGATTGTACCTATTGCCCTATGATCCTCACCTCGTGATCCATAATGCTTGCCTTTCTCTCCGGAGAAGTTCAGCATCTTTCCATTCGGAAGAATATATCCAGCATCGTAGAAGAATGGTGTATATCCGAATTCCCTTACTGCTTGCTTTCTTGAATAGTCTGCTTCAGATAATCCAGACTCAGCTATTGCTTTCTCTCTGGCTTTGAATTCTTCATCCATCGTCAGTTTCTCAATCTCTTTATTAGCTTCGCTGATTTCTTTTTGCAGTTTATCTATTCTTTCAGTAATTCGTCTATATCCGCTTTCGTTCATGAACCTCAGATAGTTTTCAAGAGCCTGGTCCCATCCCGGATCACTTGGACTTGGGAATCCGTTCATGGCATCTTTGTATTCTTTGCTATGCTCTATCTCATTCTTCTTCTTTCTAAGCTCTGCAACTTCTTCCTTCTTCGGTGATGTTGCTTCAAAGATCTCGTTTATCCTTGCCTGGAATTCAGAATCACGCTTCTGCTGCAGTATATTTGTCTCACTTTTTTGATTTTTTGTATTGCTTTTTATGATATCGAGTAGTATATTAAGTATAGAAGGATCCGTGTTGCCAGGGTACTCGTCAATATTGACCCGCCTGGTCTTGAACAATACGGAGCCTTTTTTATCTATCATGGCTACCTCGTGCAGATAAAGTGCATCATCGCTGATTGACTTCTTCACAATTACAGCCATAACACCTGAATCATTCCCGATAATTATCGGAGCCGACAACATTACAGTATCGTATTGTCTGTTCTTCCAATTATACTGAACATCTACTATTTTCCCGTGTTTGATTACATCTGGAACTGCTTTAAATGCGATTGCCTTTGTTCTTCCAATCTTATGCCCTAAATCATCTCCAATCCCATTTCTGTCTAAAGTAACGTTCCCGATTATCGGATTATCTGCTTTGTTTCCTATCGAATTAAAATAGGCCTCCACCTGATCCATCAGACTAATATCACTTTTTGCAAACTCTGTACCCGTTAATATGGCTGCAGGTTTCATTTGCATCACTTCAGATCTGTTTTGTCTTATCTGATCCTCAGACATAAAATCCTGTTGGAGTCTTGCTTGTCTCTTTACGCCGGTATTCTGCTGCTTCGCCTGCTGGTTCTTTCCTGCTTTCGCGATCGCGTCCGCCCATGCGTTCTCGATCTTCTTCAGGTTTACCATCTCAGACTGCATGATCTTCGCTTCCCGGCTATTTCTATTCTTGCCCCGCAGCAATGCATCGATGTTATCATAGATCCGCTTCAGATAGTTTCTGATCTTCTTTGCTGTCGGCAGGTTTTCATTTGCCAGTCTCCGCTGTACATCCATGCTGGATAGCATAGGCTCGCAGCACTCCGCTACAGCTTCTTCTCTTGCGTCATCTTCAGATAGTCTGCTGTCCCTTGACTGTTCATACCTTACGAACGTTTCAAAGAGCGGTTCGCCCTGGTTGTTCTCCCGGATCCACGCCTGTACATCATCCGGAAGCGCGTCCAGATCCGACAGATCCAGCTTGTTCAGTTCTTCTTCCAGCAGCTTCGCAAACGCCTGATATCCTTCCGGATCGTTCTCCGCAAGCCAGTGCGTCAGTTCATGAGATGCAGTGTTCAATACTCCGCGATCGGAATCCAGCGCGATTGTCAGAGTGTTCGTAGATTTATCATAAAGCCCATTTGCTTCCATCGAATCTACGACCTTGATATTCGCTCCGGTTGCGTTTGCTACTGCCTGCGCAAATGATACAGCGGCCTTCTGTCGGTCTGTCAGGAACCTGCTGTTCGCCTCATTGTATTCGTAGGATACATTTCCCCTTCTTGTCTCAACCGTGCCTGTTTTGTCCGTTTCTGAAGGCTGAGCGGCCAGTCTCAGCTGGTCCTCTGTCATTCTTGATCTGATCGATTCCGGTGCATCCGGTACCGATTCCTGCGGTTTAACCTCAATTCGTTCCTGATTTCCGAACATCGATCTATTCTTTGCAGCCAGCTCGTTCGCACGTTCCTTTACAGCTTTATTCGTTTCATATCGTCTTGCATCCGATCCGAACATGCTGTTAAACACGGATGCAGCCACTGCATTATCCGTGATTGCTCTTGCTTCTGCTGTTGTGATTCCTTCTCCGTAACTGATCTTATCGAAGATCTTCAGTGCTTCTTTTCCTTCCGATCCGAGCCTCTGACTTGTGACTTCATGCAGCTGGTCCTGCATGCCGGCGTATAGTTTACTGATATCAGAATCCGTCAAGCTTTCTTTCCCTGCCAGCTCTCTCAGTTCTTCTGATTCGTAATTGAAGTTCTGCAGCGTCTGAACGCCACCTTTTCCTGCCCGGACCTCTTTTCCGACAGCGCCTGCGTTCTGCTCTGCTTTCATGATCGCGTACAGATATCCGAGTTCCTGATTTGTCAGATTCCCGCGATCTTTCAGTTCTGCTGCTCCTTCATCTTCAAACTGGTATCCGTTCAGTTCAGCATCCCATCCGTTCGCTTTGACTTTCTTACCCAGCTGTTCTGCGTCGCTCATATTGTTTGCATAATAACGCTTCGTTGCCTGGACGCCAGTATGAATTGCTGTTGCTCCGGCGCCCATCGCTCCGCCGGAAATGAATCCTCCGAATCCAGCCATGAACACATCGCTTGCTGCATCCTTTGCAACGCGTGCATATGCTTCTTTATCAGAATAGCCGCGATCCCTCAGCTGATTGTACTGCTGCGTCAGTTTATTCATATCAGCATTGATCAATGCGTCAGCGATTATGTTTGCGACTTCCGTGTTTACTTCTTCGCTTGCTTCAAACCCAGCCTGCTTCAACGCGTTCATAGCAAATTCTGCGATTGATCCTGCGTCTTTGATCTTGACCAGTTTTTCCAAGCTTGCTTCTTCGAATATTATTTCGAACGCGCCCGCAGCCAGAGCTGTTGCCTGTGCACGGTTCGCATCAAGGCCACGATCGATCGCTTCCCTATACGTCGAATTGTAAGCGCTTCCTCCGAGTGCCATTCCTCCCAGCGTTACGATTCCTCCACTTCCGCCGCCCATCATAGCGGCAGCCAAGCTATCCGCAATGCTCATACCGGTTCCGTACAGGAAGCTTCCGGTTTTCGACATGCCTTCCTGACGCTGTTCTCTGATGATTCCTCCAAAGTCCAACGCCGCTGCTGTCATTCTTCCTACATCATTTCCTGACAACGCGCTTCCTGTATTAGCTGACGGTCCAATGAGTCCAGTCGCTAAGTTGATCGGAACCGACGCAGCATCTGCAAGCAGACCATACTTCTTTGCAAATTCCCTCGCGTTATCACTGATCTTATCTGCGCCCCTTCTATCCAGCGTCGGCAGTAACGCTTCAAAGTATTGATCAGCAGCTTCTCCGCCCTGCTCTCTATGCAGGATGTTGAACGTGTTGATCTCTTCCGGTTTCATAAACCTGGCATATTCATATGCGTCATAGATCGGATTGTTCGGATCTCCTTTCAGATACTTCTTGTCTCCCGACGCCGCCTGCACAAGTGCGTCAATCGCATCCTGATCATTGACCGCTTTGTAATAGATGGATCCGGTTTCTTTCATAGAATCAGGATCATAGTTTTTCACTGCATCCTGGATCCATTCTTTCGTGCTGTTAAAATCGTTCTTTGTTTTCCCGTATGCTAATACCGGCGTTACCGTTTTCCCCGCAGCCGCAGCCTGTGCAGTTTGAATCACCTGCTGATTCGCCTGGTTCTTCCGGTAGTTCTGCACCATCCGGATACCTGTCTGCCGGTTCATCAGATCATCTTCCGCTTCTCTGCTGTATGCTCTTGATCCTGACGGTGCGGTTCCCGCTTCGATCGCATTGTTCAGATCAAAGATATCTCCCATACGACGTGAAGCAAGCGCACGGGCATCATCTTCCGTTCCTGCCAGCTGATTCTCCAGTTCCTCGTCTGACATTGCTCCGTACCTGAGAAACGCTTCCTGCGTTCTCCAGTCCGTGTTGATCTGTTCCATATGCTGCCTGGTGCGTTCTTCACTCGCTTCCAGGCGCGAAATATAATCCTGCGTTTTCAGCAGTTTTGTATGTATATCGCTTTTCTGTTTCTGCTGCTCCGGCGTGATCGCGAGCGACGTTCCAGGCCGCTGATAAAAGCTCTCCTGTTTTTTCAGTTCTTTCTCATATGCCCGCGCTGCATTAAGATCTGTCTGCGTAGATTTCAGCTTATCTTCCAGATCCTGATATCCTTGTTTCTTGTAATATGCATCCTTCTGTCCCTCCAGCGTGCCAGCTTTCCGTGCTTCTTCTGCACGCCTTTCATTTCCGAAATTGATAAGCTTCTCCGACGGGGATGGATTATTCGAAGGCATAATCACGTTCTCGTTGGTGGCTGCTTTGATGGCCGCTTTATCTGATGCAGTACGCAGCAAGGAAGGTTTCTGCGACGCCTTTGTTCCAGCCAGCCCGATCATCTTCTTAGCAACTTCAGTATTCGTTTTTGCCGTTCCCGGCGTCTGTGCTTTTGCCTGCAGCAGTGTTGGAACGTTCGCTGTATTATACTTAGCCGCCGCGAAGTTCTTCAGTGCACTTGTTGCAAGCCCGGTGCCGAACGTTTTTGCTTTTTCCGTCTGCTGCTGTTTCTGCAGCGCTTCCAGCCTTGCAGCTTCTTCCTGCGCTCTCTTTGCCGCAGCCGCCTGCGCCGCAGCGTTCCGCGCTGCTATCGTCTTATTTGCTTCCTCGACTGCAGCGTTCTCTAACTGCTGTGATTCTACGCGCCGCAGCTCATCATTTGCTATTGTTACCGGCGTCAGTACTCTTGCTCTCAGTCTTGGCTCTTCTCCGGATATCACCGATCCTTCGTTTGATGCAAGTCCGCGGTTCTGCAGCATACGTCTTCCAGCATCGATCTGATCCCGTGCTGACTGTACCATCTGTACTCGTTCATCCGCATGGGCATTGTTGTACTGCTGCTGTTTTTCCGTCAGCGCTTTCACCTGTGCGTTTGTCAGATACTTTTTATACTTATCGATCTCTGTCGCCATGTGCGCCCTCCTATCTTACATACCGATCCGGAACATACCGGATCTGAATCCCGTAGATTCCAAATCCTTCGTTTATCGTGTCATTCTCCAGTGTCAGCCTTAACGTGTTGAACCGTTTCAGTGACTTCTCAAAACGGAATAGCGTTGTCGTAATCTCATTATCTGCAAGATCTACCGTCGCATTAACTACGATTCCGTCTCCTTCTGCTGTTACCAGTACGGAGCTCCTGTCATACGGTTTGACCATGACTGCGCAGCCTTTTCTGCTCAACGACTTTTTCATAGCCAGTGAAGACAATGCATCCTGCTTCGTTCTCCAGTACGCACGGATCACCTGCCCGTTGATCCAGTTTCCATTCTCATTCACCATTCCGTCAGAGAATCGTTCCAGCCCACCGAGATCACTGTTAAATTTGCACAGTTTCCCGTCCGCCGTTCCGTACCACAGTTCTCCGTTCAGTTCCAGGAATACTGTCGCGTAAACATTTGTCCAGTAATACCATTCGTAAACATACGATGATTCTGATACATATGCTTTCTGCGCTGCATCTGCCACATAGCAGTGCCCGGATTGCGGAAAACATAGAATATACTTATCGTTCCATACTGCAGCGACCGGTTCTCCGCGTTCCTGCTTCATCCTTGTATCAACGAATATAGATCTATTCTGCACTGTTCGCTGCTGTGACGCATCTGTGCCTGAGATTGCGTATACCCCATTCTGATTAAAGAACAGCGGATCATCCCGCAGCGATGCGAACGCTTTTGAAGATGCAGCTCCTACGCCCTTGATGCCCTGCTGAACCGGATACAACACGGAGTAATCACTCTGTTCCTCTGATGATCTGATATAGATCTCCGGTTCAAAGTTATCCTGTTCCTTAACGATCGCGAGGATATCACCATAATGCAGGTATCCTTTGATCTTCGTATACTCGGATCCAACTTTCGTAAATCCGTTCTCCGGAAAAAACGTCGGATCGTCCACGTCGCTCATGAAGTCCTGGTTCGGATAATCCGGATTCCCTGTTACAAATATCCTGTTATTGTTGAAGTATCCGAATCGCGTCGCAATCGTGCAGTGTGTGATCTTTGTCGATACCAGCGTTGTCACCGGTGTGAACGTTACCCGGATGTTATCAAACCCTGCTCCATCCGGATGCGCTGCCGGCGCTGCAGTAAACGTAATCTTTGTACGTTCTCCATCTGCAGATGAGGTGTATGCAGATGTTGTTGTCCAGGATCCGGATGAAAGGATCTCAATCTTCGTGATGCTTGCAGCCTTTGTAGTCAGCCAGAATTCCGTATGTGTTCCGTCGCCGGCCATTGTGTTGATCTGCTTCGTCTGCAGATAGTTCGCTTCCTCATATGCCGTGCAGTGCTGCCATGTTCCTTCATCCAGTGTCCCATCCGGAAGCTTCTCGTAAAGATAGTATCCGTTCACGCCTGTCGTCGGGATCTTCCCCGTGACGCTCGATATCGTGTACCCGTTATAGAACGACAGACTTTGCACTGACGATTTCGTACGATGGATCTTGTAATAATGCTCTCCATCCATGATGTACAGATCACCCTTGCACTCAAACGATACGCTCGGTCCGTTCTTCATGGTTTTGTTGGTGTCCGTCGGCGTCGGGATTTCATCATGCGTCATAGTCATTGCCTGGATTACCAGAGCCAGATCGTTTTCTGTGACAGCACCATCCTCATCCTCATCCGCGTTCTCTGCCTGCCATGCATACGTTACTGTTGCGCTTCCCGATATAAATGATCTGATCCAGTCCACATGGTCCGTCGTCGGTTTGAACAGTCTGTTATACTCTTCGTTTTCATGGATCCCGTCTGACAGTACATTCCGCAGCCGGCGTATAACAGGATATGCCCACAGTTTTGTTCCGCAGTGAACGAATATGATTCCGTATCCCTGCAGCAAAGACAGATAATGCAGTCCATTGATCTTCCCGCCGGTAAACTGTTTCATGATTCTCCAGCCGACGCGCTTGCTCGGAAATCCCGCTTCGTCCGCGATCATGTTCAGCATATCGCTTGCACGACTATCATCGATGTTTGTCGCATCCGTCGAAAAATCTACTCCACGAAATCTGGAGTAGATCTTGCTCTGCCAATTCGTTACTGTACTCATAACGTCACCCATACTCCCCGCTTGCACTCATTGATTGCGTTCAGATATCTTGCCCGGTTCAAATCTGCCTGGTATGTATCCAGTTCCTCTGTCCAATAATGCTCTGCCAGCGCGTATACGAATACCGTTCTAAGGATCTCTTCGTGATACGGAATCTCTTCTTCGATCCGCTCTACCCACGGGATCTTTGTCAGCAGTTCCTTCCCTTCCGATTCACGCATATTGTTCTCCAGCATGAATGTTTCAGCGATGATCCTATTCAGGAAATGGACCGTATACCGCTCTTCCGGAAGGTTTGTTCCTGTGTCTTCATAGAGCATCGCGCTCGCTAAATTGTAGATCTGTAAGCCTGTCATTCTTTTTCTCCTTTGCCGAGTTGCACGGCTATACTCTCAGGATATGCGCAAGGGGAGATCGCTCTCCCCTTCTCTTTATAGTCCCACAGATCAGGACGTAGTAACGGTCGTCGTGACGTTGCTCGTGAACTTCCCGCTTTCGCCAAGCACAACAGCCTTGATGGTAGCACCCGCAGTGTGCGTCGGCGTCGATGTGGAAGTGATCTGCACTGCCGTTGAGCTGTAACGCGGATCAGATCCGTCCAGCGTATACTTGACCTTCTTACCGCTTGCGACGGTGATCTGTCCCGCGACGGAAACCGTCGGCGCAGTCTCCTGCTCGGATGCCTTAACCAGTGCCACAACACCGTCCGCCTGCGTCCAGGATACGAACGCGTCTGCGATTCTACGGAAGTCTGCGACCGGGCCATCATATCCCTGAACCTTATCGTACACATTCGCTGTCTCCAGCTGCGTCGGTGCGAACACGCTTTCTTTGCGTGCAGCCAGCGCATAGCAGTGCTGGTTGTCGAACAGAGAATCGACGATCGGAACGATTGCGAGGGATCCGAAGTATCCCACCTGTCCCTTTGCGATCATCTTGTTTACCAGATTGTCGCAGTATCTCCATTCATCAGCCAGCCGGATGAATTTCAGACTAGAGTACGGAACATAGCAGAAACGCTGATCCTGCGGAACGCGCTTGTTGTTCATAGCGGTTTCCATATCGATCAGGCCTTCGATGATCGTGCTCTTCGTTACCGCAGCAGACAGTGTAATGGTCTGTCCACAGTTATGCGCCCAGGAATTCAGCACCATGCTGTCATACCACGGGATCACGACTTCGTTATCCTGCTGCTTCATCCACTCACCGATCCGCTTCAGCATGTACTGCTGCGTATTATCCCCGCGGTCGATGGTTCCGCTGTACGCTTTGTCATATTTGACCGTGAATTCCTGAACCGCATCCTGCACGTTCTGCGGAGTGCCGAACCGGTTCCCGTTCGCGTTGCGGTTGAAATCCACCAGCGGAGTGGTCAGTGTGTGCAATACGCGGATCGTCTTCGCGCCAGTCCATTCAAACCGGGTAGAGCTTTTTCCCGCGACTACAGATTTGTTCTCAAAGCCCTGGTCGAGCTTTTTACCATATTTCGTAATCAGATTGATCATGATGAATTGCTCCTTTTAAAATGATTCATGATAAGTACCCCTTCAGGAACGGATCTCCGTCATCACCCTTGTTTGTACGCAAGGATCCCAGAGAGGCTTTTTTGTTCTTTGCGTTTTTCTCTCGTACAGCCGCTTCTGACTGCTGCTTCTTCAGTTCTCGGATCTCATGATTCTTCAATGCCATGAGAGGTGATGCTCCGTTCTTAACGTCTTCCATGACGTCTTCCGGCAGTTCATCCACCTTTGTATCCGGGTATTCGCGTAGAGCCTCCGCCCACGCTTTCTCTTCTGCGCTCTGTTCTTTGTCCTTAGATCCCGCTTCCGTCTTCTTTGTACGGTATCCAGCGAGTTCCTTTACCATTTCTGCCGGTGCATCCGGATACTTGTTCCGGATCTCTCTCTCGGCTTCCAGCTGCGCATCCGCTTCAGAGTTCTCTAACATGAACGTCGCGTAGTCTTCAATCGACATTCCCGCTTTCTCAGCTGCCGCTTTCATTGCCTTATGAATCGGTCCTGACTCAAAGCTGTCCAGGCGGCTTTTGATCTTGTCATAGTTGAGTCCCTTCTGCGCTGCCGTGATCATTTCATCGCGGCTCAGTTTCTTCTCTTCCCCGTTGAATTTGACGGTGAAGGCCTCGGATTCCTCTTCGACTTCATCCGCGCTTTCTTCCTCGTCGCCGTCGAATTCATCGAATGATTCATCCTCGTCGAAATCGAGTTCGTAATCATCTACCGGCTCGACTTCTGTTTCTTCGACTTCAGGATTCAAGTTGGTATTCTCGTTCTCCATTCTGTCTTCTCCTTTCTCGCTCGGCTATGGTTGGCCGATTTTTACTGAGGTAAATACGGTACGTCGCTCGGCATGTATCCATTCTGATAGTATTGCCCCGCAGCCGGCTGCTGACCTTGCTGTAACATCAACTGCTGTTTCTTCGCGTAGTCAATCAGCTTCTGCTTGTGCGGTATATACTTGTCCGGCATGACGTCCAGGAATAGCAGGAACGCATCCGGATCCTGCATGATGCCGCTTGTGAAGATGTTGTTCAGCGTCTCCACCTGCATCGTCTCAGACCAATATGTACTCGTTCCGATCTGCACACTGATCATATAGTTCTCATCCGTTAATGTGCTGAAATCAAATTCCTGCAGGACGTATGACGGATCATCGTTTTCATCTATATCCTCAACTGCGACCTGTCTTGTTCCATAGTAGGCGCGCATCATATCTACGATGATCCTGACCTGTGCTTCCACGAAATCGTTATATTCCATCCGATGCATTTCCACCGGGTAATTGTCAGCTGTCTGAAGCGCAATGATCGCCGCAGCGTTGTCCGGCCGCACGTCTCCCATTGTCGCATCCGATGCTCCCATGCAGTCCCTCGTCAGAGACAGCAGCGCATCCATTACATTTACGATCGACGGGTTTACTGCCGCGCCCTGCAGGTACGTCGCAACTTTCGTAACGTCGATCTCTCCCGTTACTTTGATTGCCTTCGTCGGGCTCGGATCCCATTCGCGCACCCGGTCGCTGTAGATCAGCTTCGCGAACGACGTGTTCCGGATCTGGCTCATGATGCTTGAATACGTCGCATTGATTGCGATCTGGTTCGGGATCAGTCCCGTGATTGCAGCTCTTCCGTGATAGGAATTCCGTAACTCTTCCCAGCTCATCCATGCGATCGGATAACGGTTCAGTTCCAGATCCCAATCCTCGCGGATCGTTACGTTATGTGTCGCTTTCACACAATGGATATGCCCATCTTCTGCGCGATACAGCTTTACTGCTACCGTTACCAGACTGTTCTCGCTTCCGCGTTCTTCCTGGTGATCGTCTGATTCCGCACGGATCTGATCCAGCAGATCTTCCGGTACTCCGTTTTCCTCAGCTTCCTCCCGCACTTCATCTACCGGCTTGCGCTGCAGTACGATTATGTACGGCTGGATTTCCACGCGCCTGTCATGCGGATTCCCGAAGATCACGTTTATGTTCTCTATGATCTCGCTTCTGATCGTTCCGGTTGCCATCTGCCCGGTCGGTGCATCTGCATCAAACCAGAAATAAGCGCATGTATCTGCATCCACTGCCGCGTTTCTGATATGCTTCCTGTTCTGCTTCTTCAGATCGATCCGCTCATACGCCGCGTCCACTTCCCGCGCGATCGTCTTCATGATCTTCTCGTTCTCTTTCGTCGGCTGCAGGTGTTCAATCTTTGCTGCCACGTCGTCTGATGCTACTTTCGCGATCAGCATTGCGCATACACGCTGCAGAAAGTTCGCTGTTACCAGCAGCAGATCCGGCGTCTTTGCCGACAGACCGCGCCACTGGTCACCTGTATAGAACGCCTCGTTCCGTTTTACCGTTTCAAACAGATCAATACCGTCAGACTGCTTGTACTGCAGCCCGCGGTCAACCTCATCAAATATATCCCTGGGATCCAGTTTAACCTTTCTCATTCGGACCTCCCGTCATACCTGAGCATTTTCTCCCACTGTTCTCTCAGGTTTTTGTCCTTCTCCCGCTGCTCCCGCTCTGCTTCCGTTTCTTCCTGCACGGTCTCGCGTTCCGGTTCACTATGCATCCTTTTTCCGATCAGAATCCCGCAGGCCATTACTGCCGCGCCTGCCAGTATCCCCGCGATCAATTCCATGTATCAGTATCCTCCGCTATATTCAAAGAATGATTCGATCTGTTCGTCATACTCCGGTGGTGCAAGCGGATCACGTTCTTTCTGCTCTTCTGCTCCCCACGGTCTTCCAGCTGCAAATGCCCGCAGCGCGTCCGGTCCATGCGTCAGCTCGTGCGGTTGATCCGCGCAATCATCCTTTCTCCGTTCGTCTTTCTGTATCGACAGCAGGCATTTCCATAGATACGGTGTCGCTCCCCGCAGGAATCTCATATGCGGCTTTATGATCTCCTGTCCCGTCTGTTCGTCCAGCGTCCTTCTCGGCGCCAGCCATTCTTTGAGATCCAGCCACCCCTGCACGCGGTCGTTGCTCGTCTTGGTCATTGGCAGCCCGTGCTCTGCAAAGATCTCTGCAGCACTTCTTCCGGTGTCCTGTCTCCTGTTCCATAGGTCCGGTGGTGCGAATATCGCTTCAATCTTCTCCCGACCCATCGCTTCTTTGATCCGTTCCGCGGCAGCGCTGATGATTAAATTGCTCTCTGCCACTTCCCGGTAAACGATATCTTCTCCGGCTGTATCGATCCTGTGCCAGTAACAGGCCAGCTTGTCCAGTCCGTAGTCCAGGCTGATGTAGTTCCTGCGGGTTCCTTCCGGCAGATAGTCCACCATATGTATGTGATCGCGTATCTCCGGGAAGAACGCGCCGCCTACGATGAGGCTTGCTTCCTCCGGTGTCGCAGGATACTCCGCATAGATCTGATCCCCTATGCTCTCCTTCGTCTGCTCGTACCATTCCGGCGTTCGTCTCGGATCCGTGTTCCATCCCAGGAAGAGCTTGTTAAAAATCTTGTTCTCGTTCCAGATCTGTTCGAACAGCGTTCCGCGTTTCATAGTCGAAAGACCTATCACCTGCCCGCCGCTCGGACTGTTTATCGTCGGGAACACGCTGGTCCAGATCTTCTCAGCAAATTCCTGATACGCCCATTCGTCCAGGATGATTAGGTTTGCTGTGAATGATCTGCCTGCGCCCGGTGTGCTCGGAAACGCCTGGAACGTACTTCTGAGTCCATTCTCATGTACGATCGTTGCTGTCAATGCTGTGCTTTCCCACGTCATTCCGCCCCAATCGTCTTCCCGGATCAGCTCCTTCATGTGTGACAGGATCACTACAATCCTTCGTACCAGTTCCTTCGCTTCCGTTTCCGTCCTGGAAAGAGCGACTACCGTTTTTCCAGGCCTGAGCATGACCCATGCCGCATATGCCAATGCGAGCCATGTGATCCCCAGCTGCCGTGCCTTCAGGATGATGTTCAGTCGGTGCGTTCTGATGCTGTTCAGAACATTTCTCTGTCCATCCCACAGCTCGAACGGCACAATCAGCCCATCCGTCTGCTTATCTTCGATCTTCACATATGTTTCGACAAAATACAGCAGATTCGTCCGGACGTACTGCAGCTCACTCTGATACGCTTTCCGTACGATAGGATTCAAGACGCTCCACCACTTTCTCCATGAGGGCTCTGTCTTCATCCGGGATCCTGTCTATGTGCTCCACTTTCCCGCTCAGATCTGCGTTCAGTTTGTCTCTCCATAGATCCGGCAGCCGGTTCTTCAGCCAGAAGATCATTGCTGTCGTGTCGCCCGGAATCCATTTTTCGATCTCGCGTTCGTCCTTGATCGTTCCGTCCGGTTTCAGTGTCTTGTACTTCTCAGTTACTTTGAATCCGATCGCTTTCTTGAACAGCGCGTTTTCAACGATCGCGTCCGCTTCGCGCGCGCCTGTGTTTAGGGCGTCCGAAATGTCCGGAAATCTGTTCTTCCATTCCGCGAGCGTCGATCTGCTGACTCCGATGTTCTTCGCGATGTCTTCATCCGTCAGACCTTTTCGCGCCCAATTCGTTAAAAGCGCCAGCCGGCCTTCCGTTCTCCATGCGTCGTACTTTCCTCTCGCCACGCGCAAGCCCCCTTTTTCTGCATGCTAACATATAAACCTTCAAAAAAACTGCCAACTTAAAAGAGAGCCTTTCAGCTCTCTCAATGGGATTCCATGTACGATTTCGCTTTCTTCAGGATCCGGAAGTATGTTCGCTCCGATATGTGCATCTTCATGCATACCTTCACGATACTCATCTGATGGATGTATCTGTAGTTCAGGAGGAACATCCATTCTTCCGGATTCTCCTCTTCCTCCATCTGCTCCGTGATCAGCTCGAATCTTTCCCGGATCTTTCTCATCCGCGGCGAACGTCTCAGTTTTATCCCCGCTTTCCGGTATTCATTCAGCTCTCTCAGCTTCACTCCGTTTTTCCTCTCTGTGTTTTCTGTGCGCGTAGAGCTCCACACCGAGCATCCACGCCCGCTTCTCTAACGTCTGCAGGTATGTTCGCATCTGCGTCAGCTGATCGTTCATGAGATTCTCGATCGCTCTTTCCTTGCTTCCGGGAGCTGAATCTGCTTTTGCATATTTGCTGAACCAATACGCCTGCAGCTTCTCCATCCGGATCCTTGTCTGGTAATACTCCCCGATCAGACGCATGCTATAGTCCTTGCTCAGCATGTACGGAATCGTATCTTCCAGTGTCTCGATCTCAAACTTCGGCTCTATTGCTTCCTGCTCCTGCTTCCCTTCCGGATCCGGATTGTACCATCCTGCAATCTTTCCTTCCTCGACTACCAGTCTGATCCCGTCGATCTCGTAATACTCGCGCTGCTCCTCTTTGATCTTCGTGCAGTTGTCAAAGATGTGCTTCGCTCTTTTGACCGCGCCGGCAATATCCTCCAGCGATCCTATGAACTCTAACTTGATGCTCTTCTGTTCTTCCATGCGTCTGCTCCTTTCGTTTTTGTTCGTGTTGTTCTATGCAGTGGATTGTGATGGATAACTTTTCAAGTTACCCACACAGCTCCACTGCTGTGTCTTGGTGGACAGTGATGGATAACTCGTTGAGTTACCCACACTGACCACCGCTTATGCTGCTACTGTAACGATATGCGCCTGGCGGCTAATGGGATCATATGTCGATCTTCTTTCCTTCGTACCCGTCTTCGTTGTAAAACTTTACATATTTACAAGGGTTACTCAAAAGGTCGCCTCTCGATCCCCGCTTCGGATCCTTTTCCGGGATCCTTACATATTTAAAATGACTGTATCCATATTCCGTCTGCCAGGCTTCCACCAGCGCGTATCCCCGCGGCGGACGCGGCGGATGCATGATCGAATACTGAAGCACCGGCTCCGTCGGATCCTCCACGATCGGTTTCTTCGCGTTCCTGGTAAACTTGTATCTGTGCCCGCCCTGCGCTTCCGTCCAATGATTCCATAGATAATTCGCAAGGGCTGTATAATCCTGCCCGTAATCAATTCCGTTATAATAGTTGTGCTCCCGCAGCCTGCGGCAATCCGCTATGTCTCCATACGGCCACTTCCATATAATATCTGTCGGATCGATCCCTTCACTCAGCATGTGAAAATGGATCCTCGACGTGCTCTTCCCGCGTCCCATTACGATGCAGATCACAGCGTCGGGATTTACATATTTCAAGCGGCGTACATAATTGTCACGGATCTTCCGTGCCTCTTGAAATGTGTAAACCTCGTGCTCATTGTCGAACGTGAGTGTAGTGTAAAAGCTCGTAGGCGAAAAATTCGCGTTTACGAGCTGCGCAAAACGTCTCCGGCTGATTCCGTCTTTATGTTTCTTCCGGTCCTCTTCCGTCTCGAAGCGGATCCTCGGCATGCTTTCCTTGTTCCGTCTGTGCGTTGATGATGTGTATACTTCCTGCTCGCAGACTGCACCAGCAAAGATCCGCCTCTTGACCTGGTAACTCATGCTTCTGTTCCTTCCTTCTGATTCACTGTCCGTTCCTTCCAAACCAGCTATTTCGTTTTCGGCTCCCCATCCCCACAGAACCAATCGTCTAAAACATAGCAGTCTACGCATCTTCCATAAGCACAAACTCTACCATACCAATCCTCATAACTGTGATTGCACTCTTTGCACCGCACCAATGGTTTCATGATCAGTTCTCTTTTTGCCGAAACTTCACAAATCGATTCGTTTTGCTCCCAATGAACAGGAGACATTCGTACGATGTATTCCTCTCCATCATGGATTTTTTCTGCAATCGCATGTGTCAATCGCTCTGCCGTTTGCCTGGCAATGTGTGCTATAAATGTTGGTGTTGAATCAAGCAGGTGCGTAGGGATATGGTCCACGCATGCCGTGCATGTTTTCTCGTCACTCATCTGTTTGCTCCTCTTTCTCCATTTGGATATAATTAGTTGGAATATACTTACGACAATGTGCGTATATCAACGTTCCCGCAAATCCAAGACCAGTTATGAATCCGTTCCTGTCATCTTCTCTTATTCCACGACCAAACTCGTCGGACGCTATATAATCAAGAATTACCTTCCCAATATCGTCTGCATTAATAAATAAATTATCCATCCACTTTCTCCTTTCCGTCCATCTTCCCGACATTTATGTCGGTCACATTCATTACCTTGTACGGTTCGGGCAGTTCTGCCCATGCTGTGACTTTCCAGTATGCTCTTGTCCCCGTTAATTCAAAGTGTTTCGATGTGACAAGATACTTTGCAAACGTAACTCTTGCGCGTTCTTGAGAAACTGCCGTGATGATGTAATATGTGTTATGTTTATTCGGCAATTCCTCTGGATATGGATGCCACTTGAATGGAACGGCATCCACGGTTGGTGCATCTTTAATCAACTTTTGAAACTTTGATCTCTAACAATATGCATCCCCTTGTGCGATGCAGATTTTTGCTAAATGTTCTGTATTTTCCAATAAAGCAGCTTTATCAATGAGCTCCCGAACCATTTAATTCCCTCTCCATCCGTCTCCACTTTGCGCGACAGTCCGTCTCCGCTCTGTGTTTCCACAGCCATTTGATCGCAGCGTGATAGTACTTCAATTTCTTGATCATTCCCGTTCGCTCCTTCATCCGATGATCGCTTCGATTACTTTCCGCAATGAGATCCAGCGCATCTGTCTCGATGATAGGTTCAATCCCTGCACCTTGATCGATTCCGTTTCTCTATGGACCGTGATCACTTCCCCGCCCGGATTGATGAAAAAGCTTTCAACAGGACGCCCGATCAGGATCAGCATCCCTTTCACTGCCTGCAGGAAATATTCCATCTCAGCAATATCTGCTGCCTGCTTCGCTGCCTGAGCGTGCTCGTATTGCGCTCTCCGCAGTCTGCGCTCTTCCTCTTCCTCGGCTTTGATCGCTTTCCGCTGCTCCATTACGCGGACCAGCGCATTGTCTTCCATGCTGAACAGTTTCATATCCTGCTCTTCCTTCTTCTTTTGCTCCTGTCGGTTCGCTGCCGCGCCGAATACGTCCATGCTCATATCACTTCCTCCCGCAGCAGATCCTCCAGGCTGAGCTGTCCATCCGCTACATATACTGTCTTGAACGTACGGATCGCGCGTCTCGCTTCCGCTTTCACGAATTCGCTCCACTCCCTGTCGTCTTCCGTGATCTTATATCCCCCGCGGTCTGTATTCGAAATGATCCGTGCTCCTCTATGCCGCGCCACTTCAATCTGATGACGTATACTCCGGTCCCGCAGCCCTGTCTTATGAACCAGTTCCTTCCGGCTGATAAACCGGTCCGTCGGAATGTAATCTCTGATATCGATCTGTGCCATACTTCCCCCTTATGCTGCGCGTACTGTGTCCAGGATCTCTACGTCGATCTTCTTGATCAGATCATTCAGCTGCTGCAGTTCCTTCTGCAGTTCTTCTCTGTCTTTCCTGATCTTCTCTGTATCTCCACTTGATTCCGCCATGTTGTCAGCCAGCTTCGCGAATACCTTCGCCCGCTTCTCCGCAAATCTCGATCTGTGTCTCCACAGATCACGCTCCTTGCACGCATCTGCGAGCTTCTTTTCATATTTATTTACGATTGATTGTTCTCTTTCTTCCCTGTCTGCAACGATCTCTGTGCGCTCCTGACGGTCTGACAGAGCATCTTCTGCCGCTCGCTGTGACAGTTTCGACAGTTGATCCCGCAGCTGGCGGATCGTTTCATCCTTCGCCTGCAGCATGGATGTTCTCGGAAGATATGCGAACATCAGTACAGCCAGTGTCCCAAGTCCCAGCAGAACGACCAGCCCGACGAGCATGTTGTATCCGCCCTGCAAAACGTTCATGTAGGCGTTGTATGAATCTGCATCCGTGATCACGGATGATAAATCAAATAAAGTTCTCATGGCTTTCTCCCCTTGTCCATTTCTTATTCTTGATCCTCGATTTGATCGCTCTTGCCGATCGTGCCGGAAACATCTCCGAGATCTCCTTAATAGGTTTCCCGCTTTCATATGCTTCCTTCAGGATCTGATCGTCTGTCGTTGTCCACTTGATGTATTCACGTTTCCTGTGTCTTGTTGTGTTCAGCCCCAGCTTGCATCTGCGCTGCGCAATCGCTTCTTCTGTTCGCTCCGGTAACAGTTCCCTTGTTTCCTTCGTGCTAAGTCCTTTCAATACCGATTCCCGGATTACGTCGTCTTCTTCCTTCGTCCACAATCTGATCTCTGTTGATCTCCTGATCTCCGTTACAACGCGGTTCGGTATGCTTTTCTTCTCCAGCCCTTCGATCTTCTCTCCCAGGCTCTCCAGCTTCTGAATGATCAGGTCCTTCGGTTTCGCTTCCAGCTGAGAAATGATCTCGATCTGCGCTTTCTTATCCAGCGCATCCCGGTACATCGTCCGGATCTGTGCGTCTGTGTAGTACCACACGATCACTTCCCCCTTACCGATCTGAATACCGGTTCCTCTGCTCCTTTTGCTTTCACCAATATGTTGATCGTGTCTTTCAGCTGTGCGCTTGCCATCTCGACCAGGAGCGCTGCGCCTTTGTTCCCATCCGCCGCGATCCTCCGCCGCAGATGTTTTAATCCCCTCCCTGCTTCAACCAGTACATTCAGGTATGTATCCATCATGCGAATGTTTTCATCTGTCATTGTTCTCTCCCTCTAAATAGATCTCCAGCGCGTACGGATCCGTGTACTTCCGTTTAAATATCTCCGCCACTTCGTACCCTTCGTATTTCTCCACGCGCTTTAACAGTTGTTTCGCTCTCGCAGTTTCCGCCAGAAATGCTCTTCCTTCATGATCTACGATGTAAAGCTCTACGAGCGCACGGTCCTTCAGTTGCTCCAGTACCCATTTCAGCTGCATGCTCTCCCTCTCTTTCTGTTCGTTTCAGTTTCCTGGGCGGGCAGGATGAATGATCACCAACTGCCCGCCCGCCTTCCGGTCTCCGGCGCTTTGAGCCCGTTCAGGTGAAGGGAGAGAATACCCGTTCAGGCCGCCTGCCGTTTTCCGGAATCATTCCGGCCGGTGACGCTTCCGCCCATGCTGTCCCGGCCGGCGACGCGTCCGCCCGAACGTGCAGTGATCAGGCTTCCACCGCGTCAAACCTTTCCGGGAGCTGCCATGTCTCAGCTCCCGGTGAGCGCCTTTATTTATGTCCGGTACATGCAGGAGGCACGGCGCTCAAACTTTATCCTTCAGATCTGTTCGTCCAGATCTGCTTTCAGATACTGCGTGATCATGTACTCGCAGTCTCCGGAACCTGTATCACAGTGGGATCTCGCCGGGCAGCCGGCGCAGCTCGTCGTCTTCAGGCATTTCCAGATCAATGTCGCAAGCTGTCCATCCGTCATGTGCCGGATGCTGTCCCCGATCGATACCGGCTCTTCCTTCTGCCCTGCAAGTGTCCCGCGGTTCTTCGCTTTGATCCTGTCCAGGAGCGCGAACCTGCATCCTTCCCCTACGCGTTCACAGTTCGGCCACTTCGAACAGTTCTCACACAGAAAATAGTATTGCAGCAGATCCGCCAGCATTCGGTCCGTTACCGCGATCCCAAGAATCTCTCTTACCGCATCTCCGTTCGTCATGTTCTCTCTCCCTTCTCCGCGCGCGGTTTCCTTATCCATCCTGTCCGTCTTCTGCGCCAGGCTTCTCCGGTTGCTCTTCAGGCAGTTCCGGCTGTACCAGCCCCATCTCTATGAGCTCATCTGCA
>JAEEGL015532244.1_pt1 | contig 19428 bp, 16 predicted proteins | sample 9134231 | NCBI WGS metagenome assembly JAEEGL01 (sample SAMN16246548, study PRJNA631951) | gut metagenome | biome: gut microbiome; feature: rumen; material: fiber-attached | host: Bos | place: Iran: Karaj | collected 2018-10
CCTGCAATTTTGATGCCACTGTTTTATCATCCAATAAAAGAAAAGAAATACGATTATCTTGTTATACCACAATTTATAGATGAAAAAAAATTCAGAGATGCCCATCCAAAAGAGAAGATGGTTAGCATGAACACAGATGATTATAAATATGTGATAGATGAGATACTATCAAGTAAAATCGTATATACGAGTTCTTTACATGGAATAATATTGGCTGAAGCTTATGGGATACCAGCAGTTTTTTTTAGAAGTCTTCCTAAATATAAGGATTTCAAGTATTATGATTACTATTATAGCACAGGGCGCAAGAATATTAAGATAGCAGAATCTTTTGAAGAAGCACTTGCGATGAAGCCGCTTCCTCTTCCCGACCTATCCATGCTAAGGCAAGGGTTACTTGATAGTTTCCCATATGATTTGTGGGAGCAATAACAAAAGTATAAAGGGTTAAATTAAGTAGGAATTACATTTTCGTTAGAAGGAAAGACCGTGCTTGTCACTGGTGCCTCTTCCGGCATCGGCCAAGCTACGGCTATTGAACGCTCAAAGATGGGAGCTAAAGTTGTTATTACAGGCCGTAATGAGGAACGTCTTAATGAGACATTTTCTCAATTAGAAGGTGAGGGACACCAAATCATAGTCGCAGACCTTAATGCGCAAGACGATATTAATGCTCTTGTAGATGCTTGCCCCTCATTAGACGGTTTGGTAAATAACGCAGGAAAAGGTAAGAGCAAGCCTGTTAACTTCCTTAAATTAGAGGATTTGCAGGATGTTTATCAGACAAACCTTTTCGGTGTAGCCTTATTAACTAAAGGACTCTTAAAAAAGAAGAAACTTGTTAAGGGTGCTTCTATCGTGTTTACTTCTTCTATCTCATCTTATATGACCGCAGCAGGTTTGTCGATATATGCTTCTTCTAAGGCTGCTGTGTGCGGCTATATGCGAACATGTGCTATTGAACTTGGAGTAAAAGGTATTAGAAGCAATGCCGTATTGCCTGGCATGGTTGAAACCAAGCTCATCAATAGCGGAACCTATACTGATGAAGATAAGCAGAAAGATCTGAATCTCTACCCCTTGGGACGCTATGGCAAACCTACAGATATCGCTCATGGTATAATATATCTGTTAAGTGATGCTAGTGTTTGGGTAACAGGTCTGGAGTTAGTAATTGACGGAGGAAGGATGCTCAAATAGTTTTTATGTTACAATTGATAAAATCATATTTACGTATATTAAGATACATATTAAGTGAGATACCATATATTGTCAAGGCAGATAAGATCAATGCTAGATATTTGGATATTCCTGCAAAGAAGAACAGAGTGAATGTTTTTCAATACCATCCTGAACGTTTTGGATATAATCTTGTTAATAACTCACCATACAATTTGGGAGATAGTCTTGGAGAAGTGATAATACGTTTTTTGTTGGCTCAAAAAGGCATAGATTTTGATAAACCCGTTAGCAAAACAAGACATCTTAATTGTGTAGGATCAAATATTTTTGGCAGTTATCAAGATTCTACAATTTGGGGAAGTGGGGCATGCCCTTATTATCCTTATAAGAGTATGCAATTTTGTCAAAAACTGAGTAGAAGGAAATTAGATGTTCGAGCTGTAAGAGGACCCTTGACAAGGGATGTCTTGATGAAATTGGGCTTTTCATGTCCAGAAGTCTATGGCGATCCTGCAATCTTAATGCCAAGAATCTACTTCCCACCATTTTCCAAAACATGTCAGATGCGAAAACGTATTGTTATTCCACAATTCGTTTGTGAACAAAAGCTTCGTGATGAGTATCCAGATGAGCATATAGTAAGTATGAATACGGATGACTATAAGAGTGTCATTGACGAGATCCTCTCAAGTGAGATAGTATATTCAAGTAGTCTTCATGGTATTATCCTTGCTGAATCATACGGAATACCAGCTGTGTTTTTTAGGGGATTGAAAAAGAGTGCTGATTTTAAATACCTAGATTATTATTATAGTACAGGTCGTAAGGACATTGTTGTAGCAGAGTCATTTGAGGAGGCATTGAAAATGGAACCATTGCCACTTCCAGACTTTTCAAAAATGCGTCAAGGTCTTCTCGATAGTTTCCCATACGACCTATGGGAATAAGAATTGAATTATTAATTGATTATGGCAATTTTAACTTACAAAGGTGTAGGCATAACAGCCCTTTCTGCTTGCGTTCCAAGCCGGGTAATAGATAACTATCATTATGATTTGGATATCTGGTCTGAAGAAGAAGTGAAAAAAGTTGTGGATAAGGTTGGGGTGACAGAACGCCGTTTTGTTGATGATAAGACTTGTGCATCAGATCTCTGTTTTGCTGCTGCAGAAAAGTTAATTGCTGACAATAGCATAGATAAGAGAGAAATAGATCTATTGGTATTTCTATCACAGACTCCAGACTATCGTATGCCCGCAACAAGTATTTTGCTTCAGGATAGGCTTGGACTGCCTATGTCAACGATGGCATTTGACATTCAATTAGGCTGTTCAGGCTTTATCAGTGCGCTATGCATCATTTACGCAATGATGCAAAATAACGGATTCCGAAAGGCTATACTTCTTAATGGTGAAACTCGCTCAAAAGTTTACAGTCGAAAGGATCGACGCGAGGCTTTTATCTTTGGTGATGCTGGCGTGGCAGCATTGATAGAACGTGATGAAAAGTTTGGAGATAGTTGTTTTTCGCTTAACAGTGATGGTTCTCGCGGGGAACTGATAATGATTCCCGGGGGTGGTTATCGAAATATGAGCTCAGAAGAGACACTTCGAGAAAAAGTAGTGGATGAGTATGGTAATATCCGTAGTGACGAACAAGGCCATATGAATGGTGCGGATGTTTTTAACTTTGTCATTGTAGAAGTTCCAAAGGATATCAAGCGACTGTTGGCCGCATCTGGAGAGAATATTCAAGAGATGGATTACTATGTATTCCATCAGGCCAATGCATTTATCAATAATCATATTGCGAAAAAGTTAAAGTTGGACAAGGAACGTATTCCCTGGACTATTCAAAAATATGGCAACACCTCTTCGGTATCTGTGCCTCTGACTATAGTCAGCGAGTTGAAGAATAAAATGGAAGGAGAGAAAAAACTCTTATTAAGTGCATTTGGCGTAGGTATGGCATGGGCTACAGCGATTGTTCCATTTGTGGACTGTAAGATAAGTGATATAGTAGAATTATGAAGAATAATCCTCTTGTGTCTATAAGATGTTTGGTGTATAATCATGGGCCATATCTTCGACAATGCCTTGATGGCTTTGTGATGCAGAAGACAGATTTCGCTTTTGAGGCAATTGTTCATGATGATGCTTCTACAGATAATTCTGCTATGATTATTCGAGAATATGCTGAGAAATATCCAGGTATTATTAAGCCCATATATGAATCAGAGAATCAATATCGAAAAGGAACCATAGGCAAAATTATGGATAATGCAGTATCACCCTCTTCAAAGTATATAGCTATGTGTGAAGGCGATGACTATTGGACAGATTCCTTGAAATTACAGAAGCAAGTAGATTATATGGAGGCACATCCTAAGTGTGGACTCGTGTGGGCAAAAGCAAGATGTTATTATCAAAATAAAGGTAAGTTTAAAGGTACTACTGGGCATTATATGTCTGGGTATTATGATATGTTTGTGAATTATTCGATATCCCCTTTAACTGTCATGTATAGGACATCTTCATTAGCAGGTTATGCTAATTTTGTAAAAGGACAAAAGTGGTTGATGGGAGACTCTCCATTATTTCTATATATTGCTCATGACCATGATATCCATTTTATGGATGAGATTGTGGGTGTATATAGAATACTTCCAGAATCAGCCAGCCACAGTTCATCATACGAGAAAGCTGTAAGATTTAAGAATTCTACATTTGCTGTTGTCAAATTCTTTTGTGAGAAATATGGGCATCCAAACTTTAAACAGTTGGAAAGCATTCATTACTCATATTTATTTAATTACGCTTTTAATGACGGACGCTATCAAACGGCAAAGGAGGTCTATAAGCAGATTGCATTTCCTAATGTAAAGATTCGAATAAAGCGCATCATCGCATCTCTACCAATAGTCCGGAATCTCTATTATATTCTTTTCCACAAAATAATAAAGAAATATTAAAAATGACCTTCGTTATAATTACTTGAATTAATATGTCACCAAAAATAAGTGTTATTATACCAGTCTATAATTCTTCCGAGACATTATCTCAGTGTGTTGAAAGTGTTTTATCTCAGAAGTATCATGATTTTGAGGTCCTTCTTATTGATGATGGTTCAAAAGATGATTCACTATCGATATGTCGTAGATATGCAGAAACGGATAAACGCGTAAGAGTTTTCGAAAAAAAAAATGGAGGAGTTAGCTCAGCAAGAAATATAGGCTTAGATAATGCCGAAGGAGAATGGATTACTTTTGTCGATTCTGATGATTATCTTGACCCTTTATTTTTAGAAGACTTAGGGAAAGAAGACTCTTGCTTGTTTGTTAAGTCAATGAAAACATTCCGAAAAGAAAAAGATAAGAGATACTCAGTGTTCAACTTCACGACAGAGGAATTATTAAAAGACGAGAGATTGCCATTTTTTATAAAAGAGAATATAACTAGCTTTATGTTTCGAGGTCCTTGTTCCAAGTTTTATAGTAGGTCTGTTATTGGAAATTTACGATTCCTTGAAGACATGAAGGTTGCAGAAGATACCTGTTTTGTAATGAATTACCTATCAAGAGTTACAAAGATTACCCTCTTACCCCATGGAGCCTATGTTGTGAGATTGAGTCCATCCCCGGCAAACGTAAAGTATTCAATGTCTGTGTCCTACGCAGTGCAATCTTTAGGTCATCTTTATGAGGCTTATGAACGTGTGAACGATAGATTTAATATAGGTCATTATGAATTCTTTTCGTTTATAGGATCATTTAAGGACATGGCGCAAGAAGATTGGAAGGAAAGGCCATCTAAGTGGTATAACAATGGAAAGATTCGTTCTTTTTATAAATATGTTTGGCCAGAGCTTTCATTTCAACAAAAGGCAAGTTTAGTCGGTGCTTTTGTTTTACGTAAGTAGAGGGATGGTTTTCAAAACACATAGTTCTGAAAATATGTTTTGGATTCAGAACGCTTTTTTTGATATTCAGGTGACTTTTATATAGATGGAAGGAAGTAGCAATTCAAAACGAATAGCAAAGAATACGGTCATCCTTTATTTTAGGATGTTTGTGATGATGGCGATAGGGCTTTTTACGAGTCGTATTGTTTTACAGACATTGGGAGTGAAGGATTATGGAACTTATAATGTGGTCGGTGGATTAGTCGGAATGTTTACCATTGTCAGTAGTTCTCTCTCTACTGCCATCAGCCGTTTTATCACGTTTGAACTTGGAAAAAATGATAAAGTACGACTGAATAAGATATTTTCGACGGCAATCAATGTGCAGTTACTTATTGGATTGCTCATTATCATTCTGATGGAATTGGTTGGTGTGTGGTTCCTAAATACACAACTGAATATCCCTGAAGGGAGAATGGGGGCAGCAAACTGGGTGTTCCAACTGTCAATAGTATCGTTTGTGTTGGGATTATTAATGGTACCTTACAATGCGTCCATTATTGCCCATGAGGATATGAGTGTTTTTGCCTATATGTCACTTTTACAAGCTGTTTTGAAATTATTAATTGTCTATTCGTTGTATATATCTCCTTACGACAAACTCAAAACATATGCTGTGTTAGGTTTTTGTGTGGCTTTGCTGATGCGTAGTATCTATGCTACTTATTGTAAAAGACATTATGAAGAGTGTACATATCATTTTGTGAATGACAAACAACTACTTAAAGAAATGACAGGCTTTGCAGGATGGAATTTCTTAGGTAATGGGTCGTGGATTTTGAATAACCAAGGAGTCAATATCTTAATTAATATATTCTTTGGGGTTACGCTGAATGCTGCTCGTGGCATTGCGACAACAGTTGATAATCTGGTACAGAGTTTTGTGCGTAATTTTATGACTGCTGTTAATCCGCAGATTACGAAGAGCTATGCTGCAGGTGATTTGGCGTATATGCATAAGCTGGTCTTTGCCGGAGCCAAATATTCGGCATTCATGATGCTTTTTTTTATTATTCCTATTTCTTTGGAAACAGAAACGATTTTACACTTGTGGTTGGGAGAAATTATCCCAAATTATGCTCCTGCTTTTGTCAGATGGACGTTATTATCATCGATGTGTGTAACATTAGGTAATACTCTCATTACATCAGTATTTGCAACAGGAAAATTAAAAAACTACGAATTGGTGATGGGGCTGATGGCATTGTCTAATTTTCCTCTAACATGGATTGCTTTTGTGATAGGTTCTTCCCCAGTTGTGGCATATATTATCTATTTCTGTATTTATTTTGTTATGATCTTCGTTCGCTTGTATATGGTGAAGGACTTGATACACATGTCTGCATGGACGTATATACGTGAAGTGTTTGTTCCTGTACTTGTAGTAGGAGCTTTGTCTTTATCCCTGCCTCTAGTTATCTACATGACACATGAAGATTCTTTATGGAGGCTTGTTGAAATTGGAACTGTAAGTGTTATTTGTACCATTTTAAGTGTTGGGTTTTTGGGTATGAAGACTAATGAAAGAAAATTAGTGCTCGGATATATTCGCAGAAAATTTGGGAAATAGTTTTTTTCTATTGCTAGTACAGATTTCTGGATAGTTAATGGAAATTTGCTGATTAATAGGATTTCGTTATTTTATACTATGGAAAAATCAAGAATTGATACATTAACGAGTTTTCGTTTTTTTATGATATTGATCATAGCCTTCTCTCACGTTTATTTCGTAGGAGGAGATGGCGTTATTGGGAAGTTTATATATACGCATATACAGAATCCTAGTCTTCCTGTTGAATTCTTTTTTGTGATGTCGGGATTTGGTCTGACATATCGCTCGCTGACGAAAGGTAAAAATGCGATAGATGGTAGTTTCACGCTCTTAAAAGGATTGAGGTTTGGCATTCAAAGAATGAAAAAGCTTTATTGGCTGTATGTTTTGACGATGGCCTCTATGATACCTTTAACGGCTCTATGGAAAAATTGGGAACTAAACAACTGGACGATGTCTGGTATTCAAACTCTGATTAGTTTCTTTGCGGATTTAACTTTAACCCAATCAATATATGGAGTATCTAGAATTGCCAATGAACTAAATGGTCCATGTTGGTTTATTTCAGTATTGTTCATATTGTATTGCTTTTACCCTTTGCTGGAAAGATTAAACCAGAAAATAGTGAATTTGTCAATGCGTAGGATATTAATCATTCTACTTATTACAGAAGTGTTAACCTACTTGTTATTGATTCCATTATCTTATTTAAAGGGTAATTCTCCTTTTGATTATATTGCCTATGGAGGGCCGTATTCAAGGCTTTTCTCTATGTTCTCTGGTATTCTGATTTGCGATTTATACTATAAAGGAAGAAATATATTAAGAAATAACACATTTTGGGAGATTGTTGCTGTGACTGTTGCATTGTTGTGGATTTATAATATGCGCGTATATTATAATCCTCAAGATAATTTCCCTGTCAGATACCCGGTGGTTGCTATTATTAACAATTTGATTTCTCTTGGAATCGTTTATGTTTTTTCTTTTGAGAAAGGGGCAATTTCCCGGATTTTACAAAAGAAGACATTAATAGCATTAGGTAGTTGTGCAATGTATATTTATTTATTGCACTGGCCTGTGATATATAATGTATATGGAGTAATCAACCAATTATTACCAATGACAGTAGTAGTGAAGATATTAACAACGGTTCTGATTTTTGTGGTTACAGGAGCGCTGACTTATATAGTATGGAAATATGATTCCAAAGTTATGAGGTATATTGATTCTCAGCTTAAATAATTTTAATGCATAGACTGTTATTTAATATTGTTTCTATATGGATACAAATACGGGATTTGTATTTATATCTTTTCCGGCATGCAATTATTGTGAATGCTTGGATTGATGACCATGCATGGCGAGGACTTAATCATCGAAACTGGGGTGATGATATTAACTATTATTTCATCAAAGAATTGACCCGTCGTCCAGTTATATCATTGTATAATTTTAGATTAGCTCGAAGATATAGGTTTAAAAACTACTTGTGCATAGGCTCTTTATTAGGATATCCAAAGTATATAAATGAAAGAACGATAGTATGGGGTGCTGGTTCATTTGGAGAAATAAAAGGATTGCCCCCTAGACGCATTTGCTCTGTAAGAGGTAGATTAACACATGACATCCTTATAGAGAACGGAATTGATTGCCCAAAAGTTTATGGTGATCCAGCCCTGTTGCTGCCGCTTGTATACCAGCCGAGATTAAGGTTTAAAGTTCAAGGTTCAAAGTTCAATGTCTCTTCCTCTGCGTTCTCGAGTAGGGAGGAGGCTTCTTTTGAGATTAGGAATCAGAAACGAGAAGGTAAGCGATATCGTTTGGGCATTATACCTCATGTGGTGGATCTGCATCATCCAGTTGTTGAAGAAATAAGAAAGAATCATGCTGAAGAGATTTTGATTATTGATTTGGCTCATTATAAAAAATGGACGGATGTGATTGACAAAATATGCTCCTGTGGGAAGATCTTATCTAGTTCATTGCACGGCATTATCGTATCTGATGCTTATCAGGTGCCAAACTGCTGGGTTGAGTTAACTGGGAAAATATTAGGTGGGCGCTTTAAATATTTTGATTATGCATCGTCAGTAGAACGCCGATTTGTCAATCCTATCGTGTTAGAGACGTTTACAAATATTACAGATTTAGAAAAAGTTTCTGATGTGTTTTCTCATGCAGATGCAACGAAGATACAGGAATTGCAACAAGGACTCTTGGCTGTCGCCCCGTTCGATTGTAAGATATGAATCTGTTGATTTGCTCCAAAAGAGATTATATAAATTTTTAAACACAGTTGTACAGATAGATAATGATTTGATGCTGAAAATTCTTCTATATGGGTTGTATATAAACACAAGAGTATGGAACTCGAAACGATAAACTGTCAACAAATAATAGTGCAAAAGCCACTCATTTCTGTTGTTGTCCCCATTTACAAGGCAGAAGAAACCCTATATCGGTGCTTGGATTCCTTAAAGACGCAAACCTTTGCGGATTTCGAAGTATTAATGGTTGATGACGGATCTCCTGACCAATGTGGAAAGATGATGGATGACTATGCGGCTAAAGATTATCGTTTCAAGGCGTTTCATAAGGAAAATGGAGGAGTGTCTTCAGCTCGTCAATTTGCAATTGATCATGCCAGTGGAGAATATATCATTCATGTGGATCCTGATGATTGGGTGGAACCAACAATGTTGGAAGAATTGATCAAGAAAGCAAAAGAAGACGATGTGGACATGGTAATTTGTGATTTCTATGAGAATACTTATAGAGGGCAGAAGTATTTAAAACAGGAACCATCTTCATGTGAGAGTTCTTGCGTGTTGAGGGATTTGTTTATACATTTGCATGGTAGTTGTTGTAACAAACTAGTAAGGCGTGATTGTCTTCAATTGTTTTCAGTAAGATTCCCTAATAACCTCAATTTCTGTGAAGATTTATATGTAAATGCTGCTTTACTAAAAAATGGGATTTGTGTTTCTTATTTGAATAAGGCTTTTTATCATTATGTCAGGAATAATGTGGAATCTCTTTCTCGACGTTATGATGAAAAATCAGAAAAACAAAATGTCGTTTTACGTGATTCATTCACTGAATTATTCAAAGATTCAGGTTTGTATGATTTGGTAGATAGTCATTTCTCATATGCTATTGTTTATAAAGCCTTCTGGGGGGGAAAGGGGTATTATACTTCCAAATCATTTAAGTATAAGTTTCGCAAATACATAAGCTATATAAAAAATGCTTCAAATTCAATGGAGAAGTATTTGTTGTTGCTATCTTGTTGGGGTGGCTACCATCCTGTTATTGATGTTGTTGATAATTGTTTAAAGTTGAAGCATTGGTTAATTCATTCAATTAAAAGAATAGTTTAGATTATTAAATTTCAATAATTCATGAAGATATGTATTGTTTGTCCTCGATTGTGTCATGGGGGGGCTGAACGGGTTGCTGTAACGCTTGCTAATGGTTTTATTCGTAGGGGACATCAAGTTGTCTTTTTGACAGATTTGTATGAGGAACAAACTTATCAATTGGATGAAGCGGTTCTAGTGAAGAACTTGGTTGCTGTCTCTAATCCAAAATATAAAAAGTGGCTCAGTGCTATTAGAATTGTTCGCTCGGTTATAAAAAAAGAAAGACCAGATGTCATGATTGGCATTATGTCTTTATGCTCTATCGTAGCAAAATTGGCTGCGATGGGTACAGATGTTCCTGTGATAGCAACGGAGCATGGTTCTTATGAGAGACCAGATTCAGCTCCATTGACAAAGTGGGAAAAGTTTTATAAGTTTTATATCGGTAAAATTTTCAATTGTGTTACAGTTCTAACTGATGCTGATAGAATCAAAATAGGAAAGCAATTAAAGAATGTGGTCGTTATGCCTAATCCTTTGGCCATTGAACCAATAAAAATGTCGCGACAACGTGAAAACACTTTATTAGCAGCAGGCCGAGTGGATGATTGGCATTATAAAGGACTTGATGTGCTGATTAAAGCTTTTTCAAAGCTAGTTCAAAGTTCAAAGTTCAAAGTTCAGAATGAGGGATGGAAACTGCAGATAGCGGGCGTGTGGAGAAATCCGGAAACACGAGTATATTTGGATGGAATTGCAGAAGAATGTGGGGTACTGGATAAGATTGAGTATCTTGGTTTTGTTGATGACATGAAGACACTTTATCAAGAGTCTTCTATTTTTGTATTAAGTAGTAGATATGAAGGATTTGGGTTAGTTTTAATTGAAGCTATGAGCCAGGGATGTGCTTGCATTGCCTGTGATTATAAAGGGAGGCAGAAAGAGATACTTTGCCCAGATGGGCAAGTATCTGGTTCAAAGTTTCAGGTTCAAAGTTTAAACAACGGAGTGGAAGTATGCGAGAATGGTATTCTGTGTGAGCCTGATAATGTGGATTCATTAGCGGAAGCTATTGGTAGAATGATTGTAGATAAAGACTATCGTGAGTCTGTTCGCCATAATGCGGTAGAACGCTCAAAGTACTATTCTATTGAAAAAACCATTGAGAGGTGGGAAAAACTTTTATTTATCAGATTGAATCTTAAACATTAGTATTTTTTTAATAATGGTAACATTTTATTATATACTCTTTTATGTTTTTGCCCTATACGCCGAAAGCCTTGATCGTAAGTGGAAAAAGGACTTGTTAATGATAGTGTGTTTAGCATTGTCTTTTTTTGCTGGAACACGTGATTTGACATGGGCAGATACAGATAGCTATTTATACGCATTTAACAATTTTACTCCATCTTTTAGTGAGTTGTCAAATGACTCTCTCCCATTTGGCTATTCGGAGAAGGGATTCTTTTATTTAGGTGTGCTTGTTAAGACATTTTCTTCTGATGCAACTATCTATTTTTTTATAGTTGCTCTTTTGTCTTTTTATTTTTTATATAAAGCAATTGATAGGTTTTGTGTTTATCCTTTATTTGGTATATGTGCCTATATTTCCCGTTTTTACTTGGGAAGAAATTTTATACAGATTCGTGCTGGGTTGTCGTACGCCATCATCTTAGCTGCTGTTCATTATATTACGAAGCGAGATTGGAAACGTTATTTCGCATGGGTTTTTATTGCATATTTGTTTCATCATAGTGCAATATTGGCTGTTCCATTGTATTTTTTGTGTTTAATAAGAATCAAAAAAAAGCATATTGTCATTGGTCTTGTTGTTGCCTTTATCATAGCAGGTTTTTATTCTAATGTAGTTCGTATGTTGGTTGCTGATAATGCTACAGACTTGAATGTAACTACTTATGTGGAAGCAGGATACCAAAGAGAATGGGGACTGTTAAATCCGATGATCTATTTTCAGGTATTCCTTTTATTAGCATATACATTTAATGAAAAAAAACTGCGATTAACAACACCGCATTATGTTACTATTAGAAATGCCTATTTCTATTCAACTTTGTTATTGATTACACTAAGTTGTTATACAGCTTTATCCGGACGTACTTCCTCTATGTTTGCCACATTAGAGATGGTAATCATACCTTCTTTGGTATTGATGTTCCATAAAAGGAATCGTGCCATAGCATATATAGGTATGGGACTGGCATTAACGGCCATATTTTATATGAACTATTATGGACACTAAGGTTGGTTGAGAGATAATTGTTAATAGTTAAGAGTTTTCTTCTTAATATATTATGAATAAAGAGTATTGTGTTGCAATACGGACATTAGGGACGGCGGGGGAGAAGTATCAGACTCTGTTGGATTCTTTAAAAGCACAGACAATGCCTCCGAAAAAGATCTTGGTATATATTCCATTCAATTATCCTGATCCAAAGGAAACGATAGGCATTGAGCAGATTGTACGATGTGAGAAAGGTATGGTGACTCAGCGGTCATTGCCTTTTGAGGAAGTGGATACAGATTATATCCTGTGTTTAGATGATGATTTGTATTTACCTCCAACATTAGTTGAGGAATTATTTGTTTCTTTGACAGAGAATCAGGGAGATTGCATTAGTCCCGACATGGTAAATTGTGGAGCGAGTAAGAAGGATAGAGTTATTTCGTTTATGCATAGCTTTACACTGCCGCATTTCTCAAAGAAATGGGATGTGATCATTAATAAAACAGGTTCTTTTTCCTATCGGGTGAGGAAAGACTCGCAGGTGTTGCCTACGCAGAGCGCAGCTTTCGCTTGTTTCCTTTGCAAAATGGATGCGTTCCGTGCAATACATTTTGAGGATGAACGTTGGATAGATCAGTTTAAGTATGCATCTTGCGACGATCAACTCTTTTACTATAAGTTGCATCTATATGGGTATCATGTATTTACATATAACAAGTCAGGTATGGTCCATTTAGATGCACGTGCAGGCGGGCGGCATGATGTGAGTGAGAAACTGTACAATCAAAAGAAAATAGCATATATTATTTGGTATAGGACTATATATCATTTGCAAGGGAATTCATTTAATAATATGTTGATAGCATTCCTTGCTTTCACCATTAAGTTTTTATTCGGGTTGTTATTTTTGCCGCTTGAGATAGTTTATTACAGAAAGTTCAGATATCTAAAGGACTATTTTAAAGCTCTCTTAGACGGGTATCGATATGTACATTCAGAGGAATACAAGCGTATTCCGATATATGATTATTATAAATAATAATGAAAATCATATATCTACTGGCATCATTGGGTAGTGGTGGAGCAGAGAGAGTGGTCTCTTTGTTGGCTAACAAGATGTGTGAGGATGGGCATGATGTGCAAATCATTTGCCTGAAGTTTAATGATGTTTATTATCAAATGGATAACAGGGTTAAGGTGGTCAAGGCAATGGAATACGCTTCAAACAGGGTGTCTGAGTTGTTATGGCTAAGAAGATATATAAATAAAGAAAAGCCAGATGTGGTGATACCTTTTACAGAAGGTGTTTATTGCTTTACTATTTTATCATTGCTTTGTACTGGGATTCCCATTATTGCGTCAGAAAGATTGGATCCAGCAGCCATGTCGTTGCCAAGAAAGATTATTAAGCGATTGTTGTTACCTTATGCTGATTGGTTAGTCGTACAGACACAGGCCATTAAAGATTATTTTCCCCCAAAGATACAAGCGAAGACCTCTATTATCTATAATCCGGTGAGGGAAGAAGTATTCGAGAATCCAAGTAAGGATTCTCAGGTTCAAAGTTCAAAATGTAAAGGAACTGCAAGTTATGACTATTCTAGTCATGATTTTTGTCACAACTCGTCCAAACAAACTAGTTTGACGGATCTCGTTGTTCCAAAAATTCAAAGTTTAAAATTAAATAGGATCATTTCGGTGGCGAGGCTGTATCCTCAGAAGAATCAGGAAATGATGATTCGAGCTTTTGCAAAGATAGCTAATGAGTTTCCGGATTGGCAGTTGGTTATCTTTGGAGAAGGACCGCTGCGTAGCAGTTTAGAGTTATTAGTGAAGAGTTTACAGTTAGAAGGTCGGGTGTTGCTGCCAGGAAAGACAGAGCATGTAATTAATGAGTTGCAGAAATCAAAGATCTTCTGCCTGTCGAGTGACTATGAGGGCATGAGCAATTCGATGATTGAGGCTATATGTGTGGGATTACCTGTCGTGACAACAAATGTATCTGGAACGAAAGAGTTGGTTGAAGAGCGGCAAACTGGTATCATAGTAAATTCAAATGATGTTGAGTCTATGGCTTTGGCATTACGTAAATTAATAAAGGATGACCATTTGAGAGAAATGATGTCAGAGAATGGTAGGAATGCAGCAGAATTATTTAGGATGAAAACGATAATTGATAAATGGTATCAAATAATTAATCATGTGAAAAATCAATGAATCCAAAGATCAAAAAGGCTTTAAAGAATCCATATTATGCTTGTGAGTTGATTCTTAACAAACTGGCGCCCTTCGTAAGCGATGAGCATTTTGTCAAGTGGAAATACTATTTGAATTTTCATAAGAAACTTGACTTGGAAAATCCTCAGACATTCAATGAGAAGCTGCAATGGCTGAAATTGTATGACCGGCATGAGGAACGAACCAAAATGGTTGATAAATATGAGGCTAAAAATTATGTGGCTTCTATAATTGGTGAGGAATATATCATACCTACATATGGTGTTTATGAGCATTTTAATGAAATCGATTTTGATATAATGCCACATCAGTTTGTTATAAAATGTACTCATAATTCAGGTGGGCTTTATATATGCAAAGATAAAAACAATTTTAATTATAATAAAGTCGGAAAACAAATAGAGAAGTGGCTGGCCAAGAATCCTTTTTGGGGAAATCGAGAATACCCATATAAGAATGTGAAACCACGTATCATTGTTGAGAAATATATAGAGGAGGAGGGCGAAAGTGCTCCTAACGACTATAAAGTATTGTGCTTTGGTGGAGTAGCCAAACTGATAGAAGTTCATCATGGACGTTTTAGTGAGCAACATACACAGGATTTCTTTGACCGGGACTGGCATCAGACTGAAGTTTCACAAGGCGGTAAAGACACACGTTCGGTTGTACCCATGGAGAAACCTCCTTGTCTTAATGAAATGATTGAGAAAAGCGAGATCCTGGCTAAAGGTATGCGACACGTGAGAATTGATTGGTATATCATCAAAGGACATCTCTATTTCGGAGAGATAACTTTCTATGATGGAAGCGGATTGGAGGCCTTTTCGACCTACGAAGATGATCTGTTGCTGGGATCGTGGATTGATATTTACGAAAAATGACAACGAAAGCCTTCGGCTATTTCAGATTTCAAATTTCAAGATTTCAAGTTTAAACGAAGAAGAAATAGGCGATAGACGATAAATAATATAGATAAAAAGATAACTAAATTAGTATTATTATGTTTGAAGTATTCGAAGAAAAAGAATCGCAAGTGCGTTCATATTGCAGACATTTCCCAGTGCTGCTCGACAAGGCTGTGAATGCTGAACTATTTACCGAAGATGGCAAACGCTATCTAGACTTTTTAGCTGGAGCCGGCGCCATCAACTATGGGCATAACAATCCATATATCAAAAAAGCAATACTGGATTATCTGTCGGAAGATAATATTCTGCATGCGTTGGATCTTTTCACCGTCGCAAAACAAGATTTCCTAAAGGCTTTTGATGAGATTATCCTGAAGCCAAAGGGATTAGATTATAAGATCATGTGTTGTGGTGCTACAGGTACTAACGCAGTTGAGGCTGCCTTGAAACTAGCACGAAAAAACACAAAACGTCAGCATGTCATAGCTTTCCATGGTGCTTTCCACGGTATGACAACTGGTGCTCTGGCTTGTACTGGTGAACGCTATGCCCGTGAAGGTGCGGGTATTGCACTTGACAACGTAACCTTTGCACCCTATTCTCATCAGCTTGGCGGATGGAAACAATCGTTGGATTACTTGACCTATTTATTAGCTGACGACCATTCGGGGGTACCTATTCCTGCGGCTATTATTTTGGAAACGATTCAGGCTGAAGGTGGTATTAACGTCGCTGATGTGGAATGGCTTCGTGGAATCCGAGAAATTTGTGATAATTACGGAATCTTGATGATTGTGGATGAAATTCAAGTAGGTAACTGCCGTAGCGGTCATTTCTTCTCGTTTGAGCGTGCTGGTATCGTGCCTGACTTGGTAACACTCTCAAAGTCAATCAGTGGTTTGGGTATGCCAATGTCACTACTGTTGATGCGTCCGCAATATGATATCTTCGGTCCTGCTGAACATAACGGAACCTGGCGTGGTAATCAACTGGCTTTCGTTGGGGCCAAAGCCGGATTTGAATACTACCGTGACCATAACATGGAAGACGTTGTAGCCAAGAAAGAGGCGATTATCAAGGAGTTCATGAAAAAGGAAATCCTTCCGATTGACAACCGACTGAAGGTTCGGGGTATGGGTATGGTTTGGGGTATTGACTTTGCAGCCATAGACGCCAACCTTTCGAAGGATGCCATGCATGCCTGTCTGGACCGTGGCATGATTATTGAGCGTGCTGGCAGCTTCGACTGTGTGCTAAAACTCTTACCACCTCTGACAATTCCAGAAGATCAGTTGAAGGAAGGACTTCAAATTATCAAGGAGTCTGTAAAACAGGTTCTTGGGAAATAAATGATCGTTAACTCCATTATTTTCTGGTTTTACTTTACAGTATTTCTGCTGCCCTACTTCACACTAATGCGGGGAAGCAGTAAAATACAGAACTTGTGGCTACTGGCTGCAAGTTATGTTTTCTATGGGTATGCTGATTGGAGAATGGTATTGCTGCTAGTAGCAGCAACCATTATATTCTTTGTCCTCTCCCTAACCCTCCCCCATAGGGAGGGAACTTCCAATACGATATCTGAAAGTCGTAGAAAAGCATTAGTAACACTTGGGGTTATCCTGGGCGTGGGGATGCTGTTGTACTTTAAATACCTGAATTTCTTTATCGAGCAGTTTGCGGCATTGTTTGCTTTGATGGGGGTGAAGACAAACTTCAGCTCATTTCATATATTGGTACCTATTGGAATATCGTTCTTTACGTTCAAACTGATAGCCTACGTGGTAGAGGTTTATAAAGGGAATATGGAACCATGTAAGGATTTTGTCACATTTGCCTCGTATATCGCCTTCTTCCCGACAATTATGTCAGGACCGATTGATTCGCCGAAGATGTTTATACCACAGATGGCAAAAGCGCGACGATGGAATTATTCTGCGGTGACCGAGGGAATGATTAGGGTGCTGTGGGGTATGTTCCTAAAGATGTGTATCGCTGATAAGGTGTCACCCTATACTGATGCGGTGTTTAATAACTACGGGCATCATTCTGGAATGACGATAGCAGTGGCATCGGTGATGTATACTTTCCAGATATATACGGACTTCAGCGGATATTCTGAGATGGCGATAGGTACAGCACAGATAATGGGATTCCGGGTGACGGAGAACTTTATCAGACCGTATTTTTCTACGAATGTGGGCGAATTCTGGCGCAGATGGCATGCGTCGTTGATGAACTGGTTCCGTGATTATATCTATTTCCCGTTAGGTGGCAGTCGTTGCTCAAAAGCAAAGATGTATCGGAATACCATGGTGGTGTTTTTGGTCAGTGGATTATGGCATGGCGCAAACTGGACTTTTATCTTCTGGGGGGCGTATCATGGTTTGTTAGTTTGCTTGTATAAGGTGATTAAGAGCATCAAGGGCAGTGAAGCTACTGGTTCAAAGTTCAAGGTTCAAGGTCCAAAGTTGCAGGAAGCCCCCTCCAACTCCCCCAAAGGGGAGAGAATCCTGCCTACAGATTTACACAGATTTACGCAGAACGAAGAAAGCACGCTAATTCAAGGTTCAAAGTCACAGGAAGCCCCCTCCGACTCCCCCAAGGGAGGAGAGGATCCTGCCCACAGATTTACACGGATTTACACAGAACGCAGCGGAGCTGAATGTTCAAGGTTCAAGGTTCAAACTTCCTACAACACCCTCCAATGGGAGAGGAAAGATGAAAAGGAACAAGGTTTGAAGGTGGTGGATATTTGCAAGAAATATGGTTCGATATTGTTGGTGTTTATACTCGTTACGATAGGTTGGATGGTGTTCCGGTGTGACTCGTTCGGACAATTCTGGGGGATGCTAGCCGGACTTGCTACTCCAGGACATTTCTTTGCTTCGTGGGCTTTGACGGCAGTTCTCCCAATTGGAATCATCCTCATCAAGGAATTAAAGGACGAAGAAGGGTGGAATATTCATTTCCTGCACTCAAAGAACTGGGTGGTCAAGGCGGTAAGTGTTGGTCTGCTCATCGTATTCATTTTGTATATGGGTGAACTGGATGGGGCTAAGTTTATCTATTTCCAGTTCTGACATAGAGAGGTTTTGACAAAGAGACATAGAGATTTTTATCTAGAAGATAATTATTATTTGTCCTTAGGAAAGATTCAGATTTGCTTCTGATTGATAAAATGGACCTTGGTAGCAATTAGACTGAAATGAAAACTACAGAAGGAGTGAAGAAAAGAATTGGATTTATATCGATAATCGTGTTCTTCATCGTTGGATGTGACTGGCTTGTTGGGGCTGTGACAGGAAAGATGATACGGAATGTAGGGGACGTAGGTGTGAACCAGACAAATACGGCACAAGCTTTATTTGCAAGAAAGGCAGATGTGCTGATACTTGGTTCATCACGGGCTAACCATTCGTTTGACTGTCGTATCCTTGAGGACTCTCTTGGTATGAAATGTTATAATGCAGGACGTGACGGACAGAATATGGTATATGATGCCATGGTGTTCTTTACGTATATTGAACGTCATATACCAAAGATTGTGATACTTGATGTTGCGAGTTCGATGATGGATGACAGCTGGTTTGGTAATTTGAATGAGATGAACTGTTATTACGGATTGGCTAAACCGTTAGACAGGATTGTTGATGAGAATAGTACATGGATTGAACGGCTAAAACTGAAATCAAACCTGTATAAGTATAATAACACATGGCAATGGTTGTTGAATGCGAAAATGGCTGCAAGCAAGGAAAAGTTGGATGGGTACAGGCCTATGCCGGTGAATAGCAAATCTCCTTTTCAAGTGAAGTTTCTTCATGCAGGGAAACAAAAGATAGACGAAAGGTGCCTGGGTTATCTGGAGAAAATTCGAAAGACTTGTCAAGTGCATCATATTTTATTGGTTCTGACATATACTCCTACGTTAGTAGTCCAAAAGAGTGGTGGTGAGGAAGAATGGCTGAAGGAATA
>JAEEGL015768874.1_pt1 | contig 19428 bp, 10 predicted proteins | sample 9134231 | NCBI WGS metagenome assembly JAEEGL01 (sample SAMN16246548, study PRJNA631951) | gut metagenome | biome: gut microbiome; feature: rumen; material: fiber-attached | host: Bos | place: Iran: Karaj | collected 2018-10
AATATTTTCGCCAAGTCCTTCTTGCTATGGTAGTATGGCTAATACCAATATTAATATTATTGATTTAGGTTATCCAGGATGTTTACCACTTTTAAATAAAGAAGTTCTTGAATACGCTATACGAGCTTGTAAAGTATTAAATCTAAATATTACCCGTGATATGCATTTTGATCGTAAAAATTATTTTTATGCTGATAATCCCAAAAATTTTCAAATTACCCAAAATGAAACTCCGATAGGAACAGATGGATATGTTGAAATAGAAGTTGAAGGTCAAAAGAAGAAAATTGAAATTCTTGAAATGCATATTGAGGAAGATACATGTAAAAGTGTACATGGGGAAAAGAGTAGTTTATTAGATTTTAATCGTGCTGGTGTACCATTAATTGAAATAGTTACAAAGCCGTGTATTCACAGTGATACAGAAGCTGTTAAATATTTAGAAAAACTAAGAGAATTACTTTTATATGCTAATGTATCAGATTGTAAAATAGAAGAAGGTTCTATGCGTTGTGAACCAAATGTATCAATATCTAAAACAGATAAATTAGGTACTAAAATTGAAGTAAAGAATATTGGGTCTATAAAAAATGTTGGTGAAGCAATAAAGTATGAAGTAGAAAGACAAAAAAAGATTCTAGATAGTGGTGAAGTATTACACGAAGAAACAAGAAGATTTGATGATAAAAAAGAGACAACGATTTTAATGCGTGTAAAAGAAACGGGAAATGATTATCGATATTTTCCAGAACCTGATCTTCCTTTTGTTCACTTAACTGATGAATTTATTAATAATAGTCTTTCAGGTTTATCAAGAATGCCTGATGAAAGAAGAGCTTCTTATAAAGAGGCTGGCATATTACCAATTAATATTGAAAAGATTATTGCTAATAAAGAAATATCTGATTATTTAGAGAATTTTTTAGATACGAATTTAGTTATTGCCTCTAATCTGTTACTTGGTGATATCGCTAGTTATTTAAATAAAAAAAGTATTAATATTACTGAAACAAAGTTAACAGATTCTAAATTCAAAGAATTAGTTAATATGCTTGATAAAAAGGAAATTACCAATAAAATATTTAAAGATATTTTGGATGATATTATGGAAAAGGATGATAATATTAAAACTATTTTAGAAAATAATAATATATCACTTGTCAATGATGATAATCTTGTTGATGAAATCATTAACAAGGTATTAGAAGAAAATGCCAATATTGTTAAAGATTATAAATCAGGTAATGAAAGAAGTGCTAAAGCCTTAATGGGACTTATTATGAAGGAAGGAAAAGGAAAAATTAATCCTTCCATAGCTAATCAAAAATTAATGGAAAAATTAAATGCCTAAATGGCATTTTTTTGTTGTCAAAACATTGCTATTTTGATATACTTATTATAGTAACGAGGATAGGTGGTATAAAGTGTCACATGTAAGATTTACAAATTCAATAAAAAACGATCAATTTAATTATGACGAAGAAATTATGAGTAAGAGTATTACTGATGATAACATTGATGATGTTGTTGCATACATTCAAAGTAAATTTGGAAATGAATATAAAGTAAGTTATGAATTGGTTGATGGCGAATATATTATTAGTGTTGATAATGAAGTACTATTTACTTTAAATGATAGTCATACTATTGGAGATATCGTCAACGTATTTGAAAGTAACATGGATAGCGAACCGGTACAAACACAGAGTTCTTCAGGGACTACTTCGTATCGTTCTGCATCACAGGGAAGTAGTGCAGGTTCTAGTAGAACTTTAGATCCATTAAATTCAAAAATTGATTTTAATATTACGAATGCCTATCAGGCGGCATATTTATATAATGAAAGTCTTGGTGAACTTTCTGATTATGCACAGCATGTTAATCCAAATTATTTAACAGAAAAGTTGCGAAGTTATTATCATGGTCTGGGCGACACTACATCATTGAGTTTTGGGGCTTTAGTAACATATGTTAGATCTTTTTCAAGTACCATTATTAATTGCATCCAACTATATATAAACAAAGATAATAAGGATGCGCGTGAATTAGAATCACTATGCAATGAATTATGGGGTAATATAGATCAATATCATACTAATGCAAAAAATCAGCTTCATGAACAAGAAGCAATGATGACGATGATATCCTTTGAGAATTTAACAATGGAGGAGTATTTTGAATATTTGGAAGATTCGGATGCTTATTTTGACGAATTTTATGATTTAATAATGGAAGATTTTCGCGCTCAAATGGAGATGCAATATCAAGCGTTTTTAAGTAAAACGATTCCTGCAGTAGTAGATCTTATAATAGAAACTCAGTATTGCTACGAAAATGGGGCAATTTCAGATGATTATGAAGAATATCAAAGTGGCTGCACAAATAAGATATTAAAGCATTACGGAATAACCAATATAGGTAATGCAAATTATAGTGATTTTGGTGTTCCTAGTATCATCTGGGAAAATGCTGAAACATCATATGACAAAGCTCTTATTTTGATGTCATACGCTGAACAAGGTGACATTAATTCTTTAGAAGGAGTTCTTGAAAATGATGTTTTTGATGGTAATCGAGTAGTATATCAACGCGGAATGGAACAACTAAAAGCGGCTAGCGATTTGTTTGATATAAATGAAAAAACTGATCCTAATGAAGTGATTAGTAAATATAGAAATTATTTATCAATTATAACTAGAAAAGATAGCTCATTTGATCTTCCACATTGCTATAATGGTTTTAATTTTGCGGCTAGTGCTAACGTGGTAAGCATTTTTCAAAATGGAATGTATAATAACCAAAAATATTTAGACTATGAAAGAGAAGGTGGAAATGCCGGTAATTTTATTAATGACGCGTGGTATAATACTCTTGTAGAATATGGATTAGATAAAGAAGTTCTTAATGATTATAATCATAATGATATATATAATAGTACATATAATAACGATTTTTTTGCTGGTGTATTGGAAAAAGATGGTGAAGAGGGTGTTCAAAGGCTATTAGATTTATATTGTAGTAATTTGGGAATACCGAAAGTCGACAATGCAGGATTAATTAATCAATTTTCAAGGCAAGTAGAGTGTGATACAATTTTTGCAAATTTTGGATCAACAACATATAACTCATTTATAAATGATAAGGCGCAAATTGATGCTTCAAAAAGTAGTTTTCATTTGGCAATAGCGCAAGCTGTAGATACAAGAGATGTAACAGATGAAGATATAGAACGAGGCAAAGCTAGATTTTATCCTAATGGTGACTGGAAATATCTTGATGATTGGCAATTAAAATTTCTTGGGAAGTTATCCAAATGCGATGCTGCTTATGAATTAAATGAAGTAGGATTTAAAGATTATAATCCTTATTTTACCGATAGATTATTCTCGTATGATGCAGATATTGTTGGTGGAGAAAACTATTATTGTATTGATAATAATTGTTATGTCACCTATAACATTGGTGTGGGTGAAGGACAAGGTCAATTTAAAATATTCAATACTGATAATAGTGATGTTGATGTTGAAAATTTAGATTATATTTTATCCGGTGGTGATTGGAAAAATTATGGTTTAAGATATGAATTACAAGATAATAAAAATTATAAAGTATATATAGAAAACAATGATGGAAATGAAGAACTTTTAGTTGAATTAAAATACGATGCAATTGATAATAGCTATAGTTTTTATAGTGGTGATGGATTGTTAGTACCACAAAATTCAGGTATTGATATATTATATGGCGAATATAGTAGATATTATGATAGGTTTGCATTTACTGATTTTGTAAATTCTAAAAAAGGAGAAGAGCAGGCATTCAATATTATTGGCAGTGCAATAAATTCACCAATTGGTGGTGGAGAAGATGCTACATGGAATGATATTCATACAGCGGTTATTGGTACACCAATGATGACACTTTTAGGATTTGGTCAAGGTGTATATAGTTCTGTAGATGGCATAGTAAATTTCCTTTTCGCTGATGGGAAAATGAATGTAAATGATTATCGAAATATGTATATTGCAAGTATTTTAAGTGAAGATAAAAGCCTTTATAGAGCATATAAAAGTAATGATCCAACAGTCTTATATAATTTAAGTACTGATTATCAAGTAGAAGAAATTGATAATGATATTGATCCTGCTGGTCCTAAAAAGTACAAATTAAAATATGATGGAGGAACAATAGAGTTAACCGAAAATGAACTTCTAGATTACCAAAGTCAAGAAGCAAATGTTTATGAGATATTGTATAGAAAAGGGAAAATGACTCATAGTGATTATATACGTTATGCTAATTTAGCGAGTCGAAAAGATAATCAACATTATATAGATGTAGCAGCAGGAGTTGATTCCCGATTACTTGGAGCTGGAGATGACATATTACGTGTAGGATATAATTTAGGTAGTAGCGTTGGAAATATGGTTATTCCAATGGCTTTATCCACGATTAACCCTTCATTAATGAGTGCATGGATGTTTCTTTCCGTATCTGGAAATACACGTGAACAATTTTTAAGAGAAGGAAAAGCTAATGATACAAAAACATTTATTCATTCTTGCTGTATAGGAGCTGCTGCTGTATTAAGTGAAAAATTATTAGGTCGTATACCACATTATGGTAATAAATCGGGTGAAATACTTGGGGCATTTGATTGGATGACAAGTTCTAAAACAGGTGCATTTCTTGCCACGATGTTATCAGACGCAGTAGGGGAAGTAAATGAAGAATTATTTGAAAATGCCATTGATTATGGTCTAGGGTATTTCTTTGGTGATGGTATTCCAACATTGGAAGAAATAGCCAATGAAACTTGGGAAACTGCCTATATGACATTCTTATCAACACCATTTATAAATTTCTTAGGTAGTGGAATGCACGGAGAAAATTATTACACTAATTCCGTAAAAATGAATCAAAAGGTGATGCGTGATGTTAATGGTATAATGGCACGATATTCTAATGCCGAGTTGTTATTATTTTATGATGCCTCTGGTAATTTTGATTCCGAAGGGTTCTTTGATTATTTGGCAAATGACAATCGATTTGCCAATGATAGCTTTAATTCTAGAAATAATAATGGAGTTAAACCTAATATTCTTACAGATTCGATTGAAATCTTTAACGAAAAGCTAGCTCGTCATGAATACACTCCAGAAGAAGCAGCCTGGTATTTAGCACATAAAAGAAGAGGACTTGCACAAAACCCTGAGGCAATGACTTCGATATTTACTAATATTTTTGGCGATAAGGTTACTGAATGGATTCCAACTGGTGAAAATAATGCTGATAGAGATGCTGTAGTCATGTACCGTTTAAGTACTAATTTATTAAATGCATGCGCTAGAGCCGGCATTGATGTAACAACCCTTAATAGCCAATTCCAAATTTTGGAATCAATGGAACAATATTACGAGCGTGCGGCTAGTGAATTACATGGCAGACTTAATATTTTATCTCCAGAATTTGATACATTTTTAACGTATAGAAGTCATGGTGTTATTCATATAATAGATGTTTTAACACAAACCATTAATGCTATGGATGCGATGCGTCAAATTGGTGCTGTAAATCCGCAAATGCAATTTTTATCATCCGGTAAATCATTAATGGAAATTGCTATGATGACAGCTGTTATGCATGACACAGGAATGAGTGGTGATCGTTATCTTGTTGATAATAATGGTACGATTGGATCGAAAAAATTTGGTGAATCAAGCCTTGATGGAGACAGAGTAAGAGAAGCGCATTCTTTTGGAAGCGGTGCAATTATTTTGGAAAATGCTCAAATGTTTAGAGAAATGGGATATTCTGATAGTGATATTGCTGTGGCAGCTTTATTAGGCTTTTCTCATTCTAAAACAAATTCTGGAATGCGAAATTTAAGTGACAATCAATATCAGTGGTCTTTTGCAATTGACGCATTACAGTCTACAGTGTCAGTAGAACAATTTGACGTTGTTCGCTCATTAGTTGAAGCTGGTATTTTACAAGATAGTGAACGAACAGGTAAAAAAGAAAAAGTAAAAGTTAAAGTTGAAGGAGAAGGAAAGATTTTTGAAGTTGATTCATATACATTTGTACCTGGTATGATGGAAGGGTTGGCATATGCTTCCCTAGCTATACGATTAGGTGATGCATTAACAAACAACGATAATGCTAATATGAATCAGTATCGTCGTAAAATGGATTTAACCGGAGCCGATTATACTCAGCAAGGAATAGATTCATCCTTAGTGAGATTAAATGAAGAATTGACCACTGCAAATGCAGAACTAGCACAATGTGAAGCCGAATTAGCTATAGAAACAAACCCAGAGAAAACAAAAGAATTAGAGCATAAGAAACAAGTTGTTGAAAAGAAAATAAAAGGATTAAATAAAGAAATTAAAGCTGCAACTGAGGCGCAAAGATTGATGACTGAAAATCCAGAAAAATTGATTGCTGAATTAATCAAAGGGAACAATCTTATGGGTGCAGCCAATGCTGAAGGACATTATGTTGGCTATACTGTTGGTGGAGAAAGTACATATGGATCAGCTGCCTTCGTTTTGGGCGAAGCTAATCAGGAATACTACATTAGACCAAGTGCCGATGGTAAAAGTCTTGAAATTGTAATTAGAGTGCGCGATGTATCAAAAGTTCCATTGGCAACAATTTATGCTATTGAAGAACGTTATGGGGAACTTGACACAAAAGGATCAGCAATATTTTCTGCTAAAGACGGTCATGGTATAAGTTTAATTATTGAAGCTGATGCTGATCCATCTGATCCATCGATGGAATACTATAGGCAATATGTTGAACTTCATAATGGTGCTGACGGTACTATACCTGTTGAATTAAGAAGAACAAGTACGGATTTATATGATACACAATCTGGTACTTGGATGAACCCAAGCGTTGAAAGTGAGTATTTAACTAATAATGATTTAAGAAATCAATATTATGATTTCTTAAATCGAAGAAACGGTAGTTAACATAATAATGATATGGATATACTCAATGTTGACAAATAATATTACTATGAATTATAATTAAAGCGAGGTTTGTTATATGGAAATAAAAAAAACAGGAGAAATGACATTTAAAGGTATATATTCTTCGGTATATAAAACAGATGCACCAATAATTACTGATAAAATGCTTGATGTTATCGAAACATTTGAAAATGATACTACCAAAATGTTCTTGTGTATCGTTAAAATACATGATTTAGAAAATGGTGACATCAGAGAATATTGTTATACAAAAGAGGAAGTATTGAATTACTTAAAAAAGATTCAGGATATCCCATCAATTGATGTTACATATGTTGATATTGAAACGGGTAAATATAAACATTCTATTCGTGTAGATTGTAATAGTATCTATATTGAATATTACATTAAGCCTTGGTTAGATGCATTTGTACAAGAACAAAGAGAAGAACAAGAAAAAAAAAGACAGAAATAAATTAATTATCTATGATAATATTGGAAGTCAGTAAAATGGCTTCTTTTTGTCTATTAATGGCTATTCTTGACATTTAATGTCAATTGTAGTATAATATCTGACTGTTCAAGGGGGAAGTTGAATGAAAATTAATAATTTAAATGTAACAAGCACATTTCAAGAACTTGCAAAAAATGTCGGAATGAAACTTGTAAATGGAATTAAAGAAAAGTCTGCAAGAATAACAAGTTTTTTACTTGCACTTGCAATGACATCTTCATTTGCACTTGCAAAACCAACTAATGCTAATGCCGAGGAAATGAGAAAACCTGCAGCACAAACATATACTCTTAGTGATACAGAATTTGATTCATTTTGTCTTAGTAGATTATCAAAAGGTGAAAGAACTTATCGTGCTGATACTATTACTACTCCTAATAATGAAGTAGAAACTGTAGTAGAAAATGATGGACCAATTGAAATAACAGATATTACTATTTATCACATGTATACTGTTGAAAACGGTGATAATTTATCACGTATTAGTCAAAAAATATGTAGATTATTTGGTCATAAAGGTGAAACTAAATTTTGGCCTGTCCTTGCATATTTAAATCATTATCCAAGAGTTATTCATGCTGGAGAAATAATCTTTTATCCTGAATCATATGAAGAAATGGAAAGATTACTTGCAAGTCCAAAAATACAAAAATGGTATCGATCATATGTTAAGAAATTTAATATTTATAGTAAACATAAAGGTATCATTACTGTAGGTAAATTAATCGATGAAATTTATGGTAATGGCGCAAGTAGAGATCCTAAATTTGTTGAGGCTTATATGCGTTTAATTGGATTTGGTGGAATGTATGATAGTAATTATACTATTACTAATTATGATGAATATTTCTATCTTACAGAATCGTTACCTTCAAAAGAAGAAATAAGAGAAGAAATGCAACAAATGGATCGAAATAAAAGTCGTTAAAATAACGACTTTTTTCTTTACAATTTTTTTTAATTATACTAAACTAGTGATTAAAGGAGTATTATATGCCAGAATTACCAGAAGTTGAAACAGTTAAAAATACATTAAAAAAACAAATATTAGGTAAGAAAATTAATAACATTAAAATTTTGTATTCAGGAATTATCGCTACAGATAAAGATGAATTTTGTAAAAATATAGTTAATCAAGAATTTTTAGATATAAAAAGACGTGGTAAATTTTTAATATTTGTTCTTAATGATTATTACTTAGTAAGTCATTTAAGAATGGAAGGTAAGTTTTTTATTAAAAATTCCTCAATGCCAATTGTTAAACATGAACATTTAATTTTTGATTTGGGTGATTGTGATTTAAGATATCATGATACAAGAAAATTTGGTAGGATGTATTTAGTTACAAAAGACAAATTATATAGTGATACACCATTATCTAAACTTGGTTATGAACCATGGGATAATAATTTAAATAGTGATTATTTATTAGATAAATATAACTGCAATATTCCTATTAAAACTCTCTTATTAGATCAAAATATCATTACTGGAATAGGAAATATCTATGCTGATGAAATACTTTTTAAAAGTCGAATAAATCCTTTAAAAAAAGGTAAAAATATAACAAAAGAAGAATGTGATTCTATAATAAAATATACTAAAGAAACATTAGAAAAAGCTATTGAGAAAGGTGGAACCACAATTAAAAGTTTTACATCAAGTTTAGGAGTAACCGGACATTTTCAGGGGGATTTATTAGTTCATAATAAAGAAGGAGAACATTGTTCTATCTGTAATTCCATAATAGAAAAAACTAAAGTAAATGGCCGAGGTACATATTATTGTCCAAATTGTCAAGGAGATAAAGTATGTATTTAAAAGGAATTTATAAAAAAACTATCTATAGTCAAAATGAATACACTGTTGGCTTAATTAAAATTAAAGAAAATGATATTGATGAAGGATTAAATGATAAAACTGTTACTTTTACAGGATATTTTAGTGAAATAAATATTGATGATCATTTAAAACTTAATGGTGTATTTACTCATCATTATCGTTATGGTGATCAATTTCAAACTAGTAGTTATGAAATAATTATTCCCGAAGAAAAAGATGGAATGATAACTTTCTTATCAAGTGATGTGTTTCCTGGTATAGGAGAAGCAAAAGCTAAAAAAATATATGAGACCTTTTTAGATCAAACATCTAATATAATTATTAATAATCCGGAGAGATTAAAAGAAATAAAAGGTTTATCAAAAAAGAATATTGAAACTTTACATAACAAATTAGTTGAATATCAAGATAGTATTGATATTATTATTAAACTTAATGAATATGGATTTAATAATAAAGATAGTACAAGTTTATATAATAAATATAAAAAGAAAGTTATCGATATTATTGAAAATAATGTTTATGACTTGATAGATGATAATTTTTATTACAAAAAAATAGATTTAATCGCTCTTCATCAAGGATATGAATTTTTAGATAAAAGAAGAATTAAAGCAACTATTATTTATGTAATCTCAGAAGTAATAAATAATATTGGGGATACATATTTATCATATAGTGATATTTATGATTACTTAGTTAGAGCTTTAAAAAGTAATGTCGAGTATTCATTATACGATGAAGTTATGGAAGAATTATTAAGTGAAGGTAAAATAATTTGTGAAGAAGAAAAGTATTATTTAACAAAAATATATTATGCTGAAAAAAATATCGCTAAACGTTTTGTTTACTTAAATAATTATAAAAAAGAGTCAAATAATAAAATAATGACTATTTTTAATAAAATTCAAAATTATAATGATATTCTTTATAACGAAAAACAGCAAGAGGCCATATTAAATGCTTTTAGTAATCATTTTATGATTATTACTGGTGGACCTGGTACTGGAAAAACCACAATTATTAAATCAATTGTTGACATATATAAAGAATTACATAAAAAAGAACTAGATATAGAAAATAATATTTCTTTACTCGCACCAACAGGTAGAGCAGCTAAAAGGATGATGGAAAAAGTCAATTTCCCTGCAAGTACTATTCATCGTTTTTTAAAATGGAATAAAGATAATAATAGTTTTGGTGTTAATGAATATAATAAAATTAAAACAGAATTAGTTATTATTGATGAAGCAAGTATGGTTGATACATATTTAATGGATTGTCTTTTAAAAGGTCTTTATTATGATACTAAAATTATTTTAGTAGGGGATTTTAATCAATTACCGAGTGTTGGACCTGGAGAACTATTAAAAGATTTAATATTAACAGAGAAATTTAAAGTAATTGAATTAAATGAATTATATCGTCAAAAAGAAAATAGTAATATTATTACTCTTGCATATAATGTTAATAATGGTATATACGATAATAGTTTATTTAATGTTGAGGATGATTTAACTTTTATTAAAGCCGATAGTTATAATTTATATGATAAATTTAGTGAAATATGTTATAGTTACAAAGATTATAATTATAGCGATTTAATTATTCTAGCTCCTATGTATAAAACAATAAATGGTATTGATAATTTAAATCAAATTGCAAAAGAGATATTTAATCCTTTTGAAAATCAAAATGAAATAGTTATAGGTGATACAAAGTATCGAGAAGGGGATAAAGTTATTGAACTTGTTAATATGCCAGATGATGGTATATATAATGGTGATATTGGTATAATTATAGAAATTGATAAAGAAAAAAATGAATTATATATTGATTATGATGGTAATATTGTTAAATATAATAAAAGTAATTATTTAAATTTTCGTTTAGGTTACGTTACAAGTATTCATAAAAGTCAGGGAAGTGAATACAAGGTAGTAGTTATTATCATGCTTAAGGAATACGGAAGAATGCTTTATAGAAAGTTATTTTATACAGGTATTACTCGTGCTAAAAATAATTTATATATAATTGGTGAAGAAGATGCAATAATTAAGAGCATTAATAATAATATAGTGCACGAAAGACATACAACTCTTTTAGATATGGTTAATAAAATGTATGAAGAGGTAAGTATAAATCAATAGTTTTTGTAAATAATACTAATGTACTAGTACATTCATATTTTTAAAGAGGTGATTCATTTGAAATTTGCAGAAGGTTTTGTATGTGGTATGGCACTTACTTTAGGAGGCTGTGTTGCCTTTAAATTTTTATTTCCAGAAGCGGAAGAAGAAATGTGCCACTCAGTTAAGAAAATATCAAAAGATATGGCAAAAGACCTAGAAAATATGAAATAGGAAGATTAATCTTCCTTTTTTTGTCAAAAAACGTCAATTATAAAAAGTATATAATTGTAAATAGAATTATTTAATGTTATCCTTATAATTGGAGGAAGATGTGGAAGAGGGAAAAACTAAAAAAATAATTTTATATTCAATAATTACAGTTTTATCAGTAGCGATACTTGTTGTTTTAATACTAATATTAGTAAAAATTGGTACAAAAACAGTTACAATATCTTTTAATACTGGAACAGAAACAAGAATTGAAGAAAGGGAGATTGAACGTGATTCAAAAACCGAATTACCAGTTATTACAAGAGAAGGTTATACTTTTTTAGGATGGTATGTCGATGATGTTAAAATAGAAAACGACTATATATTTAATAAGAATACAGTGGTTGTCGCTAAATGGGAGTTAAATGTAGAAACGGTAATTGTTCGTTTTGATACCAATGGTGGATCAACGGTAGATAGTATTTCTTTGAAAAAAGGGGATCCAATTGTACTACCTGCATATCCAAGTAAAAATGGCTATAATTGTGCTGGATGGTATGATATAAGTGGACGTAAATATCAAAATGGCGATAAGATTAATGATAATTTGACTTTATATGCTAAATGGAATGAGGCTTTAAAACGCGAAACTAAAATAGAAGATAATAAAACGAATGATCCTAAGATTGATACATTTATAGTTAGTTTTAATACCGATGGAGGAAGTAGTGTAAATAATATTACGGTAAACTGTGGCAATAATTTGCCAGTTTTGCCAACACCAACCAAAAATGGCTATAAATTTATTGCGTGGAATGATATAAATGGTAAAGTTATATCGGGTGGAGCAAGTTTAACGTGTGAAAATATTACTTTATATGCAAAATGGGAAAGTATTAACCAAACCCCTAAGACATTCAAAGTAACTTTTGATACAAAAGGTGGTAATACTATAAATGATATTACAGTAAATTGTGGTAGTAAACTAGAAAATTTACCTACACCAACCAAAAATGGCTATAAATTTATTGCATGGAATGATATAAATGGTAAAGCTATATTAAATGGTGCAAGTTTAACGTGTGAGGATATTACTTTATATGCAACATGGGAAAAAGAAAAAACCTCATACACAATTACTTTTGATTCAAAGGGAGGCACAAGTTTTAATCCAATAACTGTTAAATGTGGCGATAAAATACCAAACTTACCAAAACCAGTTAAAAGCGGTAACTACGTGTTTGCAGCATGGCTAGTAAAAAATATTGGAGCTATTAATTCTGGACAGGTATTATCTACATGTGAAGATATTACCGCAGTTGCTCAGTGGGGTCAATATACTATACCGGAAAATCCAAGGTCATAAAAGAAGGAAATCCTTCTTTTTTTTTAATATTTATAGACTTTATTTAAGTAATTTGATACAATTAAATTAAAGTAGGTGATTGTATGATTTTTAAAAAAGAAAAAGAAGAAAACAAAGAAGATTATCGTGTTATTAATAATATGCGAGCTTTAGCATTAGATGCTATTAATAAAGCAAATTCTGGACATCCTGGTATTTGTTTAGGAGCAGCGCCTATACTCTATACCTTATATGCTAAACATTTATCAGTGGATCTTGATAATCCTAAATGGTATAACCGAGATCGTTTTGTATTATCAGCAGGACATGGCGCACCACTTTTTTATAGTATGCTTTATATGCTAGGAATAATAGGCATGGAAGATATGAAGGAATTAAGGCAATTAGGTAGTATTACCCCAGGTCATCCAGAAATAACTACTCCTTTTGTTGATATGGCTACAGGACCTCTTGGACAAGGTATTGCTAGTGCCGTTGGTATGGCTATTGCAGAACGATACTTAAATAGTGCATACAATAAAAGTTTAATAAATCATTATACCTATGTTTTATGCGGAGATGGGGATTTGGAAGAAGGAGTTAGTTATGAATCTCTTGCTCTTGCATCACGCTTAAAACTTAATAAATTAATTATTCTTTATGACAGTAATGATATAACGTTAGATGGTAAATTATCACTTTCTTCAAGTGAAGATATTATTACTAGATTTAAATCTCTTAATTTCAATATTTTAGTTGTTAATGGTGAAAGTGTTAATGAAATAGATGAGGCAATTACAAGATGTTATGATAGTGAAATGCCAAGTATTATTATTTGTAAAACAGTTATTGGCAAATTCTCATCCCTAGAAGGAACTAGTGCGGTTCATGGTAAACCGCTTAATGAAGAAGAAATAAGTAAAATTAAAGAAAAATTAGAAGTAATAAATAGTCCTTTTACGGTAAGTGGGGATGCAATGAATTATTTCCGTGACACTATAAAGCTTAGAATGCATTATATTTTACGTGAATGGACAAGAAAATATGAAAATTTAAAAGCAGAAGAAAAAGAAAAATATGATAAATTATTTAATCTTGAAAATACCTATGATTTAGGTAATTTAAAATTTGAATATGAAGATCTATCATTACGTGATATTTCAGGTAATATATTAAATGCTATCGCTGATGATTTTCCATTGTTAATTGGTGGATCTGCTGATTTGTCATCATCATGTAAAACAAGTTTGAAGAATACAACGAATTTTGATGAAAACAATTATAAGGGTCGTAATATTAACTTTGGTATTCGTGAACATGCCATGGGAAGTATATTAAATGGTATGGCTCTTCTAGGCCTTCGTCCTTTTGGAAGCACATTCCTTGTCTTTTCAGATTATTTAAGACCTGCAATACGTATGAGTGCTTTAATGGATTTACCTGTTATTTATGTTTTTACCCATGATTCGATTACTGTTGGTGAAGATGGTGCTACCCATGAACCAATTGAGCAACTTGCATCTCTTGAACTTATTCCTAATTTATATGTTTATCGACCATATGATGTTAATGAATTATTATCATGTTATCGTGATATTCTTGCAAACAAACACCCATCAGTATTAGTTTTACCTCGTGATAATAAAGGTATTAGTGAACTAACTAAAAACAATAAAATTGAAAATGGTGCTTATATTCTAAAAAAAGAGGAAACAAAGGACTTTGTAACTTTAATCGCTAATGGTGAGGAATTAGGGTTAACAATGCAAGTTAGTGATAATTTAAATGCCCTAAATATTGATACGCGTATAATTAGTATGCCTTGTATGAAAAATTTTGGCACGCAAGATAGTCGTTCTATTATTCCTAAAACAAAGGTATTTGCAATAACTTATGGAGTTAAAAATTATTATTATAAATTTACTGATAAAGTAATTGGTATGATTAATTTTGGCATTAGTGCTAAAAAAGAAGATGTATTAAATCATTTTGGTTATAACGCTGATTTAATCACTGAAAAAGTACGAGAATTTTTAGGTGATAAAAATGAATAGAAAAGGATATACAATATTAGAATTACTTGCAGTAATTGCAATTATTGGTCTTATATTTACAATTGGAACTATTTCATATTCCTCTTTGATAAGAGGAGCAAATAACCGAGTTTTTGAAAGTTATGCAGATAGTATGCATGAAGCAGCAATTATGTATTTTTCTGATAATCCACTACAAAACGGAAGTAAAGAAACAGTTATGCTAACTGATTTAATTGATAATAATCGAATATCTAAAATTAATAATCCTAAAAAAAGTAATGATATATGTCCTAATAGTTATATTGAAGCAAATAGATACGATCTTGATGGAACAATTTCTATTGAGTATGATGTATGTTTAATATGTGATGATTATAGTAATAAAACAGGTGAAATAACCTGTGACTGGGAAGCAATTCAAACAAATACTTACGAAAAAAAAACATGTTGGAGTTCACCTAAGCCTAGTAATCCCAATGAATTGGATACTTATATAACTTGTAGTGGTGGCTATCATGAACATTATACTTTTACTTGCTCTGATGGAACTATTAAGGAATACGACGGGAAAGTTGATGCATATTACCCATCAGATGGGCAATGTTACGAACCATCGGTGAATACTCTTGGACGAGCGTTATGTTATGGTACACCAGCTAGTTCGTCATGTGAATACGTCTTAGATTCAGCGATTGTTGAAACAATTTATCAATATCGTTGTTCTTCATCATGTAAAAGATATATTAATTAAAAAACTATTTAAAATTTTTAAAAATGTGTTATAATAAGATAGAAATCTGTTGTTGAAGAGGAGTAATATAATTAATATCAAAGAGAGTTAATGTTTGGTGTGAATTAACATAGAGATTGTATGAAGGCTACTTTAATAAAATAGAATCGGTGATACCGTTAAAGAATAAAGACCAAATTAGGATGGTACCGCGCCAGTCGCTCCTATGAGGTCTTTTTTATGTCGAAAAGAGGTTTATTATGAAAAAAATGACAAGTAACGAAATAAGAAATATGTGGCTAAAATATTTTAGTGAAAGAGGTCATATGATCGTTCCTAGTGCTAGTTTAATACCTAAGGATGATGATACACTTTTATGGATTAACGCTGGTGTAACACCACTAAAACGTTATTTTGATGGTAGTGAAGTTCCTGTATCAAAACGTATTACAAATATTCAAAAATGTATTCGAACAAATGACATTGAAAATGTTGGTGTAACAAGGCGTCATCATACTTTCTTTGAAATGATGGGGAATTTTTCAATTGGCGATTATTTCAAAAATGAAGCGATTGAATTTGCTTTTACTCTTTTAACAGGTAAAGAATGGTTTGATATTCCTAAAGAACTATTATATGTAACGGTATTTCCAGATGATACCGATACTATTAATAAATGGATAGAAGTAGGAATGATACCTGATCATATTATTAAACTTGAAGATAATTTCTGGGAAATAGGCCCTGGACCATGTGGACCTGATACCGAGATTTTCTTTGATCGTGGTAGTAAATATGATCCTGATGGACAAGCACTTGAGCATTTTAAAAATGGTGATGATAACGAAAGATTTGTTGAAATCTGGAATAATGTATTTAGCCAATTCAACAGTGAGGAAGGCAAAAAGCGTGAAGAATATAAAGAACTTCCTAATAAAAACATTGATACTGGTGCTGGTCTTGAAAGATGGGCATGTATTTTTCAGGATGCTGACTCTAATTTTGATACTGATTTATTTATGCCTATAATTAATCAAATCGAAGAGATGAGTGGGGTAATGTATGATGGATCAATGCCATTTAAAGTATTAGCAGATCACATTAGAGCTCTTACTTTTGCTCTTTCTGATGGTGCTACATTTGAAAACTTTGGTCGTGGTTATATTTTAAGAAGATTATTAAGACGTAGTGTTCGCTATGGCCGTAAACTAGGATTATCTGGCTTGTTTATGTATAAACTTGTTGATAGTGTTGTTGACATTATGAAAGATGTATATCCTTATTTAAAAAATAAACTTGCCCATGTTAAAGCATTAATTATGCAGGAGGAAGTACTATTTAATAAAACTCTTGTTCAAGGAGAAAAGAAATTAAATGAATTAATGAGTTTATCAACAAATAACACAATAAGTGGTGCTGATGCCTTTAAGCTATATGATACATATGGTTTCCCTTTTGAACTTACGCTAGAATGTTTAATGGAAAAAGGGTATACAACAAATCGCCAAGAATTTGAAGAATATATGGCAAAACAAAAAGAGCAATCTAAAATTAATATGCAACATGGCACTACCATGAATAGTCAAAATGAACTCTTATTAAATTATCATGAGGTATCCGAGTTTATTTATGATTCATATAAACTAAAAGCTAATATAATCACTTTAATGGATGAAGAAAAAGAAGTTAATAAAATTATCAAAGAAGGTTATGTTGTTTTTGATAAGACTTGTTTTTATGCTACAGGCGGCGGTCAAGTAAATGATACTGGAACAATTACGTGTAATACTTTTGTGGCTAAAGTGGTTGATGTTATGAAGGCTCCAAATGGACAAAATATTCATAAAATTAAAGTATTAAGTGGAGTAGTAAAAAAAGGTGAATGTGAGCTTGTCGTTGATTATGAAAGAAGAAAAAGTATCGAAGCTAATCACTCATCTGTTCATCTACTTCAATATGCATTACGTACATTAATTAGTAAAGATATCGCTCAACAAGGAAGTAGAGTAGATGAGAAAACATTACGTTTTGATTTCAATTGTCCAACTAAGATAAGTGATGATATGCTTATAAAAATTGAAGACAAAGTTAATGAACTAATTCATGATAAAATACGTAGAGTAACAACTTTAAAGAATATTAATGAAATAGATAAAAATGAAGTAATGGCTTTATTTAATGAAAAATACGGTGATACAGTTCGTTTAGTTGAATTTGATGCTTCCCGTGAATTATGTGGTGGAACCCATGTTAAAAACACTGGTGATATTAAAAAATTTGTTATTTTATCACTAACAACTAAAGGAAGCAATATTTATCGTATTGAAGCTGCAACAAAAAATAATGTTCAAGAAGAACTAAATGTTTTTGCTAAACCATATAAAGATGAACTTGTAAAATTAAGCATTAAAGCTAAAACTATTCTTTCTGAAGCTAAAAACTCTAATATTAATTTAAAATATGATACAAAATTATCTGATGATAAAATCACTTCATATAAAGATATTGTTGGTTTAAAGAATAAAATTAATAATATAAGTGAGGAAGTAAAAAAATTAGAGAAAGAATATACTAAATTAAAAGAAGAGAAAATAGTTTCATCTCTTTCATCGTTAGAAGAAGATATTCAGGTTATAAATAATAATAATTTATTACTAAAAAAAGTAGAGAATATGGATATTAATTCTTTAAAACAAGTAATGGATAATTTAGCTAATCAATATGAAAATATTTTTGTCTTACTTGCTAATGTTATAAATGATAGTGTAACATTTCTTGCACGTAGTAATAATCCTAATTTTAATGCTGGTATGATTGTTAAAGATGCTGCAACTAAATCACTTGGAAATGGTGGAGGAAGCAATAAATTTGCGCAGGGAAGTGGTAAAACAACCAAAGAGATAGAAAATATTTTTAATGATATAATTAATGGTATTGCTAATGAATAATTTATATTTTCTTGAATCAGAGAATAATACTTTAATAGATTTAAAAATAAAAGAACTATTAAGTAAATTAAAAAAAGATAATAACATTATTACTTATGATATGGAAGAAGTTAATATTGGTAATGTTATTCAGGAGTTAGATACTTATTCATTATGGCAAGAAGAAAAAATTGTTCATGCAAAAAACGCTAATTTTTTAGGCTCTGGTAAATGTGAAATAGAACATGATATTAATGCTTTTACAAAATACTTAGAAAATCCTAATCCTAATAATATTTTGATTATTTCATGTGTTAAAGCAGATGGTAAAAAAAATATTGTTAAATTAATTAAAAATAATTGCAATATTATTGATACAGAATATGATGAAAAAGAATTTATTAAAGAAAAATGTAAAGGTTATACTATTAATATAGATACAATTAATTATCTTTTAGCAAACACGGGGAGTGAAATTAATCGTATAAATAATGAATTAGACAAATTACTAAGTTTATGTATGCAAAAAAAAGAAATAGATAAAGATGATATAGATCATGTTGTATTAAGAAAAATTGATACCAATATTTTTGAATTAATTGACGCAATAATGAATAAAGATAAAAAAAAGAGTTTGGAAATATATGAGGAAATGATTAACTATGGTGAAGACACATTTAAAATATTAATCGCTCTTGCTAATCAAATA
>JAEEGL013618935.1_pt1 | contig 19427 bp, 20 predicted proteins | sample 9134231 | NCBI WGS metagenome assembly JAEEGL01 (sample SAMN16246548, study PRJNA631951) | gut metagenome | biome: gut microbiome; feature: rumen; material: fiber-attached | host: Bos | place: Iran: Karaj | collected 2018-10
AAAGCAATTATGTCGTTCATATTCACGGCGTTGTGCTTTTGGAAAGTGTTGCTGCCAATGTTTTTGAAAGGTGTTTCGCCCGTACCGTTGGGATTGGGCGTTTCGTTTTTGACGGCTGCGGTGGTGATATTGTTGGTGTCTGGTGTCGGCAAAAAAGGATTGACGGCAATGTGCGGATGTTTTTGCGGCATAGCGTTTACGGCTGTGGTCTCGATGGTGTCGGCGCATTGGTTCAAGATACCCGGCACGGTGCAGGATTACAGCGAGGCGTTGATTTACGGCGGATTTTTCGACCTCGACCTGTCGTCGATATTCATTGCAACAGTATTCATATCGGCATCGGGCGCGTTGATGGACGTCAGCACCGACATCGCCGCGTCAATTGACGAAATCCACTGCCGCCTGCCCGAATTGTCCGCCAAAGAGTTAATCAAATCGGGCTTCAAAATCGCCAAACCAGTCATCGGCTCTACGACCACCACCCTACTTTTTGCATATTCGGGCGGATTTACATTTGCATTTATGGCGTTTATGAGCAAGGGAATGCCCTTTGAGTGCATCGTCAATTCCAATTACATCTCCGCCGAAATCCTCCACACCGTCGTTGGCAGTATGGGATTGGTGCTGACGGCTCCGCTTACGGCTGTGGTGGGAGGGATGATTTACGGACGGGGAAATAAACTCTTACGGAGACACTGAGTCTCTTTTTTCTCGCGTACATCGTGTCTCAATGAGATCCTTATAAAAAAAATCTGCAAAAATATTACATCCTATAATAAATTCTAAATGAGGAATTTGCATTATCGTGTGTAAAGTACGCTGTACAAAAAAAAAAAAATAGACGACTTTTTTCAAAATTATTTATACCTTTGCAGCGGCAAAAATCGGATGGAGTTGTCCATCACAAAATTTTTTTGCCGGTAATCAAATTTGTCCACAGAAATGGCGAAGTTGAACCAACTGCATAACGGCACGTCCGAAGGCTATGAACGCATCGTTCAAGCAAATCCCGGCAGAGAGAATGCCAATGACGGGAAGTCGGTTAGGATTGCCCTTTTGCCAAACGTAAAATACTGGTTTCCAATACGCGCCACGCACCACAGGGCGCAGAAACTTTACAATACCCTCGTCGCCATCAACAACAAAAATCTCGAAATTTATCTGCCCATAGTCAGGCATATCGAATATACTAACGAAGATTTTAACAACCCCACGCAATACATCGCAGACAAGCCGCTCGACAGCAGCCTACTGTTTTTGCGCAGCACTCTCAACGACTTCCGCACATTGCTGGAATACAAATCTATTTTTCCGGGCATGACACCTTATTACAATCACTTCTACATCAATTCTTACGGCACGAATGATTTTCTCACCGTCCCCGACAGACAGATGGAGAGTTTCAAGATTATCGTGGAGTCTGGCAACGAGAATATCATTGTTGACCAATCTCAGGTGCCATCGTTCATCTCCGGCGACAAGGTGGTCGTGATTGGTGGACCATTCGCGGGTGTCGAGGGGATTGTGATGAAATACAAACATCAGAAGCGGGTGTTTGTGGAGTTGCAAGGAGTCGGGAGGTACGCCACGGCTTATGTGCCAGGGGCGTGGATACGACGAATCAATGCCTAATGCATAATTCATAATGCATAATTGCCTTCCGTCGGAAAAAAAATTTTGGTGGATTGAAGAAAAAAATATAAGTTTGCTGCGTTAAATGAAAAGAGAGCAAAGCAATGGCATATACAAGTAACATAACGGATTATTCTCCATCATTTTTTAATGTAATGATGTTGATTAACTCCATGAATATCACCATTAAAGACAGAGAGGATGTTGGCAGAAGATTAGTTTCGGAAGCGACAGGAAAAAATCTGTCAAGGGTATATTCTCGTCTTGATTATCTTGGCACTTTGAAAGAAAATTGGGATGGCGAGAATGCTTTGCCAGTATCTAAAAAAGTAATCAGCAATTTAAAAAATGTATTGCTCTTGTCGGACGACAATGATTGGGAGAATTGGTTGATTGGTCCTGATACTAACGCGACGTTGGGACTTCAATCAAAAAAGACACACGCTTGTATAAGTATCGGTAATGATGAGTATTCTTTTTATACCGAAAACAACGGCAAGGAATTGTCTGACAGTCATATTAACTTTACGCCAGAGTCCTTTTTATCTTTAATGCGCCAAATCGGTTAAGATGGAAAATATTGTGTCTGATAACGAAAGCATTGTGCGCATCCTCAATCAAGATTGGTTTGAGGATGGTGAATTGATGCACGTTGCATTCGCACTGAGACGCAACGAAACATATCTTTCTGTCAACCGTCCTGCGATTGAAACTTTTGGCAATGATGTTGCCGAATTTGTGAAGTCTCATTCTCAATATTTGTTTTCAGCCAACAAATACCGCAGTGCAATACTGAAGGTTGGCGAAGTTCGGAATATAGAAGTTAAAATTGCTGAAACTATCGTTGATATTGACGTGGAAGTAGAGTCTCGTGACACGCATACAAAATCTCACGCTGGTATCTTCACCCGCAACCAAAACAAAAACATCAAAAGCGGAGGTAGCATCTATATTCCAAGTTTGAAGGAAAACGTTTCCGCTGATAATATTTTGCTGAAAGTCCGTTTCAAATTGTTGAAATTGAGCAAGGTAGAAGAAAAGCAATTAGTGTAATGCCGACAGGTTCCAATACTACAAGGATAGCGAAAAATACGCTACTGCTATATTTCCGTATGCTCCTGACAATGGGAGTGTCGCTGTATACAAGCCGCGTCATTCTCAATGCTCTCGGAATTGAAGACTACGGAATTTACAACATTGTTGGCGGAGTGGTGGCGATGTTCGGAATATTGAGCGGCTCACTATCGGCAGCGATAAGCAGGTTCATAACTTTTGAACTCGGCAAAGGAGATTTAGACAAGCTTAAAAGAATATTTTGTACCTCAGTAAACATCCAAGTAATTCTAATAGCAATAATTACCATATTGATGGAGACCATTGGTATTTGGTTTCTTAACAACAAAATGGTGATTCCCGAAGAAAGGCTTGTCGCCGCAAATTGGGTGTTTCAGTTTTCAGTAATAACATTTGCTCTCAACCTTCTAAGCGTACCATACAATGCAGTCATAATCGCCCACGAAAAGATGTCGGCGTTTGCGTACATCAGCATTGTGGATGTTTCTTTGAAGTTAATCGTCGCATTTATAATTGCTTACAATCCTTTCGACAGACTTGTTTACTATGGATTGCTGATTATGATTGTGGGACTAATCAATCGTTCCATATATGCGATATATTCAAAAAGGCATTTTGAGGAAGCAACTTATCGAATGATTTTTGATAAGGGATTGATGAAGGAGATGTTTGGGTTTGCGGGCTGGAATTTTATTGGGGCATCGTCTGCTGTTTTACGAGACCATGGTGGAAATGTTTTGATTAATCTATTTTTTGGACCGGCTGTTAATGCGGCAAGAGGTGTCGCAATGCAAGTAAGCACTGCTGTAACGGCTTTAGTAAATAGTTTTACTACGGCAGTAAATCCTCAAATAACAAAAGGGTACGCAGCAGGAGAGACGGATTTCACATTAAAATTGGTATTTCGAAGCGCAAAGTTTTCGTTCTTTATTTTGTTGTTAATCGCATTGCCGGTTTTCGTGTCTGCGCCTTATATTTTAGATTTGTGGCTAGGAAACGTACCAGAAAACACGGATATTTTTGTAAGGCTTGTTTTGATTTATGTTTTAAGCGAAACATTAGCAAGTCCGTTGATAACGTTGATGTTGGCAACAGGCAATATACGCAATTATCAGATAGTTGTAGGCGGTTTTCAAATGATGAATTTCCCTATAACATATCTATGCTACAAGTTGGGCGCATCGTCTGAAACCATTTTTATAGTGGCAATTTGCATATCCGTCGTATGTGAAATGTCAAGACTAATGATGCTAAAAAAAATGGTCGGTCTGCCAGTAAAACAGTTTTTGAAAAATGTATATTTCAGAACATTTACTGTGACATTATGTTCCGCAGTGATGCCAATTGTACTTAAAAATTATTGCGAAGATAATTTATTGTCGTTTTTAATTTTGACCGCTGTATCGGTAATAAGTGCAGCAATTTTTTCATACACAATAGGCTGTACAAAAACGGACAAAGTTGCTATCAACAACCAGATTTTGAAAGTAAAGAAACGGATTTTTCGATGATTAATATCAGCGACAAAAAAGATTGTTGCGGTTGTTCGGCGTGTGCAAGCATCTGCCCTCGTTCCGCTATCGAAATGAAACCAGATGTTTTGGGGTTCAAATATCCCGAAGTCGATAATGATAAGTGCGTAGATTGCGGACTTTGCGACAAGGTTTGTGCTTTCAACGACAATTATGACAAATCTCTAAATCTTCCTGAGCCGATTGCATACGCTGCCCGTCATAAAGAAATGTTCGAGATTATGAAAAGCCGGAGTGGTGCGGCATTTGTTGCAGTTTCGGATTGGATTTTGGAAAACGGTGGAGTCGTTTACGGTGCAGGATACACAGGTCATTTTGTAGTAACTCACAAACGAGCGACAACCAAAGAGGAGCGCGATGAATTTCGAGGTTCAAAATATGTACAGAGCGATTTGACAGATGTTTTCAAGCAAGTAAGGGAAGATTTGAAAAACGGTCTGACAGTAATGTTTTCTGGTACGCCGTGTCAGACATCGGGACTAAATTCTTTCGTTGGCAAAACACTCAGGAAAAATCTTTATCTTGTTGACATTGTGTGTCATGGAACACCTGGTGCAACGATGTGGCGCGATTATTTGGATTATCTCGAAAAGAAATACAAGCGTAAAATTGTTGCTGTAAATTTTAGGGACAAAGAACAATTTGGTTGGAAAGCACATAAAGAAAGTTTTTTGTTTGATGGTTTTACAAGTTTTACAAGTTTTACATACGTGTTTTATAAACACATTGCATTCCGGATGTCGTGCGGCAATTGTCATTTTTGTAATTTGACAAGGCCCTCAGATTTGACGTTAGCAGATTATTGGGGATGGCAACGCGTTGATAATGAGTTTAATGCAGATGACAAAGGTTGTTCGCTTGTATTGCTTAACACAGAAAAAGGCAAAGAACTTTTTGAAACAGTGAAGGACAAGATGTCTGTAATCCCCGCAAAACTTGAAAATGTAATGCAGCCCAATTTGGAACATCCGTCAGTTTTTCATCCGAAACGTCTTGATTTTGAGAGGGATTATGAGAAATACGGATTTAAGTATGTATTAAAAAAATACGGACAAGAACCTCTGTACAAGAGGGCGTACATGTTTGTGAGAAAGTGCGGCAGCAAGGTGTTGAGGAAGGTTGGATTAAATAAATAGTAAAAGAGGGTTATCTTGTCAAAAATGAACTTATTATATTTGATACTGTTATTAGTATTTTTTTTGAAAGGCTTTGGATTTGTTGTATTAAATCATGGTTTTCTGGATTATGTCTTTATGTGCATATGTTTTCCATTGACTTATAACGCGACGACAAACTTTAAAGAAAGATACTCAAAAATAGTATTATTATATGTTTCCTTTGTTTTTTTGTCATGTATATATTCATGTATATATAATGAACAAAATTTTTATATGGTTTTTTTTCGTTCTTTTTACTATTTCTCGTTATTATTTTATTTCGTTTTGTTAAAATTTAAATTTAAATCAAAAGATATAGAAAAAGCGATAGAATATCTTTCTTTGTTATTTTGTATATGTTATATCTTGCAATGGTTACTATATCCTGTTGTTATTTTTGGAGGTGCTGATTCCTCTGATATAAGTGAAAGTCATTTTCGCATGAGAATGCCAGGTAGTATATGTTGTTACACATTATTATTACTGGGAATTAATAAATATTTAGTCACGAACAAATATCGATATCTTTTATACATTTTTATGGGAGGATTACCAATACTTATACAAGGTTTTCGGTCGTTAATTACTTTATCTATTGTTGCGTCATTCGTTATGATACCATTTATTCTAAAAAAAGTGTCAAAAACAATTATTATGAGCATTATTTTTGGGGGTGCCATTGTGTTTGCAATAAATTATAGTGAAACAGTACAATATAAAATAGAAGAAATGACTAAACGAAATGAATCAGAACAACTTTTTACGAATGATTCTTATATACGTTGGTTAGCGTTAGATTATTTTTGGAATCATCAATATAAAAACACCGCAGAAAAAATAATAGGTGGAGGAGAACCTATTGATAATACGACAGCATATTACCGTTCAATAAAACATGCGCGCGACTTTTACGGATATTATAGCGTTGATTTGGGGATAATCGGATTAAGCATGACAATTGGAATACCAGCAACTATACTGTTAGTTTTAATTTACTTTTTATTAATGTTACGTTTTAAAGATGTAAACTATCAATATGTAAGATTTACGTTATTTATTGTTCTTGCAGGTTCTGTTATGACAAGTATGGAATTGTTTAGGCCTGGTAATATTTTATTACTATCTCTTTTTGTGTATCTTGAGTATATTCGCTCAGTAGAAAAAAGAATGATTGTTACAAATTAAAAATCAAAAAAAATGAAAATTGGTATTTTAACATTTCACAACGCCGACAATTATGGTGCAGTTTTGCAATGCTATGCTTTGCAGGAATATGTCAAATCAATTCTAAGAAAAGAAGATAAGGTTTATGTGGTAAATTATTGGAGCAAAAAGATCAGAAATATTTACAAATTATTTCCACAAAAAAATGGATTAAAATTTAAAAGTATTATTTTAGATTTATATCGATCTTTCCATACCATAAAAAGAAACATAGAATTCAATAATTTTCGAAAAAAATATTTGGATTTAGGACCTGATGTCTTTGATGATTATGACTTAATAATTTACGGCAGTGACCAAATATGGAATTCTACCATAAAAGATGATATATACTGGGGGATTAACTATCACAAAAAGAAAATCGCTTATTCCGCAAGTTGTGGAGGTGAGTTTATTATTTCTGATAAAGCATTGACTTTGTTGAATGAGTACGATAAAATATCGTGCCGTGAGTCTTCGTTCACAAAACAGTTATCTATGTTGTTGAAAAGGGAAATATACACTACGTGTGATCCTGTTTTTTTGATTAATACTTGGGGTAAAATCGCTGCAAATCCCAATGAAGTTGGATATATACTCTTATATGTAATAATGCCTAATCATTACATTGAAGATGAGGCTATCAGATTGGGTAAGATATTACACAAAAAGATTGTAAGAATTGATTGGATTAACCAAGTTAATTATTTGTTTAATGTAAAAATACATAATAGAATTGCAATATCTGTTGAAAAATTTTTAGGATATATTGCTAATGCTGATTTGATACTAACAACTTCATTTCATGGAACAGCGTTTAGTATATTATTCAGGAAGCCATTTTATGTGTTTAAAATAAATAAACGAATGGATAGGATTATTGATCTATTAAATACAATAGGCTTGTCGCAATTGTACGTTGATAAAATACCATCCAATAAAATACCAGAACAAATATACAGTCGTGATATTGAAAATAATATTTCGGAGTATATTGAATATTCAAAAAAAGTTCTTACAAGTTTCATAGGCAACTTATGAATCCCGAAATAAGTGTAATAATACCATTGTACAATAAGGAAAGAACAATAGCAAATACCATTGAGCATGTTCTTTCTCAAAACTATAACGATTGGGAATTGATAATAATTGATGACGGTTCTACAGATAATAGTAGAATGGTTGTAGAAAAGTATTTAAAAGACCAAAGGATAAAATACTATTATAAAAAAAATGGAGGTCCTTCTTCCGCAAGAAATTATGGTGTTGATAAAGCAACAAAAGAATGGATTGTATTTTTGGACGCTGACGACTTCTTTTTAAATGACGCGTTATGTACGTATAGTCAATTGATTGTATCTAATCCTGATATGTTTTTTTTTGTATGTAATTTTTATACCCAATATAACGGAAAATATAAATTGTATTCGCGCAAATACAAGAATGGTTGTTTGAAAAATAATTTTTATGCATGGATGTTCAATCGTTGCATGCCAAGAGCAGGTGCTTGTATAATGCATGAAACTGTATGTAAAGAATTTCCATACAATGATAAAATTAGAAGGTATGAAGATGCAGATGTTATTTTCAGAGCAATGGCTAAATATAAAGTTTATACATGTAGAATACCTGTACTTGTATACAATACAGATACTTTGGAAGCCTCAAAAAGCAGATCTAATATCTTCGAAGATTATTTAGGTTATATTGATTTAAAAAGTGGAAACTTTTGGGCTCGCATTGCAAAGTATGATTTATTTTTTAGAAATATTCGACATTACCCGGTACAAGTCAAACAAATGTATCCACAATATATTAAAAAATTTTATATACATATTTTCATAATGTTATGTCGTTTATTTAACGCATTTGAGAATAGATTATATATGGCATTCAGATGATAAAGAAATTCATAAAACATATATTGTCTCGTATCAAATTCCATAATAAATGTGTTTTTGGTTATTCGTGTAATATTGGTATTAATTCAGCATTTGAAGGTTTTAATAAGATATATCCAAATACCACATTTAATGGAGTAATGGGATTGGGTTCATATATTGGAGAAAATTGTGTTATTTCTGCTAATATAGGACGATTTACTTCTATTGCGCCTTTTGTAAAAACAAATCGTGGTGTTCATCCTTATACAGAACCGTATGCTACTACTTGTCCTATGTTTTTTTCTCTCAAAAAACAAAATGGTTATACTTTTGCGAATAAACAGATGTTTAAGGAGTTGAAGACACGCCCAACAATAGGAAATGATTGTTGGATAGGCGAAAATGTCTTTATATGTGGTGGTGTTAAAATCGGTGATGGAGCGATTGCGCTTGCGGGAGCAGTTATTACAGAAGATATTCCGCCATATGCAGTTGTTGGTGGGGTGCCTGCAAAAGTTATAAAATATCGTTATAATGAATCAACTATCAATGTTTTACTTGATTTTAAGTGGTGGAATAAAGATGTGAAATGGCTTCAAGATAATTGGAATCTATTGTGCGACGTGGAGAACCTTAAAGACCATATAAAAAGTCTTTTTGACAAGGCTGTAGTATCGTAATAAAGTTGATGGATACAATCGGAAGTTTTATTTCCTATTAAATTGTAAAAAAAGCAAAAAAATTGTCTGGAAAAAAATAATCATAAATAATTATGTCAACCGTTTACCTCGGCATGAGTGCCGACATGATTCACCCCGGACACTTGAACATCATCAAGGAGGCCGCCAAGTTGGGCAGCGTTACTGTCGGGGTCTTGACCGATGAGGCAATCGCAAGTTATAAGCGTCTGCCTTATCTCAATTACGAACAGCGGGCTGAGATTGTAGCATCGCTAAAAGGCGTTGACAAGGTCGTACCTCAGACAACCTTGGACTATGTGCCGAATTTGGAAAAACTGCGTCCTGACTATGTTGTCCACGGCGACGATTGGAAGGAAGGTGTTCAGAAAGCAACTCGCCAAAGGATAATTGATTGTCTTGCACAGTGGGGCGGAAAAGTTGTAGATATTCCTTATACTCAGGGCATTTCTTCAACAGCCATGAACCAACGCCTTAAAGAAATCGGCACAACTCCCGAAATTCGACTCAAGCGCCTGCGTCGTTTAATCGGAGCAAAGGAAATCGTCAGAATTTTGGAGTCTCACAACGGGCTTACTGGATTGATTATCGAAAACACATCTGTTGAAATCAACGGAATGAAACAAGAATTCGACGGTATGTGGGCAAGTTCTCTTACCGACAGTACTTCGAAAGGCAAACCAGATATTGAAGCCGTTGATTTGACTACACGTCTCCATGATTTGAATGACACGTTGGAAGTTACCACCAAACCTGTCATTTTCGACGGCGACACCGGCGGCAAAATTGAACATTTTGTTTTCACCGTAAGAACACTTGAAAGGCTTGGTGTTTCGGCGGTAATAATCGAAGACAAAGTGGGGTTGAAACAAAACTCGCTTTTTGGAACTGATGCAGTTCAGACACAAGACACCATCGAAGGTTTTTGTGCAAAAATCAAGGCTGGCAAAAACGCACAGATTACCGAAGATTTCATGGTAATCGCGCGTATTGAAAGTCTTATTGCAGGCAAACCTGTCAGCGATGCCTTGGAAAGGGCTTTTGCATACGTAGAGGCGGGAGCAGATGGGATAATGATTCATTCCAAAAACAAAACTGGTGATGACATCAAGGAGTTTTGCTCCAAATTCCGAGCAAAAAATACTTCAACTCCGATAGTTGTGGTTCCAACAACATATAACCACATAACGGAAAAAGAACTTGCCTCTTGGGGCGTAAACGTTGTTATCTACGCCAATCATATGCTCCGCAGCGCGTATCCGGCAATGGTAAACTGCGCAAAATCAATTCTTATGCACGGACGCTCACTTGAAGCCGCTAACGATTATTGTATGTCTGTCAAAGACATTTTGACCTTGATTCCCGGTACTAAAAAGAACTAAAAATGATTACTCCACAGTTTTTTATCGGCACACTCAAAAAACACGGTATTGAGTTTTTCGCAGGTGTCCCCGATTCACTTTTGAAAAACATCTGTGCATATATATCTGACAATCTTGATGATAAGCACAATATAATAACCGCCAATGAAGGCGGCGCGATAGGACTTGCCGCAGGTTATCACCTTGCGACCGGCAAGATTCCCGTCGTTTATATGCAAAATTCAGGTGAGGGAAATGTCATCAATCCGCTTGCCTCGCTGACAGACAAGGACGTTTACAACATTCCTGTTTTGTTGGTAATCGGTTGGCGCGGACGTCCCGGAGTTCATGACGAACCACAGCACGTAAAGCAGGGAAAAGTTACCTTGCAACTTCTTGACACAATGGGTATCAAATACGAAGTTTTGAGTAAGGACGAATCAGAAGCGGCGCAACAGATTGCAACCGCTGTAAATTATATGCGCTCAACAAATGAAGTCTTTGCTTTGGTGGTGGAAAAGGACACTTTTGACACATACAAACTTCAAAAAAATGAAGTACGCAAAGAATATCCGATGTCGCGTGAGGAAGCGATTCAAACAGTTGCAGGCGCATTGAAAGCAAAAGACGTGATAGTTTCAACTACTGGTATGATTTCCCGCGAATTGTTTGAGTACCGTGCGGCAAAAAATCAGTCTCACAAAAAAGACTTTCTAACCGTCGGTTCTATGGGACACGCCTCGCAAATAGCCCTTGGAATTGCATTGGAGAAAACTGACAGAAAAGTTTGGTGTTTTGACGGCGACGGTGCGGCAATCATGCACATGGGTTCTATGGCGATAGTAGGTCAGATGAAACCAAAGAATTATGTACACGTTGTGTTTAACAACGGCGCACACGATTCTGTTGGCGGACAGCCGACAGTCGGACTGAAAATCAACCTTCCACAAATCGCAAAATCATGCGGATATGAGTATGTTTTCGATGTCGAGTCTGAGAACGCTCTTGCCGAAATTTTGCAACAAATACAAACAATTGACGGTCTTGTGTTTATGCAAGTCAGCGTCAGAAAGGGCAACCGCAAAGATTTGGGACGTCCGACCACGACACCAATCCAAAACAAGGAAGCATTGATGACATTTTTGAAAGATTAAAATGCAACAGGCTTGTTTCAACGAAGATTCAGTCCGTTTTCTGTCCGAAAAAGTAAAGGAGATAAATCCGAAAAGTATTTTCCTGGTAACAAGCGGGAGATCTTTTGCTTTATGCGGAGCGGAAAGTTTGATAAATAAGGAGTTTAGCGGATTCAAAAAACACTTTTTCAACGATTTTGCCGTAAATCCCAAATGGCAGGATGTTCAAAAAGGTGTTGCTGAATTACGAAAAACAGATTCTGAAATTATCATTGCAGTCGGCGGCGGTTCCGTATTGGATATGGCAAAACTGATTCGTTTTTTCAATTCATACGACGGGCTGCCGACAGACGGCAATTATGCAAAGCGCAAAGAATTGCTGCCGCTATTTGCAATGCCAACAACTTCGGGAACAGGTGCGGAGGCAACCAAATTCGCAGTTTGCTATTATGACGGAATGAAATATTCCGTTGAACATTCGGACGTTTTGCCAGACTATGCGTTGATTTATCCACCTTTCTCATACAGCAATCCAAAATATTTGACAGCATGTACGGCATTCGACGCCTTAGCACAGAGCATTGAAGCGTATTGGAGTGTCAATGCAACAAAAGAATCGGAGGAATACTCTATTAAAGCATTCAACTTATTGAAAGACAAAATTATTTCTGTCGTTAATAATCCAACCGGAGAAAGCAGAAATGCCGTTTCTTTGGGTTCATATTGGGCAGGGCGGGCAATCAACATTGCCAAAACAACTGCGCCTCATGCGTTCTCTTATCAGTTTACGTCAAAATGCGGCTATCCTCACGGACATGCAGTTGCACTTACTTTTCCGTATTTCTTTGATTTGAATGTCAATGCAACCAAAGAACAATTGCAAGAAGGTATTGCTTTTGAACATTACAGGCAGAAAATGAAGATATTTGACGGCTTTGATGTTAAATCACTGATTGAAGAAATAGGGTTGGGATTTAAAGGTTTATGCGGTCAGAATATTGACAAGTTGTTGGCAGGGGTGAACGTGCAAAGGCTGAGGAACAATCCGGTGAAAATTGATGGAGAGATAGTGGTAGAGTTAAAAAAAATGTTTTGACCATATTTAAGTTGAAAAAATGATTTTAACAAAATTTAAGAACGATTGCAAAAATCAAGGATTTGTGTTTGCATTGCAGAAGTTAATACAGAAATGTATAGGTGTTAATAAATTAGAGGAACAAATTGCTGCTTTGCAATATTTCAATAACATATTGCATGATTGTTCTTCTATGCCGCCAACAACAGACACTGATTTGAGGATAATGCAAAAGTGTGATGCGTTACAATTAGCGATATTTGATAAGATATGTAAAAAATATGGTATTAAATATTGGTTGGATTATGGCACATTGTTAGGCGCAGTTAGGCATAAAGGCTTTATTCCATGGGATGATGATATGGATGTTGCAATGCTTAGAGAAGATTTCGATAAAATATATGAAATATTGAGAAGAGAACTCGAAAAATTCAATTTTTCTATTTCATGTGATGCGTCTCGTATTGGATTGGGATATAAGCATGCTTCTACTGGGATTTGGATGGATATTTTTCCAGTTGATGAGTTTTATTCTTCAAAAACATTGGCTGAATGTACTACTGATTTGAGACATAAAATCGATGTATGTCATAAAAAGTCCAAGAATCATATTGATGATAGGAAACAATGTGAAGCGATTAGGAAAAAATACATTTGTAATGACCACGACGCAAAATATAAGATTTTATATCATGGTCCAGAATTCAAATATAATCCACATCTTGTTCATTCATACGATGATATAATACCGTTGTCTTCAATTGAATTTGAAGGTTATACATTCTATGCTCCATCCAATCCTGATAATTATCTACGTAATATTTATGGGAATAATTATTTGAATTTTCCAAAAGATGGAGTTCTTCATCACGGAGAAGCAACAGGTCGTCCGCCATTGAGCATGTGGGCAAAACTTCATAATGTGGATATAAAGACAATGATGAGTGAATTGACAGAAATTTATTCTAAATATTGAATACCATGATGGATAATTCTTTGTTGAAAAACATTGACAACCCTAAAATTACAGTCGTTACTGTCTGCTTCAATGCGGCAAAAACGCTTGAAAAGACCATTCAATCTGTTATAAATCAAACTTATAACAACATTGAATACATCATCATAGACGGTGCAAGTACGGATGGGACTCTTGACATTATAAAAAAATACGAAGACAGGATTTCGTATTGGAAATCCGAACCCGACAAGGGCATTTATGATGCGATGAACAAAGGGATAAAATTAGCAACAGGTGATTATATTGCATTTATGAATGCAGGAGATAAATATTATGACAATAATGTCGTGGCTGATATATTCTACAATTGCTCTTTTGGTAACAATTGTGTAGTATATGGAAAATGGTATAACAAAAGAAAGAAAACTGTCAGATTAAAACAGCCACGACCGTTTTGGGAACACACAGGATTTAGAAATATGGGATTCAGCCATCAAGCAACTTTTGTTTCAACATCGTATGCAAAAAAGAGAATGTTTGATTTGAATTATAAGTTGGTAGCGGATTATAATATGATATGGTGTCTTTACTATTCAGACAAACTTAATTTTATTAATTCAAATAGTTCAATTTGCATAATGGACGAAGAAGGTTTTACCGAAAAACATTTTAAAGAACAAATAAAAGAAATATGTCATATTTGTGGAATTTCGGGGGGGCGAATGTATTGTGTTATTTTATATAAAATGACGTTTCAATTTATAAAACGAATGTTAAGGTATTTTAAAACTAATTAAATATGAAAATCGCCTTTTTAATCCCAGGAATTGATGCAATGGGGCAGAATATCTTTGTATGGAATCTTATACAAGGACTTATATCGTTATCAAATATTGAATGTTTCGTGTTCCATTTTGACAGAGGAAAAGTTGACACTCCTATTTTAGACTTTCACGTTCCTACAACGAAGCTAAAACTCTTTCAGAAATATGATTTCAACACATTTGACATTATTTTCTCTGGTATGCCGATTCCTGATTTGTATGTTGCAATACACGGTTTGTATAAAACACACAAATGTGTAACATTTATGCATTGTTTTATTGAAACAGATTTGTATCAGAGGAAGGGGAAGATAAAAGGATTTATAGAATATTTGTTATGGAAATATGCTTTAAATAAATTTGGAAACATTATATGTTCGTCCAGTGCTATGCAAAAGTATTATGAAAACATATTAAGCGGTGCAAAAAAATACAAAATACTTCCCTATGGTATTCCAGAAATTAATGCTGCTAATCCTGACACCAATATCGTGAATAAGATTTTAAAATTCAAAGGGAATAAAAATGCACTTTGTGGCTGTGGAACTCTTATAAAGAGAAAAGGTTTTGCTCATTTAGTACAATATCTTGCTCATAATGAAAAATCTGTTGTTGTATTAATTGGGGAAGGGTGTTGTAAGTCGGAATTAGAACTTTTGGCGACACAGATAGGTGTTAAAGATAGGATTTTATTTCTCGGATATTTGCAGAACCCATATAAATACTTTCCATATTTAGATGTTTTTTGTATGAGTTCAAACTCCGAAGGATTCGGACTCGCCATGTTAGAGGCTATGTGCATAGGAATGCCTATTGTTTGTTCTAACTTGGATATCTATAATGATTATTTTGGGGAAGATGGTGTCGGATTGTTTAAATTTGGAAACCAGAATAGTTTCAATGCTGCTGTGGATAAAGTTATTAATGCTAAAGAAGAGTTTGCAATTAAATCACGAAATATATTCAACTCAAAATTTTCGTTACAGCAAATGTGTAAACTTCATTTTGATTACTACAATAGTTTACTTGGAAACAATAGTTGATTATAATACAAAAACTTTTCACCTAATTATGCTCTCCCTCATCACAGTTGGTATGAACCATCGAAAATTTATCGAGGTCCTGTACGAATCATTATATTGTATTGGTATGCCTCATACAGAAATTGAGGCTGTTTATGTTGACAATTGTTCGACAGACGGTAGCGTTGAATTTCTGCGTGAAAAATATCCTCAGGTAAAAATTATAGTCAACACAGAGCCGCTTGGTTTTGGCGAAAATAACAATAAGGGCGTTATGGCTTCGACCGGGGATTATATTGGTATTGTAAATCCTGACATTGTAATCCAAGGAGGCAGCATAGATTTAATAATGGATTATGCACAGCAAAATAAAAATGCTCTTGTAGTGCCTCAACTACTGAATCCTGATGGTAGTGTGCAATATTCTGTCAGAAAGTTTGCGACATTGAAAATGATGTTGAGCCGTTGGCTTTCATTGGCAGATGATAAGTCAGATAATAAGGTCGTTAATGATTATCTTTGTAAGGATATTGATAACACCAAAATACAGGAAGTTGATTGGGCGATAGGCGCTGCAATGTTTATGAGTCGAGATACATACGCTAGGCTCGGTGGATTCGACCAACGATATTTTCTATACGTGGAAGACGAAGATATGTGTCTACGAGCGTGGAAGATGGACATTCCTGTCATTTATTATCCCGATGCAAAACTGATTCACAATCATTTGCGCGGAAGTCGTCAAGTTGGTAAAAAGACAATATATCATTTAAAGAGTTTATTTACATATTTTCGGAGACACGGAATAAATGTAAAGAGAAACAATAAGCCAAATTAATCATATATGACACCCACCCCCACCGCCCTCATCACCGGCATTACCGGTCAGGATGGCTCGTACCTTTCCGAGTTCTTGCTCGCCAAAGGCTACGACGTACACGGAATCATCAGGCGCAGCAGCGTCGATTACCGTGAGAGAATCGCGCACCTCGAAGGCCGTCCAAACTTCCATCTGCACTATGCAGACATGTCAGACTCAATGTCGCTTGTAAAACTTGTCGGCAAGGTACAGCCGACAGAGATTTACAACCTTGCGGCACAGAGTCATGTGCAGGTAAGTTTCGATGCGCCAGAATTTACGGCTGACGTTGATGCCGTAGGCGTACTCAGGATTTTGGAAGCCGTGCGCACCAATCATTTGGAAAAAACGTGCAAAATCTATCAAGCATCTACCTCCGAACTTTACGGCAAGGTCGAGGAAGTGCCGCAGAGCGAAACCACGCCATTCCATCCTTATTCGCCGTATGCTGTGGCGAAGTTGTACGGATATTGGATTATCAAGGAGTACAGGGAAGCGTACAATATGTTTTGCTGTTCGGGCATCTTGTTCAATCACGAGAGCGAGCGTCGCGGCGAAACATTTGTAACACGCAAAATCACACTTGCCGCCGCACGTATCGCACAAGGCAAGCAAGAAAAACTCTACCTCGGCAACCTTTCGTCGCTCCGAGATTGGGGCTACGCAAAAGATTATGTAGAGTGTATGTGGCTGATTTTGCAACAAGAAAAGCCCGAAGATTTTGTGATTGCAACTGGCGTTCAACATTCTGTACGCGAATTTGCTTATCACGCTTTCAAGGCGGCTGGCATCGAGTTGAAGTTTGAAGGCGAGGACATCAACGAAAAAGGCATTTGCATCAACGGCCCTGCAAATCTCGTTGGCAAGACCTTGGTAGAAGTCAGCGAAGATTTTTACCGTCCTACAGATGTGGTCAACCTTCTTGGCGACCCAACCAAGGCAAAGCAAACCCTCGGTTGGAATCCGCAAAAGACCTCCTTCGACCAACTTGTCTCTATCATGGTAAAGCACGACATGGAAAAAGTCGCTGCGGAACACGTTGCAAGTGTTATGCGCACCAACCTCGCCGAATACCTTGAGAAAGGCGTGGTGAAATAGCCACTTCTCCATAAATTGCAACATAAAAACGCCGCCCTGTCATTTTTTTGACGGGGCGGTGTTTTTTTACTCCAATATCATCTCTTGAACTCCGTGCCTATACCTCCGTCAACAAAATTTTTCTTCTATACATAATTACACTTTTCATGGCGACTTTTCGTCGTACCATTACACTTTTCGGGGCGACTTTTCGCGACAAAGATACACTTTTCGGGGCGAGTTTCCAAATATTATCATAAAAAAATTACATTATTTTTTCGTTTTTTTTAACAACCATTTATCATATAAAAACACTAACTTTGCAGCGGAATCACCGCAGTACGCGGATTTTTCTCCACACAATTACAGTTGATAAGATGAGCGATGCAAATTACACCGACGAAGCAATAATGGCGATGTTTGCCGACCCGAAGACGAGGGAAGCGGCATTCAGGATTATTGTCAAACAATTTGGCACACAATTGTACAGCCGAATCCGCACCATTGTAGGCAGCCACGACGAGACCGACGACGTGCTGCAAAACACCTTTATCAAGGCGTGGCGGTCGTTAGACAGATTTAGGCTCGAATCGACGCTGTACACGTGGCTGTTCCGCATCGCGACCAACGAGGCTCTCACATTCGTAAGGCGCAGCAACAAGTCAGTCGCACTCTCCATCAACGACGACGATATGAAAATCACCCTCCCCGCCAACGATATGGAAAGTAGCGAGACCGGCGACGAAATCGCGGAAAAGTTGCACAACGCCGTCGAAAAACTACCCGAAAAACAGAAACTCGTATTCCAAATGAAGTATTACAAGGAAATGAAATACGACGATATGGCGGGCATCCTCAAAACATCCGTAGGCGCATTGAAAGCCTCTTACCACTTTGCAGTCAAAAAGATAGAAAATTTTTTGTCATTACATTAAACCATAAACGGGTTGTGTAGTCTTAACCATAAAAGACGCTACAAGACACATTATAATTAAGGTGTACAAAAATGAAACCTGTTGAAAACATAGAATGCAAAATCAAATTTGACGTACCCGACGGCTATTTTGACACGCTCGCCGACAACGTGATGCAGCGCATCGACTTCGACGACCGCCAGCGCAAAAAACGCCGCACCACGGTGATACGCTCAGTATTTGCGATGGCAGCCGCAGCAGCCATTGCGGGCGTGGCTGTGTTTGGTCCGCAAGACCGCCCCACAGCAATCCCCGAAAGCGGGCAGCAACAGTTTTCTGACCATTACATCACCAGCGTCACGTCGCAGTACAACGACATCAACGTTATCGACTACATCAACCAAAACAGCACCAACGACGACACTGAGTTAGAATACGACGCCGACATCGTTGCTTTGTACGCAAGCCCCATTAATTTTATGTACTGACAATTAATTTTTGAAAAAGATTATGACCGCAATTACCAAAAAACTACTGATTACGATACTGATGGCGACCACATTAACGGTCGCCTACGCACAAAACGGCGACAACAACCAATCCGGCACCTACGACCAATGCAAACAGCAGTTTAAAAGCGAAAAAGTGGCGTACATAACCTCCGGTATGGGTCTCACGGTGGAGGAAGCGCAGAAGTTTTGGCCGCTTTACAACAAGTACGACGCCATATTCGACAGCATCGGCGAGGCGCGCAGGGTCAATTACAGCCGCAAGGAATGTATGAAAAATTACGACAAGATGACCGACGCAAAGGCTGGCGACATCATCGCAAAGTCTTTTGAATACGACGATATGGAACTCGCAACACGCCGCCGCTACCACGAGGAACTCTCCAAAATATTCTCACAGAGGAAAATATTGCTCTACTACCACTTGGAACACGAATTCCGCCGCCAAAAAATCTCCGACAACAAGCCCGTCGGCAATAGTTTTGGCAAAAGTTTCAAGGATAAATAAACACGTAT
>JAEEGL010081638.1_pt1 | contig 19426 bp, 13 predicted proteins | sample 9134231 | NCBI WGS metagenome assembly JAEEGL01 (sample SAMN16246548, study PRJNA631951) | gut metagenome | biome: gut microbiome; feature: rumen; material: fiber-attached | host: Bos | place: Iran: Karaj | collected 2018-10
GAAGAAACCGGCTATTCTCTTGAACAGTCCCTTCTTCTCCTTCGCCTCAGTGGCTGTCTGCCCAGTCGCTGCTTGCTGCGCCTCTTCCTTTGCTTCGACATTCTCACGGAAGTGCGGATCGTATTTGTAGCGGCGGATGCGCTCGAGCATCTGAAACAACGTTCTCCCGTCCGCAGTTTTCTTATGGTGAAACCCCTGTGTGATACAGCGCTCTTCCGGCGATGTTTTTATATAATTGTTCTGCCAAAGAGACAGACTGTCTTTATCAAATCCGCGAATCTTCCAAGTGTCTTCCGCGCTGACTACTACAAGACTGCCGTCCTCATCAACACGGAGCTTAATCCCGTATTCAAATGCAAGCCGTTCCAAATAGTAATTGCCGATGTCCCCGCGTTTAAGCAACCGATTGACAGCCGGCATCTGCTTCACATATGGGCTGCACAGTTCACGGAGGCACATGATACGAAGGCACCTTCGGCATGGTTTTCTAGTTATCGGCCTTTTCTCCGAAGCGGTAAACAGTTCTAGCGGAATCTCCCTTATGAACTCACAATCCTTATCATGATAAATCCCGGAATCAAAGGCATAGAAGAACCGATATGCGGGATTATCCAAAGCACTCTGCATTTTGGAACGTGCCTTCTGTTCCCTTTCCGGGATGTCCTTCGGAACATACTCGATTCTGTCATTCTTAATAACCGCTTCACATGACTTATGCTGCAGGAACATCAGGTCGACATACCTTTCCGGAGTTTCCTCCACCGTTTCCCCGCGGTCGCGCTTAAGTTCGATTCCTGTTTTCACGCTCTCCTTCAGGAGTTTCCAGACATCGTTAAAGGTATCTGCGGACATATAAACATCCTGCTTCTGCTTATCATAACGTACGTCGCAGAATAAAACCGGTTGCTGTTTCTTTTTGTCAAAGTATATCAGAGATGCACCGGTGGTGGTCCGGCAAATGGAATCGTACTCTGGGAGCGTGTCGGTCTTTTTCGGAAACAGGATAAGCCTTCCGTTCACGATATCCTCGCCCCATATGACTAGGTTCGAGGGTTTTACGCCTTTTGCTGCATATCGTGCCTGAACCAAGTTGTCATATAGAATTTTCTCACTTACAGCCCCCATCACATTTCCTTCCATTTCTACCTTTGCTCGGCATCGGAATGACAATATTCTTTCATCATCCCCAAAAACTCTCTTTTATGACCTCCGATGTTGATTTCAGGCGTTTCCAGATAAAACTTACCGGAACAAATCAGCCAGAATATCTTATCCACTTTATAAGGCGTTACTTCACATATGTCGGCCATACGTACGACTGCTTCGAATGTGGAAATCGGGTTATCCTCCGCAAATTCAAGCGAATTAAACACTTCAATTAGATGAACATCGGGCTTCGGATAACCGGTGAATCCAAGTTCTTTTAATAAATCGCATGCCAGTGCAAACCCAATTCCGTGAACCTTCTCGGAAATCAACAAAGGAAGTGCCATCCGTGTATGCACGTTATAGTCAAAGCATCGGACAAAACCTTCAAAATCTGGAACATCATGAAATTCAATAAGAAATCTTGCCGATTCCACAATCGCCGAACTCCATTTATGCCAACAGCTACGCTTGTTATTTGCATTTTCAATATGGAACCATTCGGCAAATCTTTTACACAATTCATCCGGCGTCAGCCGGGCCGTATATGTGACATCAAAGCCATGCAGCAGTTCTTTTACTTTTTCTCTTCTAGATTTGAAATCAATCACATTGGGCATCATTTGATAGTTTTGGGCAGACTGAATAAACTGCTCGAACACATCAGACATCGTCGCATAATCTTTGCGGTCGCCGACGAAGTATTTGTCGAGTGTTACACCGGCCGGCTTTATCTCATCCAGGTATTTGACGGCTGCGTTGTAAACATCAACCATTTCATCATAAGTCATCTTACCTAGCCCTCATTTACATTGTTTTCCGAAAAGGCCCGGATTCTCGAATTTCTTTGTTTGACAAATGCCAGTTGAATCCGAATCCATTTCAAATACTCATCCACCGTCTTTGGCATGGGGTATTCTTGCGCGAAATCGCCTTTTCAAACCTGTTGCAATAGTTCATGTGTAATTTCTTCTTGTCATTACAAATCGTTTAAAATGTGGTTGAGTTCTTTAACTGCTCTATTAGGTTTACTGTTTCAGGTTGTAGTCGCGAATAATAAAATGCTAACTCGTTGAAATATTTCTCAGCCCTGTTTTGCTTTCCTTTTGACGTGCTTAGTTTAGCTGCATCTCGCAACATCCGATCATAACCTCGGGTAACCACATCTTTCTCAATTCTCGGAACCTCCGCGCAAATAGCTTCATGTATTTTCTGAGGAGAGACGGTAAACTTAATCTTCTTATCTTCATAATAGCGTAGTCGCTCATAATCAGCCGAATACTTATCCCACTCTGTGATGTAGCGGTCAATAGAATCGGTTGATTCCAAACGCTTTGCACACGTTGTAACTCTTGACAGTATTGAGTTAATTTCTTTTTTCTCTGCTGCTGTCGGTTTCTTACTGAATAATCCTGACAACAATGTATTAAACATTCCCATGGTCATCCTCCTTCAATTCTTCTCCTGTTTCATCTTTCTTCTGCTGTATATCTTTCAAAGCATTCATTTTGTTGATTTCAGTCATATAACCAGCCGTAATGATGCCGGCCGGAAGCGCGACTATCGCAATGCCGAAGATCGAGGAAATCATCGTGATCACCCGCCCGAGCGTAGACACCGGATAAATGTCACCGTAACCGACCGTGGTAAGAGATACCGTCGCCCAATAGATAGCGTCAAAGAAGTTCTGGAAGGAGTCCGGCTCCACATTGAATATGATCAGCGCCGACACCATGATGTATCCACCGGCCAAAGCGCACACCGCAACTAAAGAATCCTTCGACGAATGGAGAACATTACCGATAATCTCAAAACTCTTTGAATACCGCATTGCTTTGAATACTCGAAGAACTCTCATTGCTCGTATCATTCGAAGGATACGAAGAACTTTGAAACCACTATTGATTATTGTTAATGACGGAAGTATCGACACCAAATCAACTATTGCCATCATAGAAAAGGGATATCGGATAAATGACTTTGCACTTTTCTCTTCAAACTTATAGTCAGCAGTCATCCAACGGAGCAGATAATCCAAGATAAATATCGCGACAGTTGCTTTGTCAACCACATTCATTGCCAGAGTATCCGTTTTGAACGCAAGCGGAACCAGACTGGCTAAAATGACAATAATCATGGCGTAGTCGTAAACGGCACTGGCTATATCACGGCCTTCGGACTTCTCAATTATCTCGTATATACGCTTTCTCATAGAGTTAATCCTTCTCTAGTTCTATTGTTTCTTGCCATAGACTTCATATAGGGAAAGGATCTTACAAAATATTCGATTCAGCTCTAATCGCACATTTTCGGACAACGTAACTATTATCACCTTTTCCTTTGTTTATAAGATGCACCCGATACTCTTCATTTTCAATAGACATTCTGCTCAGACTGTTTAGGATTGCAATCTTCTCATCTCGTGACCCCAAGTCCATAGTTGTAGATAACTGACTTAGAGCAATACGACGGGTAGCATCATAATTTGATAGTTCAATCAAGCAGCCAGTTGCACAGTATCGAACATCTCTTTCCTTATGCTGGAGCATTTCAACGCTAACAAACAAAAACGCAAAAAGCAACTCATTATTGCTTTCGAATCCCCGCGAAGCTTTAAGATAGGCAGCAATGCCCCTTAGCATTAGTATTACACTGTAAGCTTCCTCTTTTTCGTATGACAAGATCCATTCTATCGCTTTACAACTTTGCTTTTCGTCCACTAATCTCAACAATAGACAATAATAGAATTCCAAATCACCATTACGCTCTTTCGAGAAAAAACCTGGCTGACTTCCTTGAACATAATCATTCTTTTGCTCAATCAGCTGCTCAGAAATGCTTTTCCATATTGCAAGTTCTTTCCCTCGAGCATATAACAAAAACAATAGCTTAATAGCGCAAATCTTGGCTTTTACTGTCTGATATTTCGACGCAAGAGTATCCATCGCTGCAACAATTGCATCCGTCAAAAGGTTCTCATCAAAGTATTCTTTTTTCTCCAACAGGATATTATATATTACTTCATTCGTATCATAACCATATCCGATATACCTTCCATTTATCCCCTGTAAACTATTCCTATCTTTGGTTTCTTCTATCATCTTTCTTACATATTCAGATGGATTTTCTGAGTTCTCAGACAACATTTCCAACTTGTATGTATCGGAATAAAAAACTGGGTAGTTTTGTTCTATCACTTTTTCTAAGTCGCTAACTGAAATCTTAGCGGATTTACAGAATCTAATTAGAGCCGTTGGAAAGTATTGCTCAATACTAGCATCTTTTTGCGCAATCATGTCTTTAAAGAGTTCTTTGATTCGGATTTGTTCTTCATTGGTGAGGCTGTCATAGTCCATATTTTGTAGCACCCGGAAACAATCCGAATAATAATATGAGAATTGTCTTTTCACCACTAAGTCAATAATCATTAGTGTTTTATCAGCATGCGCACGAAAAGCGGTTGCGCGCAGAAAATTGAAAACATATGGTCCAATTATGCTATTTCTATGTTCATCATTCACCCACTTCACCGATTCAAGATGCAGTTCCTCAAAAAGTGATTGAAATGATGCATCATCCAAACAGTCACCTAGTCGGCTGGCCAATAATAGTTTTGAGATTACCCTAAATTCTTCATTGGGTATTCTATTCACGCACATCAAGATATGCGAAACATCTTCCGCTCCAATCCGCTCAAGCGAACGGTTTCGTGTGCGGACAAGTGTGTCAAGCTTTTTGCTATCTCTGTCTAATATTACCAAACGAACAAATTCAAATAGGAGATCATAATCGTCGTATAATGTACACAGCATAGCATAGATGCTGTTAAGCCGCCCACGAACCATCTCTGTCTGAACTATTGACCCATGCATTTCCGCAAAGCAAAAAGCATTAGTCAAAGCGATAAACATTGGCTCAAGCCCGCCATATCTCGTTGTATAAGGCGATATATTTAACTGCGAGTAGTAGTTTTTAGATATTTCCTCTTGCATTGTTGCAATCTGCCGGTCCAAATACGGATAGTAAACAGGATCATCACTTTCATCCAGATATTTCTGTCCTATATTGTCCTGAGGAGAAACGTGTTTTCCAAAATTTATTCTTTCAACAATATGCCTAATATCTATAGCAATATCATTTACAAACCAAGCGGGAACTGTTGAATTCTCCAACGCATCCTTTATCGCGCTCTGAAGCGTGCCCAAACAATCTTCATATCGTGACAAATAATAAAGCTTCTGAGCTGCAAGACGTTTAGAAATCAAGTCAGCCATGTCTTTATTATTATAGAGACTCTTCACCTCATCAGAGAGTTGATCAATCAAAGTACTTGCATTATCCTCTTCATATAGCACAACCTTCAGGATTCGTGACAGCACTTCGTCAATGTGTTCCTTTCTATCTTCTCCCCGCGACGAATCTGTGAGCAAGACACGTTTTGTCAGAACACCTAAGGTCAATGGAAAACTCTTTCCTTTGACTGATAATAAGCCTTCTTTTTCACTACTTACACTTACAATCTCAGTCTGAGGAATGTATACTTCTTCGGTTGTATCCCCCACCATCGGCTTGTTTTTATACACCGAAATTAAATCTTGAAGAACGCTCTCGAACGCCATCGGTGCAAAATCAGAGAACTCATGAACAACTTTATACTTCTCCGACAATGATGCTTTAACTTCATCTTGCATAGATGTGCTTTTCTTTTCGTTCTCATCATTAAAAAAATAGAGAAGTCGAATTCCTTCCTCTTTTGCCCTTTTTTGCTCGCTCAGTACAGCCGCCGGCACCCCGTCTTTATTGTCCACTAGAAATATACAAAGATTTGATTCTCCAACCTGATTGAGGTACGCGCTGACAGTGTCCTCACTACTGGCAGGTTCAGTCTCAAAACAATAAACCGAAATAAGTCCCGTTGCTTCAAGCAACTCCTTCAATGCTTTTCTCGCAATGGCATAAGGCCCCCCACACTTGGAACTGATAAAGACTCTTAATCCATGTTCTATAATCCCTTGTTTCATCCTTTTCCCTGTTCCTCCAAAGTTTTTCCATATAACTTCACACGCCTAATCTCCTATATTCCCGCAGTGCCAATCACATAGCGAATTCGAAGCCATAAGAATAAGCATTAACATCATACTATGCACCCCGCGAGTATATGCTTAATCATCGCTGTATTTTTTGAAATTCTCTGCCTGCTCCAGAATATCATTATACACTTTTTCATAAATTTCCGGAGGCGTTGGCGGGTAACCATGTTTTGCAAGGATGATAATAATATCCGCTTGCATCAATGCTTTAATTTGTGCACTATTCGCCCAATCCGCATACTTTTCCTTATCTTTCAGCGTCGCGCGGATTTCTTTAGCCAACTCAATATTCTCCTCCTCAGGAAATTCAAAATGGAACTTTTCAGCGACATCGATTAGGATGTCATAAAACGCCTTCTCCTCATAGTCTATCCCCATCGAATTAAAGGAGTCCTGTTCATCCTTTAGTTTCTGCATTAAATCCATGAGTTGATTGGACACATCATCCAGGATTGTTTTAACATACTCCGCATCCGTCATACGGTTGTTGTATAATTCAATGACTGCCAATAATCTTTCGGTAAACGACGCCGCCTTTATTTTATTGACCTTTTTGAATTCGCCAATCTTTTTTCGTAGCAATTGAGCAAGGATTTTCACTCGAGTATTTGGCAATTTAATTCTTCGAACACGCTCCAAGTATTCCTCGCTAAATAGATCCACAGCCTCTGCATTTACATCCGTATCTGTCGAGAAAACCTCCTCGACACCTTCCGACTGAATTGCATCCTGCAGCATTTTCTGTACATGAGCATTCATCGTATCGGTATCAGGTGCGTCTCCCTTTATCAGTTTATACAGGATGGAGCGGACAGCTTTATAGTAGTGGATAAGATCCAATTCTTTTTGAGAAAAGTCTTTTCCACTGTTACATAATTTATATGCCTTGGACATCCGGAGAACATTCGACATAAACCGCTGTTCCAAATCTTTTGATGCCTGAATAAACTCCGCCGCTTCATTTAGGCACTGCAATTTTTCACTAGGATTACCCGTAAAATACTTGCCATTATCAAAGCCCTGCATCATAGCATTTAATACATCCAACTGGTCGCGAACAATCTTTATCGCCGCCTGAACACTGTCCTCGTCAAAAGCATCGTCTTGGAAATCCGTGTAGGTGCGCAGGGCCGCCAGCAAACCAATTTTGATTCCAACGAAGTCAACAATCAAACCACTGTCTTTCCCTGCGAAAGAGCGGTTAACGCGAGAAATCGTCTGTATTATGGTATGGCTTTGCACAATGGGGCGGTCGATATAAATCGTGTCAAGGAAAGGAACGTCAAATCCAGTAAGCCACAAATCCACTACAATCGCAATCTTAAAGTTGCTGTGGATGTTTTTGAATTGAATAGCTGCTGTTTTTCGAGTTGCTTCCGGACCAAGCAAATCATACATTTCTTGGGGATCATCCTTCGACCGTGTCGCTACAAACTGACACATCGGCATCGGGATCAACTCCTTCTTGTCCTGCTCCGTAAGCTCAACACCATCCTGGGCGACCTTCAATTCAAACCATTCTGGTCGCTTAGTTTTTAAGATGTTATAAAACTTGAACGCAATGGGGCGCGTCAGACATACGAACATACACTTGCCTGCAACGGTGGAACCTTCCCGCACCCGAGTTTCGTAATGATCAATGAAATAGTCAGCCACGGAATTCAAGACGTCATCATCGCCGATAATGGCCGCCATATTTGTGACATCTTTTTTACTTGCTTCTACCTGGTATTCATTGCTACCCGACACCAAACACTGGTCATAATAATCTTCGATCTCCTGAACCTTACTTTCGTCAAGGGTTGCCCTTGCGGGCCTTCCATCGTATACAAGCCTGACAGTAATCCCGTCCTTCACGGAATCCGTCATGGTATACTGGTCAATGACCGGTCCGAACACATCCATTGTTGCATCCACCGGTGTTCCCGTAAATCCGATATATGTTGCGTTCGGCAGTGCTGTATGCAAGAATGTTGCAAATCCGTACCGTTTCAACACCTCGTCGGATTTCACAACCAGTTTCATATCCAGATTATTACTCGTCCTGTGTGCCTCATCCGAGATACATATAATATTCTGACGGGTGCTGAGCTCGCCAAACTCATCTGCAAATTTCTGTATGGTAGTCAGATACACTCCACCACTTGCAGTTTTGGCAAGCACTCCTTGCAACTGCTCCCGGCTATCCATCTCAACAACCATATTGTCTCCAATAAAACGCTTTGAATTCAAAAACTGGCGGGACAACTGGTCATCCAAATCAGAGCGATCCGTGATTAGCACTACTGTCGGTGAATGCAGGCTCTGCTCGTGCATAATAAGTCGTGTCAAGAAGAGCATAATGAAGCTCTTGCCGCAGCCCGTGGTGCCAAAATAGGTTCCGCCCTTTCCATCTCCATGCGGTTTCCGATGCGCCAGTACGTTTGCCAACAGCTTCCTTGCCGCAAAATACTGAGGATAGCTGGCAACGACTTTCGTATTCTTGCCATTGTCCGTGTCTGGGAAATAAATGAAATTGTGGATGATATCATACAGCCGTTCTTTTCGGAACATCCCCTGTATCATCGTGTCCAATGCATCAATCCCTTCCGCCGGACGATCAGATGCCTCTATGCGTCTCCAGGAAAAGAAATGCTCATAATCGGAGAAGATACTTCCTGCTTTTGTATTTACACCATCTGAAAGCACCGCAAAACAATTATACTTGAACAGCTCGGGAATATCCCGCATATACCGTGTTGTTATCTGCACATACGCATCATGAATAGTTGTATCTTCCTTCACGGCAGATTTAAACTCCATAACAACCACCGGCAGCCCATTAATGTATACGATGGCATCTGGACGGCGTGTCGCCTTAGGTCCCTTTATAGTCATCTGATTTACAATCTTAACTATATTTTTGTTGTCATCCCGATCGAAATCAATTAACTGAAGATGAAAATCCTTAGCGGCCCGATCTTCCCGAACGAAGTTTTCACCTTCAACCATACGAAGGAACATGCTTCTATTGGCACTGTATAACGGAGACGAAGATGCGTACCGCAGCGAACGTATAATAGATGCTACTTCTGACGAAGTAATTCCATGCGATGAATACTTCGTCACAAGATACTCCGAGAGGTCTTCTTCTATCAGGACATCCGTAAGTTCTCTGTGAATATCATCTCCAGAAACATACTCATAGCCTTCTGTCACATATTTGTCGATTATAGCTTGTTCAAGAACAGCTTCAGAAAACAAAACAGACATACTCAACCTCCCAAAAAGTAAGTAAAATGATAATTTAGCGGCTTAGGTTAGATAGCAAAACTTTTTGCAGCTCCATGAGATTATGCATTTCTTTGGAATTGCATAACAACGCTTTCAAAATCGGGTCAAAGTAGCTGTTAAGCTCTGTGATTCTAACAGGATTAAGCTTCTTGATACGAGCTGCATGAAGATCCTCTCGCTTAATATGACCAAAAGTGGTTCCTTTGTTTTCAGCAATTCGCTGGAAATTTAGAAGATGAAATAACACCCATTTGTAAATGAACCATTCTGGGTATGATAAGGATTCAACTTTAAATAGATGCTGATTAAGACCTGCGGTTCCAGCAGTCCAAAAAGCAGCCTGCAAACTTCCCGACCAAGAGAAAACGAGATCTCCGTTACGAATTATATGGCTGTCATCAATGGATGGACTGCAAAACTCAGAGTTTTCATCACAATAACCTTGTGAAAGCTCCCTGATTTTTATTACTGGAATGCCGATTTCGTTTTCCCGAGGTCTGAAGTTTTGCATCGCAAGACCATTAATAAAGTCGATTCTATCATCGAGCGACTCGTCAAACGCAAACTCATCATTTGATATAATGAGTTCATCAAATAGAGCGGTCATTTGCTCTTCTAAATTATCATTTATCATCCGTAACAAAGAAATCCGATTAACAATCGATTTATATGCATCTACAATTGCTTTTTGCTCACATATTGGAATCAATGGAAACTTCATTTGGCAAAAATCTTCCCATGATAAGTTGCCTCGTATTCCTCCAACAGCAAGAAAACTAGCTTCTCTATCAAACTCAGTTCTTGCGAACCACAAATTGAGATATTCCGGAAGAACAATATTACAATCTATGACTTCAAAAATCGTATATGCAGGTGACATGATCGCCTCATCACATTCTGTCATACATGCAATAGGGATTTTCTCATCTCTACTCACCTGCATAAGGCTACAAGCAAATTGTCGTCTTGATATGATTTTATAGTTTGACAAGTCCGTTCCAATAACATTTGCCACGGAAGGGATGTAGCATTTGTCAATGCTCAAACCCATCAACCGTGAGATTCTCATCTCTTTGTTTCTAATATCGACAATTCTTATAAAATCGCCGATTGGTCTATACATATTTTTCATGCAAGCACCTCTATCCTAGATATTTTCTATGCGCCAGCTTAACGTTGCTTTGCTTCACCATTGCATATTGCAATGTCGTGTCTATGCGCTCATGTCCCAACAGCCTTTGAAGTTGCTCTATAGGCATTCCCTTATCAATAGCCATCGTTGCAAGCGTTCTTCGGAACTTATGAGGATGGACTTTCGTGATACCTAATTGTCTTCCGAAATCTCGTAGTCTCCTTTCCACGCCACCAATCTGAAGACGTTTGTGTGGGGCAATAAAGGAAACAAAAAGGGCCGGGTTTTCATCGTTTCTTGACGCAAGATAACTCTGCAAATGGATTTTCGTTCTTGCATCAAAGTAAACAACCCGTTGTTTATCGCCTTTACCCAAAACAACACATTCTCGTTCGTTGAAATCAATATCATTCCGGTCAATCCGCACCATTTCACCTACTCTCATCCCTGTAGAGGCAAATAAATCAATCATTGCTAAATCCCGCATTTCTATACAGTGATCTCTCATAAGCTCCAATGCCTCGTCGGAATAAGTTTCCTTTATGGTCGCTGTCGATCTAACCTTATGAATTCTACGCACAGGACTTTTAAGAATATAGTCCTCATCTTCAAGCCAAGAAAAGAAACTAGAGAGAATCCTTCGGATATTGTCAATTGTAACCTTGCTGGAACGTTTTTTTGTCTGATAATTAGTAAGATAGGTCCGTATGTCCTCGGTTTCAACTCGGCAGACTTCCTTTCCAATGCTCTTGATCATGGTCTGGATAGTCGCCTCATAATAGTGCAAAGACTTTTCAGAGCAACCTTCTATACGCTTTGCAGCAATAAACAGCCGAACAAAATCCTGCTCCTTTTCCTCACATTGTTTATCTGTTGCCTCCTTGAAGCTCAACGTTTTTCTCAAAACATCTTGCAATTTCTCCAACTGAGCATTGTTCAAGAACGGAAGCATTCCCTGAACGACCTCTTTAATAACGTCCTGCATCATTGCCTTTCTCTCCTTTTATGCAGATTAAGAGAACGACAATCAACGGCAGTTCCTTTGAATTACTCTCGCCGTTGGTGAGAGTTTTCTTCCTATAAATGATAATTTAGAAGCTCTCCTTACTTCACGATTTAATCAGTTACAAACTGAAGCAGCTTCCAGAGAAAGAACACACTTAGAAAACCTGATTAACTTTGGAAATGGGAAATCACGTCCTTCCTCTTTTGGAAGTATTCCGGTCTATGGCGGCAACGGCATTCTGGCATATACAGATTGCGCAAATGCGGAAAATGTTGTTCTCATAGGGCGTGTAGGAGCCTATTGTGGGAGTGTCTATATTGAAGAACAATCATGTTGGGTGAGTGATAATGCGATTGTTGCGAAATCCAAAATTACGAAAGATGAATACTTTGACTATTTTCTCCTTAAATCGCTAAACCTTTATAATCGCCATGTTGGTACAGGACAGCAGCTACTAACGCAAAGTATCCTGAACTCTCTTGAATGCCCAACGTTTTATCCCAATGAAATCCAATTATTCAACCAAGAGTCGAAGCCTTTGTTTATGTACATTAACGCCAATAGAAGGGAAATGGATGCGCTCCTTGATTTATCTTCAGTTTTACTAGCTCATCTTCCCAACTAGGCCGCTAAATTATCATTTATCTGCCCAAGCAAACGCATTCTTTTGCTAATGACTTGATACCCTTGCACAATCTTCCGTTGTTCTTCAATAGATGGAATTGGCAATTCTACTCCACACAAACAATCCCAATCAAAAACCTCTCGAGCGCTGCCATTCGACATAAACCGTGCATAGCGGTCAAATTCTGGTCGCATGAACCATAGCATCAAAAACTCAGGGAGCAATAGTTCATCGTCGCTTATTTCGAAGACAGTACAAATGCTACTAACAATGATTTTCTGTCCCGTGGTATTCAGTGATATGGCTATTTTCTCACCACGGCGGGATGTGTCAGGAATATACGCGAATTGTCTCGGAGCAACAACTTTGTATCCGTCAAAGGTTACACCTACCAAATTAGCATGCGATACTATAAATTCCTTGGTAACGGATATTCCGTAAAGATTATCTTCGCCAAGCAATCCGTTCCCATTTCTCTCGTCAATTGGACGAATGAACTCACCTAATTTCTTATAGTTTGATTTCATAGCCCAGTCCTTTCATCACTTCAAGCAAGTCTTGTCTCGATTGCTGTTCTTGCACAAGTAATTCCTTTAGCTCGTCTTGAAGTTGGGACATTTTTTCTTCATATCCGACGGACTCGTCGCGATTAACAAATTCTATGTAACGGCTAGGGACAAGGCTATAGTCTTTTCCCACTATTTCTGACTTCTTAGCAGCATAACAGAATTCTGGAATATTCTCATATGGCGTTTCATAACCCTCAATGCGCCACGATTTAAATCGGTCAACTATGATTGCACGATCTTCCTCTGTGAATTCTATATATTTCTTCTCATATGGATGCCCCATCTGCCGCAAATCCATAAACAAAACTTCATCCGAACGGTCACGAAAAACCACGTCATTGCTAGGGCGCTTTTCAACACGAGCCTTTTTGTTTTTATTGAGTATCCACGCCGTAACGGAAATGTCAGTGGTATAAAACATGTTGCGTGGGAGGATAACAATGGCTTCAACACGGTCATTCTCGATTAAACGCTTACGAATTTCGTACTCGTCATTGCCTTCTGTTCCGGCAGACAGCGCTCCATTGGCTAACAATACTACTCCGACACCGTTTTGCCCGAGTTTTGACAGCGTGTTTAGTAACCAACCATAATTGGCATTACTAGTAGGAGGTGTTGGATATCCATTCCATCGCGGGTCATCATTCAATTGGTTCGCTTCTCTCCAGTCTTTCTGGTTAAACGGAGGGTTTTCCAACGAAAAATCTGCTTTCAGGTCTTTGTGCTGATCGTTCAGGAACGTATTGGCAGCCTCTGCGCCAAGATTTGCAGTAATCCCACGGATTGCAAGGTTCATCTTGGCCAGACGCCGGGTCGTATCCGTCAGTTCCTGGCCGTATATCGATACATTCAGGCGGTTTCCCTTATGCTCATCCACAAAACGCATGGACTGAACAAACATACCGCCGGAACCGCACGCCCCATCATATACTATACCGGAATACGGCTCAATTAGTTCGCAAAGTAATGCAACTACAGTGCGCGGCGTATAGAATTCTCCCTTACCTTTTCCTTCCTTCAATGCAAACTGACGAAGGCAGTACTCATACACCTTACCAAACACATCCTTGTCGCCGCCCACCTGAAGTTCCAACCCATTGATAAGATCAAGAAGAGCGGAAAGTCCGCTGGGATCCATATGCAAACGGGAGTAGTAATTATCCGGCAAGGCACCTGCAAGAGAAGGGTTCTTCATCTCTATTTCATGCAACGCGGTATCAATCTTAATTGCGATATCGGGCTGTTTCGCATTTTTCATGATAAACTCCCAACGAGCACACTCCGGCACATAGAAAACATTGTCCTTCGTATAAAAGGGCATCATCTCTAGAAACGCCTGCTGCCCGTTGGCAATCATTTTCTCACGATGTTCAGTAAATCGATCGTTCGCATATTTAAGGAATATCATTGAAAGCACAACATGCTTGTATTCCGAAGGTTCAACTTTCCCCCGTAGTTTATTAGCGGCATCCCACAGTGTTTGTTCGATTGGTCGCTGATCTTTTACATCCTTTTTCATTTGTATATACCTTTCATTCCATTTCTTTTAGTTTTCATTAAACCATGCTTTCACCAAGAACTTTACTACTTCTTCTGTCCGATATACCGTACTTTTCTGGCATCTTCCGGTTTTTTTGCATTTTTCGGGATTAACCACATGGCTCCCTTCTGGAGTGCTCCGGGAATTCTGCCCGTGGAGCAGAGAACAGTAACGCGACGGCGGCTGATGTTCCATTTCTCAGCAGCCTCGGATGTTGTCAAATAATCCATGAAATACCTCCTCACAATACCCTCTTCGCACCCACCTCTAGGCATGAGTCGCGTACAACAAATTCATATTACTATTTTATACGATTTGAGGAACAATAGCAACCTCATTTTCGGCATAAAGCCTGTCATTTTCATCATATTTGCAACCAGCCGAGTACTTCCTCAAAATCTTGTCGACTTGGCGACGGATTATATTGCATTTCGATAACACTGTTGGTATGTTACGTCAGCATACAAAAAAGCACCTGTCAGACCATTGTCCGACAGATGCCAATACTACTCGCCCACCTCTTTTTTGTTTTGTGAATCATTGATTCTCACTGCGTCCTTACTTATCCACATCGCGGGACGAACACCGAAGGTATCCTTATTCAGGACCGATGCGTCGCCAATCGTTCCGTCACACAATACAACGCACCCGACCGAATTGTTGTCACTCTCCTTCATGGTGCGCAACCACCAGTTCGCATTTTTCCCGTATTGATCTGACAGACAAACACGATGTGTTGCGTGCTCAGTTGCCTCCGAAGTGCGATCCTTTGCCGTAGGAAAATATCGATTCGCTTCATCGATGCTCAGCACAAAGATGCGGTCCTCAGTGTCATACCCCTCATCCGTTCCCTTATCCAAAAGCGACGGGGTCTTCACGACCGTCGTCTTTATATGTTTCTTTTCGCCCTCGTTAAATACCTGATCATAAAATTTTTCGTTCAACCACTTTCGGAGAGTGCAGTTCTCCCACGTCACCAGTTTAACTTTTTTGCTGAACGGGCATCCCTCAAGGACATTCTTCGAAATCAGGAGCATGCTATCCTTTGTTTCATACAAAACATTCCATACGATACCTTCACCTGCATATGTTCCGAACATAGTTTCTTTATTGTCGGATACATGGATAGTCCCCTCTTTTTTATCAATAACACTCTTCAGTCTTGTATGCATTGAATGAAAAGCAGAATAGTCGTCTTTTATGTCATTTATAATCTCGGAAAAATAGTATTCTTTAAATCTCTGATCAACTGAAAGTTTTTCGAGCTCCGAATATGTTTCATCAACGATTGAGCATACATTCAGAATTCTATAGCCTGCTATTTTATTTGGAAGTGCTTTTTCTTGCACTGCAACTATTTTATCTATTGCCTTATCAAAGAGAAGCAACTGCGAGATCGCCTTGTCAAGGTAATATCCTGTTTCAATATAATAAAACCGAATCACTGAAGGTTCTTGGGCTTCTTCGTACGATTCCGCTGAATAATCGGGTGCATAGCGAACCTTACTAAATTGATAATCTCCTTTAATCAATCCAGACAGTCGAAGATTATATGTTTCTTGTATAGCAACCTTTTTTCCTTTTCCTATGGTTTTCCTTCTATTTACCGCCACATTAATCAATCCACACAGACGATCTTTCATCGCATCCGCGTTAATCACATTATAACAGATTTCATTATCGAACAAATCAATCAGCTCAGGAATTGGCGGAACTATTTTTCGGTTTTTTTCCACCTCTGCTAATCTATGTCGATAACATAGAAAAATGACCGTAGGGACAACAAACAGCAGTATCGTAACACCACACCAATATGGAAAAACATCCAAATCGGAAGCACTATCATCATACCAGATTTTCTCAACTACTAAAGAAAGAATAGCAATAAAAACCTCGGAAAAGATTGAGAGGCTTACCGGATTGCGAACAATACTACGTCGTAGGTACTGAACATCTTTTCTTGTCTGAATTGTAAACCAATCATTAATAGAATACTTATCCATATTACTTTATCTCATCTAAAACATCAGAAATGTGGGCTAATGCCCTCAAGTTCTTCGGTGAGTCTGCCCGAGTTCTCAACTTTTCATTTAGACCAATTATCCACGGCCAACTGATTATTTCCTTGTTGTTATTGGAGCAGCCTTCTAATTGGATCTTTTTCCACGCTACATCCAATAAGAGCTGAATATCCTGAGGTGCTTTAATCTCATGGATTAATCTTCGTAAAGCATAAAAGAATACAGCAACTTTTTGACGATGGAGATTCCACACACGTACATCTACACCATTTACTCGTCTATAGCCTGACGGGTTAACACATTTTCTCATTGCAGATTTAAAACCCTTTTTCTTTGTTCTTTTCTGTATATAGCTCAATCCTCGCGAAAATCTAGAACACTTAAACACTCTACCTCTTTTATTGCAATTCTCACAGGAGAGCTCACAATTGTCTTGCAGATCCTTCACCTTGCCATCAATAAACTTCAGATTTTTACTCCCGATGTATTCTATAACTTTTCTTAACGCAATATTCTCTCCCTGCCCTGTATAGGAAGGCGTTGTCACTTCAACATACCCAATAGCCATTTTTGTTCTCCTGTAGTATTATTCTATAGCAGGTCAATTAAGCCTATTTGGTATTATATCATAATCGAAAGCAATACTCAAGCAAATAGAGATATGACCAATAGCGGATCAATAGAAATAGTAATCATAAAAACCTCTGCTGGTCTTCCCAACAGCGGTCCCTACTAATTGGCATCTATCCATTCATCCATTGCTCGAGTTTTGCGCCGGAATACCGCTCTCCACTCCGGCATGTGTTAAGCTTCTCACAGAGGTTCAGCAACAATCTCCATTCCTGCTCACTATAATCGCTCAAGTACATGCTGATGCCAAACGTCTCCGGATTCTCCACGGCGTCCCGAACTACTGCCTCGAAGATCCTTGCCTGCTTTTCTTTTCCGTCAACCTCATAGTGATACGCGATATCCGTTCCCATGAACATCCGCACCATGGACCGAAGATCTCCCTGGCACAATTCTCCATTCGGCAGTATCGCCCGCCACATATAACTGTCGAAATCGTAATAGATATCCGGATGGTACTTAATCCCGGTCGGGAACAGAGATTCATACAACAACCCGTTGTCACGGAATTCCATATATTTGCGGACCATCAGTATGTCTTTGCTAAGCTTAATCGGATCCTTCTTCCTATCAAACCGTAAGGTTACAACTTTTCCCTTTTCCATAAACCTCAACCCCTTTTAAAACTCCTCTGCAGAAGGTATGGTTATCATAATGGAAAGTGCCCTAGAAATCCATTGACAAAATAACTGAGAAACGGCAGGCCGTTTTTACAGATTCGCGAATGGGTTCACCACATTCATCCGTATTTCTCCGTCATTATGTTGAAAACTTCATGCCCATTTTGTACAGTTTGACGAGCGGATTAATCATACTTTTATTCCCCTGGAACCTTTTGCCTTGTTTTCTACGTTGTCTTAGTATGTTGCAGCGACATATAAACTTTTAAGCGTATATTCCGGAAAAACAGCATAACCTTTCCGACGAAACGGCATGCCGTTCTGCTCCGAGCGGCATGCTGCCGCAGGTTAGCAATCAGGTGCTATGCCGTTGAACCGGAAACATGTGCCATTGCATCGGAACTGTCATGCCGCCGAAATTGGAAAATGCATTCCGTTCAAGCGGAATTTACACTTTTAAGAGGTTTATTTCCCTTTCTGCTGTGCCTGCACCCAAAGCGCCGTATTCCCTGAGGTTTCATCCTCTTTCTTCGATTCATCTCCTTGTGATGCTGGCCTCCTGCTCAGTTTCTTCATCAGTTCCGGCACATCCATATATTTGACCTCCCGGATCGCTCGTTCAGGCATGCTGTACTTCTCTTCCAGCATGATGCCCCATTCCGTAAACAACGGCATATGAGTCTTGGTGGATCGGCAGAAGGTTTTCAGAAGGACAAACTCTCCCTTTGGCATTTCCCGGAGTTCGTTCGGTGCCATCAGCGGGACTTCCATCATCTGCTGTGTACTGCTCTGTTCGCCGGTCTTTCCGTCTGTGGTAACCGATCCAGTCTGGGCGGTCCGGCTTCCGAGCTGCTTTGAGATGAACTCCGCATCCTGTGACAGTGGGCCAAATGCACCGGCAATGGTATCGTGACAGCTGTTGAACATGGTTTCTGCCGTCTCCTCCCCGTAGCGTTCCTTCAGCTGCGAGGTTCCCTGTAAAATTCCGACGATGGACATATTTCTGCTTCGGCTTGCCGTAAAGATGGCGTCCAGCCCCTCAATCTTCGGGATGGTACCTAGCTCATCATAGAAACACAGCACCTTTTTCGGAAGGCTGCCGCCTAACCGGTCAGCCATGGCAGTCAGTTCCGCATTGATCTGCTGGATGACCAGGGAAACGATAAAGTACTTGGTGGTATCCTCTTCCGGGAGGACGATATACACAGCTGTCGGGTGTTCAATGAAATCTTCCACCTGGAACTTGGTGTCAAAACAGATCATCTGCTCCAGTTCACTGTCGATAAGCTCATTCAGGCGGCTGTGCGCAGTTGAAACAACACTGGCTGTTGTCTGCTCCGCGGAATTGACCGCCGATCCTGCCAGCATGGCAGCCTTGTGATACGGCGGTAATGCCGACAGCATCTTGGAATAGAGGTTCGGCTTTCCCTTTTCCTCCTTCACGGTGACGGCATCGATCATCTTATGGGCGGAACTGATATGCCTGGTTCCTTCATCGCCATATTCCGACAGAATCATGATGGCACTGGTAAGAAGGGATTCGGATGCCTCATAAAAGAAAGAATTAGCGCCCATGTTAGCCATATCCACACCACCCGTGATGATGGATTTGGCGACCATGCGCGCCTGTTTCTCAGCTCTTGCCTTATCGTCCACACTCCCGGTGCGCTTATAGCTGTCCATGTATTTGTTGACAAGGCTTATGAGGTTGTAGGAGTCGCTCTGCATCGGTTTTCGGAAGTCATAGACAACGGTCTTGTACCCGTAATACTTC
>JAEEGL011623388.1_pt1 | contig 19426 bp, 11 predicted proteins | sample 9134231 | NCBI WGS metagenome assembly JAEEGL01 (sample SAMN16246548, study PRJNA631951) | gut metagenome | biome: gut microbiome; feature: rumen; material: fiber-attached | host: Bos | place: Iran: Karaj | collected 2018-10
ACCAGCCGATTTCGAGGGAGGTGGGGGCGTCGGTGTCGGAGGGGAGGGAGGAGTACTGGGTGGAGAGGGAGTAGGAGGCGGTGCCGTCGGAGAGGATGGTGATGGCGCCGTCGGTGTCGGTGGCGTAGATGGAGGCGGAGGGGAGGGCGTCCTCGGCGGCGCGGCGTGCGGCGCCGTGGAGCTTGCGGGCGGTCTTGTACTTGTCGCCGACGACGGGGCGTGGGTTGCCGAACTCGTAGATGACGGCGGAGGGGGATGCGGCGGCGAGGAGGGCGCCGGTGATCTCGGCGAGGCGGGTGTCGTAGCTGGCGGGCATGCCGATGGTGGTGTTTTCGATGTCGGCGGTGCCGTGGGCGGGGGCGATGACGACGGAGGCGGAGAGGGCGTCGGCGGGGGTGTTCGCGAGGAGGGCCTTCTGCTGGTCGAAGGTGAGGTCGCCGGCGATCACGCAGGAGAATTCGCCGTAGGAGATGCGGAGGGAGAGGGGGGCGGAGGGGTCGTCGGGGGTGGGGGAGAGGGCCTGGATGGAGAAGGGGGTGCCGTCCGGGGACTTGGACTCATAGAGGATGTCGCCTGCGGCGATGGGTGCGGGGGTGATGGTGGTGCCGGCGAGGCGGTGGCGGAAGGAGTCCGGGGAGCGTGAGGCGAGGATGTCGTGGAGGGGGCCAGGGGCGTCGAGGAGGGGTTGGACGGATGCGGGGTAGCGGAGGGAGGGGACGTGGAGGGCGCGGAGGATGGTGGGGGCGCCGGCGACGTGCTCGGGGTTGGGGGAGGAGAGGACGAGGGCGTCTAGGCGGGAGATCTGCTTGGAGCAGATGTAGGGGAGGATGGTGCGCTCGGCCTCGTTGCGGCGGCCGCGGTCGGTCTGGACGTGGCCGGTGTCGACGAGGATGGCCTTGGAGTCCGGGGTGTCGACGAGGATGGCGGAGCCGTAGCCGACGGAGAGGACGGAGATGGCGAGCTGTCCGGCGGGGCGGAGGGCGCGCTTCTGGGCGTGGAGGCCGAGGAGGACGGCGAGGACGACGGCGGCGGCTATGACGGCGGTGAAGATGCGGGCGGAGGCGGGGGCGCGGCGGAGGCGGGGGCGTGCGATGCGGAACCAGAGGGGCCGCCACCAGATGAAGATGGCGCAGGCGGCGTAGTAGACGAAGATCCAGGCGAGGGTGGGCTTGGCGACGAAGGGGTAGGCGAACCAGCTGGAGAAGTAGTGGCCGATGAGGAGGAAGCCGGTGGAGAAGATCCAGTTGGCGGCGTTGAGGACGAGGGCGACGTAGATGCCGACGCCGGGGATGAGGCCGATGAGGCCGGAGAGCATGGAGAGCTGGAGGACGACGCCGACGAGGGGGATGGCGAGGAGGTTGGCGTAGGCGCCGGCGACGGGCCAGCGGTAGAAGTAGTAGGCGGAGAGGGGGATCATCATGCCGATCTGCATGCCGAACTGGGCGGCGATGAAGCCGGCGACGACGGGGGGGATGTCGGCGAAGCCGTACTTGCCGATGGGGCGGATTCCGCTGCGGTCGAGGAAGCGGGCGAGTGCGAAGAGGGCGGCGGCGAGGAGGGTGAGGAAGAGCCAGAAGCGGACGGTGACGACGAGGAGCCAGTGGGCGGCGAAGGCGTAGGTGAGGACGGCGAGGACGAGGAGGAGGGCGAGGAAGTTGTTGCCTTCGAACTTCTTGAAGATGTCGAAGAAGGGCTGTGTGAGGAGGGCGAGGGAGAGGATGGCGCCGAAGGAGAGGGTGAAGGAGGGGTCGACGGCCATGGCGGGGTTCTGGACGAGGATGATGAAGGCGGCGATGGGCACGCCGAGGAGGGCGGAGGAGCGGACGCCCTGGCCCATGTAGCCCCAGGTGAGGAGGAAGAGGGAGTTCATGATGACGGCGCGGAGGGTGGAGGGGCGGGCGCCGGTGATGATGGCGAAGATGACGAGGGCGAAGATGACGAAGGGGACGTAGACCTTCTTGGAGACCTTCAGGATGGTGAAGATGCCCATGAACATGATGGTGATGATGGTGACGTGGAGGCCGGAGACGGCGAGGACGTGGTTGATGCCAGAGGCCTTGAACTCGTCGGCGATGAGGGTGTCGGTGTCCTCGCCGATGTCGAGGAGGGGCCTGACGGCGTCGCCGTCGTAGTTGTCGGAGGCGATGGAGACGGTGTTCTGCATGCCGTAGCGGAGGCCGAGGGTGAGGGCGCCGAGGAATGCGGAGTTGGGCTGGGGCATGGTCTGCTTGATGACGCGGACCATGGAGTCGCGGAGGTAGAGGGCGAACTCGGTGAGGGGGTTGCCCTCGCGGGGGTATTCGTCGCCGGCGGGGCGGATGATGCGGATGGGGGAGGGGCCTGCGCCGGGGATGGCGGGGGCGCGGAGGGTCATCTGACCGCCGATGTTGTAGTTGCGGAGGTACTTGGCCTGGTCGAAGGCGCCCTTGTTGGCGGCGCCGGAGGGGGCGATGAGCTCGCCGGTGATGGCGACGTCGTAGCCGTAGGCGGCGGAGCAGGCGAGGTCGGCGTAGGAGGGGAGGTCGGGCTCGATGGTGACGCGGGCGGTCTGTCGGGCGATCTTGAAGTAGGGGCCGCCGGGGACGTGCTGGAGGTATTCGGGGGTGATGGCGAGGACGGTCTTGAAGGAGTAGACCCAGGGGTCGGCGGTGATGCGGCCGAGGATGGAGACGGGGACGACGTCGCGGCCGGGGCGGGCGAAGAGCGCGACGGTGTTGACGGGCTGGAGGATGTCGATGCGGAGGGGGGAGGAGGGGGCGGCGGACTCGAGGGTGACGGAGTCGACGTGGGTGAAGGCCTGCTCGAGGATGACTTCGGTGCCGGCGGGGGTTCCGGCGGGGATGGTCAGGGGCTCGGAATGCTGCTCGACGTTGGACTGGGAGAAGTTCCAGCGGCCGTCGGAGTCGAGGATGGGGGCGCCGTCGGGGCCGGGGATGGGGAGGAGGGCTTCGAGGCGGCCGTGGACGCGGAGGGTGACGTCGGTTTCGGGGGAGGTGAGAAGGCGGAGCTTGAGGTAGGAGGTGGTGGAGAGGTCGCGTTTCTGGGCGTAGGCGGGGGCGGAGGAGGCGTCGGAGGCGATGGTGACGGTCCCGAGGTAGGTGTCCGGGGACTGGATCATGGAGAGGTAGCGCGCGTAGCCGAGGACGAAGCCGGTGACGAGGACGAGGGCCCAGATGGCGACCTGGAGGCCGTCGAAGCGGAAGGGGGCGTCGTAGATGGAGGTGTCCTCGACGGGGGGACGGGCGCGGCGGAGGTACCAGAGGCCGGCGGCGGAGGCGGCCAGGAGCGCGGCGGCGAGGTACCAGAGGGGTGAGACGGCCGCGGGGGAGGCCGGGAAGGCCATGCAGATGCAGATGCCGATGATGAAAAGGTAGCAGAAGGCGACGAGCTTGTTTTGGGTCATGGGAGGAACCTCGGAGGGGGCTTTCGGGGGCGGACGGGTCGGCGGGTCAGGGGGCTAGGGCTGCTGGGGGGCGGCCGGGACGGAAGGGGAGGGGGCTGGGGCGGGGTCGGGGAGCGCGATGTCAGGGTAGTAGGCGGCGTTGGACTGCCAGATGGGGGATTCGGCGGGGGTGCCGTGGATCAGCGCGGCGAGGGCCTGGCGGTAGGCCGGCTTGATGGCGATGACCGCCACTCCGATGAGGAGGGCGACGAGGAGAATGCGCAATAGATTCTTGGCTCCTTGTTCCATGACCGGGCCTTTCGTTGGGGGGGAAATCGGGGTGAGTCAAAAGACAGAGAAAGAATAGCGCGCGCGAGCGGTCAGGGCAAACCTAGAAGGGGGGGAGGGGTGAAACGTTTTAGTGAGGCGCGAGGTCCGCGGGGCGGGTGCTGAAAAGTGGAAAGAGACGCGGGATAAGTGAGAAGAAGGGGAGGGGATGGACCACTGGGTGGTGCTGGAGGCGCTGACGCGAAGGATGCGCAAGATCGATAGGAGAAACGCCCGGGATGCCCGGCGCGCATTTTTGTCCCACTTCCGACTCCCCACTTGCCATTGGCACGCAACCTGCTATTCTCCATTCCAGCCCCCGAACCCCAGGAGCCCCCCATGACAAAACTCATTTCCGCCGCCCTTTCCGTCGCCGCCGGCATCGCCCTCTGCGCCCAGGCGCAGATGAGCGAGGTTGTCCGCATCCCGGAATTCCAGGAACGCAACAGTCCCCCGCCGCCCGCCAAGCCCCTCCCGCCGCCCCCCCCCCGCCCCGAAATCCCCTCCGTCCTCCGCGTCGACGCCCCCGGAAACAAACCCGTCGAGCTGCGCGTCCTCGACCTCCGCGCCACCGTCCGCGGCCTCTACGCCACCGTCGAGACCACCCTCGTCTTCCACAATCCCAACGACCGCGTCCTCGAAGGCGAACTCGTCTTCCCGCTTCCCGACGGCGCCGCCGTCTGCGGCTACGCCCTCGACATCGACGGCGCCCTCGTCCCCGGCGTTGTCGTCCCCAAGGAAAAGGCGCGCGTCGCCTTCGAGACCGAGGTCCGCCGCGGCGTCGACCCGGGCCTCGTCGAAGCCGTCCGCGGCAACGTCTACCGCACCCGCGTCTACCCCCTCCCCGCCGACGGCAACCGCACCGTCCGCCTGACCTACGTCACCCCGCTCCCCACCGACGCCGACGGCGTCCCCGCCCTCTCCCTCCCCATGCCGCGCATCCCGCTGGCCAACCGCTCCGTCTCCATCGACGTCGTCAACGACAACCCCGCCCCCCCGACCCTCTCCGGACTCGGCGACGCCCGCTTCGCCCGCGCCGAATCCCGCTGGCATGTCGAGTCCAGCGAAATGGACGTCGCCCCCGCCGACGACCTCCTCGTCGCCCTCCCGCCCCTCCCCGATTCCTTTGCCGCCGACGTCGAAACCACCCCCGACGGACGCACCTTCTTTGCCCTTTCCTACTATTTCCCAGGTTTGGCTTATAGTGAAATTCCGAAACCTCCGCACCACGTCGTTGTCCTCTGGGACGCCTCCGCCTCCCGCGCCGCCGCCGACCACGACAGCGAATTCGCCCTTCTCTCCAACCTTCTAGGCTCCCCCTCCTTCACACTCCACGTCCTCCGCGACACCCATGAAAAACCCATCGACTTCCCCAACGCAGACGCCCTGATCGCCCACCTCAAAAAACTCGACTATGACGGCGGCACCGACCTCTCTTGGACCCCAAAGCACCGTGCCGACACCCTCACCCTCCTCTTCACCGACGGCATCGACACTCTCTCCGGAGCCGCCCCCCGCAAGCTCCGCGGCATCGTCCCCGTCGTCTCACAGACCGACGCCGACCGCGAATCCCTCCGCCAGGCCTGCGACGGTCGCCTCGTCGATCTCCAGGTCCAGCCCCTCTTGGAAACCGTCCATTCCCTGGTTTTCCCTCCCGTCGTTTTCAACGGCCTGGATGGCGACGGCGTGACTGCCGTCCAAGGCATCGGACAGGAACTGCCCGGCGGCAAGGGACGCTTCCGTATCCTTGGCGAACTCACTGCTGACGAAGCCACCGTCACCCCCGTCATTGCCAACGGCCGTTTTCCTCCAATCACCCTCCGCCGCGCCTCCGCCCGCCCCGGCACCGTCCTCGCCACCGCCTGGGCCGCCGCCCGCGCCGCATCCCTCTCCCCGCGCGCCGACGACCACGCCGACGAACTCCTCGCCCTCGGCCGCGCCTTCGGCATCGTCTCCCCCGCCACCTCCCTCATCGTCCTCGACTCCCTCGACCAGTGGGTCCGCCACGAAATCGAGCCCCCTGCCGCCCTCCCCGAACTCCGCGCCCAGTGGCAGGCCGCCATCGAAAAGAAGCGCGCCTCCGACGCCTCCGCCGTCTCCGCCCACATCGACCGCCTCGGAAACGACTGGCGCCGCCACGTCGAATGGTGGACCGACCCCGCCCCCTTCTCCCCCGCCAACGGCGACAACCACCCCCCCGTCTACCGCCAGGACCCCGAAACCGGCTTCGTCACCGCCTCCGAAGGCCGCCGCCCCGTCCACTACCGCCGCCTCGTCTCCTTCTCCGGTTCCGCCCGCACGATCTCCCCCGCCGCCGGTGCAGCGGACCTCGCCGACGGCATGGCCGCTCCCGCCGACGTCATGGCCGCCTACGAAGACGATGAATTCCTTCGGGATATGATTGCCGAACACCCTGAGATACTCTCGATGACCAACGGCGGCCCCGCCGAAGAATCCGACTCTTTCGGCAGTCCTGCGCCCGCCGATGCATCGGCGGGTTCCGCCCCCGTCGCCCGCGTCACCATCAAACCCTGGACCCCCGACGTCCCCTACCTCGACGCCCTCCGCCGCGCCCGCACCACCGCCACCCGTCTCAAGGCCTACCTCAAGGCCCGCGCCGATTGGGCCTCATCCCCCGCCTTCTACCTCGACTGCGCCGACCTCCTCTTCTCCAAGAACGAACCCGCCCTCGCCCGCCGCGTCCTCTCCAACCTCGCCGAACTCCGCATCGACGACCCGGCCCTCCTCCGCGTCTTCGCCTGGCGCCTCCGACAGGCCGGCGAACTCGACCTCGCCATCGTCCAGCTCCGCCGCATCGTCCGCCTGCGCCCCGAAGACCCGCAGTCCTTCCGCGATCTCGCCCTTGTCCTCGCCGAACGCGGACAGGCCAACCGCTCCCGCGCCGACATCGAAGAAGCCTTCGCCCTCTTCCGCAAGGTCGCCCTCACCCCCTGGCAGCGCCATCCCACCGTCATCGCCATCTTCGCCCTCGAAGAACACAACGCCCTCGCCGCCTGGGTCGACGCCCAGGAGTGGCCCGACGGCGCCAAGCCTGTCCCCGCCGAACCTCTCCCCGAGCCCTTCCAGACCAATCTCGACACCGACCTGCGCATCGTCATGTCCTGGGACGCCGACTCCACCGACATGGACCTCCACGTCGTCGAACCCTCCGGCGAAGAATGCTACTACGGCCACCGCAACACCCTTTCCGGCGGCTGGCTCTCCCCGGACATCACCGACGGCTACGGCCCCGAGGAATATCTCCTCCGCAACGCCCCTGGCGGCGACTACGCCATCCGCGCCAAATACTTTGCCTCCCACCAGCAATCCATCGTCGGCCCCGCCACCCTGACCGTCGACGTCTTCACCCACTGGGGCCGCCCCGCCCAAACCCGCCAAACTCTCACCCTCCGCCTCGACAAGGCCAAGGACATCACCCCCATCGGCTCCGTCACCTTCACCCCCGCCAAATGACCTGCCCCTCCCTCTCCTGACGGCTGGCCGCCAGCCAGCCGCCCGGCCCCTCTCATCGCGAAAACCGCATCTGCACCCCCGCCTTGAACACCGCCCGCCGCAGCTTCGCCTCCGGCGGCGGCACGCACGGCCCCGTGTACGGCTCCCCCTTGCGCAAGAACAGACGATAGAAATCCGAGCAGGTAATTCCCCATTTGCGGATGAAATGCCGATGCCCATGATTCGGCACCACCCGCCCCACCGACTTCGACACGAAGTGATACACCAGGCTCCGTCCCACCCCCCTGACCTCGCGCACCCCCGCCTGCCAGAGCTTCATCGAAAGGTCCGGATCGCTGTACATTCCCGGCGAGAAGTCCGTGCTGAACCCGCCCACCAGATCCCACAGATCCCGGTGCATCACGCTCGGCGGACGCGTCGCCCCCGACCAGTCCGCCTTCCGCAGCCCCTCATACTCCCGTAGCAGCCGCTCCTCCTCGAACGTCTCGATGCTCGTTCCATAGTTCTTTCCGCCCACCACCGGCTTGCTCCGCGTCGGATACGGCTCGATCATCGTCGCTGACAGATAAAACGCCGCGTGTCCGATCTTTTCGATCTCCTCCACCATCGCCGCATCCCACCCCGGCAGCACATACATGTCATCATTGAAATAGAAGATGTACGGCGTCCGCACCAGCGGCCGCGCCGCATTCACCCCGAAGCACACCCCCACGTTTCCCGGCGACCGCGAAAACGCCAGATGCTCCGCCTTCGCCCATTCCACCGTCCCGTCCGATCCGTCGTTGATGTGCAGGATGATCTGATGCGGATAGCTCGAATTCTTGCGGAGCGATTCCACGAAAAGCCGCAGAAACGGCAGATTGTTCCACGTCGGAACGACGATGGAAAACCGTTCATCCCCCCTGAATTTCCCCTCCACCCGTTCAAATTCGTTCTTGTTCAGAAACTGCAAGTTCTCTGCTGGCATGTGCGCCTCCTGCCTGTCCGCTCTCGCTTATTGCTGCTGCTGACTTCTCGTCATCTCGCGGAAATACTGGCAGATTCCGCACTTTCCCGGTTCGCATCCGCGCGGCTTCTCCTGTGGTAGCGCCCGATAGAGGCCCGCTCGCATCTCCGGCCAATACGCCACCGGGTTCGTATCCATCAGCGTCGGGTCCGGGTGATGGCCGAAAAACTCCGACAGCAGATAATGCGTCGTCGCCGGATGCCAATGCCATTCCGCCTCATCCGGCAGCGCATAGTTCAGCGAATAATAGTAAATGTTGCTCCCGAACATCTTGAAGACCGGATTGCGCTCCGTCTGCGGCGATTCCTTGATGCCGCAAGTCTCATCCATGTAATACCCGAACGTGTATTTTATCGGATCGGTCAGCCCCACCACCACCGGCCGCCCATACGACTCCTGCGCCAGCTTCGCGATGGTCCGCACGATCTCGCTCTGATGCGCCATCGACTCGTTGGCCTCGCTGTGGTCCAGATTGATCTCCCGCCCTGCCACCACCACCGCCACGGCCAGCGCCGCCAGGTTCAGTCCCCGGAGCATCCATTTCCAAACGCCCTCGGATTCGTCCATCGCAAACACGCATTGCGCCACGATCAGCGGCCACAGGAAAAACGTTGTCCGCTGGACCAGATACTGCACCCCTGCCACCGCATGCCCCACGCCCGACAGCACCCAGATCCCAGCGAAGAGCACCGTCAGCAGAATCGTCGGCGACTCCAGAAAATCCCGCACCTTCCGCTTCTGTCCCCGCCAAAGGCAAATTCCCACCGTGACCGCATTGAGAGCCATCAGCCCCGTCACCGCCCATGCAATCATGGGCAGATAGGGCGTGACCGCGTTGGGCAAATACTGCGTGAAATGCGGGTACGTGTTCACGACGGCGGCCATCGTGTCATGGACAAACCCCGTCTCTCCCCCCCATTGCATGGCCGGGTGGTCTTGCAGGAGGAGATACCGGGGCATGTAGAACACGCCAACGGCAAGCCCCGTCGCGAAAATAAAGCCCGACCGCTCCCATGCCGCAGCCACACGCCGCCGCCATCCAACGGGGGGCTCTCGCATCTCGGCTTCATCCGATGGAGCTTGCGCATCCAACCCATATCGCAAAATCAGCAATCCCGCAATCATGCAAAACGCAAACACGAACACCATGATCGACAGCATTGCCGCCGCCGCCGCCAGAATCGCGACATAGCTCCACAGCGACTGCCGGGCCAGTCCTCCCTTCCTGTCATACGCCTCAATCACGCCCAGATAGGCCAGCGAGGCAAACGCCACCAGCAAACTGTAGCCGCGCACTTCGCTGAAATAGTCCAGCACCCACGCATTTGCGAACCACCCCAGCAGCAGCACAACCCGGAGCCAGCCGTTTTTCAGCCGTCTCCCCAGCCGCCAGCCCACCCAGGCATACAGGAAGAACGCCAGCACGCTCGGAATCCGAATGCCCGTCACCGGATTGCCGGGCCACAGATGCAAAAACGGCAGCGAAAGGAGCTCAAGCAGAAAATGGCTCTGCGGATCCTGATGCTGGAACGTCAGAATCGCCTCCAGCCCAGGCTTGAGCGAGTCCTCCATGAACCCCCACTCATCGCTCGCCAGCTCCAGCCGGGCCGCCCGGATCACCACATACGCTCCCGTCAGGACAATGAGCAGGAGACATGCCACCCCCCCCCACGTCAAAGGCCGACGCACCTTTGTTGCCTCCGCCTTTTCCAGGGCCTGCTTTCCCGCCTTCGACTGACCTGCTTGCTTCTGCGCCTGCTTATTGTCCTTTTTCATCGTCCGACTCTCCTAATCCGCATTCCGCCCGGACTATTCCCCCGCCGCCGCAACCGGCATTCCGGCAATCTGATCAAGCGCCTGGCAGATCATGCACCGCTTCGGATCGCAGCCCACCCTCCCCGTCGGAGTCTTCGCCTTGTACAACGCCACGTCGGACTTCTCGAAATAGCGCACAGGCGTAAGATCCATCAACCGCTCATTGGGCAGGTTGCCCGGCACGTTCGGATCCAGCAGATAGTAGTCGGTGTGCGGATGATGATGCCAGATCGGCGGGAACGGCCATGGATATCCATAGTTGAGCGAATACGTGAACAACACGTTGTCGCCATGCAGCCGGAACACCGGATGCTCCTTCAGCTGCGGATGCACCGCCATGTCGGGATACTCATACTCCCAGTAATACCATAGCGTATAGCGCATCCAGTCCGTCATCCCCACCACCAACGGACGCCCCTCCGCCCGTTCCTGCTGCGCCAGGTCGTACAAGACCTTCGCAATCTCCTTGTTCTGGGCATCCTGGCGGTATTCGTACGTCTTGTAGGTGTTGTATGTGCAGACGGCAAACCCCAGCACGCCGCACAGCGCCAGGACATTCAGCCAGCGGACCGCCCCCCATCTGAGCTCCTGCCAGGAAAACCCCATGAACAACACGATGAGCGGCCACAGATAGAGCATCGACCGCCGCACGGGAAATTGCATGCCCCCCACCCAGAAGGCTCCCTGCAAGATGAGCGCGGTGCCAAATAGCAGCAGAGCGGCCAGCGCCAACGGCGATTGCAAGAATCTGGAAAACGTCGGACGCTCGCGCCACAGCTTCCAAATCCATGCGACCAGGTCGGCCACGCACACCCCGAAGACCGCCAGCCCGAGCCAGAAAACAACATTCTCGCGCAAAAAGTCCACATACGTCACGCATCCGATCACCGAAGCGAACGTATCCGAGACGAAGTTGCTCGTTCCGCCCCACTGCATGGCCGGCGAATGCCGCAAGACCAGATAGCGCGGCAGATAGAAGGCCATCAGCACCACGCCCATTCCGATGACGAACCCGCCCCGGCGCAACACCGCCCCCAGCCGCGTCCGCACCGTTCCCTCCTCGTCCAGATAATAGCGAAGCAGCAAAAGCACCGTGATCAGAAAATACCCGTATGCGAACGTCAGCAGCGACAACAAGGCCAGACCCGCCGCAAAAATGGAAATCTTTGCCCAGCGATCTTTCCAAATAGGCGTGTTTTCCGGATTGAACGCTTCAATCAGGCCGACACACGAAACCCCGCACCATGCCAGCAGATACGCATATCCCCGGGCCAGCCCGAAATATTCCAAAATGATCTGCGGACCGATCCACGCCGCAAAGAACAAGATTCGAAACCACCCGCTCGACAAGCGTCTCGTCAGACGCATGCCCGCCCAGGCATACACCAGGAACATCAGCGCACTAGGAATGCGGATCGCCACCACCCGGTCAATCGGCAGATACTTCAGGAAAGGCATGGAGCAAAGCGCTTGCAGAAAATGGCTTTGCGGATCCTTGTGCTGGAAGGATAGCAACGCCTTCAGGCCTGGCTGGATCGAATCCTTCCACATCCCCCACTCGTCGCCGATGAAATCCACATTGAATACGCGGTATACGATGAACGCGAAAGCGGCAAGCGCCAGCCCGCAGCGCACCCAGAAATCCAATGTCGGCCTAGTCTTGTCCATCGTCTTCTCCTTCTTCTTCCGCCGATGTCGCCCCCCGCCCGTTCCGCGCGGCCGCTGCGCGGCGCTCATCGAGCAGGAGCTTGTACTCCACGCTGTCGGCGAGGGCCTGCCACGAGGCCTCGATGATGTTCGCGCTGACGCCGACGGTGCCCCAGCGCTGGTGGCCGTCGGACGAATCGATGAGGACGCGCGTCGTCGCCCGCGTCGCCACCTCGGGGTCGAGAATCCGCACGTGGTAGTCTTCCAGCACCACCTCGTCGATGGCCGGGTAGAACCGCCGCAGGCCCTTGCGGAGGGCATCATTCAGCGCATCGACCGGGCCTGCGCCTTCGCCCGCCGCCAGCTCCGTCTCGCCGCCCACGGCTACCTTCAGCGTCGCCACGGTCGTCGCCCCCTCCGACGCGCTGTCCTTCTGCACCATCACGCTGAACCCCAGCAGGTCGAAGAACGTGTGATGGCTGTTCATCGCCCGCTCCACGAGCAGCCGGAACGAGCCATCCGCCGACTCGAAGCGGTAGCCGTCCGATTCCATCGTCTTCAGCTGCCGCAGCACCTCCCGCACCCCCTCCTCGCCATCGGGCAGGTCGGCCCCCAGCTCCTCGGCCTTCAGGCGCACGTTGTCCTCCCCCGACAGCCCGCTCACAAGCACCCTCCGCCGATTCCCCACCGCCCCCGGATCGACATGCTCGAAGCTCCCCGGCGCCTTTGTCACCGCGTCCACGTGCATTCCGGCCTTGTGGGTGAAGGCGTTCGCCCCCACGTAGGGCCGCCCCTCGTCGGGGCGCCGGTCCAGCAGCTCGTCCAGCAACCGCGACAGCCCGCGCAAGTCCACCAGATGGGCCCCGCATTCCATCTCCACGCCCATCTTCAGGGCCAGATTCGGCAAAATCGAGCACAGATCCGCGTTTCCGACCCGCTCCCCGTATCCGTTGAACGTCCCCTGCACCAGCCGTGCGCCCGCCCGCACCGCCGCAAGGGTTCCGGCCACCGCCACATCCGAATCGTTATGCAGATGCACGCCCACGATCATTTCCGGGAACCGCGCACACGCCGCCTTCACCCCGGCCGCGACCTCCCACGGCAGGCGTCCTCCGTTCGTGTCGCACAACACCACGCGGTTTGCGCCGGCCTCCACCGCCGCCTCCACCGCCGCCAGCGCATACTCAGGGTCCTCCGCCCACCCATCGAAGAAATGCTCCGCGTCGAAAACCACCTCGCGCCCCCGCTCCCGCAGAAATGCCACCGACTCCCCGACCATCGCCAGGTTCTCCTCCGCCGACACCCGAAGCACCCGCTCCGCCTGCGACCGGCTCGCCTTCCCCACCAGCGTCACCACCGGCGCGTTCGTCCGTAGCAGCCCCTGCAACCCCACGTCCTCGGCCGCCATCCGCCCCGGACTCCGCGTCCTGCCGAACGCCGCCAGCCGCGCATTCCGCCATGACAGCCCCCCGAGCTCCTGATAGAACGCCTCGCCCTCCCCGTTCCCCGCCACGAGCACGCCTTCCACGAAATCCACCCCGAACTCATCCAGCGCTGCCGCGAATCGCAACGCCCCCGACGGCGAAAACGAAATCCCGGCCCCCTGTGCCCCATCCCGCAACGTGGTGTCATACACCTCCACACGCCTGCCAGCCGTCTCCATCATCTTGTTCTCCTCGCTCGTCCTTCCTTTTTACTCCCCTGCCTGCATCGACATCCTCACGCCGCCCCCCCGCAAAAGCTCCCCGCGGCAACCACCTCCCAACTCGATGGCCGCGAGTTTTTCGTCGTCCGGCCGCCACACGATGCGCCCGCACAACTCCCGCTCTTTTTCCGACAGTCCCTCCACGTGCTCCACCCATTCGGGAACGCTCTCCAATGTTTTCGGGAACCCGCTCCCTCCATCTTTCATCACGCTTTCAAAGACAATCCGATAACAATCCGACATCACCTTCGCCGCCAACGCGACCTCCACCGGGTCGCCTCCCACCTTTGCTCCCCACATTGAGTCGAACACCGCCGACAACTGTTCCGCCTTCTCCCTCACCTCCATCGGCCACTCGTCCTCCGGCAGGCGTTCCAACACCATTCCCGCCGCCTCGCGCTCCCCCGCATTCCACATGGCTTTCGCCAGCGCCAGCCAATTCCAGCCAGCCTCCGCTGTCATCCCCAAGGACGCCTCCGCCTGTCTGCACACAACCACCGCGTCATCCAGCCGCCCTTCCCCAAGCAACTGCTCCACCGACTCCATGGACGCCGCCCCCGCCCCCAGCACCATCGCCGCGACCACCGCGACTATTGTCAACATTCGCCGTTCCATTGCTTTCCCGTCATCCTTGCGTGCTTGCGACTGACTCGCTCGTCCTTCCTTTTTACTCCGCCGCCCCGCTGCCCACAAGCACCAATCCGCCGCTCATGCCTCCTCGAGAGTCCATGCCGCCTTGGAATACCGCGCCCGTCGGGGATTCAGCGAGCCGCCGAACGGCTCGTAGACGAGGAACGACTCGCATCCCTTCTTCGACAGCGAGCCGGCACAGTGCACCGGGATATCCGTCCCCGGCAGGAACCGCGAATACGGCGCGTGGTTGTGTCCGTTCAGGAGGTGCAGATTCTTCCGTCCGTGCAGCACCTGGGCCACCTCGTTGGCATTCCGCAGACCATGGAAGAACCCAGCCTCGTCGAGCGGATAGTGCGTTAGGATCAGCACATACGGCCGCCCGCCGATCTCCGGGTCGTCCAGCACCCGCTTCAGCGCCTCCAGCTCCCGCGTCGGCACCCGTCCCGACGAATTCCAGAACGCCAGATGCGGCAGCGACGACGAAAGGGTCACGCACACGACCTCCTCGCTCAGGAACCGGACCCTTGGGAATCCGCCCTGCGCCACCGCCACCTCCGGCCGCTCGTTCCTGTTTCCGAACGAAAACCACCGCTGGAAGTCCTTTACAGACCGACCCGTGTACAGATCGTGGTTCCCCGGCACCGTCACCGCGCCCTTCCGCGCCATCTCCAGCACGCTGGAAATCCGCGGCGCCGCGGCGATCAGCTCCCCGCGCAGCCCAAAGTTGACCGAATCGCCCCCATACAGGATCCAATCCGCCGGATGTGCCCGCAGAAAGGCCCCCAGCGCATTCAGCTTTCCCACGCCCTCCCGGTACTTCGTCCCCCGCCGCGCCCAGAAGTTCAGCAGCGCCGGGAGCCGCTTCGGGTGCAGCATCTCCGAAAGCCGCATCGCGCCGGGCGGTAGCGGAAGATGGACATCGCCGAAATGCAAAATCCTCATCGGTCGCTCCGTGCGCATCACCGTTCCGCCTTTCCTTCCAGAAACAATCAAATTTCCTATTGTTTCACCGTAAACTCACGCCTTCTGGGCCACCCGGTCCGAGCCTTCCGGAAACGCCCCGTCGAACCGGGAAAACCGCGCGAACGCCTCCTCGTCCGTTTCGCCGACCTCCCACCTCAGCAGCGCCCAGCAGAATGGATGCGAATACTGTGCGCACCCGTCCTTCCCCTTCGGCAGCCCCGCGAACAGCACCTCCAGCCGCCGCACCTCCGCCTTGCCGAGCTCGCCCAGCCGCCAGCGCACCGACTCCACGAACTCCTCCGCCGAGCCATAGCTCATCCCGCCCACCGACGGCAGAAACACCGTGCTGCAGCAAATTCCCATCTGATGCAGCATCGCCACCGCGTAGATGTAGTCCGCCCGCGGATGGATCGTCCGGTCCAGCGCCTTCAGCACGTCCGGCCCCAGATACGTCCCCCCCGCATGAAGAACCAGCGCGCACCGCTTTCGCGCGTACCGATGCATCTTCCGCAGGCACCGTCGCAGGTCCCCGAAGTCCATCGCCCGCGAACACAGCACCAGATCCGCCGGCACCACCCCCTCCCATTCGTCCGCCCACGCCAGATGCCGCACCCCCAGCCGTCCCTCCCCCACGCCCGCCGCAGCCGCCCGCTCCCGCAGCCGCCGTAGCATCTCCTCCGAGAAGTCCAGCGCCTCCACCCGCCGCAGCCGTCGCGCCAGCGGAACCGCCACGTTCCCCGTTCCGCATCCCACATCCAGCGCCGTCTCCACCCCCTCCAGATTCAATTGCGCCAGCAACGCCTCCACATACGTAGCGTCGCCCCCCCCGCGCCCTTTCCGACCCGCCCGCCGGTTCCACGCCGCCTGCCCCCGGCTCCCGAACGCCGACGCCTCCCTCTCCCGCGCCAGCAACCCATCCAGGTCCAGCTCCGAAAAGTACGACGCCTCCAGCATCTCCGTCCGCCCTCCGATTCCTTCCCCGCCGCGCCTACCCCAGCTCCTCCAGAGTCTTCCGCAGCACGCTCGCCGACCGCCGAAGCGCCGCCGCCTCCGCCCCCGTCAGGCTCGCCTCCACGATCCGCTCGATGCCGTTCGCCCCCACCACGCACGGCACCCCCAGCGTCACGTCCCGCAGCCCGTACTCCCCGTCCAGCCCCGCCGAGACCGTCAGCACCCGCCGTTCGTTCCGCAGGATCGCCCCCACGATCGCCCGCATCGCCATCCCCACCCCGAAGCTCGTCGACCCCTTGTAGCCGATGATATGATACGCGCTCTCCCGCACCTCCCGCTCGATTTTCTCCCGCTCGATCGGCGACTCGCACCGCCCGCACACCGCGCAGAACTCCGAAAACGGCGTCCCCCCCACGTTCGCCAGGCTCCACGCCGCAAACTCGCTATCCCCGTGCTCGCCCAGGATCGCCGCGTGCACGCTCTGCGCCGACAGCCCGCAATGCGCCGCCAGCAGATACCGGAACCGCGCGCTGTCCAGCACCGTCCCGCTCCCGAAGATCCGCCCCCGAGGCCACCCCGTCCGCGCCGCCGCCACATGCGTCAGCACGTCCACCGGATTCGACACCACCAGCAGGATCGCATCCGGAGACACGCTCTTGACCTGCTCCGCCACCGACGTCACGATCTTCGCGTTCACCGCCAGCAGCTCCAGCCGCGACTGCCCCGGGCCCGCCTGCGCCTTCCCCGCCGTGACCACCACCACCGTCGCGTTCTCGTACGCCTTCGGCGCCGACTCCGCCCGGATGCTCACCGTCGGATAGAACGGCGCCCCGTGCGCCAGATCCAACGCCTGTCCCTTCGCCAGGTCCTCGTTCAGGTCGCAGATCACGATCTCCTCCGCCGCCCCCGACTGCGCCAGCGCATACGCAAACGCCGACCCCACCGCTCCCGCTCCCACCACCACGACCTTCCGACTCGTCACTTTGCTCATCTCAAAACCTCACTACGCTTTCGTTACCGCCTCCATGCCCAGCCTTTTCCAGCCCGCACTCCGCGGTCCCCCCACCATACCCTTCCCCCCCCCCTCCCCGCAAGTTTCTTCCCGTATCTTCCCGCATTCTCTCAGAAATATCCTCACCCTGTCAACACCTAATTGTCTGGTAATTTATCGTTCTCCCGCCTTTTTCGGGGGTTGGGGTCATGCGGGGGCGGTGATGGCGTTTTTGCGGAGCTTGCGGACGCTGCAAAGTTGGATGCCGTCCCATTCGGGGCAGAGCGGCGCACCGAGCGGCGGATGCTTTCGTTTTTCGCTGAAGGCGTAGCGGTGTTTTTCGAAAATGCTCGAGGCAAAGGTCTTGCTGCCAATCGCGAGTCCATTCGAAAAGGCCCGGATTTTGCAACGGAGTAGCTGGGGCAGGGAAGGTTTTTCGCGGTCGGCCAGGACCTTCTTGACAGTGGCGGGGTCTAGTTCGGCGGCTCCCTTGTCGTAGAGCAGGCCACGATAGGCCTTCATCACCTTGTCGTAGTTGTCGGTCAAGTTGCCATAGACGCCGGAAAGCCCCCTTCGGGCATCATCGTCGCCAGTGGAGGCGGCCCCATAACCGCTGAAGGCGTAATCCTTCGGATCGGAGACGATTCCGGCACGCACTGGATTGAGGTCGATGTAGGCCGCGACTGCTGCCAGTGAGCCGCCACCTTCCACCAGCGTGCTTCCGAATCGGCTTTCCCAGAGCGTGCCTTTGTGCCCGGCGTGATGGGCACGATACCACACGGAAAACCTCTGATTCAGCGACTTCATGAACGGCGAAATATCGTTCATGCGCCCACGGAGCTTTTCCTGCTCCGCTTGTAGTGTGGAGATCAGCCCTTTCTTGCGATAATCGGCCCACCGAAGGCGCATTTCTTTTGCACGAGCATCGCCGTAGAGGGCTGCAACCCGGCGGAGTAGCTCTGGCTCGGAGATTGCGGCGGGTGAGGGGACATGGATGAGAATGTGGTAGTGGTTGGACATCACGCAATGGGTGAGCACGTCAAGCCCCGAAAAGGCCGCGACCCGCCGCATCATGGCGACAAAGACGCGTTTCTCCTCGTCTGTGAACAGGTAATGCTGCAACGCACATCGGCTGACCAGGTGGTAATAGGCCCCGCCAGCAACTTTCACTCTCTTCATCTCTGGACTCCTTCCGCATGGGGTTCGCCCCCCATCATCCACAAATCCCTCCCCCTGTAGACCTAATTGTCTGGTAATTATGCGTATGCGGGGGCGATTCCAGGCTTTGTTTCGGTTTGACCCGCGACTGGGTTTTCGCTACGGTTGCGGTCGTGTCCGCCACCCCCTGTCGGACGCCTGTCCTCACCCTGGCTTGTCCCATCTCCGTCTATCCACCTTCGCATCAATCGGCCCAACTCACGTGAATGCCGCCCATCCATTCCGCTTCGCCCACCACCTCGTCTTCGTGTTCCTCGCGTTGCTTCCGCACCTCGCCGCCGTACCGGCATCCGCCCAGGTGCCGTGCCTGGCCCCCGCCTACCAGCCCACCGGCCACGATACCGCTCCGGCCGCCAATCCCGCCGACACCACCCCCGGCTATCTTGCCGACAGCGGCGAAGCCCGCGGCCGCGCCGTCGCCGCCGAACGTGGCATCGACTTCGACATCGACGAAGTCCGCACCGCCCAGAATGCCGCCCTCGCCGAGCAGGCCCGCGACGACGACTCCGCCTGGTTCGCCCCGGACTCGTTCGCCTTTCTTCCCTACCTGGACACCCTCCACGACCACACGTTCATCCTGCTCGACAACCTCATCCGCATCCTGGACCTCTCCTGGACCATCCCTGGCGTCGACTATCACGCCGAGCTCTCCTCCCTCGCCCTGACGCCCATGTTCCGCGTCGGCGGGCGCGGCGATGACGGCGATTTCGAACTCAAGCTCAAGCTGCGCGCCGACACCGCCCTGCCCGGCCTCGAACGCCGCTTCCACCTCATCGTCGACAATGCCGGCCGGAACACCCTCCCCGGCACCGACCCCATGACCCGCAAGGAAGACTGGCGCCTCGGCATCCGAAGCGCCTGGGACACCTGGACCGACGCCAAGTTTGACCTCGGCGGCGGCCTCCGTTTCCGCTCCCACAAGCCCGTTGGCTACGGCGAAGCCTCCCTCGAATGGGACTGGGCGCTCGCGGACGGCGACCTCTGCCTCGTCCCCTCCGTCTACTACTATACCGACACCCACTGGGGTCAGGACGTCCACATCGCCTGGCGGCGGTGGTTCGGCCCCGACGGCCGCTGGGGCGTCGAACTCTCCTCCGCCGAGGAGCATTCCGAGCACAGCAAGGCCTTCGAATTCGAGCACACCGTGAAGATTGCCTACGCGCAAGGCCTCTACAAGAGCCGCGGCTTGCTGCTCCAGGCCAGTCTGTTCCCCACCATCCCGGTGGGCCACGACAACCTCTACCTCGACGACGCCCTTGTCTCCCTCTCCTGGAAATCCGCCGTCTATCGCCGCTGGCTCTACGCCACCCTCAC
>JAEEGL014030853.1_pt1 | contig 19426 bp, 17 predicted proteins | sample 9134231 | NCBI WGS metagenome assembly JAEEGL01 (sample SAMN16246548, study PRJNA631951) | gut metagenome | biome: gut microbiome; feature: rumen; material: fiber-attached | host: Bos | place: Iran: Karaj | collected 2018-10
AAAGCCGGAAGTGTCGTTGTTATGGTCTGTATCCTGATCATACTTATCACCGGAAGGATCGCCCGTTGCTTCCAGCAGATGCCCGGGCATGTCGGTTCCGTTTGATGACGCCTCATGAGTCTTTCCGCAGCAGATTAGCGGAAAGCAGAAGATGGCGGCAATAATAAATACCAATAAACGCTTCATAATTTTTCCTTTCTCCGTTGTGCCGCAAGCGGCATCAGATCCGATGCCGCTGCAATGCTTAAGTTCAGCTCACCATGTTACGGCAGCACAATCGTATGACGAGCATCGCCGTTTACATAGTATTCACACTCGGCATATACAATATGATATCCGGTATGCGCATATTGCTCTACATTTGTGATTGTAAATTGGCCGGTCATTCCGATTTGAAATGAAGGATAAAAATAGGAAATGTAATTTCCACCATCCTTCACCATGAAAGAAACTCTTGTAGTGTAGTCATTGGGAGCAAGATAATGAATCGTACCGGGAATATATGTAAGTGTTATTTTGCCGGTAAGATCATCTTTTCCGTCAAGTATTGCTTCATAATAGGCGTTTACACCAATACCCTGCAGAGTGTCATTGTAGTCGTCATACCAATAGCGTCTGCCCGCCGCAAGTGCGGGCATTGCCGCGCCGATAATAATAACGGCGCAAAGAAGAAGTGCGGTGATTCGTTTGGTTTTCATAGGAAAAACCTACTGTCTTAATATTTGACAGCAGGATTCAGAGAAAGCTGCAGCGCAATAGCCGCCGACAGTAATCCGTCATCCTGTCGTCAATTGAATAATAAACTTATTCGATTTATTTGTCAAGGCAATCAATTGTCGAAGACACACGAGTTTTATGAAAAAATGTCAATGATTTTAAATTTCGGCTTCGCTTATGCTTTTATAAAACTAATAGTCTCAGAGGACTTTAATAAATTGCGACATTATTCAGCGTGTGTTCGTATTTACGCATCGACGTTTCTTCAATGAGCTTTTTACCGCGCCGGTTTTGCCCGGCGCGGATTATGATTTCACGGAGAACAAAGGAGCGCTCCGCTTTCAAACGGCAGATCCTTCTGCCGTACCTCCGTTTGTTCACCGTGCGCTCTTAATTTGTCCTGATTTGTCGAATGTATGAAAGGTATTTTTTTGAAAACAAAAATAGGGCAAAATGCCCGGTCAGATGCTGGTTGGAACGGCTTATTCCCCGCTTCTACAGTTTCAGGATCTTTGTCGGCGCCCCGAGATTCGCAAGGCCGCGGCAGATCACGCTCGCCTCGTCGCTGAATAAAAGGTCTCCCGGCAGACGCTTCAGTGCGCGGATCAGTTCGGCCTCGTCCGGCAAAATGCCTATGTCGTAGAATGCACCGTAATCCCGGTTGCCCGGCAGCCCGTCGATGAAGGCCGCGGTCTCCGCAATATTCAAAGATTGCAGATCGCCGAGAAGAAGCGTTTCAACGCCGGTGTTGCCGACGTACAGGCGGCGGTCCTGATGAACGCAGAGGTAAAGCTCTTCCTGAGGCGCGGCAAACAGTTCTTTCAGCTTCAGGCCGTTTTCCAGCCGGTCAATGACGGCGCGGACGGTGCCGCTTTCGGCTCGTTCAAAGAGTTCGTCCGTATCCTGCTGCCATCCTTCGAGCCTCGGACGAAGCGCAAGCAGCGTTCCCATTGTAGCGCGGCAGGATTCGAACTCGGGCATATTCGCGTGCGGGGTATAGTTCGGGATCGCAAAAAAGATATAGTCCGGCTGCAGTCCGTTCAGGATGCCGTCGATTTCCTCGGCATCCTCATCGAAAAAGCGGTTCAGCATCAAGGAGACGTTGATTCTGGCGCCGCAGGAGCGCATGAAGCGGGCTGCCTGCAGCGACGCCGAGCGCGCGCCTTCCCTGCGAACGATAAAATCGTGGTGTTCCGCGCTTCCGTGGAGCGTTATTCCGAATTCATCGCAGCCGCAGTCGAGATAAGCCTTCATCACTTCCGTTCTGTCCTTCCGGTTCATCAGAGCGATGCCCGAAGTCATGCCGTGATGAAAATTTACGATATGCTTCGTTTCGGAAGCGGCGCGGATTATTTCCGCGATTTGAGGATGGTTCATCGGCTCGTTGTCGAGCGTCATGCTTGCGTTATACGGCAGCGCTGCGGTGAGCTCATCCAGCTTTTCGATGCATAAAATTGCGTCGCGAAGGGGCATATTCCTCCCCGGACCGCCGTTGACATAACAATGTCTGCAGCGGGTATTGCATCCGGATATAAGCAGATCGAAATTTAATTCCATACCGTTTATGCCTTAAAGATCAGTTGATCACTACATTATTAAGAGCATGCTCGTATTTGCGCATCGCTTTTTCGATCAGCATGCGGCAGTCTTCGCTGTCGCCGTGCATCAGCTCCACTGCAAAGTCCCTTGCCCTCTCGAGCGTTTTGAGATCCGTCGCGAGCGCCGCCGCAGCGAATTCGCTTACGCCGTGCTGCCGCATCCCGATAAGCTCGCCCGGACCGCGGGTCTCAAGATCCTTTTTCGCGATCTCGAAGCCGTCGTTCGTTTCCGTCATGAAGCGGAGCCTTTCAAGGGCGGTCTTCGAGGATGAACCGGTCAGAAGGAAGCACCAACTCGCCTTTTGGCCGCGGCCGACGCGCCCGCGGAGCTGATGCAGCTGCGCAAGGCCGAAGCGTTCCGCCGATTCGATGACCATGATACAGGCGTTCGGAACGTCCACGCCGACCTCGATGACCGTTGTCGAAACGAGCAGGTCGAGCTCTCCCTTTCGGAAACTCTCCATCAGCGCGTCCTTCTCCGCCGCCTTCAGCTTCCCGTGGAGCAGGCCGATGCGCAGGCCGAGATTTTCCTTCAGTTCCGCGAAAAGCGTTTCCGCGGACTGCACTCCGGCAAGGTCCTCGTTTTCGTCGATCATCGGGCAGACGACATACGCCTGAACTTTCTCCGATGCGATCAGCTTTTCGATATAGCGGTACATATCGATGCGCTTGTTTTCCGGCACGAGCTTCGTTACAGGCGGCTTCCTTCCGGGCGGCATTCCGCGCACGACGGAGATATCGAGGTCGCCGTAAAGGATCAGTGAAAGGGTCCGTGGGATCGGCGTCGCGCTCATGATCATCGTATCCGGCGCTTCGCCTTTTTTGCCGATCGCCGCACGCTGGCGAACGCCGAAGCGATGCTGCTCGTCGGTGATCACAACGCCGAGCTTTGAAAACTCAACGCCGTTCTCGATCAGCGCGTGGGTGCCCGTGACGGCGATGAAATGCCCGTCCGCGATCCCCGCAAGGGTCTCGCGGCGCTCCTTCGCGCTCATATGGCCGGTCAGTATCGCCGCTCGGTCGCCGAAGAAACGCCTGAGCTGAGTGAAATGCTGCTCGGCAAGGATCTCCGTCGGCGCCATCAGGACGGACTGATAACCGTTCTTTGCCGCGACGCACATCGCATAGAGCGCAAGGATCGTTTTTCCGGAGCCGACGTCGCCCTGAATAAGGCGGCTCATTGGCTGCGGCGACGCCATATCGAGCGCGATCTCGCTCATCACGCTGTATTGCGCTTCGGTCGGCTCGAACGGGAGTTTTTCGAGGAATTCCGCCAGAACGCCCGAGGTATTGAACGCGATGCCCGTTTCGCCTTTTTTGTTCCCGCGGATCGTTTCGAGAACGATCGTCAGCACCGCGGCGTCCTCGAAAGCGAGGCGTTCCCTTGCCGCCGAGAGCAGCTGCATGTTTTCCGGGAAATGCACCGTTTCCGTCGCTTCGCGCAGACCGATCAGACCGTATTTTTCGAGATACCGCTGCGGGATCGTTTCGGCGATCCCCTCCCCGCATGCGGAAAGCGCGGCTTTCACCGCTTTTCGGATCACGCTTTGCGAAATGCCCCGAACGAGGGGATAAACGGGCACGACGCCCGGAAGTTCCTTAACGAACGAAGCGCGAAGCAGCCTCGCGCCGCTGCGCCTGTCCATCGTTCCGACGATGTATCCGCCGGGCTCCTTCGGGATGCCGCGAAGCATATAAGGCTGGTTGAACCAGGTCGCGACTGCGTTCCCGCTCTCGTCGCCGATCGAAACGGAGATCACGGTCATGCCCGTTTTCGCCCGGAAAACGCTCGGTTTGCCGATGAAACCGATCCGGACCGCCGCCGCTTCGCCGTCGCCTATATCGGCGATCTTCTTCGGCGCGGAATAATCGAGGTAGCCCCGGGGCATGAATCCGAGGATATCCTCCAATGAAAAAAGGCCCAGTCGGGCGAGCTGTTCAGCTCTCCCCGGGCCGATTCCTTTGATTGAAGTCAATCCCTGCGCCGGATCCAATTTATTCCACCGCGACGTAGTAATAGTAGAGCGGCTGACCGCCGTACTGCGCGGCGAACTCCGCTTCCGGATATTTCTCCGCAAGCTTTTCGCAAAGCGCTTCGGCGTCCTCCTTCGGAGTGTCGCTGCCGTAATAGAGTGTCACGATGCCGTCATTACCGCGGTCGGCGAAGATCCCGTCGATCAGGTTTTCGGTGGTTTCGGCAATATCATGCCCGACGACGGCAATCTTGCTTTCGACGATGCCGATGATGTCGTTGACGGCAATGGTCTTGCCCTCGAAGGAAGTGTCGCGAACGGCGAATGTCACGGAGCCGGAAACAACGTTTTCGAGCGATTCGGTCATCGATTCCTTGTTGGAATCGATGTCGCCTTCCGGATTGAAGCCGATCATCGCGCTGATGCCCTGGACGATCGTCCTGCTCGGGATCACGATCACGTTGCGGTCGCTGATCTCCGCTGCCTGCTGCGCTGCCATGATGATATTCGGGTTATTGGGAAGCACGAAAACGTTCCTCGCGTTGGCTTTTTTGATCGCCTGGGAGATAACATCGATGCTGGGATTCATAGTCTGGCCGCCGGTGATGATCGAATCAACGCCGAGGCTCTTGAGAATCTCGTCGATGCCATCGCCCGCGCTCACGGCCACAACAGCCATTTCCTTTTCGCTGGCCTTGAGCTGCTCCGCGATGGCGCGGTTCTGCTCGCGCATGTTCTCGATCTTGACCTTATCAATCTCTCCGAGAGCGAGCGCGTACTGCAGCACCTTGCCGGGCGCGTTGGAATGGACATGGACCTTGATCATTCCGCCATCGTGAACAACAACGACGGAATCGCCGATCTTCATCAGCTTATCGCGGAATTTTTCAACATCCGCCGCAGCTACCGATTCGGGGATCCTCGTTACGAAGAACTCCGTGCAGTAGCCGAATTTGATCTCGTTGACGTCTTCAAGGCTGATATCCTGCGCCGCATCGGTCTCCGACTCCTTCTTGATGAAGCCGAGAAGATCCTCGCCTGGCTCTTCGCCGTCGAGAGCGAGTTTGAAGCCGCGGTAGATGGTCAGAAGGCCCATGCCGCCGGAATCGAGAACGCCCGCTTCCTTCAGAACGGGAAGCAGTTCCGGCGTTTTCTTCAGCGCCGCCTCGCCGCTTTCGATCATCACGTCGATCACGTTATAGGCGTCCGCGCCCCTTGAAACGGAGCGGGCAACGCTTTCGCTCATCATGCGGGCAACGGTCAGCATCGTGCCTTCCTTGGGCTTCATGACCGCCTTATACGCCGCCTCCGTACCGCCGGAAAGCGCCGCAGCGAGCAGCTCGCCCGTGATATTGTCCTTCGTTCCCTTCAGTGCGCGGGAAAAACCGCGGAAGATCTGGGAAAGGATGACGCCGGAGTTGCCCCTCGCGCCTTTCAGAGCGCCGGTGGCAAGCGCCGCGGCCAGTTCATCGATCGCATCGGTCTTCACCGAATTGATCTCCATAACGGCGCGCTGCATGGTCATGGACATATTGGTTCCGGTATCGCCGTCGGGAACCGGGAAAACATTCATAGAGTCAATGGTCGCTTTGTTCTTTTCAAGGCAAGCTGCACCCATAAGGAGCATGCTGCGGAACAGCGGCCCGTCAATCGTACGCTTGAGCAAAGTTAGATCCTCCAAACAGTTCAGGCTCAGACCTGGATACCTTCAACATAGAAATTGACCTTACGGACCTTTATCCCCGTCATTTCCTCCACGCGGTAGCGGACGTTGCTGACGGCGTTCTCCGCAACAGCGGGGAACGAGATTCCGTAAAGAAGAGTTACGAAAAGATCAATATCCACACGGTTGTCGTCAAGAGTTTCTACCTTCACTCCGCGGCGGATGTTGTCCCCGCCGATAAGCTGCCGCAGGGAATCCCCGGCGGTCTTGCTGTTCATTCCAACGATACCGTAGTTTTCGCAGGCTGCATACCCGGCAATGCTCGCAATTACGTCCTCATCGAGAGTGATTGCGCCAAGCTCTGTTTTGATCGTTGCGGTCATAATGGCACCTCCGATTGAAATTCAATCATTTCTGATTTTTCACGCTTATTTTATAGCATCCGATTGAATTTAGCAAGTATTCTTGCGAATCATTCACCGAAATGCCATATTTTTAATGATTATATTGAATATTTCGGGTTTTTCGCCCGTTTTTCGCCCGTTTTTCGCCCGCTTCGCTGCTTTTCCGGCTCCGGTGCGCCGTTCAGACGACGTCGATCGTTCCGCCCTCTTCCTCCTCCGGCTCCGAGGCGGGCATCGGCGGCAGCTCCCCGAGGGAATGCAGGCCGAATTTTCTGAGGAAGGAATCCGTCGTTCCGAAAAGCATCGGACGGCCGACGCAGTCCTTCCTGCCGAGCTCGCGGATGAGGCCCTGCCTGAGGAGCTGTGTCACGGAATATTCGCAGCGGACGCCGCGCACGGCCTCGATATCCGCCCTTGTGACGGGCTGGCGGTACGCAATCACGGAAAGGGTCTCCATCACCGAATCGCTGAGGCTTTTTTCCTCCGGCGGGGAGAGCAGGCTCACGACTTTTTCATAATAGGCGGGGTTCGTAACGAGCTGGACCGTCGTTTCGGTCACATAGGGCAGCACGCCCCTTCCGGCGGCGCGCATCTCCTGCTCCATTTCGGCAATGAGTTCGCGCACGCGCTGCTCCGGAAGATCGAAAACGCGCACAAGCTCCGCGAAGCCGATGGGCTCGCCCGAAACGAAAAGCAGACTTTCGACGGCACCGAAAAAGGCGGGCTTATCGAAAGCTTCGGCCGCTTCGGGTTCGGTATTGATGATCTCGTTCGTTTCTTCCATCCGCTCAGTCCTGTTCGTCCATGTAGTTCCTGTTTTCGTCGTTCTTGATCAGCTTCAGCTGAACGATGTCGATCTCTCCGCAATAGCGCTTCTGGCGGGCAGTAATCTCCCCCGCCGCGATCATTTCGAGAAGGGACATGAAGGTCACGATTATCTCCATCCGCGTCGCGCCTTCCGTCAGAGCGGAGAAGGCGACCCTGCCGCCACGTGAAATAAGCGTTTCGCGGATCTTCCGCGTCTGTATGCGGACTGTGAATTCATCCTTTTTGACGGAATGGACCTTCTCGCGCCTATCCGGCTCCGAAGCTCGATTCAGCGCTTTCAGCATCGCCTCGAAAAGGCGGTCGACGGTCGTATCGCGCAGGATGATCTCCTTCGGCGGCAGCGGGAATTCCTCAGGCTGTTTCGTGCGCATTTCGCTTGCCCTTCCGGCAAGATCGCGCATCGCAGCGGAGGCTTCCTTGAAGGCCTTGTATTCCCGCAGCTGACGGATCAGCTGCTCCGCGGGATCCTCCTCTTCCTCTTCCTCTGCCTTAGGTTCCGGCGGGAAAAGGGAGCGCGATTTCGCGTAGACGAGCGTTGCCGCAACGGTCAGAAACTCGCTCGCGCGGTCGAGGTCCAGCTCATCAAGCTGCTTCATGTATTCGAGGAACTCCGAAGTGATCTCCGAAACGAAAATATCCCGGATATCGAGTTCCGCCTTTTCAACAAGGTGCAGCAGCAGATCGAGAGGCCCGTCGAATTGTTTTATGTGTACGCGGTAGTCCATCAAGCCAAACCGAAGAGACTGAACGCAAGATTGAGCAGCCCTTTTGCGATCCAGCCCGCCGCTGTGCCGATCGGCGAAAATCCCGAACGCCCGAGCAGCATGATCCCGATCAGGATATACATTCCGTATTTTCGGATGAACAAAAACGGCTTCGGCCCGAGCGGCTTTGCGAGCAGCGTTTCCGCAACGTGGAAGCCGTCGAGAGGATAGATCGGGATCAGGTTGAAAACAAGCAGGCAGAGATTGATCAGAACGAAATACTCCAGCACCGTCAGGACTTTTTCACCGGCGCCGCTGGAAAGAAACTCAACACCGGAGTATTTTAAAACGGCGGCGAAGGCCAGCGAGAAAACCACGGCGATGATGAAATTCATCGTAACGCCCGCAAGCGAAACGACGATCTCGCCGAGACGGTATTTTTTGAATCGGTTCGGGTTCACGGGAACGGGCTTTGCCCAACCGAAACCGACGATCAGCATCATGATGAAACCGATCGGATCGATATGGGCGAGGGGATTGATCGTCAGCCTTCCGAGGTTTTTCGCGGTCGGATCGCCCATTTTATACGCGGAGAAGGCATGCGCCCACTCGTGAAAGCTCAGTCCGACGATTATTGCGGGCAGCATCAAGAGCCTCGTCATTAAATAGTCACCGATGTTTCCCAAACCGAATCTCCTTCGTTGATTTGTCCGCAATGCCTGCGGCGCGAAGTGAAAGCATTGCTTCCACACAAATTTCCAGTATTATTATACCACAAAGACGGCGCTTTGGCAACGCCGGCGGCGGTATATCCTTGCATCGCCCTTATCGGCGCAGAAACAGGCGCAGGATATAGGAAAAGCAGTCGCCGAAACCGGCGGCCGGCGCGTCCTCGGCGGCGGCAAGGGGCACCTCTGCGATGACCTCGCCCGAGGATGACAGCACCTTCAGCCTTCCGAGGATATCGCCCGCGAGGATCGGCGCTTCGGCGTATTCCGGAAGCTCGGCCTCGGTCTTGCAGCGCTCCCCCGCTCCGCTCAAAAGCAGTTCGAGCTCCTCCGCCGCTTCCGCCGAGACCTCCGTCTTCATTGAACCTTTCACCGGGACCGTACCGAAGCGCTCCCCCGCCGAACAGATGCGGATGTTTTTATGCGCGGAAAAACCGTTGTCGAGAAGCGCCGAAGCGAGTGAGAACCTTTCGCCGCTGTTCGCCGCGCCGAGCACGACGGCGAGCATGACAGTTTCGCCACGCTGCGCCGCAAAAACGCCGCAGTAGCCCGCGTCGCCCGAGGAACCCGTCCCGACGCCTATGCAGCCCGAATACTGCTTCACGAGCTTGTTCGGGTTCACGAGCTCCGTGTCCCCTGCCCCGTTGTGGCGGATCGTTTCATAATATTTTGTGCCGAGCCCGCGATAAGTATCGCTCTTTATCAGCGCCGCGCCGATCGCCGCAAGCTCATTTGCGGAGAAGAGCTGCCCCGCACCGCAGATATCCGCGTATGTGCACTCAACACCGAGCTCAGCCAAGCGGCTGTTGATGCGTTCGACCGCCGCCGCTTCGGAGCCGCAGGCGGCGCAGGCAAGCGCGTGGGTAGCATCCCCGGCGTTGATCATCACCGCTGCGAGCAGCAGGCTTGCGGCGTCGATTTGCTCCCCGGCGCGCAAAAAAGCCGTCGTTCCGCCGATCTTCGCGGCCTTGTCATCCACGGTCACGAGCGCGTCACGCCCGATCTCGCTCGCATCGAAGGCTTCGCAGATCACAAGAAGCGCAGGGAGCCGTGAAAGCCCCGCGGCCGGGAGCTTCTGCCCGGCGCTTTTCTCGAAAAGCACCGATCCGGAATTGATCTCCGTCAGAAACGCTGCCGAAACATTCCCCGCGGTGGGCTCCCCTGCGGCAGGCGGCGCACCGGCGGCTCCTGTCAGAACAAAGACGAAGATCAGCAGTGTCGCGGCCGTTTTTTTCAAAAATTTCAACAAATACAATCACCCCTTCCGGAATACAGCATATTCCGCGAAAGGGTGTTAATATTCTGCTTTTCTTTTATTGCGCTTCCGTCAGCCGATCTTACTGAGGAACGAGGTTCCGACGGGGAATTCTTCGCCGGTCAGATACTCGCAGACGGTGGAGCCGATATCCGCAAAGGTTTCGAGCGTTCCGAGCGGAACGGCATTGAAGCGCCTGCCGAAGACGAGCAGCGGGATGTACTCACGGGAATGGTCGGTGCTCGGCGTTGTCGGGTCACAGCCATGGTCGGCGGTGATGAACAGGAGGTCGTCGTCGGACATCGCGTCGATGATCTCCGGCAGCTTCCTGTCGAAATATTCGAGGCAGGAGGCATAGCCCTCAACATCGTTGCGGTGGCCGTAGAGCATATCGGTATCGACAAGGTTCGTGAAGATGAAATCGCCCTTCCCGGATTTCAGGAAGCGGATCGTGGATTCGATGCCGTCGGGGTTGTTCTTCGTGTGGTCGACGGTCGTGAGGCCCTTATGGGCGAAGATATCCTCGATCTTGCCGATGCCGACAACATCGAGCCCCTTGCCGGAAAGCCTGTCGAGAACGGTCTCGGCGATCGGCTCGAGCGCAAAATCGCGGCGGTTCTCGGTCCTTGTGTAATGGCCGTCAGAGCCGATGAACGGGCGGGCGATGACGCGGCCGACGAGGTTTTCGCCGACGAGCATTTCCCTTGCGATCTCGCACATTTTATAGAGCTTCGGAAGCGGGATGACCTCCTCGTGCGCGGCGATCTGAAAAACGCTGTCCGCCGAGGTATAGACGATCGGCTTGCCCGTCCGAACGTGCTCGTCGCCGAGCTCGTTGATGATGACAGTACCGGAAGCGACGCAGTTGCCGAGGGTCGCGCGGTGGATCTTCATCTCGAACTCATTCATGACGCTGCGCGGGAAGCCTTCCGGATAGGTGCGGAACGGAACATCCATCGGCAGGCCCGCCATTTCCCAGTGGCCGCTCGTTGTGTCCTTCGCCTTCGTACGCTCCGCCGACCTGCCGTATGCGGCGCGGGGACGCTCCGCTGCAGGCAGTCGGGAGTTTTCGATATTGCCGAGGCCGAGCGAAAGAAGATTCGGGATCTTCATCGGGCGCGCGGCGTAGGTGTTGCCGAGGGTATGGGAACCTTCGTCCCCGAAATCGGCGGCATCCGGAAGTTCGCCGATGCCGACGCTGTCCAAAACGATTATGATCGCTCTTTTTTTCATGTTATCCTCCTGAATCGCCGGCGGCGGAGCACCGGCGCGGTTATGCAATTGAAATCATTATATACCGTTTCGCTCCGCTTGTCAAAAGCCCGCGAGCACATCCGCCGTCAGCTTTTCGGAAAGCAGTACGGCGAGGCGGACGGTGTTTTCGAAATCCCGGTACTTCGCCATGCAGTTCGGCGAATGGATATAGCGCACGGGCACGCCCGCGACGATGACCGGGATGCCGCCGGCGGCGAGGTTGATCACGGCGCCGTTGTTGCCGCCGCCCGAACGCACCGCGCACTGGACGGGGATACCCGCTTCTTCCGCCGCGTCAACGGCGAAGCGCATAAAGCGCGGATTGCATATCACGGAAACGTCCATATGGCGGAGCATCGGTCCCTTGCCCAGCGCTGTCTGGGAAAGCCAGGGCTCCGTGAAGGTGTCGTCCGCAGGCGCGCCTTCGAAGCAGATCGCGATATCCGGCTTCACGCGTTCCACGGCGACCTTTACGCCGCGCTCGCCGACCTCCTCCTGCGAGGAGAGCACACCGACGACGTCGAAGGGCAGTTCCTTTCCGCGCAGGCGCAAAAGCGTTTCGATGAGCGCCGCGCAGCCGATGCGGCAGTCGAATCCCTTGCCGAAAAGCAGGTCCTTTTCTTCATCCGCCTCAAAGCGGCTTGCGGGCGCGGCGGGTTCGCCGACGGCGGCGCCGAAACGCTCCCCGGCTTCCTCTGCGGACGCCGCGCCGATATCGATGCAAAGATCGGAGATCTCGAAATTCGTGTTCGCCTTCTCCGCCGCGGACATGAAATGCACGGGCTTCGCGGCGATTATTCCGGGCAGCAGCTCGCCGTTTTTATTGCGAACGAGCACCTTCGTTCCGGGCAGCGACTGCTTGTTCCACCCGCCGAGGGTCAGAAAGCGGAGCGTGCCGTTCGGTTTTATCGCCTGGATCATCATGCCGACCTCGTCGCTGTGCGCGTCGAGCATCAAAACGGGTCTGCCGTCGTTTCTGTTTTCCCTGCGGTAGATATAAAGATTGCGGAGGCTGTCCTCCTCGATCCTTCCGATATCGGCCGCGAGGCTGCGGGCCGCCTTTATGACCTCGTCCTCAAAACCGGAGGGGCCGAATGCATTTGAAAGCGTTTCGATAAGTTTTACGCTGTTTTTATCCATGGTATTTCCTTTCAATATCAGCTGTGCAGTTCTCCGAAAAGCGCAAGGAATTCCCATTCCGCTTCGGCGAAGGGCTTTTCGCCGAGCTCGGGCTTCGAAGAAAGTCCGACAGGGATGCGCTCCTCCTCGCCGGGAAGCAGTTCGCGCAGCTCGTTATCGAGAAGATCGTCGTCGATCCGCTTCCAAAGGCGGTTCTCCTCCTCCGAAAGGTCGGCAAGGCCGAAGCGCGCGAAGACAGCGTCCATGATCATCGTTTCGATCCGCGCGTAATCCGGCAGATGCTCTTTTATCGGGCGGATGATGTCCGCGATATACGCTTCGCTCGCGTCGTGCAGAAGGCATGCGAGCGCGACTCTTTGGGACGATCCCCGCGCAATTGCTTCCTTCGCGCAGTTGACGGAATGCTGCGCCACGGAATAGAACCTCCGAAGATGGCCGCAGCCGCGGCAAACGAGGCTCAGCGCGTGGGCGATATCCCTTACGTCGATATCGTCCGGCGTTATGTACATCGGGTCGAATTTCTTCCCGGTGAATGTGTTCATCGTGCTCATAGATAATCGAATACGTGAAGGTTCAGTTTTTCGGAAAGATGCTCCATCGCGCGGACGGCGGCGATGCTGTTGCCGTAGGGATCGAGCGCAGGTCCGTAAAGGCCGATGCCCATCGGACCGCGCGCCGCGCAGACCATTCCCCCGCCGACACCGCTCTTTCCCGGAACGCCGACGCGGACGCCGAACTGACCCGAGAAATCGTACATTCCGCAGGTGAACATCAGGCTTTTGATCGTTCGGACATGATCGGGCCCGATCCAGTTGCGGCCGGTGAACGGGTTCACGCCGCCGTTCGAGATCACAAGCCCGAGCGCCGCGAGCGAACGCGCGTTAACGGAAAGGGAGCAGAGCTTGAAATACAGATCCACGGTCTTTTCCGGATCCGCCATCAGAACGCCCTTGCTCTTCAGAAGATACACGATCGCCCTGTTGCGGTCGCCTGTCTCGTGCTCGCTCTTGTAGACGGCTTCATCCAGCACGATATTCGGGTCCATGCAGAGCTCGCGCGCGAAGCCCATCAGCTCCTCGAAGCCGAAATCGTTCGCGAGCAGGCTGACCGTCTGGATCGCGCCTGCGTTGATCATCGGGTTGAAGGGAAGGTTGCTGCGAAGGTCGAGCTTCAGGATCGAATTGAAGCTGTCGCCCGAAGGCTCCATCATGACATGGGAAAAGGTCTCGTCGAAGCCGCGGTATTTGAGCGCGACCGCAAGGATTATGACCTTCGCGACGGACTGGATCGAGAAGCGCGTGCTGACGTCACCGAATGAGATGCTTTCGCCGTTGCCGTCGAGCATATAAATGCCGAACGCGCCGGGATCCGCCTTCGCGAGCTCCGGGATATAATCCGCGACCTTTCCTTCCGGCGCGGCTTCGAGGCCGAGCCTGTAGGCTTCGGCAAATGCGCTCCGAAGCTCGCCCTTTGTGAACACCGAAGCTTTGTTTTGAAGAACGTTATCGTACATACGGTCTCAGTTATCCGCCCTGTTATAGCCGTTTTTCATGTGCAGGCTCGCGTCATGAAGCACCTTGTTGAGCGTCTTTGTCGTCTGCTCCTTCGCCATCTTCGCAAGCTCCTCGTTTGCCTTTACGGCAAGGGATGCGTCGCCGGTTTCGGCGATCTTTTTATCGTATTCGCGGATGATGCGTCTGCCCTCCACGGCAACGGCGTTCTGGTAGCGTTCGATGAGCTGGATGCAGGTATTGTAGTTATGGTCCGCAAGCGCTCCGATGAGGCGGCTCGCCCAGTAGAAGTTTTCGGTGGAAACATCCATGCTGACATTGCCGAGGTACGCTGGCATCTTCGGAACGTTCGTATAGACCGGCAGCGCCGCGTCGAAGGTCGTGGAGCCGAACATGATCCACTCAACGCCCTTGACCGCGTCCGGAGCATCCGGGCGGATCTGGCAGATGGAGGTCACGCCCGTCCTGTTGATGCCGATGGAGCGGTACATGCCGCGCCTGCCGGTATCCTGATTGGTGTAGGGGTTGTACGGTGTGCCCTGGAAATGGGCGGAAAGCATGTATTTGACGTCCTCGACGGCAACGAGCCTGTCCGCCACGAAGCACCAGGGAATGTTGTCGCTTTCCGGCGTGAATTCGGCGTTTTCGCCGTCCCAGCGGTGGCTGTACGGCGTCAGGTAACGGCCCATGAACCAGGCGCGGGGCGTGTTGTAGATATGGTCCATATCCCGCCTCGAACCGAAGACGTCGCGCGGGTTGAAAGCGCCGTTCCGGTTGAGATCGAGCTTGTTATCCGCGATGAATTCACGAAGATCCGCGGAGCAGAGATGCGCCTTCTTCTTTCCGAAAGCGTCCGCAAGATCGAAGGAATCCATCGCAAACTGGTTCGGCGCGACGACGACGGCTTCATCCGGAACGCGCTTCGCGATCCAGTGATGGCCGCCGATGGTCTCCATCCACCAGACCTCGTTTTCGTCGTTGAAAGCGATGCCGTTGGATTCATATGTGCCGTATTTTTCGAGAAGCTCCGCAAGGCGCAGAACGCCCTCGCGCGCCGTATGGATATACGGCAGCACGAGCACGACGATATCCTCCTCGCCGATGCCGCCGGGGATATCCTTCTCCTTCCGGGTCTTCGCCTTTTTGTATTCCACGAGCGGATCGGCGGAGAGCACGCGGGGGTTCGAAGTGATCGTCTCCGTCGCGGTCATGCCGACGTTCGCCGCGTTGATGCCGGTCGCCGCCCAGACGCCGTGCTTCGGGTCGACGCTCGGGCAGGAGGTATAGCGCATCGGATTCTCTGGAAGCTCGATCTCGAGATGGGAGATCACGCATTTATACTTTTTCGGCTGGTCCTTCGGCTCAACGACGATCAGCTTCTTTTCGTCAAAGAAGCCGTCGTCGGTGCGGGCGATCATGGTCGAATTGTCGTTGCTGGCTTTTTTGCCGACAAGAACTGTTGTGCAGGGCATAATATTTCCTCCGTTTTCGGTTTATTTTCTTTTCTTCTTTTTGAGTTCGAGCTGAGTGAGCTTCAGTCCGGTATTATAGAAATCCTTCGTTGAGCAGCCGGCCCTTCCGCCGCCCGCGCAGGCGCAGGCACAGGCGCATGCGCAACTCGAAGCGCAGGCGCAGGAACTGTGCGCGCAGGAGCTGCGGTATGAACTCGTGCGGTTTGGCGTGCGGACAACGACGGGAACGACGTGCACCCTAAGGAAGGTATTCGGGCTCGAGCCGTAGTGATACAGACCGTCGGTATCCTTGCCCTTGACCTCCTCGGGGATCTCCTCCTCCGTCACGGTCTCCTCGCTCTCGATGAAGCTTCTTCCGCAGTATTCGCAGTTTTCCGCGCCTTCCGGTCTCGGCGCGCCGCAGCCCTTGCAGGTCGGGTAATAGACGACCTTCGTTTTTGTGATCTTTTTCTTTGTTGTGGTCGTGAAGCCCGTGTTGCCCTTATAGGCCTGGCGTGCGCTGAGGATCATTCCGATCACGACGAGGACGATGAAGAAAAAGAAGGCTCCGCTGAAAAGCTTAACGATGATATCCGATCCCGAAGCCGAACCTCCGCCCCGATAGGAATAATCTTCGTAAGTGATGGTTTTTTCTTCGCTGAAGGCGAAAGCGTCGTTCGGATAAATGACGGATACCTTCTTCTTTTCGCCCGCGGAAAGGCTGTATTCCCAGGTGATGTAGCCGTCCGTTTCGACCGTCGCGGTCGGGGAAAAGCTCAGGACTTTATCGTTGTTCCAGCGGATCACGAGCTTATCGACGGCGATATTATCGAACCAACCGGGGATGAATTCGAAAACGGTCTCGCCGTCCGTGTCGCGGTTCATCTCGTAGATATAGTCCGCGGTAAATTTGAATTCAAGGGTGAAGGTCTCGTTCTTATGGTACTCCCTGTCGAGATCGATATGGACATAGGAGCCGTTGTCGCCGTCATAATAGATATCTTCAATGCAGGAGCTGAGCGCCGTGAGCTCATCGCAGTGGCTGTTCGGGACGCCGATCTCCACCCAATCGAGCGGGTTCGAGGGATCGTCGCCGAGCGCTTTCCATTCGATATGGTAGTGAAGATCCACGGTCGCGTTCTCGTTGACATCGGCCGTGATCGTATAATTCAGAATCCTGTCGAGCTCTTCCGCGCGGGCTCTGCCGGGGAAAATCGGCAGCGCAAAGCATGCTAGCAGAAAAAGCGCGAGCGCGGCGGTCGTAATGCGTTTTTTCATTTTCAGTCCTCCTTACCTTTCGCTTCCCGGTAGATCCGAAGAGGGCATTCGCCGGTCATCCTTGCGGAAAATTCACGGCGTTTAACACATTTTTCGCTGTTCCAGATCTCTTTCCAATCCGTTTTGAGAATGTTCCCGAGCTCCTCGCCCGAAAGCCAGCTCTGGCAGGGCACGACGCTGCCGCCGGGCGTTATCGCCATATTGCTGAGGCAGGCGCCGCAGCTCGGCGGGTTGATCCCGAGCTTCCGGCAGAATTCCGGCTCGACCCAACCCGGCGATGTGAAGCTGATCTCCATGCCGTTCTTGTAACAGTATTCGACCGCCTTTTCGAGCACTTCGCGGATCTCGCTGTTCGTGAGCTGCAGGTTTTCTGATTCCTCCTTCGCCGCGTTGCCCGTCGTTATGAGTCCGGAGCAGGTGACGTAGATAACGCCCATTTCATGGAGCATTTCAAGGGTCTTGACGTAATCCCTGTTGAGGGTGCAGAGCGGGGTGTTGACGCTCAGGTTCAGCCCCGCGGCAAGCGCGTTTCGGATGCCGGCCACGGTCTCATTGTATTTCTGCGCGCCGACGAGTGCGTTGTGGACCGATTCATCCGCGGAATAGAAGGTTATCTGAAGGCTGTCGAGCGAGGCGGCTTTGAGCTTCGCGCAGAAATCCTGCGTAAGAAGGATGCCGTTCGTGTTGAGACGGGTGATGAACCATTTGCCGTATTCGATAAGCTCGAAAATATCGCTGCGGAGGGTCGGCTCGCCGCCGGTGAAGGTTATCTGCGTCACGCCCGCTTCGCGCAGGATGTCGATTATCCGCTTCCACTGCTCCGTCGAAAGCTCTGTTTCGTCGGCGTGGGTCTGCCCCGCCGCGTAGCAGTGCACGCAGCGCTGGTTGCAATTCCAGCAGCCTTCCCTGCTCATCGCGCTCACCATGAGATCCATCCTGTGCGGCGCACGCATGAAGGGCGCGTAATCGCCGATGGTGATATAATCAATTTTCTCGTCGGGTTCCTTTCCGCGCGCGATCTTCGCGAAGGTCTCCATGATCGTATAGAGATCCTGCTCGAGCCGTTTTTTGCCGATCAAGGGATAGACCTTCCGGACGCTGCGGCAGGCCGCGCTGCGGATATTCTCCGCGTCCTCGTCGGAAACAGGCTTCCCTGCATAGCGGTTTACCTCGCGTATGAATTCCGCAAGAAGGATCGTCCATGCGGTATTGACGGGGATGATGTCCTGACCGTTGATGATCGCGACGCTCGCCCCGACCTCACCGTCCTTTACGACGGGCGGAACAAGATGGATGCGGACGACGCCGGGTCCCTCCGGATTGAGGGTCGTATGATAAACTTCGCCGAAATGCTCGCGAGCGTAGTTGAGCTCCCTTTTCGTGGTTTCTTTTTTCTTCATTGGCTGTACCTCCCGCAAAAGGTCCTTTTTCTCCGATTATCAGTATATCATCACGGATAAGGATTTGCAAGAAAAAAAGCTTGCGCGCCGATCCCAGTCCCGTTTGGCGCGTTTTTTCGAATAATTGTAATATTTGTTAACATTTCTTTACAATTTTGTCCGGATATGCTATTATTTGCTTCAGTCAGATCCAAAGTGCCGGCGCGGCACGATCAGGAGGAAAAAATGAAAGAATTTTTCGGCATTCCCGAATACACCCGAACGCCCGAAGGCGCGTTTTCCTGGCAACATATCGCCTTTGTCGGGTCGCTGCTCGCGATCATGATCATTCTCGGCATCGTTCTCGGTCTCAAATACCGAAGGAAACCGATGAAATCGAAGAACCGCGTGATCATCATCGCGGCGATCCTTATCGACGCCGTCGAGATCATCAAGCTCGTTTCCTTCGGCATCAACGCAGGCGGCTTCTCCTTCCTTCGCACCAACCTGCCGCTCTTCCTCTGCAGCATCCAGCTGATCGCGCTGCCCGTCGCGGCGTTCAGCCGCGGCCGCCTGAAGGAAGCATCGCTCGATTTCGTCTTCATCTTCGGTCTGCTCGGCGCGATCGCGGGAACGGTCGGCGCGATCCAGAACTACAACGCCTACCCCGTTCTCGGCATCCACAACGTCGCCTCCGGCATCACGCACTCGATCGCCGGCTTCTCCTCGCTCTTCATCGGCATTTCCGGCATGGCGAGCATGAAAAAGAAGAATATTCCGATCGTTTACGCGATCCTGCTTTTCTTCTGTGCAGCGGCATACATCGCCAACAAGATCTTCGATTATAATTATATGTTCCTTGTCCGCGACGACGGAACGCCCTATTCGATCCTGACGGGTCTGACCTGCGGGAACCAAGTGCTCTATACAGCCGGCGTCGTCGTGCTTTTCCTCGTTTATGTTGCGTTGTTCTATTTGATATATTATTTCTTCACACGCAAAAAGCGGAAGGATTGAAAGAGCGCAGAACACAGCAATTATCAAGGCAGGCAAAGGGGTTTTTCCCCTGCGCCTGTTTTCGTTCGGGTGTACCGAAGGCGCAAAAAGGTGTTGAAAATATACCGCTTATTTGCTATAATATCCCTGCGTAGATATTTTTCACGTTTTGCGCAAATAAAACAAAAGGAGATACATCTATGGCAAAGAAACTACTTGCACTTCTTGTCGCCGCAGTGATGGTGCTCGGACTCATTCCGGCAGCAGCACTCGCTAAGGCGGAAGAACCTTTCGCTGCCTCCGCACAGGAGTCGACAAAGGCTGCCTGGGTCGTTGATCAGTGGGATTTCGAAGAAGATCCCCTCGAGAACGGCTGGCAGTTCCTCGACCAGGACGGCGACGGCAGGAACTGGACCTGGACGACCGACTATGCGTACAATGACAGCACGCATTCGATCATGTCCGGCTCATACATCAACGGCAGCGCCTGCAGCCCCGACAACTGGGCGGTCCTGCCGGCTGTCGAGCTTCCCGCAGACGCGGAGGT
>JAEEGL016071789.1_pt1 | contig 19426 bp, 9 predicted proteins | sample 9134231 | NCBI WGS metagenome assembly JAEEGL01 (sample SAMN16246548, study PRJNA631951) | gut metagenome | biome: gut microbiome; feature: rumen; material: fiber-attached | host: Bos | place: Iran: Karaj | collected 2018-10
ACGGAAGATGCGGCTTTTCCGGAATTGTCGTAAAGCGCCTTGGTTCCGTGCAGGTAGCTGTCATATACGGCCACTGTATCGAGGGTCGGGGCGGCGTTCTTGTCGTCGATCAGCACAGACGTACCGTCTCCGACTATCTCGAGGTTCCTGAGTATCACGCTGCCTCCTATCTCTCCGCTCAGGGTGAAGCTTGCCGTGACGGGGGTCTTCTTGCCGAGGGAGGTCTGTCCGCTCAGGTGCAGAGGGGCGGTCAGGGTAATGGCGCCGACCTCGTAAGGAGTGTCGCTGTATTTCAGGGTAATGAAGTCCTTGCCAGCCTCGATGGCGTTAAGGAGTTCTTCCACGCTGCTTACGATGAATTCGTCAGAGCCTTCTCCACCACCGGCGGGCAATACCGCGAACGCGGCCATACCGGCCTCGGACTGGGTATTGTAGATGTCGATGTCGGAAGGATTGGCGTAAACGCTTACCTCGTAGCTGCCTGCATCGAGCATTGCCGTGGTCTTTCCGGCGATGGTGTATTCTGTCTCTTCAACGGTATAGGTATGGCCGCTGAACACGACTGAATAGCTGCCTGCGTTCTCCACGGGATCCCAGGATATCACTACGTCAGTCGCCTCACCTGCGGTGAACGATGACGGATCGGCTTTAGGGACGGGAGCCGGAAGGGCGGTGTTTACAAGCGATACGTCAGAAGACCAGGCGAGCTGGGCTACTGCGATATTGCCGGATGCATATACATAGACCGTCGAAGGGCCGGTGATATCGCTGATGACGATCTTCTGGGTAGCGGGAGCGTCTGAAACGGGAGCTATTCCGCCCTTTACGGCGAAACTGCCTTCCTCTTCATTCCGGACAGCCACGATAAGGTGCGCGGTAGCTTCGCCGCTTGCACGTGCGACCACTGAACCGGGTTCCTGCACCCTGAAGGCCAGATAACCGCTTGAAGGTTCCTTCTTACGGTCCGTCGTCGTGGCATTCTTGAACTCGAGCATTCCGTCAACGGCCTCGATCGGATTCTGTTCGGAAGCGGAGACAAGGAGGTTGTCCCTTACCATCTGCTTCTTTATGGTTCCCGAGAAATAGCGGGCGTTGCCGAGGTTCCAGGTATGGGGGCCTTCAAGCAGGGGCAGATCCAGGTTTTCGGGCTCTTCCACATAAGGAGTCCACCACTTGCTGGCACCTACTCCCTTGCCTGCGATTTCAGAGTCGGGGCTGATGTTGAAAAGGCCCGCGGCGGCGTTGTAGCAAGGATCGGCTGAAAGTGCGCTGAATCCGGCATCGGAAGCCGGCCATGAATCCGTGAAGTAGGTCGAAACCGCATCGTAGTACCAGTTGTTGGATGCCGAGATGTTGACGTCGGAGGCCTTCTTGTACTTGGCGTTGGCGCTTCCGAGAACGGCCTTCTCCACGAAATGTGTGAAGAGGTTGTTCTTGAACGACACGCTTCCGGGGACGATCTGGAGTCCGAAGAAACCGGCATTGTTGGCGTTATCCACAAAGTTCAGGTTCCAGGCGGTGTTGTTCTCGACGACCAGGGATCCGATAGAACCGGCATCGACCCTCAGGAACGTACGCATACCCTGGGTGATGGTGTTGTTTACGAAGGCGAGCTTATTGATGGAAGTGGCCTGGCGTATGTCGAACACGTCGCCGCCCTGGCTTCCGTCAGGGTTGATGTTGTTGATGTCGCAGCTGTCGTATACCACATCGCCGAGGACCAAGGCCTTGCCCCATTCGTAAATGAGACCCTTGGAGTAGTTGGTGATGACGCAGTTCTTGTAGGTTATGTTGCCGATGTTCTTTCCATCTACAGAGCCGCCGTTCTTGTTCTGGATCGCGAAACCGAATCCGGAAGGAGAGGCTGCAGTAGGAGCGCCGTTGAATTCGACGCCTTCGAAATACAGGTCCTGTCCATCCCAGGTGTCAGCGAAGTTGAGTTCTCCGTTCAATACCGGCTTTGTGCCGTCAACGGACTCTTCACCGACGATCGTGAAACCCTTGGAAATATCGAGGGACTCGATGAGATAAGGTGAACCTTCCATCATCAGGCGGATCTTGGCATCCTCAGTCTGGACTGCGTTCTTGAGAGCGTCGAGGGTCCGGACCTCGGTGAATCCGTTGACGTCCGGTGTCGTCCAGGCGTTCACCTCACCGCGGGTCGCGCTGTAATAATAAAGAGTGAAAACATACTCGGTCGAAGGGGTCAGGCCGTCGATCACGGCAGCCGCATCGTCGATCTCGGAGGAACCGAGGTCTTTCTTCTGCATCTCTTCGGAACCGGGGATGCCATACTCTATGCGTGTAACCTCTTTATAATCGGCTACTTCCTTGGACCATGCAAGAGAGACGCTGCCGGAGGCGCGGTCCGTAACCTTAAGATAAAGGTTGTCTTTGACTGCGAATGTCTTGAAGGACTTGCCATAGGTTGCCACGCGGGAAGGCTCCCTCTTGTTCTCCGTTGCAAACGCCTGTACGGTAAACCAGTAGGTCTTGTCGGCAGTCAGCTTCTTCTGGAAAGGAACATTCGACGGGTCCACCTTTTCGGTAAACTCCTTCTTTGTCAGATTCTCGTCCGTGTAAACCGTAAGCTGATAGTATTCAGCATCTTTGGTTACATTCCAGGAGAATGTGACCACATCGCCGAGAGTATTGCTGACACGAACGCCGAGTTCGGTCGGCTCGAGGCAGCGCTTGAGGTCGATCTCTTTTATCTCGTCGAATTCCGACATCGAGCAGCCGGACAGGGCGAGGCCGGCTATCATTCCGGCAGAGAGTAAAATCTTATGGAACATTCTGATATGTTTCATGGCGCTAGTAATTATAGTCATTTGCCAGCGTTCCCTGGCTGTTGTCGATTATGTACTGGAAGATAGGCCATAACTGGCGCCTGTTGAGAGAAGACTCGTCAGTCGGGAAGCAGATCAGATCGATATCTTTGAGTTTTGTCTCGCTGATATACTTGTCATCCAGTTCCCATTCGCCGTCCGGAGCGGTGGTTTCGCCGTTTCCGAGACCGTAGATTTCGAGGTTACCGGTCTCTTCGTTCGTGCGGTACCAGATACCGCCGGTGAGTGACGAATAGCTGCCCGAAAGGGTCGCGAGGTCATGGAGGTCAGCCTTTTCATCCGAGAGGGCCTTGTACAGGCGGTTCCAGCGGATGAGGTCGGCCTTGCGGAGGAATTCGCCGCAGAACTCGAGCGCCCTTTCCTCTGCGATAGCCTCGAATATGGCGCTCTTGCCTGAAAGGGAGTTGACATAGCTCTCGGCTATAGCCTCATTGCCCTTGAAAGCCCTGGTACGGACCTCCTTGAGGCAATTCTTGACAAAGGTCTCCTCACCCCCCTGCTCGTTCGCTATCTCGGCAGCCATGAGGAGCACGTCGGAATAACGCATCACAACGGGTTTAACACCGTCGTCGTTACCTCCGGAATAAGGGGACGTCGACATCCATTCGAAACGGAACTTGCCGAAATACCAGTTGTTTATGCCGGCAGGGACCTGGACGTTCTTCTCCCACTTGTAATTGACGCAGGTAATGTCGCGGCGGGTGTCGCGAGGATCGTAACGGAACCAGAAATTAGGGGTAGGGCCAACCGTACCGCCGCTGGTGAACGTCTTGCTTCCGAAGAAGGAACTGTTCTCAGCCTTGATGGCAAAAGTATAGTTCCAGCGGCCGCGGGGTTTGGGATCGCTGCCGAAGGGGATGCTGAAAAGGATTTCCTTTCCGGCAGCCATATCCATCTCATTGAAGGATTTCCAGAGTTGTCCGTAATCCTCGACGAGGCTGCAGGTATTGGAGGAGATAGCGTCCTTCAGGTACTTGAGTGCCTTAGGATAAAGGACGGCCTTGCTGAGTTCCTTGTCGCTGCTCAGGCGGACCGTTCCGAGGTCGCCGGTACCCTCCTTGCCATCATCGGGACGCATCGAGTACCCGGAGGCTGCCAGGGCTATGCGGGCATAAAGGCCTTCTGCAAACACCTTGTTGACACGGTAGGTGACGGAGACGGTCTGGTTCGCGCCCGGATAAGGCAGGTAACCGATAGCCTCTTCCAGGTCGGCGAGGATCTGCTTGTAGATAACGTCACGGTTGGCGCGCGGGACAAACATGGTCTCCGATGTGAGGGGCTCGAAACGGGCGGGCACGTCTCCCCAGGTCTTGACCAGGTCGTAATAGATCATCGCCCTGAGGGTCAGGGCTTCACCGAGCAGGTAAGCCATATCCGGACTTTCCTTCAGGTCATTGTACTTGCGGATTCCGGAAATGACCAGGTTTGCACGCTCGATTCCACTGTACATGTCAGCGAACGGGTTCTTGCTGTCGTTCAGCTGGTTATTGTTGACACGGATGTCATAAGCGGCGATAGCCGTCTTCTCAAGGTCTCCGCTCTTGGGAGAATTGTACCACTCGATATCGGTGTTGAATCCGTACCAGGGCAGGAAACGTCCGCGGTAACTGTTCTGCTCACCGAACATCATATGGATATTGAAGATATTCTGCTCGGCCAGGGTATAGTTGGAGAAGACAGTCTCATCATTGAAGGATGATGGAGACTTCTGGTCCAGGAACTTCTCGCAGGAAGTAACCATTACAAGTCCTACAAGGGCCGCTGTGAGATACTTAAATATATTTTTCATAACAGTCCGGGATTAAAAGGTGAGATTGATTCCGGCCACGAAACCGATGCTCTTGGGATATGCGGAGCAATCGACGCCGGGGGTCATCGGGGTCTTGCGGCGGGTATCGACCTCAGGGTCGTACCCGGAATAGCCCGTCAGGCAGAACAGATTCGAACCGGTCACGTAGACACGTGCGCGGCGGAGATGGATCTTGCTCGTAAGCTTCTCGGGGAGAGTATATCCAAGGGTAAGGCTCTGGAGACGGAGGAAGGAGCCGTCCTCGACCGCCCAGTCGCTGAGGAAAGCATTGGTCGAGAATGGAGCCCACATCGTCTTGCCTTCGTTCATGGCGGAAAGCTTTGCAGCGTCGTTGACGACCTCGCCCGTTTCCCAATCGATGTTGGTCCAACGGTTGCTGACGTCCATCATGTTAGTCAGGTTCCTGAGAGTCTTGAACTTACGGGAATTGTTGAACTCGATCTTATTGGCGTTGTACACGTCGTTGCCAATCATGAAGTTGAAGTTCGCGCTGAAGTCGAAGCCCTTGATATAACCGCTCAGGTTGAAGCCGCCGGTGAAGTCCGGAAGGGCGTTTCCGATGACGGTCTTGTCAGCTGCGCTGATGCGGGGATCGTCGTCCATGTTCTTGACCTTCGGTGCGCCGGGACGCACGTAACTGGTCCCGAGTATGCTGGACATATCGGCAATGCCGGGCTTGACAGACCAGGTTCCCCTGGCGCTGTCGAAGATGAGGTCCTCAGGCAGATAGAATCCGTCTGCGACGTATCCGTAGATATTGCCGAGGGAACGGCCTACCTCGATAAGATAGTCGGCGCCGATTTCAGTGGAGGCCCAGTCAGTGCTCTGGGTGAAACTCTGTACTCCGCCGAGGGAAGTGACCTTGTTGTGGTTGTAAGAGATGTTGGCTCCGATATTCAGGGAGAAATCCTTCTTGGAAATGATCGGGGCGTTCAAGGTCAGTTCTGCTCCCCTGTTCCGGGTCGAGCCGATGTTCCTGAACTGGCTGTCATAGCCGACACCCTTGATCAGATATTCAATGAGAAGGTTCTTGGTATCATTCTGGTACACTTCCACGCTACCGGTTAGACGGCCCTGCAGGAATGAGAAATCCAATCCGATGTTGTGGGTATAGGATGTTTCCCAGGTCAGGTCCGGATTGTTCATCACCTTGCCGGCAGTCCAGTAGGTTTCGGAAGAGCAGATGGAGTTCATGTCCGTAGGATCAGAAACCGGCTTTCCTGAATACTCCTTGTTGATATATCCCGAAGGGATGTTGTTGTTTCCTGCCGTACCGAAGCTGTAGCGGAGCTTCAGCTGGTCGAGCCAGCCGTGGGCGCTGTCCATGAATTCCTCGTTGGAGATGGTCCATGACACTGCGGCAGACGGAAAGAATCCCCAGCGGTTGCCCTTTGCGAACTTGGACGAGCCGTCGGCTCTCAGCGTAGCTCCCACAGAATACCTGTGCTTGTAGTCGTAATTGACCCTTCCGAAGAAAGAAAGCAGGTTGTCATTCTGGTAGTAGACGTTGGTTATCGTATTCGGGATACCGGATCCGATGAAATTCCAGGCCATCTCGGCCCCGAAGAATGCGGGAAGGTCGGCCACTTTCATCGTAGCGATGTTCTTGCGGGTCGAGGTCATTTCCTCACCGATGAGGACGTCCACGCTGTGGTCGGGGTTGGTGATGATGTCCTTGAAATTGAACTGAAGGGTATTGGTATTGCGGTAGCGCTTGTGATACTCGGCCGAGTTAACCGCTGCCGGGCCGAGTCCGCCGGTATTGTAAACGGTATATGTACTCATTCCGTAGAAGCGGTCGTCAATCTGGCGATAATCCTCGAGGCCGCCGTCGATCTTGAGACGGAGGTTGTCTATGATCTCCCAGTTGAACGCAGCGTTCACGTTCCATATGGTACGGAGGCGGCGGGAATCATTGTCCGTAACGGCCCTGAGCGGAGGAACAGCATCTCCGAAGTCCTCTTCGTCGTCCACGATCGCGAGGGTGTTGGAAACCGGGATCGGGGTATACAGGACCGCATGCTTGAGACGTCCGTTGCTGGAACTCTGTCCCGAATTGTCATTCAGGGAATTGGCTCCGGCGCCACGCACCTTCGTATTGGAGTAACGGGCATTCAGGTCGATGGAAGTCCTCTTGCTGGTCTTGATGTTCGTCTTGAAGCTGAGGTTGTCACGGGAATAGTTAGAACCTTTCATGATGGCTTTGTCGCCGATGTGGGCGTAACCGACAGTCCAGTTCACGTTGTCACTGCTTCCGGATACGGAAAGGTCGGTGTTCCAGGACTGTCCGACATTGCCGAAAACGGCTTGCACCCAATCGTTCGTAGGCAGTCCCATGAACATGTCCATATCGGAGAATGCTCCGAAATAAGGAGTGTAGTAATTATCGATCTGGTCCTGTCCCGAGAGGGCGCGGAGTTCATACTGGAACTTTACGAAGTTCTCGGAATCCATCACCTGAATCGCCTTCTTGTTGGCGATACGCTTCATGCCGTAATAGGCGTTCAGCTTGACGGATACCTTCTGTCCTTTCTCGGCGCTCTTGGTGGTCACGATGACGACACCGTTCGCTCCCCTGGATCCGTAGATGGCCGTCGAGAACGCGTCTTTCAGAACGTCGATGGAAGCGATCTCGGACGAAGGGATGTCATTGATGTTGTCCACCGGGAAACCGTCCACGATGTAGAGAGGGCTGCTGTCCTGCGTGATGGAACCGCCGCCACGGACACGGATCTTGACGTCTGCGTCAGGGTCGCCTTCAGTGGTAACGACGGAAACGCCGGCCATCTTTCCGGAGAGGGCCTGGCTGACGGTCGTCACCGGCTGTTCGGCGAGCTTGTCGCTGCTGACAGACGAAACGGAACCGAGCAGGTCGCGGCGCTTAACAGTAGCGTAACCCACGACAACGACTTCGTCAAGGAAGGTATTGTCCGCCGAAAGGACCACATCAATCTCTGACCGGCCCTGTACGGGAACCACCTGCGTGTTCAGCCCGATGAAGGAAAATACCAGATTCTCAGCTCCTTCCGGCAAGGTAAGGACATAGTCTCCGTCGAGGCCCGTCACCGTACCGACCGTGGTGCCCTCTACGAGGACACCGGCTCCGATGAGAGGCTCTCCCGTCTCGTCCGTCACGACTCCCTTCACGGTAGTCTGGGCTGACAGGGACCAAGCCGATACCAGGCACAGAAGCGCTGTGAAGAGTTTCTTTGCTGGATTGTTCATTGGTTTGATTGTTAGTTGTTTATAAATAATTGTTATATGGTTTGTTAAATAATTTTCATAGTTCAGAACTTCTTGTATTCACCTCCGGTATTCTGGGAAGCGACTATGTCCCTGACCAGATAATGGAGGTACATCTCGAAGTTGGAATACCTCTTGTCGGAGTCATATGAGAATGCCGTTGCATCCGAAGGGTCGTTCTTGTCCAGGGCGAATGCATCCTCGAACCAGTCGGGAATACTGTCCTCATCGGTGTCCTTTATCATGGCCATCTGCTCAGGAGAAGCCTCGTAAACGGGCCAGCCGTTCTTCCAGGTTCCGTCGGCGACGTCCGTCTGGGTATCGATGAGTCCTTTGTACGAGCGTACCACAGGGTTCCCGTCCTTGTCTTTCGGGTTCAGATTGCTGCCCTCGTATGTAAACGTACCGTTCTTGGTTTCACGCGCGATACGTGCGTCGATATCGTCGCGGGACAGGCTGGCACCGGCATAGGTAAGGACAGGATTGAAACATAACGCAGCGGTATGGACACTCTGGAAGGCATCCGTAGAAAACATAGACGTTTCCTTGATCTTGGGAACCAGACTCTCGTCTATGTAGACAGACACATGTGACTTGGTTCCGTTTCCAGCTTTCCAGTTGTCTGCGGTTATGACTCCCAAGCCATCCATCACGTTCCCGTCAATGAAGAAATGCCCCGGGATGATCGTGCCGCCGCAATTGCTGCAGGAAGTTGTCGGCTGGATCAGCCAGAATACGTCATAGTTCTTGTCGAGCAGTGTACGTCTTGCCTTTGTGGCCGGACCGGGCTTATAGAAATTGTTGAAAAAGTTGTACTTGCGGTAGTCGGAGCCGTTGTTGGCCGAACTTTCACCGCCATAGCAGGTATTGCTGAACCAATTGTACACGACATTGTTGAAGATGGACACGGGGCCCTTCTGGTGGGAAACATAATCGTGGTCGATACGGGGATTCCGGCTGTCGTGATGGGCCAGGAGGTTGTGGTGGTAGGATGCGTTCGTACCTCCCCAGATGCCTCCGTAACCATGCGGTCCTTTGTCGTGTATTGAATTCCTGAGGCTCTCCGATACTATATTCCACTGGAATGTAAAGTCTTTCATACCGTAGAAAGAGGCGCATTCGTCAGTGCTCCAGCTGATCGAGCAGTGGTCGATTATGATGTTATTGAAAGAATCGCCATACTTGTCCATGACCTGCATCGCATCATTTTCCGATGCGGCTTCGTCCCCCATCCTGCAGCGGATGAAACGGACGATCACATTGCTTGCGTGGATACGGAACGTATAGTTCTTGAGGCAGATGCCGTCTCCCGGCGCAGTCTGTCCTGCGATGGTAAGGTCTCCGCTCGTAATCTTGAGATCTTTCTTGAGAGCTATCGTACCGGCGACATCGAATACGATAGTCAGCGGACGCCCGCCTTTTTCAATACCGTAACGCAGGGTTCCCTGAGTGTCGGTATCGTCCAGTAATTTTGTGACGTGATATACCTTGCCGCCCCGGCCGCCTGTAGTGTACATTCCGCAGCCCTCGGCTCCGGGGAAGGCCCTGGCTACGCCGTCTTCCTCAACCGACGGGATCTTGAAATCAGGGTAATATGTTGCAGGATCGACAGAAGGTCCCGGAGGAGGCGGCACTACGGAAGAGCCGGCCGTTTCGGCATCTGCGTACACGAAATCCGATTTCAGCCCGGACGCATTCACGGCCCGGACTCCGAAACGGTATTCCGCAGCCTTTTCCAGGTTATCTACTATAACGTTCCTCGATGATACGCTTCCGCTTCCGGCGGAAGAACCTCCCTTGGTGAGGGTCCATTCATACTTCACCGCTCCGTTGACCGGGTCCCACTGGAAAGTCAGCGATGTCTCCGTCCTGTCGTGGAGCACAAGACCTGCCGGCGCTGCGGGAGCCCTGGACGGATCATCCTTCCCGTTATCGGAGCAGGATGCCGCCATCGTAAGGCATAACACCGTGATTATCAGATATATCCTTCTCATTCAGTTTCATATTCGAGTGCAGCCCAGATAAGGGGGCCTATACCCTTAGGGTCATTGCTGCACACTGGTTCATTTATGTAATAGTCATAATCTCCGCTGCGGTTCTGCTTGCCTCCAAGTCCTGCGACGGAGCAGCAGCGGTCAAGGTTCACCAAGCCGTCTCCATCCACGCGTACGAAAGTCTTCAGCAGCCCCTCGTAAGCGCGGAGCGCGGCGGCGCGGTCAACGGTGGAAAGGATTCCTAGCCTCGTCCCTTTCAGCATCGCATAACTGAACATGGCGCTGCAGGTAGCCTCAGGATAATTGCCGGGGGCACCGGGCCTGTCAAGGACCTGGTACCACATTCCGGTCACCGGGTCGGCATAATGAGGCAATGGTTCGAAGAGCCTGTCCAGAAGGACCTTGAGCCTATCCTGCAACTCCCCTTCCGGCAGGATTGGAATCACGTCCACGAGGGCCATGGCATACCATCCTGCAGCCCTGCCCCAACTATGGGCGGACTGACCGGTAACAGGGTCACACCAAAACATTTCGTGAGTCGAATCCCATGCGTGGCGTAGAAGGCCTGTCGACGGGTCGTATGTCTTCTCGAAAACGAGTTCGAACTGGCTGACTATATCATTGAAATTCAATGATTTCCTTGGTTCAGGAATAAAGGCGGCGGTATATGCGGCATAGAATGGCTGAGCCATATACAGGCCGTCGAGCCACATCTGTCCGGGATAAATCTGCTTATGAAAGAACCCTCCCTCGCCGGTTCGCGGCTGGTCGGCGATCTGGTCATAGAGAATATCCATCGCCTTGCGGTACTTCTCCTTCCCGGTAGTTTCATATAGTCTCAGGAGAGTCCTTCCGGGGCAGATATGGTCGGTAGAGAAGTTGGACTTCTTATAATTGAAAATGTTGCCTTCTGGGTCGATTATTCCATCGTACCAGGCTTCCACATAGTTGAGGATTTCCTTGTCTCCGTATGTATCATATACGTCCAGGAAAGCCTTGAGCTCAAGGCCGGTAGTATAATTCCACTTGAGCCTGCCTTCCTGGGAGTCGAGGTACGAAGCCTCCGGATTCCGCTGCATCTCGGAACGCACAACGGCGACCGAAAGGGGTTCGGGGCCCTTTCCGCAGCTGCAGGCTGCAGCGATCAGTATCGATATGCAAGCCAGCTTTTTCATCTGTTGTCGTACGGGTTCCAGACGATTCCGTCCTCTTTCTGGAACATTACCTTCTGGAATGAATACTCTTTCTGGACCTTTGCCAGGCTCAGGGTATGTGCCCATTTCACCCTCGGCCCCCGGGCGCCTGGACCGGTATTGCCGTATTCAGCATAGAATGAATTCTTCTTTGTATCAGGCTTCCCTTCTTTCTCCCAGTCGTGCCATCCTTCCGGAAGTATATGTCCTCCCAGTTCGCAGTTGATGAACACTGTCTTGGCATAGGCACCCCAAGGCCTTCCAAGATAACATTTATCGATTCCCGGAGCTGCGGTAAGGGTGCAGTTCTTGAAAACATAGCCGTATTTCTGGCCTGGAAGCGTGGATGCGGCCGTGACATAGCTGTTTTTCTTGGAATGAATCGTACATCCCTCGAAATAGGCGACCGAGGGACCGAATATAAAGTCTGTCGTCCCCTCTATGTAGCAATCCAGGAAATAGTTGCGCTTGATTCCTCCTTCCTTGCCGAAACGTCCGTAGGTATACAGCGTGTCCTGGTTGCCGATGAAACGGCAGCAGTGGAAGAAAAGGAAGTCGCCGTCAGTGAACACTGCGACTGCCTGGGCGATGTCTTTGCCTTCGCCGGCTGAATTCTCGAACGTGATATCTTCGAATGTAACGTAGCTCGAATGGATATAGACGGAGGCGCTGCCGGAGGTGCCGACCGGGAAATCCCTTCCGTCCCAGAGCTGCTTTGCATACTTGTCGAAAGTGATTACCGTATTCCGGGCGTCTTCTCCCTTTATGTACAGGCGGAATTTGGAGTGAGGTATGGTCACCTGCTCCTTGTAGACACCGCTCCGGATGAGGATGCGGGTTATTTCGGAATGGCTGTAGTCAGGGCATGCGTCGATCGCTTCCTGAACAGTCATATAGTCTCCGTGTCCGTCGGAAGAGACCACGATATCGTAATACTGAAGGTGTTGCGCTATCTGTGGAATCTGCGTGCGGATCTTGTCGCAGACCAGTCCGGCTATTTTCCGGGCGCCGGACGCGACCGTATGGGTATTGTCCGTCTTGCCCTCCGGAGCCGTGGGATACACCCCGGCGGGAAGATTCATGAAATATCTGGCGGAACCTTCGTCCCCGAGGGATTCGATCCAGTCAAGGGATGACTCGGTGATGTCCAGCAGGGTCACGCCGGTCTCGGCAGCAATCGCCTTCATTGCCAAAGGATACTCTCCATGGCATTCACGGTCCAGTTTACCGTCCTTGAACCAGCGGCGGGCGACAGGAGTAAGCAGGACAGGAGTGCCGCCCTTGGCGCGTATCTCGCGGATGAACATCCTAAGGTTGTCGCTGTAAGCCCCGCGTGCGGGAGCGTAGCGTGAAGGGTCGGACTCCTTCGAATCATTGTGCCCGAACTGAATGAAGACATAGTCGCCCCTCTGGACGGAACGGATCAGTCCGTCCCAAATTCCCTTGTCAATGAAACTCTTGGTAGATAGTCCGTTACGTGCATAGTTCACGACCTTGACGCCGTCATCGAGGAAGTTCTGGAACATCATTCCCCAACCCCTTTCAGGGCCGCTTTTCGAAAGGTCTTTTTCGGCCATGGTGCTGTCACCGGCAAGATGTACGGTAAATGAGCACAGAATGAGCCGGGCGCACAGCACTGCGATTATGAACAAAGTCTTTTTCATATCTTGTTCCCGTTGACCGTCACATTGTTGAAGCGTATGTCTTCGGCATTGTGGATCTCGATATCCTTGTCCGAAGTGAAGATACAGTCGTTGAATTCCACGTTCTTCAGGGGAAGTTCAGGAAGTCCGTTGATGTAAACCGCCTGCCGGGAGCCGTTGCAGACTATTCCAGAGAAGGAGAAATCTCGGAATTCAGGAGTAGTTTCATCTACCGGAACCTCTTGGCTTTCAACACCTTTCTGCATCTCGGTTGCCGCAACGCCGGCATAATAGAGGTTGAACACCACGCCATAGGTCACTATGTCCTTCATATAGATCCTTTCACAGCGGATGTTACGGACGAGGCCTCCCCTACCGCGGGCACTCTTGAAACGGAGTCCCACGTCGGTCCCAATGAAAGTGCAGTCGCGGACAAGGATGTTTTCGACGCCGCCGGACATTTCACTGCCTATTACGAAGCCTCCGTGGCCGTGATAGACCGTACATCCCGATATAAGGAGGTCCTTGCATGCGCGGGCGTGGGCCCGTCCGTCGGCATCCTTCCCCGACTTGATACAGATGGCGTCATCGCCGACGTCAAAGGTGGAATCCTGCAGCAGGACCCTTTCACAGGCATCTATATCGATGCCGTCCCCATTAGCCGAATAATGCGGATTACGCACAGTTATATTCCTTACTGTCAAATCTTTGCACCAAAGCGGATGGATGTTCCAGCAAGGTGAATTCTGGAAAGTGCAGCCCTCTATAAGAACTCTTTCGCATTCGCGGAAAGATACCATTACGGGCCTGAGGAAGGTCTTTATCTCATTCTCGTCCAGGGACGGATCGGGATAATTGAGGCTGCCTGCGGTAAGCCTTGCCTTCATATAGCCTTCGTCCGGATACCACACGCTCCCGTCCTCGGCGATGACGCCTCCCCGGGCGGTAACGGCTTTCCACTGGTCGGAAGAGACCTTGCGTTTCTTGACTTCACGCCAATGCTCTCCGCTGCCGTCGAATATACCTTTGCCGGTTACGCTGATATCGGTGGCACCGGTTGCATTGAGCGGTGACAGGCAGCGCCTTACATCCAGGCCCTCGAAATTGGTGTTGATGATCGGATAAAGGTCCTGGTCGGGATCGAATACGACAATCGCGCCCTCTTCCAGATGAAGGTCGATATGGCTTTTCAGCTCGATGGGGCCGGTCCTCCATATGCCCTGCGGGACAGTAAGGTGTCCGCCGCCCTTGGAAGAGAGCTCCCCGACAGCATCTTCGAATGCCTTGGTATTCAGGAAGATACCATCACCGACACCGCCGAAATCAGTCAGGCTGACCGTACGGGACGGAATGGAAGGCAGCCCCGGAGCGGGAATCTCCCCTTCCGAGGCGCCCCTTCCGCAGGAAACCGCGAGGAAAAGAGCCGCTGCAATGATTAGTGTTCTTATGTGGTTATCGGTCATATGGCCAATGCTTATTTCATATGCCTGTCAGCAAAATCCAGATAGTGTTCCCAGTCGAAAAGCAAAATCTCGTGCGGACCTTTCCTTATATGGTATCCGTTCACGCCTTTTTCGACCGCTCCCCCAGCATCAGGCATTTCTCCGGGCTGGATCCTGTCATAACCATAAAGCTGATAAACGACTCCGGCCTCCGAAAGCGAAAGGAATTCACCCTTCGGGTCCGCCCACCGGTCTTCGCTGCCACTGGCCACATAGAGGGGCCTAGGAGCTATCAGGGCAAGAAGGCTGTGCTGGTCGAAAGGAAGTTCGTCCTCGTTGTCGTCGTAATTGCGGAACCTGACGGTGAACCAATAAGGGAATTGGGAGTTGATGCGCCGGACAGTCTCTCCGAAACGCCTGCGGGATAAAGCAGCGCCGCCGCAGCCGGATGCATTGGAGACTACCATCGCGAAACGACGGTCCCTGGCACCGGCCCAGAGAGCGGTTTTTCCAAGGCGGGAATGTCCGAAGACGGCGACTTTCGTCCCATCCACATCGGGATCGCTCTCCAGATAGTCCAGAGCGCAGCTGAGGCCCCAGCCCCAAGCCGCAATCGAGCCCCATTTTGCTTCCGGATACTTCGCTCCGACTCCAAGTCCGGGATACCACTCCGTATCCGGCCATACGTCTTCGCAGCAGAATGTCGCGACGGCATATCCCCTGCCGAGGATGGTCTCGAGGGGCCACCGGCGCGAATTCAAGCCTCTCCGCTGCACGATGAAATTGTCCCTGAGGTGAAGAGTGTCAGGAAGGAAGATACCGGGATCCTCGCTTATGGTATGGTTACCGGAGAAATTGACTCCGAGAAAAGCCGGAACCGGTCCCCGTGCACCAGCAGGTACATAAAGCAACAGATCCAGGTAGTCACCTTCTCCGAGATGGACCCTGACCTGTTTCCTGGTCGCGATGCCTCCCAGGACTCCGTCCTCCGATGAACGCAATTCGAACCTGGGCTTCGGGAGGTTTCCGGGAAGGGCGCCGAACATCTCAGCCTCGATATCCCGGAACACTTCCTCCCTCCGGCGCTCCCAGTCCTTCACGGAGCGGACCTTGCGTCCGTTCTTGAAAGAAAGCACATCGGGGAGTTTGTAGTCCGGGACCTTGGACTCGTCATAAAGGAAGTCGCCGGCCGGTGTGAAGATAGACTTGACCCTCAGGTCTGTCACGTCCAGGCGGCCGGAATCGTTGGAGAGGGAGCTGCGGTTGCAGAAGAATCCGTATCTCGCTCCGGTCCAGACGCCGGGTTCAGCGGCGAACGCATCGCCGACAGACTTGTAATTTACTCCGTCCGTGCTGTAGGAGAACCTGCACACGGCATTCGGGTACACTTTGCCTTCAACCGTCTGGGGTCTTACGGAAAGACCTACCCAAAGGACTTTTGCCCCGGAAGGACTGAAAGAATCGACCCGGGCAGTCTCTCCGGCAGTATTGAACCAGTCGAGGACTATTCCGTCCGCCGTGTCTGTCAGGATGAGTCCGGCAGAAGTGGCTCCGACGACGGCAAAACCGCCCTTTTCACCCTTATCTTCAAGACGATGATTCGGCCTGAAGGTCAGTTTTGCGGTCAGGTTGAAAGACTCGGCCGGAAACATCCGTCCGGCAAAATTCGGCCATAGGGAAGGGTCTTCTTTGTCATTCTCAACGCTGAAAAGACGTAGACCGCCTCCGGGAAGAGTCATATACCAGGTCGGTGACGGGACACAGGGGAACTGCCACCCGGCAGGTATGCCATAAGGGCCGGCGACCTCGGTATCAGGAACAAAGTCGAATCCTTCCGGGGCCTTTCCAACCTGTATGGGCATTCCGGTTCCGTCCCCGTCGGGGTCAGATCCGATAACAGGCCAGCCGTCCTCCTTCCACTCCATCGGCTGGAGATGAAGGATGCGTCCGTAGGCACCCTTGTCCTGGAAATGCAGGAACCAGTCCTCTCCGGACGGAGTTTCCACCCATGCGCCCTGATGAGGACCGTTGACCGTACCCTCGGCTGAAGCGAGGACTATCCTTTCCTCGAACGGACCGAAAGGAGATTTTGAACGCAGGACCGTCTGCCATCCGCTCGTGACACCTCCTGCCGGCGCGAATATATAATAGTATCCGCCCCTCTTGTAGAATTTGGTTCCTTCGATGGTAGGCTGGGTATCATGTCCGTCGTAAACCACCCTGGATGGTCCGATAAGCTTCTCTCCGTCGGGATCCATTTCCGCGACCATCACGACGCTCTTGAGTCCCGCCCTGGAACCGGCGAGGGCGTGCGAAAGATAAGCCTTGCCGTCTTCGTCCCAGAAAGGACAAGGGTCGATGTAACCTTTTCCCCTGACAAGCCATACGGGATCCTCCCATCTTCCGGACGGATTCTTTGAACGCACCATGAAGATGCCCCTGTCAGGATCGCCGGCGAAAATGTAGAACCATCCGTCGTGATGGCGGATAGCCGGCGCCCAGACGCCGCATCCGGGCCTGACTCCGTCTTCAGGGCTGAAGCCATCGTACGAAAGAAGAGCCGCGCCGCACTGGTTCCAATGGACGAGATCCCTGGAATGAAGGATCGGAAGCCCCGGGAAATAATTGAACGACGAGGCCGTCATATAGTAGTCGTCACCGACCCTGCAGACGTCGGGATCGGAGAAATCCTTGTGAAGGATGGGGTTGAAATACCTTAACTGTGCATTGAGCGACAGTGATATGGCCAGTGCTGTCAGGAATAAGGATATCCTTCTCATAAAATCAGACAATTATTTTTTAAACCAATTCAGACAAGATGCGCAAAGTTCCGATACGGTTGCCCAATCCTCTTTTGCCAGGACGTCTTTCGGGAAGAGTTTGGAACCCATTCCGACTGCTGTTGCGCCGCTCTTTGCCCAGGCCTTCAGGTTCTCCTCGGTAGGTTCTACGGCTCCCGTGCACATTATCATGGCCCAGGGAAGCGGAGCAAGCACATTCTTCACGAAAGCGGGGCCGCCTACTGTCCCGGCGGGGAATACTTTCACGAGGTCGCAGCCAAGTTCCTGGGCATGGACTATTTCCGTAACGGTTCCGCAACCGGGGCTATAGGGTATGCCGCGGCGGTTTGCCAGAGTGGCGACTTCTTCGACCATGCAGGGAGAAACCAGGAAATCCGCGCCAAGCTGGATGTAGAGCGCTGCCGTCGGGGCGTCCAGGATTGTACCGGCGCCGATGGCCATTTCAGGACATTCCGCCCTTACGAACGGAACCAGGTCCCTGAAAACGATATGGGCTCCGTCGCCGCGGTTGGTAAACTCGAAAGCGCGGATACCTCCGTCATAACAGGCCTTCAGGACTTTTTTCGTAAGTTCGAGGTCTTTGTTATAAAATACGGGAACTATTCCGGTAGAACGTATGATACCGATCGTATCAATCTTGAGGAACTTTGACATAATCCTATATTATTGCTGTTACTTACCTTGATACCCTGCCGCTTCCGCCGCCGGCCATGAGAGCCTCTACCTCGGATACGGTAACCCTGTTGTAGTCCCCGAATACGGTATGTTTCAGGGCCGATGCAGCAGCTGCGAACTCGATGGCCTTCTGATCGTTGCCATATGTGATCAGGCCATAGAGGAGACCGCCCATGAACGAGTCGCCTCCGCCGACGCGGTCGACTATGTGGGTGATATCGTATCTCCTTGACTGCCAGAGAGTCTTGCCGTCATAGATGACGCCGCCCCAGGTATTGTGGCTGGCATTTATTGAGCCCCTGAGGGTAATGGCCACCTTCTTGCAGCGCGGGAAGCGCTCCATAAGCTGGCGGCACACGCTTTCAAAACGGGTCTGGTCGATCTCGCCTCCGGTCTTCTCGGCGTCGAACCCTTCGGGCTTGATGCCGAACTCTTTCTCTGCATCTTCTTCATTCCCGAGGATGAGGTCGCAGCCTTCCACGAGGGCAGGCATGACCTCGGCCGCAGTCTTACCGTACTTCCAGAGTTTCTTGCGGTAATTAAGGTCACAGGAGACCTTGACTCCCAATTCATTAGCCGCCTTGACAGCCTCGAGACAGGCATCGGCTGCGCCCTGGCTCAGGGCCGGAGTGATGCCGGTCCAATGGAACCAGTCGGCTCCTTCGAGCACTTTCTTCCAGTCCACCATGCCTGGACGGATCTCGGAAATCGATGAATGGGCCCTGTCATAGACCACTTTGGAGCCTCTGGCCACCGCGCCGGTCTCAAGGAAATAGATACCCATCCTTTCGCCCCCGATGACGATATCATCGACATTGACTCCGAGTCCGCGGAGTTCTCCTATGCAGCATGCCGCTATGTCATTCGCAGGAAGACGGGTGACGAAGTGTGCATCCAGACCGTAATTGGCCAGGGAAACGGCCACGTTGGCCTCTCCGCCACCGAAAGTGACGTCAAAACTGTCCGCCTGGCCGAAGCGCAGGAACCCGGGCGTTGAAAGGCGAAGCATTACTTCGCCAAAGGTAACTACTTTAGGCATATTGATTTACGATTTGATGATTCTCTTATATGAAGTACCATGGGGATGGACACGGTCTCGGTCATCCCTTCGAGGAAGGCAAGGGCTGCCCTACGGCCCATCTCCAGGGGATTCTGTCCGAGGGAAGACAGTGAGGGGGATGTCAAGGAAGTGAAGGTCTCGTTTGCCGTTCCCACGATTCCAAAGTCACGGGGTATGGATACGCCCTTTTCCTTAAGCGCTTCCACGGCCCCGAGAGCCGCGAAGTCTCCGACGCAGTAGAGAGCGTCACAACCGGCTTCGAGAGCCTTCAGGGCAGCATTGTAACCTGTTTCGCGTACGATGGAGTCCTTGAAAACGATGCTATCGTCATAAGGCATTCCGCTGTCTTCCAATGCCTTGCGGTATCCGGCCAGTCTTTGGGTGAAAATTCCGGCAGTAAGATATCCGGCCACCGTGCCGATCTTCCTGTAGCCATTGTCTGCCAGATGCTTCGCAGCCTTGTAAGAGCCGTCGAAATTGGTGCTCACCACTTTGGCGCCCGGTAGGTCATCGAAAACCCTGTCAAACTGGACGAGAGGAATCTCATCACCCAATATCTCAACTATATGGGATCCGTCGGATGACTCTATCGAATGTGACATCAGCACACCCGCGACACGGTTGTTGCGCAGGGCCCGGAGAGCCTTGACCTCGTGGTCCAGCTGCTCCATCGTCTGGCAGATGAGGGTGTTGTAACCGGCAGTCTCAAGAACGGA
>JAEEGL011147780.1_pt1 | contig 19425 bp, 13 predicted proteins | sample 9134231 | NCBI WGS metagenome assembly JAEEGL01 (sample SAMN16246548, study PRJNA631951) | gut metagenome | biome: gut microbiome; feature: rumen; material: fiber-attached | host: Bos | place: Iran: Karaj | collected 2018-10
CATGTGTTGATAGGCGATGAACTCGGTGAGCTGCTTGCGGTTAAAGTTCTGCAAGTCGGCAAGGTCCTGCATGATGGGAGTGGCGCCCTCGTTGTTGAGACGCACACTGTCCATGGCAAGTGCATAGAGGTCGGTAACCTTCTGACCATTGCTACCCTTGGCATGACGCACATTAGCGAGATTGTCGAAGAGTTCCTTGAGCTGGTCGCGGTTCTTCTCGGCAAGCTCGTTGAACACGCCGAAACTGGAATACTCGGGAGTGAGGGGGTTGGCCTTCATCCAGCCACCACCGGCATAGCGGTAAAAATCGTCACCAGGATTTACTGTCAAATTCATGTCGGCACGGTTCAATCCGTGCTTCTCGTTCTGGGCGCTCACGCTGAGGCAAGGCAGCAATGCCACCGCCAGAACAAGCATCTTCTTGAGTGTTGTCATAAAAATAGTTGTTTTATAGTGAATTAATGATACTTCTTACAAGTCACCGCAAAATTAGTGATAATTATCGAAACAATCGTCATTTTGGGCCACTTCTTTTATCCTTAGACGCAATGACCAACCAAAAATTTCACATTTTCACCACTTTTTTTCAAAATTGTCGAAAAAACAACAGATTTCTTGCTCTATTTTGAAAAAATGACTACCTTTGCACCCGCAATTTAAAAGAGCGAGCATTGACTTGAAATGAAATTGTTGAGTTTTCTACACTCAAAGCCCGCGCCTGTGGCGAAATTGGTAGACGCGCTAGACTTAGGATCTAGTAACGCAAGTTGTGTAGGTTCGAGTCCTATCAGGCGTACAAAACAAAACCCATCAAAGATTTGACAATCAGCAAATTGTCATTCTTTTGATGGGCTTGTTATATGTGTTTTTGGCGACTTTTTGGCGACTTATTAACCGAGTAGTGATTTTCTTTACTAATGCTGTTTTTATAACCATAGTGTTTTTATAATGTAAAAACCACACTATACAAAAAAAGATACCAAAGAGGAGAACGCAGAACGCATGTTAGATTTATTCTTGAACGGTTCAATTGCCCAAAACCCATTAAAACCTTATATATGAACATTTAACTGACCCAAGAAATCGCTTGCAATTATGAGCTGGCCGTGGGTCAGAACAACATATTACAAAATATTATTATCGATGGTACGGAGCCATTTGCGAAGAGCAGGTGGCAACCGCCATCACACGAGCGCTTGTATTCCATCTTGAATGCTGACCTAATGCGCTGGCTACTTGAGGGAAGAGCTCGGAAGAAGCAGCGGACATTATCTGAAGAAGATAGTGCCCGCCTTCTTTTTTTTTCGTTCCTTTGGACAAAATGGTCCCAATTATGAACCTTATTGGAAATTTTATCTGCTGAACTGATCTATCAGCAAGAAAACCAATCAACTTCACATTTGGCAATTAACGGGATGTTGTCCCCGAGAACATTCCTTTACGCCACGGGCTTGGAGTTGAGCGTGAGCTCCACCTTGCATTTCTTTGTGACGTTGTCGGTCCAACTGGCCACGAGGACATCACCCACGTAGAGTTCGTTATCCTTAACCTTGACCTGTTTCCCTCACGAGATATCTACCGAGAGGTTTACGACTTTGATTACCGGTGCCGTAGTGTCGCCCGGCGTGGGCGCGTCTTTGTCGTCGCCGCACGAAGAGAGCAATGCCACCGCCACAACGATGCAAACCAGCACTGAGGTGCCGTGCAGAATGTCCGATGCAGCGTCACGGATAACACTATAAATGTATTACGCGAATTTTCAGAATCCGTTATCCTTCACTTTATGGTTGCCTTGCTGATTGACTATGTTGCTGTTCATAAGAGTTTATTTGAAATTTATCAGGAGAGTATTACTGTATGTTCACGTTGAAGTCGCTGGAGATATTCAGTCCGTTCCACTGGTCATCGACCACGACGACCTTTCCTGCGACGGTCATTCACTGATATCCCATTTTCCTGCAAAGATCACCATTGATTCTCCATTCCAAGTTGAACGGGTTCTGTGCTTTGATTACCGACTTGTTTACATCATTATATGCAATCCATTGTCAGTCGATCTTAACCTCTGCTCAGGGAATCTCGAAAATAACTCCTTTATAATACCCCTTATTCAGCGAAACGGTCTCTGACGTGTTAATCAGAGCGGGTAAATCTGTTGGCATACAGTACTTCTTAAAGAATCCTGCAGGGCTCATCAGAATTAATGGCTGGTCTTCTCAGTTAAATCTAATGTGGTCTCTAAGGTCTGTAGATGTCCTGATCATGTTCAATAACTGGTCTGCATCTTGTACTTCGGCGAACATCTGGAAACATAAATCAGCCATTGCAACATTTACATAGTTTGTACGCGAAGTGGCATATTTTCCTGGTTCTCCTTCGATGTTTCACGATGCTGCTGAATGGGCAGGGAAAGCACGTCATGCAAACAAATTATTATTATGAAATCATACGGGGAACTTGCTGCTAGAATATGTTTCATTAGTCTGATCTATATTTCCAATACGGTTTGTTCATATAGTAACAATAAGATGATTATTCGGGTCTTTGTTGCCTTTTCAATTAGTGCAAGATGGTAGAGAATAGACTCCATGTTCATCTCAATCTATGTCTTCGTGGTAAATTTTGTTCTTCAGTACTCAATTGGATTTCCTGATATTTCATCCTGCAACGAATAAAATGAAATTTGGAGACCTGCATAGTCTTTTCCAATTCTGTACATTTTGGGTGTTGTACCATGATTTGTCACTTTCTCAGAAAGCCGAATTTCAGAAAATGAACATTTTCTTTGGATTCTGACTTATTTTGTCATATACCAACTCCGACCAATTTCATCAGTTTTGAACGATAAAACTAGCATGGTCAACCAAAGTCTTTAAAATATGCCATTCAGAATGTGCGTGGGCAGAAGGTTCCTCTCTCCCTGTTCATATTAGTAGTTCATAGTCATCGTATCATAGCGGTTGTTCAAAAGTCATACCAGTATTGAGTCTGCTCATTAGTTGTTGATATTCAGCAGGGGAATGATTACCAGCACCGTATTTCCACATCATGTCCCTGATTCTGGTAGCCTCAGCCACCCTTAAGTGTTCTATATGGCTATAAACATTTTTGTCTCATGATTGTACCTGTCAAATGATAGGCAGTATATCTACTGGTCTGAGATTGGTTATTCCCATAGCTTTGTATTCCAGAGCCTTGATAGTAACGTTGTCTACCCTGTAATCCTGAGTGGTACCTTTATTGTCCTTTACAGTCAGGACGATATTACATATTCATGGATATTCTGGTACATAGTGATATGGATCCGATATTTCTTTTGTCTGTCAATCCATCTCTATTTTCACCTTTACAAGGCTTGCTCAATTTCAAAATGTTATTCAATTGAGAAGGTTTACTTCTTGATCTACCTGCAGCAATGCCTTTCTGAGGTTTTCCAGCCCGCTGATTGTGATGTCTGTGGGTGTTGGCGTCGGTGGTGGAGTAGGCTCGTCTTTGTCGTCGCCGCACGAAGAGAGCAATGCCACCGCCAGCACGACGCAAGCCAGCACTGAGGCGCCGTGCAGAATGTCCGAAGCAGCATCACGGATCACACTATAAATGTATTCCGCGAATTTTCAGAATCCGTTATCCTTCACGTTATGGTTGCCTTGCTGATTTACTGTGTTGCTGTTCATAAGAGTCGATTTTAGCTTAGATTAGAGAATCTTGTCTTCAGGGATATTACTGTATGTTCACGTTGAAGTAGCTGAAGATATTCAGTCCGTTCCACTGGTCATCGACCACGATGACCTTTCCTGCGGCAGCCTTTCACTTGTATCCCATCTTCCTGCACAGGTCACCATTTATCCTCCACTCCAAGTTGAACGGGTTCTGAGCTTTAATGACCGACTTGTTTGCGTCATTATATGCAATCCACTGTCAGTTAATTATTACTTCGGCTCATGGTATATCAAATATTACTCATTTATAATATCATTTGTTTAGAGAAATGTTTTCTCATGAGTTTATTTGAGTAGGTAAATCAGTTGGCATACAGTACTTTTTGAAGAATCATGAAGGATCCATTAAGATTAGTGGTTGATCTTCTCAATTGAATTTGATATGATCTCTAAGATTACTTGATGATCTAATCATATTTAACAATTGATTTACATCCTCTACTTCAGCAAACATCTGAAAACATAGACCAGCAACTCCAGTATTTAGATAATTAACGTAAGAAGTAGCATATTTTCATGTTTCTGCTTCAATTTTTCATGTGTTATAGGAATGAGCTGGGAATGTACGTCAAGCAAATAGATTATTATTGTGAAATCATACTGGATATTTACTACTTTCATATATTTCATTAGTTTGATCTATATTTCCATTCGCATTTGTTCAAATCGAAACTATTAGGTGGTTGTTTTGATTATTATTACTTTGTCCGTTTGTAGTTGATGGTAATCAATAAACTCAGTGTTCATCTCAAGTAACATCTTCGTGATAAATTTTATTTCTTAGATATCATCAAGAGGTTCCTATATTTCATCAAGCGACAAATAATATAAAGTTTGGTGATTTGCATAGTTTTTTTCGTTTTTCAAAATAATTTCACATGCTGAGGTACCATGTTTTATCTTTTTCTAAAGGAACAGAGTATCAAAAAATATATATATTATTGGGATTGTTCTGGGTTATGTTATATATTTTATCCAGAGAATTAGTTCCTCGTATTTGAAGGTTTGCGTGGTCAATCAAACTATTTAGTATATTCCACTCTTGATGGGCATGATTGCTTGGTTGACTATTTCGTTCTTCAATAAGTTCGTAGTTATCGTATCAAATGGGCTGTTCTCATGACATTCCTATGTGAAGTCTGTTCATTAATTGTTTGTATTCAGCAGGGGAATGACTACCTGCACCATATTTCCACATCATATCTCTAATTCTTGTAGCTTCAGCTATTCTTAGATGTTCTATGTGGTCATACGCATTCTTATCTCATGCTTCTACTTGTCATATAATTGGTAATATATCTACTGGTCTGATATTATTTATTTCCATCGCTTGGTATTCCAATGCTTTAATATTCTTATTTACTCTCTCTGTGATAATATTTCCATCTTTTAATTTTACTGTAAGTATTATAGTACAGTTTCATGGATATTGTGGAATATAATGGTTTGGATTTGTAATCTGTGTAGTTTGTCAATCCATTTCTATCTCTACTTTTACAAGACTAGCTCAATTTCAAAATGTTATTCAATTGAGTAAGTCTACTTCTTGATCTACCTGCAGCAATGCCTTTCTGAGGTTTTCCAGCCCGCTGATTGTGATGTCTGTGGGTGTGGGCGTCGGTGGTGGAGTAGGCTCGTCTTTGTCATCGCCGCACGAAGCCAGAATCACAACGGCAACTGTGCCAGAGACGATGCCACATGCCTGCACAAATCAAGAGGATGTGAGAAGCAGACTCCCCATCCAGCATTTAGTCAACGATGTCCTGATACTACGGCCGAATCCGGCCAATTTGTTTCAACGCATAATTCTTTCATGTATTTTTTGGGTGCTGCTCCAACACTGGCATTGACCCCCTCGGAAGATGAGGATTGGACCCATCTGCGCCACGACGTCTGTCTTGTTGTGCCTATCTATAGGCGGCAGCCATGTCAACTTGCCTGCATATCCCTATACAGCTTAATAAGCCACGCTTTCCATTTACCGCCTTTGCACCGTCGTGACCGAGTCTTCCTTTTCTTGCGAATAGCTGTGAACGCAGATAAACGCTACCTCCATTCGTGCCTTCGTCAGTAAGTCTACTGGTCGAAACGACCCGATTAATGTTTTCATCGAACAAAAATAGGTAATTCATCTGAATTTTCCAAATATTACAGCAAAAAATCATAGTTTTATTAATTTTTAACACTGGTGCATCTATAATATCGTTTAGAATGATTAATTTTGTATCACATGTATGCGGGTGTAGTGTAATGGCAGCACGCAAGACTTCAGATCTTGATTCGGCGTACCTCCAGTACGCAGGCGCGGGTTCGATTCCCGTCACCCGCTCAATTGAAACACATGCGGGCATAGTGTAAAGGTAGCACACAGGCTTTCGGGGCCTGATCGTCGGTTTCCACCCCGACAGTGGAGGTTCGATTCCTTCTGCCCGTGCCAAGATGGGAGAGGAACAGATACATCAACAGCCTCGTCCGCGAGACAATTTCAAAAAGTGGGACGACCCGCAGTTTGCCGATTTACGGCGAATGTTTTCCCAGGCTCGTCTGCGTGAAGTGCTCACCCACAGTTCTTATTATGAAATTGAGGGTAAGGGCAACAGCCGCTATGTGTTTGCCGGAATGTTTGTTTTCAAGGGCATGGTGGGTGAGGTCCTGTATCGCTATGCTGCTGGTGACGGCAGACGACTGCAGCATGTGCTTGGAAATATGTTTACTCGCGAACGCATGGAAAAACACTTCGATGAGTGGCGGTTGTGGCAATTTGTACGTGCTGGAGAGAATTTCGATATTCAGGCACACAAGTATGTCTTCACCTATGCTATATATGGCTATGTAACCACACTTGACGAAGCCACACGGCAATGGTTTATTTCTAAATACATCATAGATGAATGCAGGCATCTATTCCGCCACAAGCAACGCAACCTTAACCTATTGGCACAGGCTGACAGCATTGTGCGTAGTATTGATGGCCGACGACTCTCTATAGAGATGGAGCTCACCGAGGACGGGTTGCACAAAGCTAAAGCCGTGCTGTCTGATGGCACGACGGTTTGCGAGGCGGTTAGCAAGAGTTGGCGGTATGCACGCCGGAAGGTGGCTAAGCTTGCCCTTGACCTGCTGGTGATGCCCTCACGCAAATTTTTTCTTTCGAACCCGGAATATCAGGCAAGAATCCTTGAGCGTAAGGAAAAAGAAAAAGCAAAGCGTAAAGCCGAAGTAGAACAACGTGAGGAACAAAAAAGAATAGAGCGAGAGAAGCGTAAGGAAAACTTCAAGGTTGAAGCACGGGCGCGTGATGCCAAACGTCGCAAGAGTCAGGCCGAGGCCAAGAAGCGTCGTGCAGAAAATGCCGCCCGTGCCGCTGCCAAAGCAGCAAAGGAGGCACGCCCCATGAGTGCCCGAAAACGCCGTTTCTTGGAGGACAAGAAGAAATAAGGCTAAAGACTATAAGTCAATGGAAGAGTTCAAGAGGGATTTAGCAGAATACATCCAATGGTACAACAATAAAAGAATAAAATCCAAGTTAAATGGTATGAGCCCGGCACAATACCGAGCTCAATACCATAAAACGCTTAAGAATAACGTTTAATTTAACGTCCAACTTTTTGGGGGCACTTCAATTCTGGCACACCCTTTTTTTGCAGTTCATGACATTTTATGACACAATAAGATATTTTGAGACACCCCAAGTGCATGAAAATGAACAGTCGTTATGTCTTATTGTTTTTTGTTGTGCAACTTCTCACTCCTATCAGGCGCACCATTGAAAAAGATATCCCGCTGGAATTCCAGTGGGATATTTTTTATTTGACATTCCACGCCCCCCATTTTTTCCATTGCATAGAACAAAATAGAAAAAATGGACAGAAATTCCGCTCTTGTCTTATATTTTTTGCAGAATAATTAATAATGTGTTATCTTTGCAAGCAAACAGAAAACCTTTGCTAAAGTGCACTACTATTAATAACGAATGTTTGTAATTTTATTCTGTAATATTATGAAAACTAACATCTTCAAATATTTCTTTCTCACTTTGTTGGCGACAATGTTTCCGCAGATGGCGAGCGCCTACAACTTTATGGTCAATGGAATTGCATACAATATCAACAGCGATGACAATACCGTGGCGGTGACTTACATCCAGTATGATTCATTTAATAATTACAGCGGCTTGACAAATGCCAATATACCGTCATCTGTTACATACAGTGGCACTACTTACTCGGTGACTTCGATTGGCGGTTCTGCCTTCAGACATTGCAGTGGCTTGACTTCGTTAACCATCCCAAACTCAGTGACTTCGATTGGCGCCGATGCCTTCAATGATTGCACTGGCTTGACCTCGGTAACCATCCCAAACTCAGTAACTTCGATTGGCGAGCTGGCATTCTTTAATTGTGATGGCTTGACCTCGGTGACCATCCCCAACTCGGTGACTTCGATTGGCGACGGTGCCTTCTCTGGTTGCAATAGATTGACCTCAATGGTAGTAAATAGTGGAAACACAAAATATGATTCACGCGGCAACTGCAATGCAATCATTGAAACAGCTACAAATACTCTTATCTCTGGTTGCAAAAATACTATTATCCCCAACTCGGTGACTGCGATTGGCGACGGTGCCTTCTCTTATTGTAATGGCTTGACCTCAGTAACCATCCCCAACTCGGTGACTGCGATTGGTGGCGAAGCCTTCTGTGGTTGCAGTGGCTTGACCTCGGTGACCATCCCCAACTCGGTGACTGCGATTGACAAGATGGCCTTTATGCATTGTAATGGCTTAACTTCGGTGACAATAGGCAACTCGGTGACTTCGATTGGCGCCAACGCCTTCAATTATTGCACTAACTTAACCTCAGTGACAATAGGCAACTCGGTGACTTCGATTGGCGCCTATGCCTTCAACAACTGCACTGGATTAACTAATATTTATAGTCACATAATAAATCCAAATAATGTTTTTTTAGGAAGTTCTGTCTTTGATGGTGTCAATAAATCAAATTGTATCCTTATTGTTCCAGAATCCTCTGTCAGTATATACCAAACAACTTATCCATGGAGTGAATTTTTGCATGTTATGTCTATGTCGTCTTTGTCATATGTGTCTTCTATTTTTCTAAATTTTTCGCAATTAAACATGTGTGTTGGACAAAATGAAACTCTAATAGCTACAATTTTGCCAGATGATGCTTATAATAAAAATCTCACATGGAATTCAAGTAATCCAAGTGTGGCAACGGTTAACCAGAGTGGTTTAGTAACAGCAAAAGCTTTGGGAACGGCAACGATAACAGCAACTACAACGGATGGAACTAATCTTACTGCTTCTTGCGAAGTAAATGTATTTATTCCTGTCAGCTCAATAAGTTTGAGCCAAACAATAGCAAATTTATATATTGGTGACACTTTTACTCTTACGGCTACCATATTGCCAAATAACGCCAACAATACTCTCACTTGGACATCAAGCAACACGAGTGTGGCAACTGTTGATCAAAATGGCAAAGTGACAGCTAAGGCGCTTGGAACCGCAACCATTACGGCTACCGCCACCGATGGCTCAGGAGTAAGCGCTTCATGTGAAATTCATGTTTATAACAGGGCTACATCAATCACGTTGAACAAATCGCAAACGACATTGAATGTCGGCGAAAATGAGACTTTAATAGCTACGATATCGCCTAGCAATACTTTGGCGCATCAGTTTCCCATACAGTGGACTTCAAGTAACACAAGTGTCGCAACAGTTGACGTGACAGGAAAGATTATCGCAAAAAGTAACGGAACTACAATAATCACTGCGTCAACAACTGATGGCTCAAACCTGTCTGCCACCTGTCAGGTAACTGTCAGAACACTAGCTACTTCAATCACATTGGACCGGACACAAATAATGATGTATAGGGGCGACTTTGACGCATTGACTGCAACAATTCTGCCAGTAACTACTTCAAATAAAAATATCAATTGGTCATCAAGCAACAGTTCTATAGTCTCTGTAGATAACGCAGGAAACATATATGCAAAAACTACAGGAAATGCTACAATAACTGCTAAGACGACTGATGGCTCAAATTTATGTGCTTATTGTCAAGTACAAGTGTATAATAGAGTTAGTAGTGTGACTTTAAACTATACATCCTTAGTAATTGAGAAGGGACAACATAAGATTATCTCAGCCACTATTTATCCATCAAATGCTTACAACAAGAATCTGATATGGTCATCCAGCAATCCAGCTGTTGCAGAAGTGGCTGATACGATGGGTATTGCTGGGGTTGTGACTGCAAAAAGTGTAGGGAATACAGTTATATCAGCAACAACCACAGATGGTTCAAACATTACTGCCACATGCAATGTAGAAGTGAGAGTATATGCAAATGCAATAAATATCAATAAACATGAGACTTCAATCTTTGCTGGTGGAACTGAGCAGTTGACAGCGCAAGTTCTTCCTGAAGATTCATATGACAAAACTGTGACATGGCGAACGAGCAATTCAAATATTGCTTCGGTAAGTTCAAATGGTCTTGTTACCGCTAATAAGGTTGGCACAGCCCTTATTATTGCGACATGCAACGGCATTTCAGATACATGTGTTGTTACAGTTAAGGGAATTACTAATATTAATTTGAATAAATCTGAGACTTCAATCTATGCTGGTGGCACAGAGCAACTGTTTGCGACTATTATACCAAATAATGTTATTAATACAATGTTAACTTGGTCATCTAGCAATACTAATATAGCCACTGTTAATCAGAATGGATTGGTTACAGCAAAGAAAGTTGGAAATGCCATAATAACGGCTACTGCTACAGATGGTTCTGGAATCAGCGCTTCTTGTGAGGTAGCCGTAAATGGAATAACTAATATATATTTGAATAAATCATCTACTTCTATTTATATTGGTGAAACAGAAAGTTTAACAGCGACTATTTTACCAACTGATGTAATAAATAAGACACTCACCTGGTCATCAAGTAACACTAATATAGCCACAGTTGATCAGAATGGAGTGGTTACAGCAAAAGCTGTAGGTACAGCAACGATTACTGCAATCACAACTGATGGCACCAATTTAAGTGCTTCATGTGTTGTCACAGTTATTCCTCCATACGATTTATATCCAACTACCACAGAACTCATGCATGTGCGTGGTCAATCCAACACATCTGTTGTGATACCGTTCTGGATGTCAAATAAGACAGCGATATCCGGTTTACAGTTTGATATCACACTGCCTACAGGAGTGTCATTCGCGACAGTCGATGATTATCCTGATGTCTGGCTTGATGCCAACAGAAAAGCAAGGAACCACACAGTTGACGTCAATCTGATATCAGGCTCCAAATACAGGGTTTTGGTATCCTCTCCTACAAACAACACCTTTAAAGGCAACGAGGGAGTGGTGCTGTACATGAGATTAAATATTGACAGTGCTCATCCCGTTGGGACATATTACATAAACACATCTAATGTGATCTTCGTTGAGCCTGATGAAACTCAGCACACCGGCTACAACAAGTCGGTAAAGATAGACTACAAATACCTTCTTGGCGATGCTGATGGCGATGCAAGAGTGGATGTCGCCGATTATACTGTCACAGCACTGTACATTTTGAATCGTCCTACAGAAGTGTTCTATAGTGATGCCGCCAACGTTAATGAAGATTATAATATTAATGTCACCGACCTTGTGGGCATAACAAATATCTCTTTGGGTATCAGACCCCATGAATATCGTCCTGCACCAGCATTAATGATGGATAATGAGACTCAGGAGTCAATGCCATCACTTAATGCATCGTTGGAAGGCGATAAAATTGTGGCTCTCAGTATTGACAATGATACGCCTCTAGCTGGTATGCAGCTTGACCTGCAGCTGCCTCAAGGCATGGCACTGGCAGATGCCACACTTGAAGGTCGTGCCGCCAAATATCAGCTCGGCACCAACACTCGGCCTGATGGCAGTGTGCGCTTGCTGATTTCATCATTTGGCGATAAAGATATTGAAGCAGGTAATGACGCAATCATCAAACTGGTTCTTGAAGGCACTAATGTCAAAAACGAGATGCTGTATATAACAGGCGCTCAAGCCGCCTCGCGTGACTTGAAGTCATACGAACTCAACGATTTGACCATGCCAGTCGGGACAACATCAATAGATGATATGGGTTACAGTTATGACAAGTTGAGCATCTATGGCAAGGGTAACACCATTGTTGTCAACAGCCCAAGTACAATGACAGTTCAGCTCGTGCATGTCAATGGCATGGTAATGCCTGTTGAGATTAAGCCAGGCCACAACACTATTGAGGTTGGTGGTCATGGAGTTTACATTATCCGAGTTGGCAACAGTGCATATAAAGTTCGTCTTTAATTAAAATAATCATGGACAAGAAGAATATAATACTGATTTTGGTGGCAATAATCTCAATTAGTGCTGCTGCTCGTGACAGGCTTTATATCAATAATTTCCAGATTCAGGCTGGCGAGACTTACAGAATGCCTCTGCTGCTTGAGAACGACACTGTTTACAGTACCTTTCAGACCGACCTGTATTTGCCTGATGGATTGGAGGTGGCACTTGACGAAGGAGAGTATATTGTAGATCTCACTGGTAGGGCAACAAACAATCATGTGGTTTCTACCTATCAGCAACCAGATGGTGCAATAAGAATATTTGTCACATCGCAGTCGGTTCGTCCTTTCAGTGGCAATTCAGATGCCATTGCGATTGTTGAAATTCATGCCTTGCAGTCATTCTCAGGAACGAAACAGGTGTCACTGCGTGGCACGGTCTTTGTAGAGGAAAACGGCAGAAGGCATGACTTCGAGGATTGCACCGCATTTGCAAGTAGTGGAAGCAGTCAAACTGTGGATGGTGACGTGAATGGTGACGGAGTAGTGACTGCTGCCGATATAACTGAACTTTATGACTATCTTCTCAACGGTGACATGACTTATTTCAACTCACTTGACGTTAACGGGGATGGAAACATTACAAGCTACGACATTACTGCTGTTTACAATATCCTATTGGGAAATTAATCTAAAAGATATTGTAACAATGTTTAGAAAAATCTTTATTTTAGCTTTGACAAAGGGGGAGCGTGCGCTCCCCCATTTTTTGTAGTTCATTACATTTCATGACACAATAAGATATTTTGAGACACCCCAAGTGCATGAAAATGAACAGTCGTTATGTCTTATTGTTTTTTGATTCTAAAGTTTATAACTTGAATTGGCTTTTTGACAAAAAGTTTAATCATCAATCCAGCTGCGAGGAGAGAGTTGATAGTGGAGAGTGGATTCTGCATTATTAATTATCTTCGAGCAAAATGCTGTAAACAGCAGTGACGTCGGCAGCGGTGATTATTCCGTCGCCGGTTTGGTCGCCGTTCACGATTTGGCTGTTGTCATTATTAAGCAGCATATCGTAGAGTGCGGTGATGTCGGCGGCTGTTACCTCTCCGTCGCCGTTCACGTCGCCTAATGGGCTGCTAAAATGAATAGCTACCCATTTGTGTCTTGGCAAAGACAAGCGAAATGCGTCCCAGTGCTTTTTGTTTGCATTAACAACTTGAGCTTGATTGATGACGTTGCCGTCGCTGTTGTCTTGTTGGTCAGCTTCTCCGATAACATAAAAATTACCTGGCGGGTTATAGTACGAGTTGATATGCTCAGGTATTGTTCTCAAACTACTAATAAGTGATGCCATCTCAGCTCCCTTGATCTTATTATCAGAGCAATTCAAGGTAGACAGTGCGTTGCAACCTTGTACCGAAAGTGAGGTGAGATTATTGACTGCACAATTAAGATAATCTAACGATGAACAGCCTACCACATAAAGATTAGACAAATTATTATAGCTACAATTAAAACTTATAAGATGATGTCTATCATTGATATTGATTACTGTGAGTTTATTGTTGGAGCAGTTAAAAATCTCTAAGTTATTGGGCAAAGTGTATACATCAGTAATTTGGTTGTTATTGCAGTATAATTTTTTCAGAGAATCATAATCATAATCTATTCTAGACAAATATCTAATATTGTTATATGAACAGTCTAAATACTCTAGACTGGTTGGCACATAGTAAGATGCCATAACAGTAAGCAAGTTGTTACTGCAATTCAAGGTTTTCAATGAAATTTGAGTCAAGGCAGAAGTTATATATTGTATTTGGTTATAAGAACAATCGAGCGTCTCGAGCGAAGCTGGTAAATCAGTGGGTAATTGCGTCAAATTATTGTGATTACATACCAGTTCTTTCAGATTTGCAAATTGACCTAAACCTTGCAAGCTTGATATGTTCTTGTTAGAGACATCCAAGGAAGTGTAGGTCTGCATCACGCTGGTCGTTAAGTAGCCCTGAGGTATCAGAGTTCTCAGATAACTACACAAGTTAGCATCGGGAACGTAGCTGGGAATGATTACAACTGCTGGTTTATAATCTGAAATCACCAACTCATTGCCCGCATAGGAGGATGAACCAATCCCAAGGAGGTTCTGATCAAAATAATCTATAGGTAAAAAAACGCGCATATCACTATAAATATCAACAATTGAATAGTTAAGGGCGTGTACAGTGTTGCTATTGCCAGGGTATAATCTTATCATGGAGCTCATGTTGCTGTAATTGCCAGTACCGTAATACTCCGTACTACAAAAATCTAATCTCAATTTATTCAATCTTGGGCCATTTGATTCGATTGCACAGTCTTTAATCTGGAACTTGAGTATCTCGGTACCAACACCACCTTTCACGGCATTTGCCGAAGAGCTGGAGCTGACATTTTTAATGACCAAACTGCCAGGACCTTCAAGATTAACATGACTCTCCTGGAGCTTCAAGCCCGCATGGCTGCTACTGTAAGTGTAGAAGTAGGCAGTACCATTCACCTTAATCGTCGTGGTAATACCAATGCATTTGGTCAACACCGCGTCGGCATCCTGGATATAAAACTGCACATTACCATTCAGGATGATGGTGAGCGGTCCCGAGACCTCATCCACGCTGATGCCGTTGTTGCTGCTGCCCGACTTTCTGTAATCCACATTGGTAATGATAAGAGTGCGAGAGTTGTCATTATATGACACCGTTCCGCCAGCTGCCGAGAAGTTGGTAGTGCCTGTGATTTTCGTGCCGCACACATAAATCTTGGTGGCGCTCGACGACAGCACCATCATCGCTGCAATAAGCAAAAATAAGATTTTTTTCATAAGGATAAAAAGTTATGTTGATAATTAATTTTTCTATACTTGCTTTAGCTTGTTATACTGCCGCAGCAGTACCTTTTTGCAAAATTAACACATTTTTTAATACTTCCCAAGAAAAATCGAACAATTTTACACCAATTTCCATGGATAACCACAAATTTGAAACAAAAAAAAAGAGATTTTGAGTCAGTAATTCGTGTGATGGTTAAGGGTAAGAAACTAAAAAAATAAATGTGATTGAGTATTTCTATGACAGATCATCACTCCCATGGCAATTAAAAAAAATTTGCTTGAACAGTGAGGAGTGAAATCAGTTATTCTACTTTGATAATAATATTGAAGTTATAAAAAAGAAATTGGTTAATATGCTAGATATTAACCAATAATCTTTGTGATCCGCTTGGGGCTCGAACCCAAGACCCCAGCATTAAAAGTGCTGTGCTCTACCAACTGAGCTAGCGAATCTCCGTAAAAGCGATGCAAAGGTACTGCTTTTTTTTAAACTGGCAAATATTTTTGCACGAAATTGCCATTTTTTTCAAAAATAGTGCCCAAAAATCACACATTAGGCCCTATTTTTTGACAAAAACATAACCACATCACTTTGGTGGACATAAGAACAAAGCCATTTTTATTCTTATGAGAACTAACGTTCTTATGTATTTTTAGGGAACAACAAAGTGTGCAGAGTAGTTTAGTCCCTATTAAAAAGGAAGCACGTCGCCCTCGGCGGTGGTATTGTTCTGCTCAACGGGCTGTACGGGTTGAACAGGCTGCGCTGCTTGAACAGGTTGCACGGGTTGCTGAGTCGCTGCCTGGTTATTAACAGGAGTGGTTTCTCCACCTTTCTGCCCTCCACCAAGCATCTCAAACGAATCGACGTATATCTCGGTCACATAACGCTTAATCTTGTTCTTGTCCTCCCAGTTGCGGGTGCGCAGGCGGCCTTCAATAAACAATCTAGTGCCTTTGCGAATGTATTTCTCAGCAACTTCGGCATTGCGTCCCCACATCACGATGTTATGCCACTCGGTGCGCTCAGGAACTTGATTCCCCGACGACGTGGTATAACCTCTCTCGCTAGTGGCCAAGGGGAACGAGGCAACAGTCTGTCCCTGCGACGGATAACGAACATCTGGATCGCGCCCCACATTTCCTAATAGAATAACTTTGTTTACTGACATATTTTATGGTTGATAGTTAAATTGTTCATAGTTGATGGGAATATGAGAGTAAACGTCTCTCACCTCTCAATTCTCCCCTATTACCTATAATTTAAAAAACTTGTGCCTTGAGGGCGAGTCCTGCTTTCTCATGTAGCCCAAATAACAGATTCATCACATGCACAGCATTGCCTGCCGAGCCTTTTAGCAGAGCATCAATAACCGATGTTATGTGCAGCTTATCGTCTTCAACAGCGAGGTTGAGAAGGCATTTGTTGGTGTTTGTCACATCGGCATCTTCCACCTGCTGGTTTACAACAAATGTAAAATTATGGTCATCGTAGTATTCGTTGTACAAGTCTTTTATACTGTCAATATCGGCTTGTGCCGACACTTCTACGTGAGCCACCAGTCCGCGTGTTGTTGCACCACTTTCTTGTTTTATGTTTACTGCTCCCGCAAAGTCACTGTCTAATGCCTTTGCCACAGTCAAAATTTCCTGCTTTATAGAATTTACATTTATATCATTGTTAAAGCAGTTGTTGAAATTAACTGTCACATTGATATCACCTTTGAGCATGCGTTTGTTGGCCAGTGGCACAATAGCTAGCAGCACTGCCATTGCCTCAGCCGAAGGTATGAGCACATAGCCATAGCAGTCATGCACCATAAACTTGCGGTTTATCTCGCACAGGCCATACATGCCACCTCCCTCGATAAAGCCATAGCCACGCGACAACTCAATAACCCTGAGCTTATCGTTCTTAGCTAATGCCTCGTCGCAAAGAGGGCTATCGAATGGGTCGCAGTTGAATATCAACTCCACATCGTCGATAACAGGTTCGCTGAAATCCAAGTCACACTCACCTATAAGGCCTTTGTGTACTCTCACCAGTTTGCCATGCTCAGAATGGCTACTCACCCATTTCACACTAGCATCAGGATGATTGATCAGCAACCTGACCAGTTCACCGGCAATTTTAGTCTCACCACCTGTAATTCCTATGTCTATCATAGTATTTAATGATTGATATTTATGTTATTTAATTTGCATCTTATCAAGAGGCACAAATCTTGAGAAGAACCTAAGAGCATCTTCATGAGAGATGTCTTCACGCATGATGGCAAACACGGTGTCGGCGCCTGCTATAGTGCCAAGAACCTCATCAGAGCGACTCATGTCGATGTCGTAGGCAAGACCAGCTGCATAGCCATTACGAGTCTTTATCACAGCCATGTGGCCTGATAGGGCTATCGAAATAAACCCCACCTGTTGCTGCAGCGTGAGGCTGTTGCGACCGCTCATCAGCAGATGGTCTTGCAGGTCGTTGTTATCGGGGATGATATACATGTACCCGCCATCGTTGGTTGCCACCTTGGTTATTTTCATTGACTTCAAGTCGCGTGACAGGGTTGCCTGAGTCACTTTACATCCATTCTTCTCAAGCATTTCGGCTAATTCGTTTTGGCTTCCAATACAGTTCTTCTTGATGAGATTAACTATCAACTGTAAGCGTTCTTTTTTATTCTTCATCGTTTGTTCTGTTTTAAGGGGTTTTTTGAGTTTAAAAATATTCTTCTTTCTTTTTTTGCAAAGATAGAATAAAAATCATTATTAACCAAAAAAATATGGAATAATAATTCTTTTTTAGACAACCAACCACTTTTTCACGCCATTTTTCAAAGAATAATGATAATCAAACAAGATGTCAAATGCTACTAAATTGTAAACGTTTGCACAGATTATTCTTTTCATCACAGTCTCATTCATTTAATTATCTTTCTATATTTTTTTAACTTTGCTTGCACAAAAAATACCATATAGCATGAATATACAGAGCTTTAATATAAGATTGTTGACATTGGCATTGTTTGCCATTGCTTTTGTTGCGAGTTGGGCATCCACGGCCTTTGTGGGTGGGCGCACCGACTTTCGTGACGAGACAATATACTTTGCAATGACGACGCGCTTCTACGACGGTGACGCCAGCAACAACACCTATTGTTGGGACGGCAATCACGCAGGAAACGTCGCCAATCAAGATCCAGAGTGGCGCGGCGACTTTAAAGGTCTCATTGAGAAGCTCGACTATATCAAGGCACTGGGTTTCACAGCCATCTGGATTACTCCAGTGGTGCAAAATGCCTCTGGATATGACTATCATGGCTATCACGCTTTAGACATGAGCAAGGTGGATCGCCGTCTCGAAAGCGAAGATGTGAAGTTCCAGGACCTCATAGACGCTGCTCACGCTCGCGGCATGAAAGTGATACTCGACATCGTTATTAACCACACTGGCAACTTTGGAGAGGAGAACTTGTGCAAACTCTTCAACCGCGACTATAGCGTACCTCAGAGCGACATGAGCCAGTGTATGGTTCCTTACACCATCTCACAGGGCGGACTTCTTCAAGACAACTACAGCAACATGGGCGGCAGCGCACAGTACAACGACCGACTCACCAAAATGAAAAACACCGATGGCGTTAACCACGACAATCACAACCTGTGGCATCACTACGGCAATTTTAACTGGGACGAGCCTAACCGCTGGTGGGCACAGATTGCCGGCGACTGCGTGGACCTCAACACCGAGAACCCTCAAACCTACAACTACCTTATCGATTGCTATGGCGAGTTCATAAAGATGGGGGTTGACGGCTTCCGAATCGACACTGGCGGCCACATCTCGCGACTAGCGTTCAACGCCGCCTTTGTGCCAGCGTTCAAAGCACTTGGCGAGCAGTACAAGAGCAAGCGTTTAAACGAATGCCCATTCTACATGTTTGCCGAAGTGTGCGCGCGTTTCAATGATGTCACCTATCGTGGCCAGCCTTCACTCTCGCCCTATTTCTATACCTGGCAGAGCGACGCCTCATTGCTCGGCCAGTGGAACAACGACCCTAATTACTGGAATAGCGTGGCAGTGTTTGAACGCACCGACCCCGCCACCCTCGACAACCAAAAGCTGTGCCTCGCCGAGCATAATGCCAACCTGAGCGAGAGCGCGCAGCCACGCAGCAACAATGCCTTGCTCGATGGCAACAGCTATCACACCCCCGATTACAGCAACGCCAGTGGCCTTAATGTTATCGACTTCACTGTGCACTGGAACTTCCAGAGCGCTGGGCGCGTGTGGGGCGTGCTCGACAAGGACAACCTATATAACGACGCCACCTTCAACGTCAACTACGTAGAGAGCCACGACTACGGCCCCGACAGTTTCAATCGCTTCAACGGCGGCACCGACCAGTGGGCCGAGAACCTCTCGCTGATGTTCACCATGCGCGGCATCCCATGCCTCTTCCAGGG